>Ga0154639_102_pt1 | contig 84698 bp, 87 predicted proteins | sample Rifle2008BG13ft_FD_116068 | JGI IMG/M metagenome (GOLD analysis project Ga0154639, IMG submission 116068) | Deltaproteobacteria bacterium RBG_13_43_22 | reverse complement strand
ATATAATTAAATTGCTTTGATATGTTATTTGTCAAAACACCCTTTTCAAATACGCAGGATTTTGATAGGGTTTTTCAACAGACCCCCGGTCCCTATATTTCCTCATATATTTTTTGAATCAATCAAGCCCAATTACGGTTGGGTTTGCCGGAATTATTAAATATCAAATGGTTACAAACATACTGAACACCGGTGCCTGTCCCGTATTTGATACGGGATTCACCGGTATGAGGACTTTTGAAGATTGTATCAAAATAATTTTTAATTTTTTCTAAAAAATGCTTGACAAAAAGATTGATTGCCATTACTTTAAGCAAAAATGAACAGGTGTTCGTAAATGCAGTTTCAAAAAGATGACATAAGGGAAAAAATATTAGCTGCCTCCAGAGAAACGTTTTTAACGCAGGGTTTTGGCAAGGCTTCTATGAGGGAAATTGCCAAAAAGGCCGTAATCAGCACGAGCAACGTGTATAACTATTTCAAAAGCAAGGAGGAGTTGTTCTACGCCATTGTCGATCCAGTTTTTCATCACCTAAGGAACCTCCGTAAAGAAGTCTTTGAATATAAGGCGAATAAAGATTTCAACAATGAAAACTTTATGCAGCAATTCACTGAATTTGTACCCAAAGCGATGTTTGAAATGGTCAGAAAATACCGCAACGAGCTAATACTGATTATGGATTGCAGTCAAGGTACGAAATATGAACAATTAAAAAAAATGATGGAAAGCGCCATGGAAAATAATTTTACTGAAAATATCATATCAACAAAAAAGAAAAGACTTCTGCGGGACAGTTTCTTAATGCATATTCTGGCCATGAATCTGATCGAAGGTATCCTAGAAATAACGCGTAACTATAAAAATGATGAATGGGCAAAAAACAATATTGATTCTTTGATGAAGTATCACATCAGAGGCATGGTGGAGTTTTTCACCTAACCTCTTTTTTTTAAGTTAAATACGAACAGATGTACGTTAATAAAACCCAAAAGGTCTTAAAATATCAGACCACAAGATTCAATATAAGAAGGGGTTGGTAATTCTTAATTGTCATCGGTGATGTACTCGAAAAAAGGTGTTGGAATTCCGTAAAATGACGGTAACTATTTTATTAAAGAAGGGGTATCACTCATGGAAAAAGTAATGATAATGAGAGCTCTGTTTGCAATATTTATAATTGCGGCAATAGTCCCAAGAATTATCCAGAAACTCAAGAAAGTGGAAACGTTGGGGTGTATAGGAATAAACAAGAAACTGTTTTTCCTTGGAAAAGTATCGCTCTTTGCATCGTTCATACTAATTCATGTTCAGTTGCGGGTTGGCAATCTCTCGCTATTTTCAAAGAACGATGTCTTTTTCTGGATATGTATTGCCTTATTCGGCATCGGAGTTATGTTTTTTAAGCTTGCAATATTAAAGCTTGGGACATTTTCACTTCGTGTTGGACTTGCACAAGCAAATACGGCTTTGCGCACAACCGGCATATATCGTTTGAGTCGAAACCCCATGCTATTCGGTCTTTATCTGATAGCGCTGGGTTCGGTTGTATATGTCCAGAATCCCATCAACTGGATGCTGGTAGTCATCGCATTGTCTGTTCACCATAAGATTATTCTGTCCGAGGAAGTATTTATGGAGAGTCGATTTGGAGAACAATGGATTGAATACCGGAACAAGGTACGGCGATACATATAACGAAAAATATAAAATACTAAAACAATAAAGTCAGGAATGAAAATCATGGATAAAATAAAATCATCTTCCATTTATCTTCAAGTTACTGTTGCCGCATTGCTCTATAATCTATTTCACCTATTGGCTTGGGAACTACCTTTGGCAGTAAAGATGAGCTGGCGGATCAACATTGTCGGGGATATCTTTATTCTTTTAGTGGGAATCCTCAGTATGATTCTTATATCCATGAGGAATAAAATAGGGCTGATGTTTGGAATGATACCGGCTCTATGGGCGATATTGCTTCAATGGCTTTTAGTCTATGTCATCTCAGGCTATAAAGAACCCAATGGCGTCTGGTGGTATCCTTTGTTCCCGATCTTTCAGGGAATCATGATCGGATTTTTCACCATCCTTGCCTGGCGTGACAATAATGAACGATTCGATTCAATAAATAAAACCGGATTACAATCACCTTCCATTTATTTTTACGCTATTAGTGGCTTCTTGCTGATGCAAACCGGGCAAAAATTCGTCCGTGAAATGGTTGTAGGCTTTCGTCAAGAGGGAGGGATAACAGCCGTTATAGGGGTTCTATTAGTTACCCTGATCATGATTGTAGCGGCAGCTATGGTATTAAAAAGAATGAAGGGGAGTTTAGGACTAGCACTATTTTCAGGGATTATAGTGCTGATGCAACCCATCGTATATCACCTTATCATGGGAAAACCCTGCCTTGGCGGGATATGGTGGTATCCAATTTTCACCGCAATTCAAGGCGCGTTTATCGTATATTTTTCTTTACTTCCGTTTTTTAATAAAAGGAAAATCGCTGATCAAATACATTCATAGTGTGGTTAACGTTTTACTATATCCTAAGCAACAACGAGCAGAACCTTGGACAAGGAAAGGAATGACAGATAATTATAATGCATGACCTAACCATTGCTCCTTATAGAGGCTTGATATCAGCAAGAGGAGAGATCTTATGAAAAAAGGCATCGGTGTAATTACTGGTGTTCTCCTTTTAACGGTTTCAGGATTATTAGTATATTTTTATATTGATTTCAAATGGGGCAGTCAAAAGGTGGATTCATTATGTCGGAATTTAACTATGAATAAAATTAAAAACCTCGGAACTACAAAGATCCTGGAAATTTTGCCTCTGGTCGACTGGTATGCAGATAGCGCCGATTTAAAAGGCGAAGCGGGGGTGTCTTGTCTGGTGAAAACAGATGAATCTCTAATCCTCTTTGATGTTGGCATGAATGGTAAAAAGGAAGACCCATCGCCTTTACTCCATAATATGAAGAAATTGGGTGTAGAACTGAACAAGATAGGTGTTATTGTAATCTCCCACAACCATGTAGACCATGTTGGCGGATTCAAATGGAGTAAAGAAAAATCGTTTTCACTGACAAACAAGCAGGCTGATTTGGGGGCAAAGAGGGTATATACTCCTGTTCCCATGACATACCCGGGATTAACACCTGTATGCGCAGAAAATCCGGTAATTATTTCAAAGGGCGTTGCTACTACCGGGACAATTCCAAGCTATCTTTTTTTTACAGGCTGGACGCCGGAACAGGCGCTAGCCATCAACGTAGAAGGCAAAGGTGTTGTCCTTGTTGTAGGCTGTGGGCATCAGACAGTTCCCAGGTTAATTAAGAGAACTCGGGAACTGTTTGAAACACCGATTTACGGCATAGTGGGTGGCCTTCATTACGCGGTTACAGACAGTAGGATGAAAATACTCGGTATTCCCATACAGAAGTTATACGGAACGGGTAAGCCGCCGTGGAACTTTATAACCATGGAGGAAGTAAATAAAGACATAGAAGTTTTTAGAAAAATCAAGCCAGGAATTGTTTCGCTTTCGGCGCACGATAGCTGTGATGCAAGCATAGATGCCTTCAGGAAGGCTTACCCTTCCGCTTATCGTGACGTAAGGGTAGGCAAAAACCTCGTGATTGGGCACTATGTTAGTAGTTTTGGAATACTCAATAATGCAAAAGGACTATAAGCTAATGAATGGAGGTGCAGGTAATTGAAAGTCTGTTCAGTATTAAAGTAAGCAAAGTAAATTCATAATGTCTATGATTTTCAGCAGGATGAAAGGAGAAATAAAATGAGTATTGAAATGAATCCAATTGGTTATGTATCCACCGATGTGCAAGAAATTCCTCGAAGTTGGAAGGTGTCGGACGTGGTGGGAAGCTTAAAAATTGATGAGGCCTATCTGGAAGGACTCAGAGAAATCAGGCCCGGCCAGAAGATTTTTGTTATCTTCCATTTCCATAAAAGTCCCGAGTTTTCCGAGAAGTTCATGAGAATCAAGCCGCCGATTTACGATAAAAAAGTGGGGGTTTTTAGCAGCCATTCGCCATTTCGCCCTAATCCGATTGGAATGTCGCTTCTCGAAGTCCTTGATATCGAGGCTACGACGATTCGCGTTAAAGGATTGGACATGATGGATGGGACCCCCATTCTGGATATCAAACCGGAATCGGATCCATGGGAAGGGTAAGATCATAAAACCCTATTCGAAAAGTAATTTGAACCAAAAAGAACCTTCCCTTTAAAAAGGAGGAGAGAACCATGTCATTTTTAAAAACAATAAAGCTTGAAGGGGCAGAGGGAGAAATAAAGGATAGTTATTCTTTATTTTTAGAGCAAGCGGGGATGATTCCCAAACCGATGGAGATGTTCTCCGTCAGCCCGGAGCTATTTAAAAAAAGGCTCGATATGACCATGTATTACAGAAATCACCCTAAACTTGATTTTAGCTTATTAACCTGCATCCGATATGCCGTTGCCTCGGAATTTGATAGTTTACCCTGCGTCCAATTTAATGGAAATCTATTACGGAGACAGGGCCTGGAAGAAAGCGACCTGGAAAAACTTCGTTCAGATCCGACGTCAGCACCCTTAGAGGAAGCAGAAAAGGCCATGTTGATTTTTGTGCCGAAAGCCCTCAAATCACCCGAATCCGTAACCCAGGAAGATATTGAAGGGCTCCACGGGATGGGATGGACGGATCGGGATATTTTTGATGCCGTAAATCACGGCGCCATTACCTTCGTGTCAAGTGTTATGATGAGGATCTTCAGGATAGAATAGAGATCTAAAGAATTCATTATTAGAATTCCTTTTTGGAGAGCCACAGTACAGGGAGTTTTATTATTGGTGTCAATGGGAAAAGAGTTCTCCTGATGTTGCGGTCTTATTTGGGGGCTGGAAGGTTGGTTTGGTCCGGTCCTTTAGAAAAAGGACTTCGACCGTAATTGAGGTGTACGGACTATCCCTATATACTGGCAAGAGTGGGAAGGATATCTCGTTCATTGTTTTGGCGATAAAACCGTCGAAGCGATTAAATCGCTATTTAAAAAAATTGAAAATTGCCGCCGGCATTTTTAATTATGCTCAATTTTGTCTCAGTTATCCCTTCCCTTGCCGACTTACGGTTGATGATCATTTGAAACAAACAATTCGGAACGTAACCCAAAAATTAACAAGGAGAAAAAATCAACGATGGTAAAGAAGAATGAGAAGTTTGCAGAATACCTGACTACTGAACCGATATTTGGGCCGTATGGTTTCTGGATTTCAGAATTAAGTAACATAGAAAAAGGAATGCGCCTATTAGATGTGGGATGCGGTATCGGGGTATGTACATTTCCATTAGCTAAAATAATCGGTTCACACGGAAAAGTAATAGGCGTAGACCTTTCTTCTCAATTCATATCTAAAGCCGTACAGATAGCCAAATATTTACAGATCTCAAATATTTCATTTGCTGTCGGTAATGCCGAAGGACTTGAATTCTCAGAGAATACATTTGACCGGGTAATAAGTAATTTCGCGATTAACCAAGTAATTGATAAACTGCGAGCCCTAAAAGAGATGAAAAGGGTGTTAAAACCAGGAGGAATTCTTGGATTTATCATTCCAGGACCGGAGCATTTTAAAGAAATTTTTGATGTTGCCGAAAGTATCATCAACTCGGAGCGGTTTCAGCAACGCAAAGAGATGCTTCACGCTACAGAGGCAATATATCAGTCGTTATTAAGAAGTGTTGGGTTCGTAGACATTAAGGTTTATTCAAAAATAAAAACATTTCATATCCCTAACTTAGATATATACAATCTGATATTAAGCAGCCGGGGACCCAAAAATATTGTGCTCTCTAATATACCAGAAAAGAAAAGAAAAAAAGTTTGGGATGAAATTCTCAATACATTCAAGAAAAAACTCGGAGAGAATCTTCACTTAGCGCTCACCGTAGATGCTTATGGATTTGCGGCAAAAAGTTAACATATTGAAGTTGTAAAGATATTTCATTTTAACGGATAGTGAGCGCTGGGGTCAAACCTTGACTTGTGAGCAATCCCAAATCCTTAATGTTTTAATCACTAATCAAGGTTTGAACCATCTCTGCCAGAAATCCTTACTAAAATATAGTATGAGGTACGATAATAGAGTAAAGATAGGTCATGCGACTCCCCATGATATTGAATAACTCCAAAATGCCTTATCCTTCCCTAACCAGACTTTTTTTATCTTTTCTCCGACTGGGCCTGACCGCCTTCGGCGGCCCGGCCATGATCGTCTATATTAAAGAATTGGCGGTGAAAAAGAATAAATGGCTGAATGAAGAACGCTTCAAGGACGGGGTGGTCCTTTGCCAATCCATACCTGGGGCCACGGCCATCCAAATGGCCGCTTATGTGGGGCTGAAAACCAAAGGTTTGAGGGGGGCATTGGCCTCTTATATCGGCTTTGGGTTGCCGGCCTTTGCTTTTATCTTGCTCTTTTCTATTTTATATAACGGTTATCACAACCTTTCTTTTGTTCAATCCTTATTTGCCGGGCTTCAGGTAATCGTTGTGGCCATTATTGCCCAGGCCACCTATTCCTTCGGGAAAAACATAGCCAACAGTTACTCAAGTATTATCATTGCTGTTTTGTCGGCCGCTTACCTCGGGATCGGTGTCAGCCCTTTTCTGGTTATCCCGGGGACCGGGTTAGCCAGTATCCTTTTATTTAGGAACATCAAGTCTCCTCCCCCTGCTGCTGATCGAAAAGTTGAACTATGGAAAATTAAACCGATCATAGCCCTCTTATTAATTCTTTTGACGGGACTGGCGGCCCTTTATTTTATCAACTTCGATTCATTTATTTTATCCGTCCTAATGATGAAGATAGACCTGTTTGCCTTTGGAGGAGGTTACACTTCCCTTCCTTTAATGCTTCATGAAATTGTCGGGGTCAGGGGATGGATGGACTCAAAAACCTTTATGGACGGCATCGCTTTGGGCCAGGTTACCCCCGGGCCGATCGTCATTACGGCCGCCTTTGTGGGCTATTTATTGCAAGGCTTTGGGGGTTCTCTGGTGGCAACGATTTCCATATTCACCCCTTCTTTTTTAATATTGACCATTACCACTCCCTTCTTTGATCGTTTAAAATCCTCCCCTCTCTTTTTAAAGGCCACCCAAGGGATACTGGCCTCCTTTGTGGGGTTGCTTTTCTTTGTCTCGGTTAAATTTGGGCTGGCCGTCCCCTGGGATGTCCTTCGGGTCCTTCTGGGTGTGGTTGTCCTGATAGCCTTGATAAAAAAAATAGACCTCCTGTATATCGTAAGTCTCGGCGGCATTATTTCAATCTGGTTGTTTTCTTAATGGAGATTCTTGAAGCTAAGCTTAAGAATAGAGCGGAAAAACTTATAAGAGAAAAAGTTGAAAAAAATCTTGACAATGGTTTTGTTTAAGTATAGGCTTAAATGCTAAATAGAAGAAAACCTTAGGCTGGATTTTGTGGAAATTAAAATAGAACCCCCCGAAATGTTTAAAGTGTTGTCCGTACCAACACGGGTAAAAATTATGGACCTATTAAAAACCAAAGGCCCCTTGGGGGTAAAAGATATTTCCAGGAAGATGACCATCACGCCAGCAGCCGTATCGCAACATCTGAAATTGTTAAGGCAAGCGGGTCTGGTGACAAGTGAAAGAAAGGGGTACTGGATTCCTTACTCGGTCAATGAAGAGACCCTGGAAAACTACCGGCAGGTGTTCAATCAGGTCTGCACCTGCGGGTGCGAAGGATCTTGTAGACTCAGCGACCGGGGATCGGAAAGGTTGAGTTTAGAGTCCCTCAAAGATTATGAGAAGGACCTGGAAAAAGAAGTCAAAACGATTAAGAAAAGAATTAAAATATTGGAGTCGCGGATAGCCGCTCAAAAGAAATAAGGGAAAAAATTTTTCACGCTATATTTAAGTATTTGCTTTATAACTTATTTAATTAAAATTCCTTTTAGTCTCGGATATTAAATCGGAATCCCTGAAAAATGTTCAATTTTATTCAAGGTCAAGGAAGACGATAATTTTAACAGCAGGAATACACATAGTATTTCGAGGATTACAATTTTAGTCTGACGTAGAAGTTGGACAAAAGGGGACATTTTTCATGGGTCTCAAACCGAAAGGAGGTGAATGAGATAGCTAAAAAGGAAAACCCGTCCAGCTGCGGATGCATAGGTGCAAAGCCGAGCATCCATAAGACCGTAAAAAGCTTAAAGGAAGTTCAGGCAAAGGAGGTAAAAAACCAAAAGAGCAAAGAAACCAAGTCAAATTAAGGGGAGGTGATGAATCATGTGTTGTGAAATGAATATCCAACGGCCTCAAAACCGCCAAGGTATGTGCGGCTGCGGATGCACCGGCATGTCCCGTCGTTTTCTGAGTGCCCAGGAAGCAAAGGACAAACTGGAAGAATATCAGGAACAACTTAGGAAGGACCGACCGGTGTCCAGGATTGTATTAAACAACTTCAAAAGACTTGAGTAAGGCAATAACCCCAAGCCGTCATTCACAATACCCCGTCTAAAATCTTCCTGACTATCTCTGAAAGCTCCTGGAGGCTGAAAGGTTTTTGGATAAAGGCCTTACAGCCCCGATCCATAATCTCTCTGGCCAGACCGTCCAGGCTATAGCCGCTGGATAGGATTACCTTAACCTGAGGATCGATTTCTTTCAGGGCATTAAAAGTTTCTCCGCCTCCCATTCCGGGCATGATCATATCCAACAAGATCAGGGAAATATCCGACTGATTCTGGGTATAGATCTCAAGGGCCTCTTTTCCGCTTCCGGCTGATAAAACCCGATAGCCCAGACTTTCAAAAAGATCTCGGCAGACATTGATAATCGTTTCTTCATCATCGACCAAAAGGATCGTTTCAGTCCCGGTCATAATTTCCGACGCCGGAGAGATTTCTTTATTAATTTTCTCCTCGGTAGCCGGAAGATAAATAGAAAAAGTGGCCCCCTGTCCCTTTTCACTGGAAACATCAATAATCCCCTGATGATTCTTGATGATGCCGTAGACTGAGGCCAGACCAAGACCGGTCCCCCGGCCCATCTCCTTCGTCGTAAAAAAAGGTTCAAAAAGTCTTTCTTTGGTCCGGCTGTCCATACCGATGCCTGTATCCGATATGGAGATCTTGATATAATTCCCCGGTTGAAAGGAATAGGGTTTTACCAGTGTTTCATCCAGGACCACATTTTTAGTTTCAAGATAGAGGTCTCCCCCGCTCGGCATGGCCTGCCAGGCATTGACATATAGATTTAAAAGCACTTGTTCAATCTGTCCCTGATCCACTTCGGCCGCATACAAGTTCTTCTGAAATTTTTTATGGATACGGATCTCCTTGTTGGCCCGGCCGAACATGGTCGAGGTCTTTTGGATAAGTTCATTTATATCCATAGGCTTAGCCTGATACTTTCCTCCCCGGGCAAAGCCCAACAGCTGTTTGGTCAGGTCGGCGCCGCTTCGCACCATCGCCTGAATATTGATCAGTTTTTCATAATTAGGATTTTCAGGAGGCAAATTGTAAAGTATCAAAGAGGAATACCCTTGAATACCCATCAGGATATTATTAAAGTCATGAGCAATACCCCCGGCCAGGGTCCCCACCGCCTCCATCTTTTGGGCCTGGATGAACTGTTTTTCCAGTCGCTCCCGTTCGGAAATATCCTGCAGGGTTTCTATGGCCCCGATTATTTTTCCTTCGGCGTTCCGAAGCCTGGCGGCTAAAAAATAGAGATGTCGGGATTCTCCTCCCACAATCAACTGGTCGGAGCCTTCGTAGGCCTCCGGCATAGTCGGATTCGGCCTAACCCCTTTATCCCCATAAAACTTTTCTATGGATTTTTTATCCATTTTGAGGACCAGATCCGTCAAAAGAGGTCTGTCCTGACCGGGATAAAAAATTCTTGAATCCACCGGCCTGCCCATGACCTTTTCCCTGGGGACATGGGTCAAGTTTTCACAGGCCCGGTTCCATAGGATGACCTGGTGATTCTCATCGATCACAAAGGTTGGAATTGGGTTTCCATCCAGGATAGCAGCCAGTTGTTCCCGCTCTTGGAGAACCATGGCTTCGGCTTGTTTACGTTCGGTTATATCCCGGATAATACAGACATAAGCCTTCACTTTTTGATCAGGAGTCAAAATAGGGGAAATAACGATCTCACAACTGATCACTTTCTTGTTTTTTTGCTGGTAATCCCATTCCAGCCGGGCTTTCCCTTTCTTGGCAATGACCGGATAGACCAGTCTGCCGAAGGCTTGATATTTTTCGTCGGAAAGATGAATGGATTTAATGGATTTCCCTTCTAATTCTCCACTGGCATAGCCAAACATATTCAGAAAAGCCGGATTACAGGAAATGATATTTCTGTTTCCATCGATCATTAAAATGGCGTCTGAAGAAGCCTCGACCAGAGTACGGTATCGTTCTTCTGATTCTATCAGGGCCTGCTCCGCCTTTTTTCTGGAGGTTAGGTTGCCTGAAACATCCTCAATCGATTCAGCATGTCGGTCAGAAGATTTAGATTTCATTTTTCCATCTCTGGGTACTTTTTTTGGGCAGGCGGACTGCGGACCCCTGTTTCACTACACAAAGCGAGTCTTATTCTCTTCCCACTAGCGGGTCTGCCTCATTACAGGCTTGATTATCGGGCAAACAGCAGAAAAACTTATCCCCTATTTATATATGAAAAATTTCTGTCGGAAACAGTACGGAACCTTTTATTTTATACATCAGACTGGTTGAAAAATCAAGTTAGGTTTAGAACTTTCTCCAATTCAACCCAATCCGTTATCGGTATTTGGCAGGCAAACTGTTCACAGAGATAAACCGCCGGTTGATTATTAATAGGAATCAAGGAGGCTACGAAAGGGGACAGATTTATAATACGTTGAGCTTCCTGACCTTCCGGTCGAAATACCAGGGTTTTATTGGGAAGGAAGGCCTGTTGTATCCTGGTTATCATCGCTTGGGTCGTTTTTTGATCAGAGGTGCCCGCCACCACGATCTCTTGACTTGGGCCAAGTATAAAATCCAAGGCGTTAAGGAATTGAGTATAACCCATGGGATGCCCGCTGACTTTCCCGGAAAAGGATCGAAACAGGCGGTCGGTCTTCTCCTCCCAATCCGGATTCCCGGTGATACGGCTCAAGCGAAGGAAATTGAGTGCCGTTACCGAATTCCCGGAAGGGGTTGCCCCATCATAGAGGTCTTTCTCCCGGGTAAGAAGCTTTTCACCGCCTTCCGGGGTAAAAAAACAGCCGCCCTTTTCCTGGTCCCAGAAAAGGGTGATCAGGAGTTGGTTCAGGTCAAGGGCTTCTTCTAAATAGTCTATCTCGAAAGTCGCCTCATAAAGTTCAATCAGTCCCCAAATAAAAAAAGCATAATCTTCCAGGAAACCGGGATAGGCGACCTGTCCATCCCTATATCGACGATAGAGACCTCCGGAGGGATTGCGCATTCTTTCCAGAACAAAACGGGCTGCTTTTTCTGCTGCCAGTGCGTAGGCCGGATCGCCCAAAACCTGACTCCCCTTGGCCAAGGCAGCGATCATCAGTCCGTTCCAGGAGGTCAGAATTTTATCATCTTTTAGGGGATGAATCCGATTATTCCGAATCTGAAAGAGATGCTCCCTCCCCTCGTTCAGTAAAGTCTCAACTTCTTTGAACTCCATTTTCTCCTTCAAGGCGAATTCCGGTAAGGAGATGGAAATATGGGGGATGCTCATTCCCTCTTCAAAATTACCCTCGGGACTGATGTTATAGAAACGGCAAAAAAGACCGCCCTGGTCCCGGCCTAATTCTTTCCTGATCTCTTGAGGCGTCCAAAGGTAATAGAGCCCTTCCTTACCCTCGCTGTCGGCATCTTCAGCGGAATAAAAGCCTCCTTCGGGGGCAGTCATATCTCTCAAAACATAGCCGAAAATCTCCCGGCTCACTTGGGCATGGAGAGGGTTTTTCAGGGCCTGATAAGCCTCGGTATAGGCCATGCCCAATAAGGCCTGGTCGTATAGCATCTTTTCAAAATGGGGAACCAGCCACTTTTCATCCACAGAATAACGATGAAAACCCCATCCGATTTGGTCAAAAATCCCTCCAAAACGCATAGATTGGAGGGTTTTTTCGATCATGGTTCTGGTCAAGGAATCTTGGCTGCGTTTATGCCGGCGTAACAAAAAAGTCAGATGGTGGGGGGTCGGGAATTTTGGGACACCACCGAATCCGCCAAAATGAGAATCAAAGGCTTCAGCCAATAGCCGGCACCCGGACTCAAGGATTTGCAGAGTGGACGGAACACTACCCACAGGTGAGTCGTTCCAGGATTGAATAGATCGGGTGACATCTTCACCGGCTTGAAGGATTTTCCCACGGTTCTCCTGCCATAGAGCTGCAATCTGGGTCAACAGTTCAATAAATCCCGATAGTCCCAATCGGCTGGTCCTGGGGAAATAGGTTCCGGCAAAGAAGGGTTTTCCTTCGGGGGTCATAAAAACAGACAAAGGCCACCCGCCCCGGCCGGTCAAGGCCTGGCATACCGACATGTAGATCTGATCGATATCCGGCCGCTCTTCCCGATCCACTTTGACGGCCACGAAAGATTGGTTCAGTAGTCGAGCGACTTCTTCATCCTCAAAAGATTCGTGAGCCATCACATGACACCAATGGCAGGTGGCATAACCGATGGAAAGAAAAATGGGTCGGTTTTCCCGTTCAGCTTTTTGGAAGGCGTCCTGACCCCAGGGATACCAGTCAACCGGATTTAGCACATGTTGGAGGAGGTAAGGACTTTTCTCATGAATCAGGTGATTGGGCATCCCTAAATCCGAAATTGAAAATTGAAATTAAAGATCAGACCCCGGACTCCAGTTTACACTGGGTGAAATCGATCTCCTGGTTGCATCCCTTGCAGATGTGTTTTTTGTCGAATTCGTCGGAAAAAATCTCGGTTTCTTTTCCGCAATTTGGGCAGTTACAGGTAAACGATTTCAAATTTTTAAACTGTTCATAACCCGGGCAATGTTGTGGCGTTGTCATTGGGTCTCCTTTAGCTGACGTTTTGCGTTCAGCGTTCAATGTTCGAGGTCTGAACCGCCGTAACGCCTAAATCATAGGCCTCTTTCAGAGCGGCAGGCTGTTCGGTAATCTTCCCTTTTCCTTCTACCGCCCGAAAAAAAAGGCCCCCTTCATAGTTTTTGTCCAAGGCATCAAAAAAATATTTAGCCGACAACTGGACGCCTTCAAAGAGGTTTTTACCTTTGGTGGCCCCCACGGCGATCAGGTATCCCCGCCCGTGATCATATCTTTTTCTTTGTTCCGGAGATTTTTCCAGCATCCTTTTAGACCACATAGCCTGCGAGCGGTCGACCAGTGTTTTGGCTTGTGAAGGCAGTCCATAAAAAAAAATCGGAGTAGATAAAAAAATAATCGGAGCGTTCCAAAGAGAGGGATATATTTTTTCCATTTCATCCGGGATCACACATTCTCCGGTTTTATCGCAGCCGCCGCATTCCCGGCAGCCGGAAATGGTTAAATCCCGAACATAAACCTTCTCAATTTCCGCCCCTACGGAACGGGCTCCTTCCAGGACCTGATCTAACAGAAGATCGCTGTTTCCGTTCTTGCGTGGACTGCCGTAAATTCCCAAAACCTTCATTGGGGGGCTTCCTCTTCCCTGATAATTTGGCCTTTATGTTTGGTCCCGCACAGAGGGCAGAGGATATCGATTTCCTTCTCGTCGCCGATGAATTTTTCCCGAAGTTTTTCCGGACCTAAAAAACTCACATCCCCGCAGGCACAAGCCGGGCATTCGGCCCTTACGGTATATTTTTTTTTCGACATGGGCATTCTCCGAAAAAGTTTTTATTTGAGTCTTTGATCGGACCCGGTAGATTCGCATTCGGGAATATAACAGGTCACGTTTACAAATTCACATTTTTGATTGCAGGATGGACATTTCTCCGGAGGCATTTCCGTCTTCAGGGAATACCCGCAATTACTGCATTTCCATTCATTTTCGGCCACAATAATCACCTCCTTTAAAATAAACTGGAAAAGGGGTCGAGGATTCCTGGATTCGAGGGTTCAAGGGTATTTACTTCCATTCTTTTCACTCTGCCCTGCGGTCCTTGACCCCTGGAACCCCTGAATCCTGGTATCTTTTTTAAGCTTCAGGATTCAGTTAATTTTTGAATCGCTTCTTGCACCCATTGATCCAGGGATTTTTCCTGAAACCGATCGTTGACACATATCTTAATCATCCGGTTTTCCTTTGGCAAGGTTTTTAGGAAAGGAACGGCCTCTTGAACCCTCAGTTCTCCAAGGGTCCAGGTCGCAGTCCCCCTTATCGATAGATCGGGATGGTTCAAAGCCTTTAAGAGAAATGGGAGGGCCTTGGCTTTTAATCCTTCCTCAATAGTCTTTATGCGTCCAAGCGCCCAGACCACGCCCTTTTGTAACTGCTCATTTTCAAGAAAACAGCCTTCTTCAACAATATAGGCCGCCAACAAAGCGGCATATTCCTTCTGTAAAGCCGGAACGACGGCCAAAATCTCTCCCAGGGCTTCCGGCATGCCCCAGCCGATCCCTCCCGATTCTTCGTTCAGGTTCCAAATCAGTTGCCGGACGATTATTTTTGCCCGTTCCGGATCCTCGGAAAAGAGCTGGGCGGTCACTTGTCCCAGGGCCTTGACAGCCCTCCATTTGATGGTTTCCTGTGAATCGGTCAGGAGGCCGATCAACCCATTGGCCCATTTCCCTTCATGTCCTCGGGCCGATTGAATCAGGGAGTCATACTCTTCTTTATTCAGAAGGGATCTCAAAGTGATTAGAAACTTCAATTTTTTCTATTCTTCCGGGGTGAACTGGTCTTTGCCTACTCCGCATAAAGGACACAACCAGTCATCGGGAAGATCCTCAAAGGCCGTACCGGGAGCAATCCCATTATCCGGATCCCCTTCAGCCGGATCATAGACATACCCGCAGACTTCACAGACATACTTCTTCACGTTCAACTCCCTTCCCTTATTATGACTTTCTTTTCCTCAGGCATATTCTTCCATGATTTTCTGGAGACTCTCCTGATCCACTCCCCGCCCAACCAAGGGGCCTTGTTTCAAAACCTGGAAATGATCTTCAAAGGTTGGCCGTTTGTTTCGATAAATGACCCCCAGCGGGATCTGTTCCCCCCATTCCAGGGCCTTCTTCATGGCCGGTTCCCACAGCGTTGGGTCATAGTCCTTAGGTAATTCATAACAACGCTTCTTATACCAGGCAAAAGTATTGACCTTGTTAAAGGACACACAGGGCTGGAGGATGTCCACTAAGGAGAAACCTTTATGGATGATGGCCTGTTGAATCAATAACCCCAGGTGATCGGTCATTCCAGAAAAACCGCGGGCCACAAAACCGGCCTGCATGGTTACAGCCACGGCCAGAGGATTGAATGGTGCGGAAGGAACCCCTTGGGGCTGGGCCTTGGTGACCAGACCCTCATCGGTGGTCGGGCTGGCCTGCCCCTTGGTCAGCCCATAAATCTGATTGTTATGGACCAGCAGGGTCAGATTGATATTCCGGCGTATGGCGGCCAGAAAATGATTGCCCCCTTCCCCATAGGTGCACCCGTCACCACTTTCAACAATGACCGTCAAATCGGGGTTGACCAGTTTCGCCCCCGTCGCCACAGGAAGAGACCGGCCGTGGAGACCGTTAAAGACATTGGCCTTTAAATAATGAGGGGTCTTGGCGGCCTGGCCGATACCGGAAACCATAAGGACTTCCCGGGGGCTTAATTCAAGACCGACCAAGGCCTGTTTAACAGCCTGCAGAATGGAAAAATTCCCGCATCCCGGACACCAGGCGGTTTCAAAAGTTCCGTAATCTTCCAAAGTGACCATATTTAAATTCCATTATCGATCTTTTCCGTGGCTATTGAGCCTTGGATATGATGCCTTATTATGTAGGCGGATCAAAAACGTTCAGATACAAGGCGCGCTCTTTCCGAGGAAAGGAGGCGTCCATAGAAATACGTCGGAATGATGAGGGATGAGAGCAATCCCGCATGTAGCGGGACAGATGGACGTTTTTGTTCGCCCCACTTCTCGGCTCACCCCCATCCCGTTAGGGTGGTTCCCGGTTTCATCAGCCTGCCAGTTGTTTTAAAATATATTCCGGCGTAATAGGCAGCCCGTCATAACGCAGAACCTTTTTGGTGATTGGAAAACCGGTTTCCCTGCGGAGGAGTCTGGAAAATTGTCCTAAGGCGTTTCCTTCCACCCCGATCACCTCCTCAGCCCCTTCCAGATAATCGATAAATTGTTCCGGCACCAAAGGCCATACCTGGGAAAAACAAAGCGCTCCTACCCTTTTCCCCTGTAATTTCAAGATGGAGGCCGCTTCCAAAACCGATCCCTTTGTAGACCCCCAGGTTACCAATAACAGCTCCGGCCCTTCATCCCCTGTGAATTCCGGAGGTACTCCCTGCCGGGTTAAGGCCTCCAGCTTTTTAAGCCTCTTTTCCATCATCTGTTCCCGGACCGATAAATCCTCGGTCAGATGGCCGTCTTCCGTATGTTCATCACTGTCGGCCACTACCAGGTTCTCGGTCTTTCCCGGAAGAAAACGAGGAGACAGGCCGTTTTCAGTAAAGGCATATCGAAGATAAGGCGTTGAGGAAGGGGTTCCCTCGTAACCCGGATGAATCCAGGAAAGCCCTTTTACATCAAAAGGATTGACCGCCCGGTAAGAGTCGGCTAAAAATTGATCGGTTAATAGAAAGATCGGGGTCTGAAAGGACTCGGCCAGTTCAAGGGCTTTTCGGGTCAGCAGGAAACATTCTTCCACAGTGCCGGGAGTAAAGACAGCCCTGGGAAATTCACCATGCCCGGCATGTAAAATAAATTCCAGATCCCCCTGTTCGGTGCGCGTAGGCAATCCGGTGGCCGGTCCGGGACGTTGGGCCACTATGATGACCAGGGGGGTTTCGGTCATCCCGGCCAGACTGACCCCTTCCCCCATCAAGGCAAAACCCCCGCCTGAAGTGGCCACCATACTGGGGGCTCCGACAAAAGAGGCCCCGATAGCCATATTGACGGCTGCAATTTCATCTTCAGCCTGTTCGACGATCAACCCCATGGTTTTGGCCCGGGCAGCCAAGGAAAGGGCAATGGAAGTGGACGGGGTCATAGGATAAAAAGAAAAAAACTTTAATCCTGCCGACAAGGCCCCCAAAGCGACCGCCTCGTTTCCATTCATCATCAAGCGCCGGGGCAGATTGGAAATAGGAGGCAATTTGGGGAACACGGTCGTCCGGCCTTCGGTCCATTGATAAGCCGTTTTCAAAGCCCGGTGATTTTCTTCGGATGAAGAAGGGGCCTTGTGACCAAAAAAATCCTCTACGGCCGAAACGAGGCCTTCTTCCGGAAGCCCAAGCAAGGCCCCAATGACGCCTAAAGCGAGTATATTGACGAATTTTTCGGCAGCTAATTCCTTAAATGGGACCTCTAAACAGGCCGGTCCCTTAACCTTCCAATCGCGGTCAACCACCATAAGGCCTCCCCGAGAAAGCTCGGGCTGGTGAAGGGAAACGGTCTGCTCATCGAGGGCAATCAGAAGGTCAATCGATTCTTGGGGAGCCAGTATTGGATCAGTACCGGTTCGGATGGCAAAGGTGTTATGTCCCCCTCGAATGCGGGATTGATAACCCTGGGTGACCGCTATAAAATAACCGTTCCGGACCAGGCCTTTGGCCAACAATTGCCCGATAGTAACCAACCCCTGCCCGGCTTCACCGCCGATGACGATATTGATGGAGTTAGAGACCATCACACCCCATCTAATCCGGCACGTTCTTTTTCCATAAACCACCCTTCCGGATCGGTCAGGTAATAACGGGTATCCTTCAGGGCCTTCCAATGGCCGCTTTCTTCCAAAATCATTTGATCCAAAAAGGCCGCCTCAATAGGATCGGTTGCCCGGGCTCGGTGTTCCTGGTAAAACTTCACACTGGCCGATTCCAAATCCAACCCGATATCAACCGCCTCCAAATCCGTGGTCTTGGCCTTTATTTTTTTTCCCCCCTTGCCCGCCAGATTCCGAAAGAGAAGGTCCGGATCACCTGAAAAACCTTTGATGGATTCCCAATCCCCGGTCCAACATTTTCCGGAGGTCAGCTTATTATGGATTTGTTTAATCCTGGCGGTATGAATGACTTCATCCTCCATCAAGGCGGAAAAGATCTCCTGGCACTGGGGATTTCGGCAAGAACCCCGGGCCTTTTGGTAAAAAGCTTTCCCTTTTTCTTCCATTTCCAGGGCCGTAGACAGCATGTCGATCGAACACTGGTTTGGACTGGGCATTTTTTAGGCCTTCCACAACCCATGTACATTACAATATTCCCGGGCCGTAATCTGATCGGCTTGAATCCCAAAAGTTGCCTCCGGGACCTCTCCCGGTTTAAGGAATTGGCGATAGGCCTTCCCGTCGGCAATCACTTCGATCCATTCGATATAGTGTTTTTCTTCCATAGGATGGTCCACGCTCCCTACTTTGACCTTAAAGCCGGTAGCGGTTTTTTCAATGACCGGCACATGCTTTTCCTTGGCCGCATCGACCGAGTTTTCAACAAACAACTTCATGGGTTGTCCGCAGCAAACCAGTTGCCCTTTGCCTTCATGAAGAACCTCAACGATGTTCCCGCACACTTCGCATTTGTAAACCTGTAATTTTTCAGTCATGATCCATTCTCCTTTCAATATGATAATCAGGTTAAAAACAAACTAGGCACAAGGCCGAAGACTGAAGGCATAAAAGATCAAAATACTTCTGTTCCCTTTTGCCTATCGCCTGTCTTTTTTACCAATTCTCGGCCAAAACCTCATAATAGTCCCGAGGATGGGCGCAGGCCGGACATTCCTCCGGGGCTTCGATTCCTTCATGAAGATAACCGCAATTCAGGCAGCGCCAGACCACCGGTTTGTCCTTTTTAAAAACTTTTTTGGAATTAATATTGGCCAGGAGGCCCAGATACCTTTTCTCGTGTTGTTTTTCGGCCGCGGCGATAGAGTCAAAAATTTTGGCGATAGAATCGAAACCTTCTTCCCGGGCCACTTTGGCAAATCCAGGGTACATCTTGGTCCATTCATAGTTTTCTCCGCCGGCGGCACCTTTTAAATTCTCCGCAGTAGTCCCGATGACGCCGGCCGGAAAGGCCGCTTGGATTTCCGTCTCTCCTCCCTGAAGTAATTTAAATAGTCGCTTGGCATGTTCTTTTTCTTGATTGGCCGTTTCCTCAAAAATAAGGGACATCTGAACCAGACCTTCTTTCTTGGCCTGGCTGGCAAAATAATTGTATCGATTTCTGGCCTGGGATTCACCGGCAAAGGCAGTAAGGATATTTTTTTCAGTCTTGGATCCTTTGAGCTCCATGATAGATTTTCCTTTCTAAAATAAATGGATTAATAGCTTTTTTTAATGTTTATGTGCTTTACAGGAAAGGCATATACCAATAAGTTCCAACCGATGACCGAGGATTTCGTGGTCAGTCAATTTGGATACGGTTTTCTCAATCTCTTTCAACGGCTTGGCAGTCAGATCGATTACCCGTCCGCAGGCAACACATCTTAAATGATAATGATTGCTTGTATTTCCATCAAACCGTTTTTGGGTTCCTCCTACTTCCATTTTTTGAATCTGGCCGTTTTCAGACAGTACTTCCAGATTCCGGTAAATAGTCCCCAGGCTGACTTTGGGGATGCGTTTCCGGACTATTTCATAAACTTCGTCAGCCGTTGGATGGGAGGTAAGATCCTTTATTTCTTCCAGGATGATCCGACGGGCATCCGTTTGTCTCAGTTTTTTAAACTTCAGTTCCATAATAAAAAACAGTGTATAGTTTTAAGAATAATTATTATTACTGTAAATATTCTTTGTGGCTTGTCAAGGGGTTTGGGGGAAAAAATATCTATTTTTTTTTAATCTTTGGTTAAAGAGAGCGATCCGCTCCGCAGTCGGGACAGGTCCAGGTAATGCCGTTGCAGGTCATTCCCCAGGCATTTTCAAGAAGACAACGTTGGCAAATTTGAAAACCACAGGGACAAACCCAGCAGAACTCTTCGCCTTGTCCGCAGCAATGGCATTTAAAAGTTCTTCCGGGCCTTTTGCCTTTTCTATGTTCAAGGGTCATCCGTTATGATGATTGGTAAAAAGTCGTCATTCCCGCGACGGCGGGAATGACGACAAGTTTCGCGGGAATAACATAATCGGGCTTTCGACGAATTTTTACGAGTCTATCCGTTATCTAAGATAGATAATTTTTCCTAACGAGGAATGATAATCAGAGTTTCTCCCGCACGCAAGGGTTCATTTCGATTCATTTTGTTCCACTGAAGCAGGTCATTGAGGGAAACCTTATATTTCACGGCGATACTCAGCAGTGTTTCGCCTCTTTTCACTTGGTGTTGAATTTTCCCTTTTCCCGGTGATACCGGGGACGGCTTCCTCTCCTCTCTCTTTCGTGGTTCCATTTTTCCAAGTTTGGCTATGAGACCCTGGTTGGTGGTTTCCAACGCTTTCAACCGGGATTCCCATTGGGCCTGATTGTCCTGAATCGCTTTTATTCTTTTATCGATCCTCGCCCCCTGCTCTTGGGAAATGCTTTCCAGACTTTTTATTTTCTTTTCCAGTTTGGAAACCGAGCCCGAATTATCCTGGAATAAAATGATATAGCCCATATAAATCAGACCAATTATGATCAGGCTGCCAAATAAGATCTCCAAAGAAGACAATTTAAATCGTTGTGTGATAGGAGAGGAGATTCTTGGTGTTTGGGAGCCTTCGTTTTCTGTTTTAAATTGATTTTCCATCGGTTTTTCCGTAAAGAGCGGCTGTTTCGGTTAAGGAAAAATGATCTTGAGTTCTAAATTTATTTGTATTGATTTTAACAGATATCGACCTGTTTTGTCAATTTAGGAAACCATTCGGAAAAAATGATCAGAAATAGGTAAGTTAAAGGCGGGAGGCAGCAAACCTCAATAGGAGAGATGATAAAGAAAGGCTCAGGATTTTTTCAGTTTACACTTCCAGATATTTGGCGCGGACTTCCGGGTTGGCTTCTAACTCATCTTTACTGCCGGAAAATCCTATGTGGGCCTTGCCCATCAGATAAATGCGATTGGCCAGCGACATGGCCACCTTAACGTTATGCTCCACCAAGAGAATGGAAACGCCGGTGTCTTTATTGATATTTTCCAGAATATCCCTGACCTCTCTAACCATAAGGGGGGCCAGCCCTTCGGTGGGTTCATCCACCAGCAGAAGACTGGGATTCCCCATCAGGGCCCGTCCGATGGTGAGCATCTGCTGTTCGCCGCCGGATAAATACCTACCTTGCTGCTTGGCTCGCTCTTTTAATATTGGGAAATGGTTAAAAATCCTCTCCACCGTCCAGATGCCCTCCTTAGTGGACTGCTTTCCCCCCTTAATGCCCATCTCCAGGTTATCCATCACGGAAAGCTGTGGGAATATCCTTCTCTCTTCCGGGACATAAGCGATACCCGCCTTGGCCACCCTGAATGGCGGAAGACCGGTAACATTTTTCCCTTGAAAGGTCACGGTTCCTGATTTTGGTTTAACCAGGCCCATGATACTTTTCAGGGTGGTACTTTTCCCCATCCCGTTTCGTCCCAGAAGGGCAACGACCTCACCTTCGTTGACGTTTAAAGAAACGTTCTGCAAAACATGGCTCGTCACATAATACGTATTCAGGTTTTGGACTTCCAGTAACATTCTTGCTCCTCGTGCAGAGCGCACAAACTCTTATTTCCGCTTATTAAATCGGTTATTGCAGCCTCTTAATTATGCGCTATGCCTGGTTGTTATGCCGCCGTTTTCCGATTCTCCCAGGTAGGCATCCTTGACGGCTTGATTATTTCGAATCTCATCCGGGGCCCCGGTGGCCAGTATTTTTCCATAATGGAGGACCGTAATGCGATCCGCCAGGGAGAAGACGACATCCATGTCATGCTCGATAACCACCACGGTTTTGCCCGCGGTCAGACGTTTGATCATTTCCACGGCAGTATGGGTTTCATCCCTGGACATACCGGCCGTGGGCTCGTCCAGGAGGATCAGATCCGGATTGGTGGCCAGGGCCATACTGATCTCCAGGGAACGATGCTTCCCATAGGACAACAAGGAGGCCGGTACCAGAATTTCCTGATCCAGATTGATCCGTTTGATGATCTCCAGGGTCTCCAGGTTGACATCCGTCATTTTATCCACCTTCTTGAATAAATTAAAACGGATGCCTCTTTTGGAAAGGACGGCCAGGCGTACGTTTTGAAAGGTAACCAGCCGATCAAAAGTGCTGGTAAGCTGGAATGACCGCCCCATACCCAAGCGAGTTAATTTATAGGGAGGATATCCGGTTATCTCTTTGCCCTTGAAAAATACCTTCCCCCGGCTGGGACAGCAAGTTCCGGTTATGGTGTTAAATAGCGTCGTTTTCCCGGCCCCATTGGGACCGATAATGGCATGCCGCTCCCCTTCTTCGATCTGCAGGTTGACATCAAACAACACCTCCAGACCGCTGTAGTCGTGAAATAGACCTTTGGTTTCCAGAATATTCATTAACCCTTCTCCAGTTTAAATCTTTGGGAGTGATGGGGCTTTCCCCCACCTGGCTTTTAGATCTCGGTATAGGCCCATAAACCCCATGGGGGCGAACAGGATGACTATGATAAGCGTCAAGCCCATCACCAACTCAACCCGTTCCGTATAACGGCGGGCCAATTCCTCAACCACGCTAAAAAACGCTGAACCAATGATCGGTCCTATAAACGTCCCGATCCCGCCGACCATGGTCATTAAAACCGGTTGAAAGGAGTTCAAGCCCGAGGTGGCATCCGATGAAAACAGGTTCTGAAACAGGGCATACATGGATCCGCTCACCCCGGCAAAGGACCCTCCCACAATATAAACCAAGGCCCTGCTTTCCGGCACCTTGAAACCCAGGTAATTGACGCGCTTGGGATTATCCCGTATGCCAATCATGATCTGACCAAAGGGGGTCTTGGTAAAATACCACATGAGCCACATACTGATGCCCAGGACGGCTACGGCGAAGTAATAAAAATTAAGGGGATTCGTCATGTCTATGGATATGATCCCGGGGATGTTGAACGGCGGTATGGGAAACCCTGAAATCCCGTCTTCCCCGCCGGTGAGCGGCCTTAATTTCATGGCCAGCATAAAGAAGAGCGCGTTAAAGGCGACGTGCAGCATGGCACAGGCCATGCCGCTGACCCGGACGACCAAGGGGGATAAAACCAGGGCCAATAAGCCCCCCCCCAGCATGCCGCAGAGGACGGCCCCTAAAATAGGCATCCCGGGAATCAGCGCCAGGGCCTGGGCCGCACCATAGCCCCCCATGCCAAAAAACATGGCATGACCGAAATTAAGAATCCGGGTGTACCCCAGCTCTATATTGATCGACTGCGAAAAAACGGCCATAATGGCCAACGACACAAAGAAGTTGGTATAGTAGATACCAAAAATTTTGGGAATGAGGATCAAGCCAATGCCCAGGATGATCCACAAAATCCATTTTATAGCCTTTTTCATTCTTCTTCACTCTCTCCAAAAAAACCATGGGGAAAAAATATCATGACGATGGCCATAAAGATAAACATCGACAGCGGCGCCAACTGGGAAATAAACTGCACGCCGTAGGAATTCATAAGGCCGAATAGAATGGACACCATAAAGGCCCCCCTAAGGCTCCCAAATCCCGCCACCGCGACCACAATAAAGGCGTCCATGCCCATCTGAAGCGCTAATCCTGGAAATACCGACAAGATGGGGGCTATGGCCGCCCCGGCCACCCCGGCCAGCCAGATACCCACTCCAAAGACAAAGGTGAAGAGCAGGGGGATATTGATCCCCAGAGCATTGACCATATCATTGTCGGAAACAGCCGCCCGAACGATTTTACCTATCCGGGTTTTATACAAAAGCAGGGCCATAATCAACAGAACCACCACAGCCAGGCCGATGACAAAAAGCCGATAGTAAGGATAGTCCAGACCGGCAAAGTGCACCATCCCTTGTAACAGGGGAGGTTTGCTTAGTGGCTTATTGGCAGTGCCCCAGATGACCTTTACTAAGGCATCGATGCATAAAGCGACGCCCACGGTTAAGATGAGATCGCCTATGACCCCGGAACCTCTTAACGGTCTCAGCAAAAATCTTTCCATGAGCATTCCGCAAAAACCGGTGGCGATCGGGGCCAGGAGCAAGGCCAGCCAGAAATTGCCGGTCCAAGCCACAAACTGGTAGGTAAAATAAGCGGAAAGCATAAAGAAACCGGCATGGGCCAGGTTAAAAATGTGCATCATGCCGATGATCAGAGAGACGCCGGATGCAACCAAGAAAAGAATCATCCCATAGGCGAGTCCATGTATTCCTTGGGACACATACATGGCAGTAGTTGGATCCATTTAGCTGACCTTTCAAAAAAAATTGCTTCGTGGGTACGTACTTTAAAACGTACTTAGGGGTTCCTGCAAAGCACAGAGTGCTTAGGGGCTGGGGGAATGAGCAACTTCGGCTGTTACCCCCCGCCCCTTAGGCACTCTGCGCCTTGTGGTCTTTTAATTATAATTAATTAATATCCGATGGTTTCTTCCCTTTACATCGTTCCAGGTTTGGATCCATCCAGGGCAGGACTTTTTCCGCCGGCACCCTAAAGGCGGGGCCATAAAGGGCACTTTTATCCGACCAGTGATAAGGCGGAATATTGAAAGATTGCCTTTGTTGATCGGGTGGGACATATTCGAGGATATAAGTCTCCTGAATCGTATTGTGATCACAGGCCCGCATGGTCTTTACATGGCCGTTTACGTATTCGTAGGTATCCCCCTCCCAAGTCTTGATGATCTTTTCGGCGTCCACACTCCCGGCCCTTTCGATGACGCTTAAAAGCCAGCTAAACTCCATCGCTAAGGGATCCCACCCCAGCATATAATCCATTTTATTATAAGGGGGCTTGAATCTCTTATAAGCATCCATCATTGTTTTATGGTATTTTATCTGCTCCGGTGTTTTGAAGGCCGGGTTGCCGTTCGAATAAGGGCTGCCTATTAGCAAGCCAGTGGTAGCCTCAACCCCCAGGGAGGCCAGGGTAGCCGGGTTACCCATGTAAATATGGGCAAAAGGAAGCTTGAGCCCCATGGCCCGGGACTGCTTGAGCAGGTTGGTAGCATCCGGATCCCAATCCCCGGTGTAGATGACCTCGGCCCCGGAGGCCTTTATCTTGGTAATATAAGGGGCATAATCGGTGGCGAACAGCTTATGAAAATCCTCGCCGACGATCTGGGCCTCGGGATAATATTCCTTTAACCCTTTTTTGAAGTTTTCGGCCATTTCATGACCGAACACGTAGTCCTGACACATAATGTAAAACTTTTTTTCTTTTTTCCTCTGGCCGAAATAATAGGCGAAAGAACGGCCGACCTGTGAAGTCTGCCACCAGGACATAAAGGCATAGGGGGAGAAATTCTTGGCATCCTGTAGGTCTTCGGATAATGAAATCATATTCACGGCAATGACCTTATACTTATTGGCTGTTTGGTTCATGATTTTCACGATGTGGCTGCCGTCGGCGCCCCAGAGGAACTTGACCCCTTCCTGCAGGACCATCTGCTCACAGATCTTCTTGGCCTGGTCGGGCCTGGACATGGTATCGGCCTTGAACAGTTGGATCAGTTTCTTTTTCCCGTCCACCATGAGGCCGCCCCTCTTGTTGATATCATAGGCGGCCCAGGTGGCATAGAGCCAGAACCCTTCACCTACCGCGGCGGCCGGACCGGAAAAGGTAGCCACAATGGCGATCTTGATGGTGTCCCCGGTAGGGTTGGGGAAGTTGTTGGGATCGAAGCCGGACATGTCAGCCATTTTGTTGACATCAAATTTGGCTTTCACCGCTGCCGTGGCCTGGATCGGGCTCATGGCTGTTAAAAGGAAGAAAAAAGAAAAAACATAGAAAAACATTAAAATTCCTTTACCCGTTTTCATGTTAAACCTCCTCTTTAAAATTTTGATGTTATGTTAAAAGCAAAATGTTCTTTTCCGAACTTACTCACCATTATATCTTTATTATTTTTTAATTCAATCAAGCGGCATTTGGAATTAACTGTGAATTATTAGTATGGCCCCCCCAGCGTTGTCAAGAAAAAAAAACGCCATCGATTTTTTGCTTTACCAGAGAAATATTTTCCCCTTCAATTTTATCCCTCCCCCGGACATCCGCTGGTCATAAATTTAATTATTTGACAGAGTTGCCTTTTGATTGCAGGAGCATATAGTATTTAAAAAAAATGGGTCAAGGATAAAAACAGGGAATCACCCGCCATTAAACATCGATAACAAAAGGAAGCCCCGCCTTTCAGGCCGGGGCTTCCTTGATCGACACTTCATTTAAAACTTTAAATGACCCACTTAGTCGGGAGCGGGGGGAGATCTTTTAAATCGGGATTCTTTTCCCATCCCGGGATTTGGGCGCATCGTTTGGCAATGGCCTTGTATTTATCCCAGGGGGCATTGGCAAATATAGCCATTTTCTGCGCGGCCAGGGAACCTTCGGTGTGAATATAGGCCCCATCCAGCCCATGTCCGACTAAATCTTTGACCAGACGAAAGGCCTTGAGCCGGTATTCGGTCGGAATGCCGTCTTTGCCGGCCAGGTATTTCTCAATATAGGGTCTTTCTTCCGGGTTCATCCAGTCTTTATACGAAAATACCGTGGTGGCCAACCCGCCGGCGATATCGGCCAGGACCTTGGATTGTTCATGTTGATCATTGGCAAAAAGATACTTGGCGATATTGGTGTACATCTGACCGGGAGTGGCCAGCCCGATATCCGGGAAAATATCCGGATGTTCGACGCCGGCCCTGGACATGGCATCGACCAACTGGGCATGCATAGCCAGCCAGGCCAGTTTTTCCTGGATATGGGGATACCGATCCAGACCGTTATATTCGGCCATCAGTGCCGCGGCGCCGGCCGCCTCTTCCGTGGAGATAACCTTGTGACAGGTGCCGAAAAGACGATGAAAAACACCGAACATCCAGGCCTGGTCTCTGGAAAACTGGTACTCCCCGCACAAAAATACCCGATTCCAGGGAACGAAAACATTATCAAAAACGATCAGGCATTCGCTGACACCCTTACCCCGTCCATGTAACGGCCAATTCCAGACCGCTTCTTCATCGTCGAGATCATGGACGTGGGGAGGGGTGGTGATGAGTTTAATGCCCGGAGCATTTACCGGGGTGGCGAAAACCAGGGCATAGTCCTTATCCTCCTCACGGTGGGCCCGGGAGGGAGAAACGATCAATTCATTACAAGAGGGGGTGGCGCTGATATGGATCTTGGCCCCCTGGACATAGATGCCGTCCTTCTGCTTGTCCACGACCCGGACATAGAAATCCTTGTGCTGCTCCTGGGCCGAAGGCCGAAGGCTCCGGTTCCCCTTGACGTCGGTAATGGCCCCGGTAATGGCCGGGTCCGTTGCTTTAAGATGTTTACGATAATCCTCAACTGCATCCGTATAATGAGTGCCCATGGCCTTATCGCATCTGGCGGCGGTAACCCCGGAGGCGGCCAGGGCATCCGGTCCCATACCACTCATAGCGGCACCCCAGCGCATGCAGGTGATATAGACATCCCTCCGTCTGATGAGGTCTTCCTTTGTTTTAGGTTGATTCCACAGGAAGAGGAATCTATCCCCACCCTGCTCTATAGTCAGCAGGTCTTTGAATGCAGGGTGATTACATAATTCATAGGAGTAGGCCCGGGCATTGATTCCTCCCCTAAAAAGCGGATCTTTGGTTATATCGGGTATTTTTTTTCCCTCGATATAAATCTGCCTTCCATCATTCAAGCTTTCCACGTACTGTTTTGCTGTCCTAATCATAGCAACCTCCTTTGCTTGTGTTTGCCGATTATCTCCTCATGCCCGTTGGTCACGGGCGCCACATAACATGGAAATTATTACTTCAGGGGCTAAAGGCAATGGGTCAGGTTTCGTTACAAAAATTTTCCTGATCCTTCCTGGTCTATTGCCTCACGCCTATTGCCTGTTTTTCGTTAAATGATATTTTCGTACAAACGGTTAAAGGTTTCATTATTTCTTTTTTCTTGGAACCGCTACAAGCATCAGATGATATTCTTCGGGTTCCAGCTTGCGCAGGGTAAACAGCTCCGTGCTGCCTATGTGATTAGTCGGTCGTATGGACACCCTGATTTCTTGAGCCGCCTCAAGTTCCTTCTTGGTGATCACTCCTTTTTTTACCCCCCCGCCCATTTGAGCGACTTGGGTTTCGATGTACTCAAAAAGTTTTATATGTTCCACGTTGGGTATTTACCTCCCTTCTTTTATTCTTTTCTTTCCTTTGCCCTTGCCTTCGGTAATCCGGCCATTCACCTTGATGCTCCGTGAAAGTATAGAAAGGTCCATTTGGGGTGTCAAGAAGTTATATTTGAGCCCTGAAAGCCCTATCTCCATCGACAGGTATGGGCGTTCAAATTTAACTTGACAATCGCCGTTTCAGCAAATTAAATAGAGCTGTAACCTAAGGAAAATTGAGCAACTTCCCATAAAACCCTCTTGCCTGTCGCCTTCGGGTGCCACGAAACATGAAAATTAATTGGACGGGGGCTATGGGCTATGGGCGCGAGGCAATAGGTAAAAAGGTTTTCCTGATTTTTTTGCCCATAGCCTTTTGCCAATTGCCCATGGCCCTTTTTCGTTAAATTCTATTTTCCTACTAAATACTTTAGAAGGGAGCAATTAACTTATGATGGAAGCTAAGACTTACCCAGAATTTAGCTCACGTTATCCGTTGCTGTTAACCACCTTTATGAAAAGGCCGTTGGGCCTGTATCCGGATGATATCGGCATTGTCTATCGGAATGACGGCGGTGAATATTTCAGATTTACCTGGCGTCAGTGGTACGAACGCACTTGTCAGCTCGCTCATGCCCTTAAAGAACTGGGTATCAAACCGGGGAAACCGGGGGAGCCGGGCGACCGGGTGGCCACTATGGCCCTCAATCATCATCGGCATCTGGAACTTTGCTATGCTCCCACCTGTATCGGCGCCGTTGCCCACCCGATTAATATGCGCTTGTCCCTCGATCACATGGTCCACACGATAACCCACTCCGGGGATAAAGTCATCTTCGTTGACGACCTGATCCTTCCCCTGGTAGAGATGATTTACGATAAAATAAAATCCACCGTCAAGATGTTTGTCTTTATGTCCGACCGACCCGGGAAACCTCAAACCAAGATTGAACCCCTCTATGAATATGAAGAGTTAATCAAGAATCAACCCAAGGAATTTGATTGGCCCTATCTGTCCGAAGATACTCCTGCGGTGCTCTATTACACCACCGGCACCACCGGGCTGCCAAAAGGAATCACCTTTAACCACCGTCAACTCTATTTGCAGAGTGTCCATCTGATCGCCGGTCTCCAAATGACCCCAAGACTGCCCGACGATCCGAAAGACCCGGTCATTAATATACCTCTGGTGAATATCCCTCTTTTTCATATTCATGCCTGGGGAGCACCCTGGTACTATGTTTTTACCTGCTGCAAGATCGTCTTTCCCAGCCGGTTCTCTCCGGAGAGTTTTTGTGAGTTGGTGGAAAGGGAGAAGGTGACCAGCACCGCGGTGGTGCCGACCATGCTGGCTATGCTCCTTGAGTATCCGGATTTTAAAAAATATGATCTGAGCAGCCTGACGAACATTGTGGCCGGTGGGGCCGCCCTGCCTTTCGGCTTGAAAGCCAAGGCGGAGAAGGCCTTTCCGGGGTTGACCGCCGGCTCGGGATATGGGATGAGCGAGACGGCCGCCGGGGTCTTAAGTTCAACCATCAAACGCTATATGGTCGACTGGTCCAAAGAAGCCTTGGACCAGGTCAGGGTGAAAACCGGTTTGCCGTCTATGGGTATTGAAGCCCAAGTGATCGGGGAGGATGGAAAACCCGTACCTCATGACAACCAGACCATGGGTGAAATCGTACTCAGGGGCCACTGGATTATGGAACAATACTTTAACGATCCGGAGAAGACCGCTGCCGCCTGGCGGGACGGCTGGTTCCATACCGGGGATGCCGCCAAGGTGGACACGGACGGCTACACCATCATCGCCGATCGAATAACCGATGTCATCCGAAGCGGTGCCGAGATGGTCCCCACCGTACTTTTGGAGAACCTGACCGCCAATCACGATTCTGTTCTGGAAGCCACCTTTGTGGGGATCCCCGACGAGAAATGGGGAGAAAGGCCGATGGCTCTTATTAAGTTGGTGCCCGGCGCCGATGCCAAAGAAGAGGATATCTGGAAGTTTCTGGAAGAGGAAGGTATTGCCAAGGGAAAAATAACCCGTTGGATGATGCCGGATTTTATCGGCTTTTATGATGACATACCCAAAACGAGTGTGGGTAAATATGACAAGATCGCCATCCGGAAACGGCTTGATGAATTCCTGCAAAAGGCCAAAAAAATGACCGGTTGATTGAGAGACAGAAAAGCAAAAAGGATAGATTTACAGATCAGAAAAAGAGAGGCCTTCGGGCCTCTTTTTTTCTGGCAAAAATGAGGGATAGGGATTCAAGGGCTTAAAGAAGTGGCTTTTTTAATTTCAATGGCTTTCACTTCAATCCTTGACCCCTGGAATCCTCGAATCCTTATATCATTGCCAACGTTTTTGGAAATAATCCAAAAAGATTTTTTGTTCACCCTCCCCGCTGTTCTGGCATCCTATGATATCGTTATTGCCGGTGTCGCAGGGGGGTTGGGAGGCCTGGCAAAAATAATGATCACCGATGCCGCTGCAAGCAATAATGTAAACAAGCCGAAGGCCGTCATATAACTGCCGGTGGTATCATAAACCCAACCCGCATAAATGGGAGCGACTATTCCGACCGGTGTCAGGAACATGATGGAAGTTCCCTGGATCGTGCCGAAGGCCTTCCTCCCGAAGTAGCGTGCCCGCATGGTGGGTTTCAGAGTCAAGGAGGCCCCCATACCGATTCCGTAAAGGATAAACCAGACATAAATAGTGATGACGGTCTGGTATATTATAAAAATTCCGATACCGACCGCCTGGAGAAAAGTGGCTCCCGCAATATAATATCTGAAAGAATCTTTCGATTTGAGACGATCGGCAATAAAGCCGCCGAGATATCTTGCCGGAATGCTGCAGCCGATCATGACGGCCTGCATGCCCGCGGCGACAATGGGACTGATCCCCCGGTCTGTCAGGAAAGCTACACAGTGGATATTAATGGCTGGTGACACCAAAGCATTAATGGCCTGAACGAAGATAAGCAGCCAGAAAGCCGGTGTTAAAAAGGCCTGCCAGAAGGTAAATTCTACTTCGCTGACCTCGGCGGCATACTCTATGCCTTTGCGGATCATGACATCTTCCTCTTGCGAAACCTTCGTATCTCTCTTGGGTGAGATATCATAATCCGCTGTCTTTTCATCGTTTATTTTTGCCCCATCGGGTAAAAACCCATAATGCTCCGGCGGATACGTTTTAAAACATAGAAGGACCAGAGGCAATCCGACGAATCCCATGACCAGTCCGCCAATCAGACAGGCCGACCGCCACCCTAATACCGTAATAAGCCAGGCAATCAAAGGCAAAACCACCGCCCCTGAAGCCCCTGAGAATACCCATTTGATACTCAGGGCCACCCCTCTTTTCTTAACAAACCATTTGGATATGGCCGTGTCCAAAGGGACGGCCAGGGCGGTGTTGACCCCTGTCCCCAGTAGTATTCCCCAGACGACATAAAAACTCCAAAGCGAATTAATGAAATACATCATGACCAGACTTAAACTAATCAGAAAGGTCCCAAAAAAAACAATCCATTTCGGACCGAACCGGTCGGTTATCCAGCCTGACAGCGGTGCTTCAAATCCTCCCTCCAATCTTCCGATACTGGCGGCCACGGAGGTCAATGTTCGGGAAAAGCCCAATTCGGAAGCAATGGGTTTGAACAAGGCCGATATGCCATAGGCATTGAAACCGTGTCCCCAGAGGGCCAGAAACCCGCTGGCCAGGACGGTCCACCAGCCGAAATATATTTTTGGAAATCTTATTTTTTTATTCATTGTGGCTTATGATTACCTTTTCAAAAAAATGATTTGGGGCTGCACTAAACCCGCAGGCTCGATTGCGGTGGGCGTTATCAAAACATGAAAATCCCCCCTGCCCCCCTTTGAACAAGAGGGATTGAGGGGGATATAAAATCTATTTTCCTGTTAAAGCTATATTTCCGAATCCCTTTTGACCACGAGTACAGGTTGACATGATTTTCTGATGACCGCTTCGGAAACCGATCCCAGAAGCATTTCCTTGAGGTTACTCACCCCATGAGATCCGAGGACAATAATGGACACACGCTCTTCCCGCTCTACCCTAAGGATTTCACTGGCAGGAATCCCCTTGGCGGTTATCACCTTTACTTTATATCCCTTTTCATAAAGGGCATTAGCCACGGGAGCCAACTTTTTCATCATATCCTTTTTCAGATTCTTATCTAATGCCTCCAGATCAACGGTGGGGTACTCTTCCGAAAGATAGAAATATTTTTCTTCAATTACATTTAAAACGACGACCTCTTCAGCCCCCGAATCTTTCAATTGTTTTACAAATTCCAGTGCCCTGGCGGCCACATCGGAAAAATCGGTAGGGAATAATATTTTTTCAAACACTTTTTTCTCCCTGTCCATTGAAAAAGATTTTTTTAATTCCTTGTCTCTTTAGGGACAAGGAATAACTCTTTCGGGTAATAGGTATAAAGCAAGCCCCGGAGACGAGTCAAGGAAAATCAAGGAAATAATCTGACAGAAAAAGATTGAAGAGAAACTCACAATATGATAAAAGGAAGAATCACTATTAAAAAAATAGGCAAAGAAACGGAGGAACGTATGAAACAATTATCTAAACTCGTTTTGGCCTTATTGGCAGTAGCCCTTATGATCATAGGGGCAGCTTTCGTCCAAGCCGCCGACGTTGATATGACCGGAACTTGGAATGTGTCGGTTGATTCCCCCAGCGGCAAAGGGACTCCAACCTTTGTTTTGGAGCAGAAGGACGGTCAATTAACCGGAACCTATAAAGGGGCCTTCGGTGAATCACCAGTCAAGGGTAGTATCAAAGGCAGCGACTTCGAAATCTCCTTCAATTCCAGCGGAATTGACATCACCTATTCAGGCAAGATCGAGGGTAGTAAGATAAGCGGTAACGCCGACTTCGGATCTTACGGTAAGGGCTCTTTTACCGGGGAAAAGAAATAGAATATTCCGCCAAGTTCAAGTTTACAGTGTGCGCTCTAAGGCGGGATTAACTTGCTCTATCCCGATTGAGACCCTTGAAAAATTTTCAATTTTGGTCAAGGTCAAGGGAGGCGAAAATTTCAGCCACAGGAATATTTAGAATATTTCGAGGATTAAAATTTGAGCCTGACACAGAGATTGGGCAAAAGGGGGCGAACCAAACCGTTTGGTCCTGCGCATCCCACTAATACCGCTTTACGCCAGTCGGGCCTTTAGTTTGAGATAAGGTCCGCCATCGGTCACCTTGATCCATTCCTTGTGGCCTTTTCCGCACATACCCAGGCCGCTGATCTCAACGGTATTACCGACCATGGTGATGGACTGAAGCAGGTCCGGGACATACCCGGTGATGATAACCGGTGTAAAGACCTTTCCGGTCAGCTTTCCATTTTTGATTTCTTCGACGTAATACCCTTCCAACTGAATCCCCCAGCCTTTGGGGTCTTCCATACCATTGGAAGGGTAATCCAGAAAAAAACCGTTCTCCACAGAATGGATCATCTGTTCAAGGGTCTGCTCTCCCGGTCCGAAGTAGGTGTTGGTCATCCGGGCATAAACCTTTCTCTCAAAAGACTCCCGGCGTCCATTGGCCGACCGGACCAGCCCCAATCGCAAGGCTGAATTCAGATCGGTCAACCCCCTCCTCAAAATCCCTTTTTCGATGATCGGAGTCTCTTTGGCCGGTTCACCTTCGTGATCGAAGAAAAACGAGGCGGCCTGGCCGGGAAGGGCCGGCGAATCGAACATATCCACCAACGGCGAGGCTACCGGTAGATCCAGATAATCCTCACCCTTGGCCCTCTTTTTTAGAAACATGTCCGTTTCCATACCATGGCCGAAGGCCTCGTGGGCGAAGATACCGGCAAATTCCGGGGAAAAGATACAATTATAGGTCCCCGGTTTCAAACGGGGGGCGGCCAAGAGCTTTCCGCAATCCTCCACCAGTTTTTCCAATTTGGCCTCAGGGATAAAGGCCTTTTCATATCCGCCCTGAAGGGCCTGACCGGTATGCAGATTGACCGAACGGTCTCCTCCTCTCATCACCACCATGGCCGCCATCTGGGTTCGGCGCAGATCCTGGAAAAGGATCTTATGACGGTTTACAAAAAGTTCCCGGGTATGGACATGGGCATATTGGCAGGTGGCTTGGACGATCCGGTTGTCCTTTTCATGGAGCCGATCTTTTTGGATCTTGCAAAACTCTATTTTTTCCTTCAAGGGGATGGATTCGGGATCGGTCTCAACGGGAACGAAAAAATCTTTTTCCATTTTCGGCCCGGGATCGATGGGAAGGCCATCATAGAAAATCCCCTGATTTTTTCCCATTTCTCTAAGTCGTTGGGTAATTTCTTTAAGACCTTCTTCGGACACATTCGAAGTGGCGGTCTCCAGAAAATAACGGCCGTTAAAGACCGTCAGCACCATCCCTCGAACCGGATCGAGAAGTTCGGCCTGTTGCTGCCGGGTTTGAACCGTCAGGCGCTCACCAAGGGTTTCCGAGGCCAGAAGCGAAGCATAAGGGAAATCTTTCTCCAAGTCATAAACCACATCTTGAACCAAGGATTTAAAATAATTCGAGCTGATCATGGATTTGCCATCCGCCTCTTTTTTTGATAGTTTTACCGGATAATACCATAAACGCCGTCCTTGAACCAGCCTTTGTTTAACGTTTTTCCTTCGTTAACCTCTAACCTGATTATGGTTAAAAGTTATCAAGCCTTCCAAAAACCAAATTGTGACACCATTTCCATATATCCATACCCATCCCCACCTCTTTCTGGTTCACTGTTCAAAGTTTGACCCCATACTCACTCGAGATTCTGCCCAAATAAATCTCTCCGGGAAGTTATCACCCCTTCTCCCTTTCTACACAATAAATTTTTCATTAGCTATCTTTTCTAAAGACTTGCCCCGGTTTTGGAGATATGTTACTATTCCCTGTAATTGTTTTTTAGGCAGAAAGCAAAAGGGGGACATCATGGCTTCAGTCAATAAGGTTATTTTGATCGGAAATCTCGGGGCTGATCCTGAACTGCGTTATACGGCCACAGGAACGGCTGTCGCTAATTTTAACCTGGCCACCCGGGATGCCTGGACCAGTAAAGAAGGAAACAAGGAAGAACGTACCGAGTGGCATCGGATTGTGGCCTGGGGTCGTTTAGGGGAAATCTGCGGCGAGTATCTGGTCAAAGGCAAACAGGTTTATGTCGAAGGCAAGCTGCGCACGCGGAGTTGGGAGGACCGGGACGGGAATAAAAGATACACTACGGAAGTCCTGGCCCAGACCATGCAAATGCTGGGGCCCGCCGGGGAACGGGTTCCTTCCGAAAGGGAGATGGGGGGTAAAGAATTCGGCGGCGGCGAACCCCAGGGTGGGGGGCCCTTCCCGGAAGAGGATATCCCCTTTTAACACGAAAATAAGGTCCAAGGATTCGAAAGAAAAAAAAGGCGATAGGCACGAGGCAACAGGCAATGAAGTATTGGGAACATCTTGCAACCTGTAACCCATTGCCTATAGCCCATAGCTCCCCTTTAATCCTTTGAGTAATTTTCATAGGTTGTTGTACCTGCACCAAACGGGCAGGGGAGATTAATAAGTTCTATTTTTGAGACAACTCCTCCACCAACTTCAAAAATTCCTCGGAACTGCGGTATTGCTGAAGACATCTCTGATATTCCAACCAGGATTTCCATACCCCCACCCAGTCCTGGTTATGATAATATTCCCGGCCTTCTGCTTGTGACTGGCCGGTGATCAATCGTTGATATAGACGGTATTCCTCTCCGCATCCCCGGCAGAGTTTTAAAGGTAAAATTTCCGAGATGATCTGCTGCTCTGGGGTTTCCAGTTGAGAGCCGCACTTGGCACACTTGTGTGGACAGGCCGTGCATTGCATGACCATTCGGAAGGAATCCAATCTTTCCTGTTTTTCTTTGGAAAGGGCTCCTTCTTTTTGTTTGCGCAAACGTTCCTCGAAAGGAATGACATCGGCCATTTCAATCCTCCTCCATTCCTTTATTTAAATTAAATATTTTTTGAATCCGATCAATTTTTTCATCTTTATGCTCTTCGTGTCCGGGATCTTTTAGAAAAGAGATGGGGTCATGGAGGACCTTGTTGATAATGGATCCGGCCATTTGATCGACCGCTTTCTGCTGCTCGGATGTTAAACCTTCCAATACGGCCCCGTTCTTTTTCCATTCCCCTTGCTTAATGTCTTCCATCTTTTTCCTCAGGGCAATGATGGTCGGGACTACCTCCAATCTATTAAGCCAGGAGCGAAACTTGATCCCTTCTTCCTGAACAATTCTTTCGGCTTGCAAGGCCTCTTGTTTTCTTTCAGCCATATTTTGAGCTACGATCCCCTGGAGATCATCCATATCATAAAGATAGACGTTATCTATTTCATTGATCTTGGGCTCGATATCTCTGGGGACGGCAATATCGATAAAGAATAAGGGCCTCTGTTTTCTTTGTTTCATGATGAACTTCACTTGCGGGTAAAGGATAATCATCTCCGGGGCTCCGGTAGAACTGATGACGATATCGGCTTCTAATAAAGCGGATGGGATTTCTTCCAGGGAGACGGCCTGCCCCTGCCATCGTCTGGCCAGTTCTATGGCGCGCTCCAGTGTCCGATTAGCCACGATAATTTTCCGGACCCGGTTATTTAAGAGGTGTTCGGCAGCCAGTTCGGCCATCTCACCGGCCCCGATCAACAAGACTTTTTTCCCGGACAGATCTTGAAAAATTTTTTTTGCCAATTCGACGGCGGCAAAACTGATGGACACCGCATGGCTGGCAATCCCGGTTTCGCTGCGAATTCGTTTGGCCACTGAAAAGGTTTTGTGAAGCAGGCGATTAAGGACAACGCCGGTAGTGTGATGACTGACCGCTTCTCGATAGGCCTCTTTGATCTGACCCAGGATTTGAGGCTCCCCAATAACCAAAGAGTCCAAACTGGCTGCTACCCGAAACAGGTGTCGAACGGCTTCATCAGCCCGATAAATATAAATCGTCGGTTGAAGGTCGGAAGGAGATATCAGAAGTCCGCCGGCCCAATATTTCACCACATTCTGGATCGCCTGATCCGGCTCTTCAGAAGCAAACAGGGTTTCAACCCGGTTGCAGGTTGTCAGAAAAAGAGTTTCTTTAAGCCCGGTTATTCCTTTGAAGGAGGAAAGAGCCGGTCCTTTTTGATTCAAAAACCCGGTCAGTCTTTCCCGCAAATCCACCGGAGCGGTTTTATGATTGAGGCCAATAACAACAATTTCCAAATTAAAAATCCTTTTATTAAATAAATCCAGAATCCGGGAGTCAGTCGAAAACCGTTCATTTACAACTTTTGACTTCCGGCCCCTGATTTCTATTTTCGGGTTAAATCCTCACGCCTTTTTGCAGCGGGGTGCCACGAAACATGAAAATCCTCCCCCCCCTTTGTTAAACGGAGGATTGAGGAAGATTTAAAATCTGTTTTTGTTTTAACCGTCATCGGATATTTTTTCTCTTTAACAATTCCTGAACCTCGATAGCCGGGACCTTAAAAGCGGAGAAACTGTGATATCCTTTAACCAAAAAATTGACTCCCAAGAAAGAAAAAGCCAAAATGAGAAATCCGACAATAGAGATCATTGCCGAGCGGCGGCCCCGCCAGCCGGCCACCAGACGGCCGTGCAACAGGGCGGCATAAAGCAACCAGGTGATTAGGGACCAGACCTCTTTGGGATCCCACCTCCAGAATATGCCGAGGGTGTAATGGGCAAAGACCGATCCGCTGAGCATACCCAAGGTCAAAAAAGGAAATCCGAGGATCAAACAGTTGTAGTTCAAGGCGTCCAAGACCTCCAGGGAGGGCAGCCGATGATAAAGAAGGCCTAAGTGCTTGGATTTGATCTGCCGTTCCTGGATGAGATACATAACGCCGGCCAGAAAGGCAATGGCAAAACCCCCGTTACCGATAAAGATGGTACCCACATGAACCATCAGCCAAATATTTTGCAGCAAGGGGTTGGCTGGTCCGGTTAGAGGGGGAAGAAAGGAAGAACTAATCATCATCACCGCAGCCAGGGGAGAAAGAAAAGACCCCAGGACTAATATATTGAATCGAACCTGAATTAAAAGGTAAACCCCGATAATCGCCCAAGCAAAAAACGAGAGGGATTCTCCAAAGGTTTGAACCGGGAAATGACCGATTTGGGCATACCAGAGGGCAATGGTCAGCGAGTGGGACAAAAATCCCGCCAGGAGAAGGCCATAAGAAATCCTGGCCATCGGTTTGATTTGAAAGACCATAAATAAAATATATCCCAGGGTGCCTGACAGATAGAGACTTAATGCGCACTTAAAAAAGAAAAAGGCCATAGGTCCTCACAGGGGGAAAGGGAACAGTTGGTTTAATATTTCATTTAACTTGGATCGGGGATAAGGCGGATCCAAAAGATGATCTAATAAACCAAACAAAGATTCAAAATTTCCGTTCTCTAACCAAGTCAAGATAGGAGCGTTGACCAAGGATTCGAAGATTTTTTGGTTCTCTTCCTGAGACCTATTGCGGGCCAGGACCTCGTCACGTATTTGGCCTAACAATTCCAGATATGGGGTGTAGATTTCGGGGAACTCCTGTTCTAATTCCTGGCGGATTCTTTTGGCCAAGGCCGGGCTTTTCCCGGCAGTGGAGACGGCGATGGTCAAATCCCCCCGGCAGACCAGAGAAGGGAGGATGAAGTTACATTCCTTGGGTTTGTCAACAATGTTGCATAGTATTCCGCGTGCTAGGGCCTCATGGCCGATTTTTTTATTGAGTTCCGGATCATCGGTAGCCCCAATAACCAGGAACATCTCTTGCAAATATTCGGTTTGATAAGTCGAAGCAAGAAGCGTAATCCGGCCCTGTTCCACCTCCTTTTCGAGATATGGGGTTAATTCCCGGCTGACCAGATTAACTCGGGCCGAGCAGGATTGCAGGGTTCTTACCTTTCGTTCCCCCACCTGGCCGCCCCCGATTACCAAACAGGGAACGTTTTGCAAATTGAGAAAAACAGGATAATAGCGCATTAATCTCCCACTTAAATATAAAAATAGGATTCAAGGGTTGAGGTGAAATATTAATATATTAAAAAGAACAATCTCTCGAACCCTTGACTCCTTGACTCCAATTTTAATTTTAATATTTTATCATGAATTACCCTCTTGTCAACTTTTACCCTGGAGAACCAACATTCCTGAAATTGGGTAGGGTTGTTTTGCAATTCCTCAAGCACTCAAAGGAAAAAAGCTGAGCATAGGACCAAAAAAGGACACTTCTTAAAGGGTCTGAGGAGATAACCGGGTTGTAAAAAATCATTAAAAGGCGCACAAACCTGCACCCCCATGAAAGGTTGGAACTATGGACTGCCCTCAGCAAAGATATCCTGAGGAATAGGACGTAGATAGGATTACGCCGCAATAAGCCTGCCCCGGTGAAAACCGGGGAAGGGTGCAGCGCAATACAATAATTGGACTTTATAAGAAGACATCAAATGATGTGAACATGAACCCTATGCGAATTCCCGTCAGGCCCTTGGTGTAACGGTTGAACAGAAAAAAAGGCCATCCCCCATTGAGGGAAATGGCCTTGGTTCTTTGCGCCCCGCTATCAGCTAACTAAATTTCCAGCCAGGAATCGGAATAGAGGGTATGACCCAGAATGACCTTGGCTGTTTTGGCATAGTCCTGCATCTCTTTGGACAGACTGCCCATATCCATGTTTTCCCCGTCCATGACCTTATGAACGATCTCGACAACGTCCGGACGATTGCCCCTGGCGATGTCGAGTATCTTGTCATCAAACCCATCCACGATGCAGGAATACATGCCGTTTCGTTCCAGCATGATCATATAGGTTTGATTCAAAATGGGCCGAAGATGATCTGGAGGCCCGTTGGAGACATTAGATAACCCACAGGTGGATTTGGCCCCTGGGGCGATGTCCTGAAGCATACTCATAAAGGTCAGGGTGCTCATCAATTGCTGCTGTTGAATATTGACCGGCGTGATAATGGGATCCACAAAGATATCTTCATTGGGAATCCCGCCTTCATTAGCGGCGTACAGGAGCTCGGCAGCCAGAGCCCCCCGCTCGTTTTCATCCCGGGGTAATCCTTCGGGTCCCCATAACAGGGCGATCATACAGGCCTCGTATTGTTTACAGATGGGGATCATGGCCGTGTAGCGTTCCGGCCGGGCCATAATGGAATTGATAATGGCCTTGCCCTTGTGGACCTTGAGCCCGGCCTCGATGGCCCCGATATTGGAAGTATCCAGGGCCAGGGGGATATCGGTGACTTCCTGAACGATCTTAACTACCCAGGGCATCAGCTCTTCGCCGTCTTTTCTGGCCGGCCCCAGGTTGATATCGATAAAATCCACCTTGGCGGCAGCCAGCTTCTCGGCCATCTCGCGAATAGGCTTGGGATCTCTTTCTTTGAAAGCGCGGCCGATCCCCTTGTTGATGACATTCAGATTTTCTCCAATGGTAAACATAGTGTTCTCCTTTTAAAAGATAGTGACGAGTGACGAGAAAAATACTTCTCTGTGGTTCCTTGTTTCTCGTTACTACTTAAGCTCTCTAAGAAACTTGGGAATATGGGCCGCTTCTCTGGGACCGACCTTAATCGACCAGCCCGGCAATTCCTCTTCCAGATCCCCGGCGATAGACGCCGCATACCCTGGAATAATCAGGTTGCGATGCTTCACTTTATCGGCGATCCCGCTTTTTTTGATAAAAATACCTACGGCGTCGCCGACGAATTTACCGGCCGCCCAGGCGGTCATGACCGACAGGCCCTCCGTATCCATGATACACAGCCAGGTAGGCACCCGGCTGCTCTCGATTTCCCCGGAAACGATAAAATAAGTTAAAGAAAAATTCGAGGTAACACAAACCGGGGAGTTTTCATCCGGGCCGTTGATTTCATAAATACCCTGGGTCACAGTCATCGGTCGCTGTGGATCGGTATAAATATTCAACCGTTCCAAGAGAAGGGGGAAGATAGACTCGCCTTCGAAATCGGAAAAGACCACCAACCCGCCGTATTTAGCCACCATCACGGCACCCATCAGGGTCTCCATTTCCAGGTCCTTGGCCATTTCAAAAGGCAGGCAGATGGTAGGAAAACCCAGGCCTTTTTCCTTTCCCGAAAGGGCGGCCCGGCGAATGGCGATCTGGTCCTCAAAAACCTGCTTGATCCCCCTGGCCCCGGAATCCAGGACCAGATCCTTTAATCCGGCCTTGGTCAGGTTATCGGTCAGGGCAATCAACCCGGCCAAACCGTCCCCCTTGACCGCCAGAGGGCAATTGGCCTCTTTGGCCAAATCAGCCATGGCTTGCCAGTTATCCTTGGTTGCGGCATAGAGCAGGGGCTTGCCTCCGGGACAGGCCGAAAGGCCTTCCTTCAGGACTTCGGGCTTTTCGCTCATTAATATTAAACTAAAATTGCTGGTATCAAAAACCTGTTTAACCACCTTTTTAAATTTGGCCCCATCTCCGGCCATGTCTTTTACCGCCACCAGTTCGGGTCTAAGGTTCAGTCCGACACGCTCATACTGATAGGTGTCCCACTTCTTAAGTTTGGCTGAAACAACATCCTCCCCCATATCGGAAGTCACCAGGGCGCCAAAACCGGTCGGATTGAAGAAGGTCTTTTCATGCCGGAATAGGACCGTCTCCCCTCCTGTCTTGATCGCATGATCTCCGGCCCCGATGGTTAACGGCCGGATAGGGGGGGCCGAGGCCTCGGCCAGTTGGGCCTTAGCTTCTTCGGAAACATAGGGGCAGGAAGCCAGTTCCGCCTTGCCGGAGGCCAGATTCATAGCAAAGGCCAGACAGGTTGGGACCCCGCATTCCCCGCAGTTGGTTTTGGGCAACAACTTAAAGATTTGAATTCCTGTTAATGCCATGCTTATCTCCTTAATATTATATAGAATTTAAGGGGCCAGCTATCAGGATTCAGCCTGAAAAAATATCTTTGTGGCTGAGTGCTGATAGCTGACCGCTATTAACTAAAATAATTTATCCTACAATCGATTCCATGGACACGGCCGGGTGGCCTTTTTCCTGGAGCCAGGGCAGGATCTCATCTTCGGTCATCCCCACGGTCTCATCGGCAATCATATCGATCAGGTTGGGATAGCCCATCTCTTCACCCCGTTTGATCAATCGATCACGAAGCTCTTCTTTAAGCTGTTTGGGCATCCAGACCATGCGGAGAAGACCCCCGTCCCCTAAGATAAATTTTCTCTGAGTGATATTAAACTTGCTGTGACCCACAAAACCGGGGGAAGAGGCCCCGCCGCCCATGACCCCGGCCAGGGTGGTGAACTTCATCCCCGAGGGTGTCATACCGGTATAATCCCGGTTGACGGTCATGACCCCGTTACAGGAGGGCAAAACGGCGGCGATACATTCGCAGCAGCCGCAGGTGGTCATGGGATCATAGACCAGGCTGTAGAAGTTATAGCCTTCCACCTTCTGGCGAGAGGCTTTATAAACGAAATCATTAACCCCTTTCCATTGGCCCAGCTTGGGATCCAGACACTCCCCTTTTTGAACCGGCTGGTTAGGACCGGTGGGGTTGATCTCAAAAGAGGCCTTGCAATCCATCCAGTTGTAGGCCCCGCAGAGGCCGGTGCGCTCCGGGCTGACCATGCAAACATGGTTGGGGGCGAAGGACTGGCACAAGGTGCAGGAATAATAGGTTTCCACGCTCTCGTCGGTCATCTTCTCCACCCGTTCATCCCGGGTCCGGTAAATCGCCCGGGCCTTCTTGGTCAATTTATCCACATCCTCCTTTTTGGTATAAAGGGTAACCTGGACCTTGTCGAGGATGGCCCCGAAATCCTGGTGGAATTTGGCATGAAGAATAACCCCGATATCCTTCAAGGTGAACCCCTTCTGGACCGCCGGTTCGCCTACGCGGATCCAGGCGATGTCTCTCTGCCCGATGTGCATAACACCCTGGGCATAGTTGATCAGGTGATGGATCTGCCGTTCCAGGATGGGTTCGAAATCCTCCTGCATCTGACGGCCGGCCACCTGGACAAAGATTCCCAAAGGAAGTGTACTTCCTTTTTTAATATCCTTGACATCCGGGCCGACCACCTCCACCTTGCCGTCCTCGATGGCATTCATATCGGCCATCTGAACCAGTTCGGAGGCCTGAGTCTTACCGCCCCCCATTTCCAGATAAAGGTCTTCTTTCCGGACCCGCTCCCCTTCGAAGGCCGGTCCATAGGCCAGAGGGATGTCGATATTGGCTACTGTGACCTTGAGGCCCCGGATTTCGATGGATCTTTGCGGCATTTCTCTATGACCCACATTGGCCACCACATGTTCATAGGTGCAAACCCCGGTGGGCAGTATTTCAGGAATGTCCGTATCGGCGATGGTCGGAAATCCCCAGTTCACACAACCGGCGGCATTAGCCGCCCATTCCGCATTGACTTCACCCAGGGCATTGACAAAGGCAAAGATACGGTCCTTGTTATACAAAAGCATTTTTTTAAAATCGCCGGGTTTGATCCCGCCGAAGGCCATGGCCGCCCGGTTGGCAAAACCCAGGGCAAAGACCGCGGCAGAAATGTCCGGACCAAAGGGGACCAGACGGGTATTCCAGCCGATCTGCACCCCGGCTTCCAAAAGCTGTTCGGAAAAGGTGGTGCCGTTCTGGTTGGCAACCATAAATACATAGAGGTTCTTTTTCTGATATTCCTCGGCGATCCACTTGGCCGTTTCCGGATCCGGGGCTGCTCCGACAATGGCGGCAAACCCGGGGGCCGTGCCGTCCACAAACTCTACACCCCGTTTGCGGAAGACCGTATCTTCTGCGGCACCGAGCCAAATCTTGCCGGAAGCCTCGTCGATATCCTCACTCACCAAATAGAAATTGGGGTCTTCCAGATAGCGGATGGCTTCAGCCACTTCTTCGGCAAAAAGGGAAGCCATACCGGCATCGAGCAAAGGCCCGAGATAGGGCAGATGGTACATATTCTTAACGTGGGCCGGAAGTAGTTTTCTGGCCACGTCCATGGGTTTCTTGGCATCGCCCAGGGTCTTTACCGGAATCCCCAGGATGGAATAAATGATCGGCAGATAATAAGCGGTATTGGGAAACTCGATCTTTTGATCCGGACCGTGTTTTTCCAGGGCCTTTTTCAAGGTCCCCTCCGCTTTGGAAACGATATTGTATGCGCCCTGAATGGCGGCAAAGGCAACTAATTTTGACATGAAACAAGTTCCTCCTTTCTTAAGAGGTCATTTAGATATAAATTAAACCGCTTCCAGCTTCTGCCGGTCGGCCATATCCATAAGCACACGCTCCCGGGCCTTGTCGATACCCAGGGCCTTGCGTTTGGCATCGATGTGGGCGATCATCTTGCGGGCCATTTCATAGGGGTCCTCAACCAGATCCCATTTTCCACCAAACACGTTTTCCATTCCATTAAACAGATAATCCTTAAAGATCGGTGATCCTTCGACCTGGAGATTGACTCCAAAAAGGGTATAAACCCCGGAGGCCACGAAGTACTGCCCGATGGAGATAGCTTTTTCACTCATCCATTCCGGGGCACAACCGGCGGCTGGTAGATCGCTGATATCGTTTCCCAGGCCTCCGGCCTTGACCACTTCGGTAGCGGCCATCAGGATCCGGCTGTTGTCCACGCAGGAGCCCATATGCAGGACCGGCGGGATGCCCACGGTCTCACAGACCTCGGCCAGACCGGGTCCGCAATAGACCTTGGCGGATTCAGGGGAGAGCAACCCGGCTTTGCCGCAGGCCATGGCGTTACAGCCTGTGGTCAGGACGATGACATCGTTTTTCAACAACTCCTTAACCACAATCAGGTGGGCACTGTCGTGCATGGTCCGGGCATTGTTGCAGCCCACCACACCGCCGATCCCGCGAATCCGGCCGTTGATGATATTATCATTTAAGGGCACATAGGAGCCCCGGAAAGTCCCGCCCAGGTGATAGTTGATGGCTTCGTAACTGAACCCGACGACCATCTTTTCCTTTTGCTTGGGGATCAGGACCTCGGCCCCTCGATTGGTGAAGTTGTCGATAGCGGTTTTTACGATCCGTTTGGCGTCTTCCAGGGCATGGTGCTCGTCAAATTGTATATGGACGGTATCCCCGGACTTAATTTTGGCTCGAGTATTGGTGGTGATCAGTTTGGTGTGATAACAGGAGGCGACGTTAGCCAAGTTTTCCATGATGCACTGGACATCAACCACCATGGCGTCCACGGCCCCGGTGATAATGGCCAGTTCCTGTTGCAGATAATTGCCGGCAATGGGCATGCCGTGGCGGACCAGGATCTCGTTGGCCGTACAGCACATACCGGCCAGAACGATCCCCTTGGCCCCTTTGGAAGCGGCATACTGGAGCATTTCCGGATCTTGAGAGGCCACCACGATCATCTCGGAAAGCAGGGGCTCATGACCATGGACGATGATATTGACATGATCTCTTTTTAAGACGCCCAGGTTGATTTCCCCATGAATCGGATAGGGGGTCCCGAAAAGGACATCCTGCATATCCGTGGCCATCATGGAGCCGGCCCAGCCGTCGGCCAGGGCTGCCCGGGTGCCCTGTTTCATGAGGTTTTCATAATCCTGATCCACTCCCATATGGGTGCGGTGCATAATCTCGACGATTTCCCGGTCAATCCCGCGGGGAATGACATCCAATTTTTTCCAAAGATCGTAGCGGGGTTTGGGTGCGCGCTTGGCATAATAAATCTCGCCCTCCTGTTTGCCCCATTCTCCTAAAATCTTCTCGCCCACTTCAAGGGCTATATCATAAATATCCCGGTCCTTTTCTTCGCCATCTATCGTTACGGTAGTGGCCACCTCAAAGTCCCCGGCGATCTCTTTTAATTTGACTTCATCTTTTATCTTATAGTCCTCTGACTCCTTTCGGGCGGCGGCCAGAAAGACTTCGGCCACTCCCCGTCCATGGTCGGAGTGGGCGGCTGCCCCGGCGGCGATCATTCGGGCAAAATTTCGGGCGGCAATGGTCTCCGGTGTGGCCCCGCACAGGCCCATGCGGGTGTCCTTTCCTTCCAGATCCTTCTTGGTCAGAGGAAGGCGGCAAGGTCCCTGAGCACACATTTTACAGCAGGTCCCCTGGATCCCGATATTACAGGGTTTCATGGTTTCGGCCCGGTCAAAGATCGTTTCCACACCATCCTGCTGGGCTTTATAAAGCATCTGGATGGTGGCCGGGTCGACGCTCTTGTCTTCGGGTTTGATCTTTTTCTTTTCTTTTTCCACAACTTTCAAAGTTTCTTTGGCTTCTTCTGATGCCATTGTTATTCCTCCTTGGTCTACCAGCCTTTTCAGGCTGCATTAAGGTCACTGGTTAAATGCCCTTTAAGGGGCCGTTTAGGCGATGGGTTGTTTTGAGTTCGGGGTTATTCGTTCGGTGTAATATCTCCCCGCTCCGAACTCTAAACTGGATTCGCCTTTTTCTTGAATACGAAATCCTTGCCTGATATTCTAATTTCTTTTATTAACTCGATTGATCTGGGCCAGGAGTTTATCGACCGCTGACATTTGAACTTCGGCCGCCTTCATCTCTTTGGGGCCTTCAGCAACGGCTGTTTTCCCGGTTTCCTTCTTGGCCCTTTCGGCAGCCCGGGCCGCTTGTAAGGCTTCCTCTTCAGCCTTGGCTTTCGCCTTGGCTTCGTCCTTGGCCTTTTGCTCGGCCTCTATCTTGGCTTTGGCCTCTGCTTCCGCTTTGGCCTTTGCTTCCGCCTCGGCCTTAACTTTAGCCTCAACCGCGGCTTTGGCCTTGACCTCGGCTTCGGCCTTAGCCTTAGCTTCCGCCTCAGCCTTTATTTTGGCCTCTTCTTCAGCCGAAATCTTGGCCGGTTCTTCTACCTTGGGTTCTGGGGCCTTTGGAGCCGCCGGTTCGGCCTTCGGGGCCGGGGCCGGTTTTGCCGGAGCCGCTTTTGGTGCGGCTTCCTTGGCCTTGGCCGGAGCGGCTTTCTTTTCTTCTTTGGCCTGTTCGGCAACGGCAACGGCTGTCTTGATGATTTCAGGATAATCCCCTTGGGGTTTTACATTCAAAGAGGCCAGTTTGGCAGCCAGATCGGCCGGGCTCAGATCCAGATCCCCGGTTATCATCTGGTCCTTTAACCTCTTAACCAGTTTAACGGTTTCGGGATGTCTTAAAATCAAAATGTCCGATCCGGCCAAAAGATAAGATACGGCTCCGACTGCTTCCATAAGGAATCCCCGCTTAGCGGCATCACCCAGGGTCGGGGCCTCTTCGGTGGTCAGTTTGGCTTCCTTGGCCTTCCAGACTTCATTACCGACATTGTTAATCATTGGATATTGGAGTTTTTCGTCTTCCTGGGCCAGGGCGGCCATACGGATCCGTTCCATCACCGAATAAGAGTATTCCAAACCGTATCCAAGGCCACCGGTTGTCGGATCGATAACGATTTTTTCTTTGGGGACCCCCAGATTCTCCAATAGGATGTTTAACTGTTTTGCCAGGTTGACATCTATCGGGGTGGAGGCAATAAGGGTGTGATTATAACCCAGGGCTGAGGCCCCGATCTGCTTATGATTTCCTTCGGCCACCGGCCCAAGGGTCAGGTTTTCCCCCTGGCAATCTTCACTGATCTTTCGAAGGACATCCGTGTCTTTCTTTTCATTCCCGGAGCCCCAGACGATAACCGGGACCTTGACCGCTTTCAAAACCTTCTTAACTACGGCCGAGGCTTCGTCCGGGCCTTTGTCCAGCCCGTTGGGGTCCGTACTTTTAAGTTGAACAACAATAGCTTCCGCCCCAAATTCCTTCACGCATTTTTTGGCCCAGGCCGCCGGATCAGCCAGAACATCGGCAAAGGGGGCCATGGCGGTTTCCGGCCAGTCGTCCGGTTTCATGTCCCAGATTTCCATAGCAATTTTTGGAGGATGAGGCATCTGCCCTTCAAACAAATGAAAGGGATAGGAACTCTCTCCCCCGACAGTGACGGGAGTAGCTTTCCCGATGGCAACCTCGTTTATTTTTCCTGAATATTTAATTTTAGGTATTTCAAAGGCCAATGGTATTCCCTCCTTTTGGTAAAATATAATGCTGAAGTATAATACTGAGTGGTTTTGGTTGGATTAGATACCCCAAAGCAGGCAACAGGAGTTCTCTAAAGTAAGGTCTTGCTTTCTTAATCTTAAGGGAGAGAAGACCTGTCGCTCGGTAGGGAATAAACAAGCCAATCCTTATAATGTGAAATTTATTACTTAATAAAATATATTGTTGTTGTCAAGAAAAAATAACCAATTTTCGGCCTGACCCAACCTTTTTCGGAGTAGTTGCTGGAAATGGAGTTTCTTTGTGCCCGAAAAACTTATTTTAGGTCTAAAGTTTCGCCTGGACAATTTCCCTTTTTTTTGTCCAGCCTTCTACTTTCAACTTAAAAATTATAAAAAGGTTAAAGCTAATTTAAAAAAGACCTTGACAGTACCATTTCTCGATCACATAATTAACCTACCGGTTAGCTAATATTGAGGGAGGGGGCTCAAGCCATGACCAGAACAGGTGGAGACAAAACAAGAAAGCGCATTTTGGAGGTGGCTGAAGAGCTTTTTTCTAAAAACGGTTTCCATGCCACAAGCGTCAATCAAATCACCAGGCAAGCCAAGGTCAATAAGGCCCTCATCTACTATTACTTCAAGGATAAGAACGACATCGTTGTTTCGCTTTTTCAGAACATCCTTGAAGAACTATCCGGTCCTAAACCTGACCCTTCCGGCCAAGAATCCGGCAGAGGCGGAACCGACATCCGGGAAGCCCTTAAAGAAGAAATTTCATTTCTTGAAAGAAAGAAAAATATCATCTCCGTGATGTTAATGGAATCCCTCAAAACCCATGATCAGGACACCCCAATCTTTAAGTGCGCGGAGATGGTAATGGCTCGCGAACATGAAAGACCGAAAACAAAACCTGTGCTGTTCCATGAATTTTTCACCGGCTTCATCCCTTTGATTGCCTTTGTGGCCTTGCGAGAAAAGTTTTGCGATTACTACCAGTGTGATAAGGAGGAGGCATTGTCTTTTTTTGTGAAATCTTTCAAGGCATCCCATATTAACAGCCATATTGAATGCAAGGAGGAGGCATGAAAGAAAAAAAAGGAGAGCATCCCTTTGGCGACGCAGGTCAGTTGATATGCGCAGCCGTTTTTTTGTCCGTTTGGGTGGCCGATTCCTTTTTCCTGCACACATCAACCTTGGTTGCTTCTTATGTGCCGATCACCTTACGCCTGGCCATACTGGGCATAACCCTTGTTACATCCCTTCTGTTATTACGATCGGCCCACTTCGTAGTAACCCTCCCCCATCGACCGAATGAAGTCGTGTCTAGGGGCGCATTTCGTTATGTACGACATCCCCTGTATCTAGCAAGCCTGTTGTTCTATCTTGGACTGACCATCTCAACAACCTCCCTCTTTTCTCTTCTGGTCATGGCAGGCAGCTTCCTATTTTACAATTACATCGCTCACTACGAAGAACTCCTGCTGGAACAAAGGTTCGGGGAAGTTTACCGGTCGTATAAAAATAAAACGGGCAAATGGATGCCGAAGATATTTAAGGTCTAACAGGCCGACAGGCTCACACGGCCCTTTTGTCATATTTAATTCATAAAGATTTATCCCTTTAGGCTGATGAAGTTCTCGTCGGGGCCGGTTTCATGGTTCCCCCGTACCGGATACGGGGGAACCATACCTCCATTTGGTGTTCATAATACTTTCACGTCTCCAAAGCCTGAGAGACCTCATCCAGTAAGGTATTGAAGGTCTCCAATACTTCTGACAACTGAACCTCCAGATCTTTAATCCTCCCTTTGGAGGCGGTTAACTCGGACTGTATCCGGTCCACTTCCTGGGAGAGGGCCTCCTTTTCCTGGTCAGCCAGCTCTAAATTTTCTCTTAAATATTGAATCTTATCGATGATCTCTTTTTTCCAGCGATCCACGGTTTCTTTTACCGGCCGGCTCTTCAGAACCCTGTCCGTCAAAGAATCCTCCTCAACCTCTGGTTGTTCCTTGGGAGAAGGAAATCTCACCGGGGCGTTTGTCTCATAGATATCGCTCATGATCTGTCTCCTTGATTATTTTCACTCACGGGATTTGTATTGCGATAAAACACTTTCTAAAAAACGGGCCACCTTACTCAGATCCCGGGCAGCGGTTGATTGCGGGGCAAAGGTTGTTATAGGGATTTGGTGTTTGATGGCTTGAGAAAATTTCGGATCTTCCCGCACCATGACCGGCATTAAAAATTTCTGATAATACTTTTTTAAAGCATCCCGGTTTTCCCGATCCAAGGGACGGTGGTTATTAAGCTTATTCATCAAGATCCAAATCATCTTTAAATTATACCGAAAATCTTTGCAAGTTTTTTCCAAAAAAGTAAAAAGGTTTTTCAGGCTGAGATACGAAAAGACATCGGGTAATACCGGGATGATAAGGGTCTGAGCAGCAAATAGGGCATTATAGGTGATCAGATTCAAACTGGCCCCGACATCCATAATAACCAAATCATAAGGAAAGGGAACCATGGCCGACAAGGCGTCTTTTAACTTCCATTCCCTCCAGGGCTTGGAAATCAAGGCATTATTTAAATAAAGATGATCCTCCGTGGCCGGAATTAACGAAAGCCTTGGGTGGTAAGTAGGTACTGTCGCCCCTGTTAGGGAGCGTTCATGGATCAAGGAAAAATACAAAGAAGTTTGGTTTTTAGCGGGTTTGCCTTTAAGCATTTGGGTCAAATGACCTTGTGGATCCAAGTCGATCATCAATATCGAATACCCTTCTTCGGCCAGAAGACAGCCCAGAGAACTGCTCAGAGTTGTTTTACCGGTTCCTCCTTTTAAGCTGAAAAAGGTGATCGCATTCATGAATTTTCCATCCTTCAGGACTCCTCAAACAGACGCCCTTGGAATTCTTGAGGAACTTTTTTCCCAAAATGCCCATAAGCCAGGAGGGTGGCTACCCTCCCCCTTGGAGTACGATTCAAAAACCCGCATTGAATCAGAAAGGGCTCATAGACATCCTCCAGGGTATCCCGTTCCTCGCCCAGGGCTACCGATAGGGCCTCGACTCCAACCGGGCCTCCATTGAACTTTTCGATGATGGTTAGTAAAATTTTACGATCCATCTTGTCCAGCCCCAGCCGGTCCACTTCCAGCATCTTCAAGGCATCCTGAGCCACTTTCAGGGTTATACAGCCGTCGGCCTTGACCTGGGCGAAATCCCTGACCCGCTTCAGGATCCGATTAGCCACCCGCGGAGTTCCCCGGGAGCGTCTGGCAATCTCGAAAATTCCGGCTTCTTCAACCGGGATATTCAAAATCTCCGCCGATCGGAAGAGGATGATCTTCAATTCTTCTGCCGAGTAGAAATCCACTCTCAGGATCACCCCAAACCGATCCCGTAACGGCGGGGTGAGCAGGCCGGCTCGAGTCGTAGCCCCGACCAGCGTGAATTTGGGCAGATCCAGCTTGATGGAGCGGGCACTGGGCCCCTGTCCGATCATGATATCCAATTGAAAATCTTCCATGGCCGGGTAAAGGATCTCTTCCACTACATGATTCAGCCGATGGATTTCGTCGATAAACAGGCAGTCTTTATGATGCAAATTGGTCAACAGGGCGGCCAGATCCCCCGGACGCTCGATCACCGGACCTGAAGTGCCTTTCAGACTGACATTCAATTCCTGGGCAATAATATTGGCCAGGGTGGTTTTACCCAGTCCGGGAAATCCATAGAGAAGGACATGGTCCAATGCCTCTCCCCGATCCAGGGCCGCTTGAATAAAGACCCTTAAATTATTCTTAACCTCTTCCTGGCCAACAAATTCAGAAAGACCTTTTGGCCGAAGGCCGGCTTCCAAACGTCTTTCTTCTTCGGTAAGTTCGGGATTGATAATTCGTTCGGTCTTCATCTCGACAATGACTTTAAAGCCTTTCGAAGGAGATCTTCAAGAGAAATCGGTTCATCGGCTTCATTTTTTATTCGCCCCAAGGTCTTCTCGGCAACAGCCCTGGGATACCCCAGGTTTACCAAAGCCGAAACCGCATCCTCGAATGGTATTCCTTCTTCAACAGACCGGACCAAAGACGGCAAGGGACCGGAACTCATTTTCTTGATCTTGTCTTTTAATTCCAGAACGATCCGTTCAGCGGTTTTCTTGCCCACCCCTGGAATTCGTTGAATCCGGGCGCTGTCTTCCGTCAGCAGGGCCTGGCCGAATTCCTGGACGGAAATACCGGAAAGGATGTTCAAGGCCACTTTGGGGCCGATGCCGGAGACCCCGATCAGAAGCAGGAAAATCTCCTTTTCTTGGGGGGTCATAAAACCAAAGAGTTGAATGGTATCCTGGCGCACATGGGTGTAAATATGAAGCTGAACCGCTTGCTCTACGGAAGGCAGGTCATAAAAAGAAGAGAGAGGAACCGCCACCTGATAACCGATCCCCTGGGCTAAGACGATGATCCCTTCAGGTGATTTGGATAATAAGCGGCCTTCCAAAAAAGCGATCATCCCTTCTCCTTTACCGGATAAAACCAGTTTAAATGACAAATCCCCGCAGCCAAGGCATCGGAAACATCTTGATTTTGAATGGAGGGGATCCCCAGCAGGATCTTAACCATATCCTGGATTTGCTTTTTGTCTGCGTGCCCGTATCCGGTAACAGCCTTTTTTATCTCCAAGGCGCTGTATTCAAAGACTTCCAGCCCCGACTCCACGGCGGTTAACAGGATCACACCGCGAACATGGCCCAAGGTCAGGGCACTTTGAACGTTTTTGGCAAAAAAGACTTTTTCAACCGCCAGATCGGCAGGGTGATATTCTTCAATGACTTTTTGCAGAATTTGATGCAAATGTTTGAGCCGCAAAGAAAGGGAAGGGGAAGGGGTCAGGCGAACAAAACCGCTGTGTATATAACTGATCCGTGCCCCGTCTTTCTCTAAAACCCCAAATCCGGTTATTTGTGACCCCGGATCGATACCCAGGGTGCGGCCGGGCTGCCGGTATGCCATTCTTTAACCCAGGGCTTCCATGACCTTGTCCGGAATGTCGAAGTTGGCATAGACATTCTGGACATCGTCATTTTCTTCCAGGGCTTCCATCATGCGGAGCATTTGTTCGGCGTTTTTCCCTTCGAGGGTAACGGTATTTTTAGGAAGCATGGTCATTTCCGCCACCTGGGGGGTCCATTTTTTTCCCTCCAGGGCGGATCGTATCTTTTCAAAGTTCTCTAGGGGGGTAATCACCTCCCATTCGCTTTCTTGTTCCCGAATATCATCCACTCCGGCCTCCAAACCCCATTCCATCAAGGCCTCTTCCTCGATTTGGTTCTTTTCAAAAACAATATATCCTTTTTTCTCAAACATCCAGGCAACACACCCGGTTTCCCCCATGCCTCCTCCGTTTTTAGTAAAGATGTGACGGATATCGGCAACGGTTCGATTTTTATTGTCCGTTAACACCTGGGTCAATATAGCCACCCCGCCCGGACCGTACCCTTCATAAATAACCTCTTCATAAGCCGCCCCATCCAGCCCCCCGGTCCCTTTTTTAATAGCTCGGTCAATATTATCCTTGGGCATATTTTCGCTTTTGGCCAGGGCAATCGCTGCCCGCAACCTTGGATTTCCCTCCGGATCTCCTCCCCCTGTTCGAGCGGCCACGGTAATCTCTTTGATGACTTTTGAGAAAACCTTTCCCCGTTTGGCATCGGCTGCGCCTTTTTTTCGTTTTATAGTACTCCACTTGGAATGCCCGGACATGCCTTCCTCCTTATATCCTTATTGGATACTCTCGTAAAAACCCTCATGCCTCTCGGTCCCGGCAAAATGAAAACCAATCAAAGGATTCATTTACAGGCGAAAGGCAATGGGCAACAGGAGATTAAATTTTCACGATCTTTTATTGCCTATTGCCTCGTGCATATTGCCTTATTTTCCTTTAAACCCTTGCCCGATCAGATAGAACTCAGAGCTTTCCCGGCGCGAACTTCTGGGTTTATGAACCTGCACCTGTTTAAAACGACCATTCATTTTTTTTAAAAAATTCTTAGCCCCTTCCCCTTCGAAAATTTTCAAAACCACCGCCCCTTCTTTTTTTAGAATAAGAAAAACGAGTTCAAGGGCTCGGAGATTTAAATCCAGAGAGCGTTGGTGATCCAGCCATTTTATGCCGCTTGTTTTGGGGGAGAGGTCGCTCAAAACCAGGTCCACCTGCCCGGCCCATTCTTTGACGGTTTCATCCGGGACCGATATTAGGTCGGCTTGTAAAAAAAAGGTGTTCGGGGACAAGGGAATTGTCGGATTTTTCAAATCTATCCCCAAAACCTGACCTTCAGGCCCCACGGTCTGAGAACAAAACCTGAGCCAGGAACCGGGATGACAACCTAAATCGATAATGCGCTGCCCGGGTCGAATCAGTTTAAATTTATCTTGGATCTCTTTTAACTTGTAAACCGACCGGGCGGGATATCCCTCAATCTTGGCTCTGACCCGGAAAGGATCTTTTTGACCAGGATGGGCCATACCAACAATTTCCGGAAACGAACGTTCGTGCCTTTAAAGGGCATCTTTATAAATCCAACAAAGTTGAAATTTTACTCTCAAACCCGGGAAATGGGTCTCAGGGAGTCTTGTTTTGGGAGTGGCCCAAAAGGCAATTCATCGCCAAAACCGGGACCCGCTTCGAAGGAGTGGGACTGAGCATGGCCCCCAATGCGAAGAATCCCGGCCTAATCCGCTCTTGGTGGGATCGAACCAAGGTTCAATTTTAACCCGGCAAAGAAGCTCATGGCGTATAATTGGACAACTCTCCCCAAAAAAACCCCTAAGACCTACGTAAAGAATGTGAGAGAAAAATTCTAAGATCAAAGTGTGTAAGAATCTATAATAATCACAAGTTTTTTTGTTTTGCAATGATAAAAAAAACAACCCCGGGGAATCGTTTGAAAGGAAAAAAGGGAGAGGATGAATTAAGAGTTTTTCTTTTGCCAGTATTCCCTGAATTCATGAGCATATTTTTGTACCCAATCCCAAACCGCTTTGTCGCCCAGGTCATATCCGGCCTTTTCCGATTCTATCCATTTGTGTTTTAATATCTCTTCCAATTCTTTACGCAAGATATCACTCTGATTCATTTTTTTTCCGTCGTCTCCCATAATTATTATAACAGATTGTTCTCCAAAAAACTGAAATGGCCTTCCTGTCCAATAATTAAATGGTCGTGGACCTTAATCTGCAAATTTTTGGCTGCTAGAGCCAAAGTTCTGGTCAATTCCCGGTCCTCCGGAGAGGGGTAGGGAGAACCGCTGGGATGGTTGTGAACCAGAATAAGGGCTGTTGCCTTTAACCGTATGGCCCTCTCCATGACCTTCCGGGGATAAACAACCGCTTGATCGACCGTGCCCTCCTGCAAGACTTCTTCTTCAATAACCTGATTTCGGGTATTCAGGTAGATCAATCGAAATTGTTCATCCTTCAGCCAGCCCATCTTGGACTGGCAATAGGTTATCAACTCCCCGGGGGAGGCAATAACATTTTGAGCATTAATGAGCCGATCACGCAAATATCGTTCCGAGGCGGCTTTAACTAGTTTAAAGAGTACGGCGCTATGTTCCCCGATTCCTTTGACTTCTTTTAATTTTTCCAAAGGGGCCTCTACGATCCCTCGCAATGAACCAAACGTCTTTAATAAATCCTTGGCCCGGGGTTTGGTATCCTTCCGGGCTTGGGCATAAGTCAAAATAAATTCAACTACTTCATAATCTCGAAATGCATCTAACCCCGTCTGCAGAAAGCGGTTTTTTAATCGCTTTCGATGACCTATATAATGGGGAACTTCTTCATCCTGAGGAATAAAAATACCCTCCTTTAAATGAAGTGCTATGTCCAAAAACCGAGTTGCTAAAAATCGTTGCCGCAATCCAAAGCCATATTAAATATATTATTTTATCATAGCTGTTTTAAAAAAAACAATTATTTTTTTATACCGAACAACACTCACTTTTTTTCGTTCTAAATTATTGAATAAGTAAACCATCCCTTACCAAAATCCTTGTATCATTTTTATTCCTTTGGTATAGTTAACTATCTCGTACAGGTTAATCGGGGGGATTTATGGCGTCTTCAAAAAAAGGAAACATTTATAGCGACGGACAGGAGACCATTAAAGATTATGCCCATACGGCCGAAGCGGATTTTTTGGAGGGTATCTCCAGGTCTTCCGGTCATGAGGAAGAGTCCTTCATGTCACTGTCCGTGGGGGCCAGAATCAAGGCCGTTCGGGAAACAAAAGCCCTTTCCTTGCAGGATGTCGCCCAGCGGACCGGCTTTTCAGAATTGACCATCACCCAAATTGAAACCGGCCAGATTCTACCCCCCTTAGGGGATATGGTTAAATTGGCCAGGGCACTGGAAATGAAAATGGGCTATTTATTAGTCCAGGGTGAATCCAAACCCTATACCATTGTCTATAAAAAAAATCGTAAAACGGTCTCCCGTTACGGTTCTCAAAAAACTCTTCGTTATGGATATACTTATGAATCCCTGGCCCCGGAAAAGAAAGAACGAAACATGGAGCCTTTTCTGGTTACCTTGGAACCGACCTCAAAGGATGAATCCCCTTCAACCCATGATGGAGAGGAGTTTATCTTCGTTTTAGCAGGAGAGATCGAGGTCATTTTGGGAGAGAAGAGAGAAATCCTCTCGCCGGAAGATTCGATTTATTATGATTCCACCTTGCCTCACCGGGTCCGCGCCCTTGGAGATCAAAGTGCCAGGATACTGGCTGTACTCTACACCCAGGAAAAGTAAAGGAAACCCATCATTTTTGATAACCTCGTAAATAGTCCATCATTCTTTTAGTTTGGTGATATATAGGTTGCGGTCTTGCGGGGGCATCAAACGCAGAATATCCGGAATCTCCAAACCATGGGCCCTTAGAAGGGGTTCATCCGCCAACACCTTTCCCGGCGTGTCGGAAACAGCCACCTGCCTGCGGTCCAAAGATCAGCTTGGATCAAAAAATGATTATAATTAATTTTATGATAACAAACCCTTACCCCTTTATCAATAACCTAAATTTCCTGAAAAATTAAAAATCCCTTGACAAAAGGGAGAAATTGAAAATATAGTAACACTTTATTGGAAAAGGTGCTACTATGGGAGTATTCAGATTTGGCATATCACTTGAGAAAACCTTGATTGAGGGGTTTGATCACCTCATAAAAAAGAAAGGTTATGCCAACCGAAGCGAGGCGATCAGGGACCTCATTAGGGACAGCCTTGTAACAGAGGAATGGGATTCTTTAAGCACCGAAACCGTCGGAACCATTACCCTTGTTTATTCCCACGACACCAGAGAACTTAACGATAACCTTACCGACTTGCAGCATCATTACCACCACTCGATAATTTCGGCGATGCATATACATCTTGATGAGCAAAATTGTCTTGAAGTCATAGTTGTTAAAGGGAAAGCCAAGGATATCAAGATAATCGCTGACCGGTTAATCGGGACGAAAGGAGTGAAACACGGAAAGCTCACTGTGACAACAACCGGAAAACATTTAAAGTAAATTTTTTTGCCGCCCTGGTAGCACGAAATTAATATTAGTAGCATTAAATTAAACGATAATAGGATGGGAAAGGAGACTGTATGAACAAACTAATCAAATCATGCGTATTGTCCGTAATTGTGGTCTTAGCCCTCTGCACTTTTTCTTTCGCTTCCCATCCGCTTATCACTGACGATACCGGTACCCAGGGAAAAGGGAAGTTCCAGTTGGAAGTAAATGGAGGCTATGGACAGGATGAGGATGACGTAGTCACCACCAAAACCACCCAGATTTCAACTACGCTCACCTATGGCCTATCGGACCCTATAGACATCATGATCAGTCTTCCTTATGAGCACATCCGGGTTGAGGATTCCGGCTCAGTGATAAGGCAAGAGGGTATTGCTGATATGTCTCTTGAAATGAAGTGGCGGTTTTACGAAAAAAACGGACTCAGTTTTGCTCTCAAGCCTGGCATTACTTTTCCAACCGGCGACGAAGAGAAGGGGTTGGGATCAGGGAGAACGACCTATCACCTTTTTTTCATCGGGACCAAGGAGATAAAGCCATGGGCGTTTCATCTCAACCTCGGCTATATCAGGAATGAAAACAAGCTCGATGAGAATAAGGACCTGTGGCACGCCTCTTTTGCCTCAACGGTTGAAATAATAAAGGACCTCAAGTTAGTCGGTAATATCGGCGTAGAGAGAAACACGGATAGGGACCTCGATACTCCAAACACGTTTATCCTTGGAGGAGTCATCTATTCCCCATTAGAGAATTTCGATATCGATTTCGGAGTTAAAGGCGGATTGACAAAGCCCGAGGAGGATTATACTATCCTTATGGGCATCACATGGAGGTTTTAAATGCATATACCTGACGGTTACCTGAGTCCTCAAACGTATGTGCCCCTCTACGGGGTATCTTTGGTGTTCTGGTCTGTTGCCCTTAAAAAGATAAATAAAGAGCTTTCCATCAAGCACATCCCATATCTGGCTATGTCAGCGGCTTTTTCCTTTCTCATCATGATGTTTAATGTACCTATCCCGGGAGGGACCACCGGCCATGCGGTCGGTGCCGGGATTATCGCGATTCTGCTTGGGCCGTGGACGGCTGTTATAGCAGTATCGGTCAGCCTGATCATTCAAGCGATAGTCTTTGGCGACGGTGGAATAACCGCCATAGGCGCAAACTGCTTTAACATGGCGGTGGTGATGCCCTTCGTCTCGTATTGGGTGTTCAGACTTATTAAAGGAAATGCCGATGGCGGGGCGAGGTTATCCATCGCAGCCTTTCTCTCCGGTTATGTCAGTCTTTCTGTCGCCGCGGCTGTAACCGGAATTGAATTCGGGATTCAGCCGATCCTGGCCGCCACGCCTGACGGCAGACCGCTCTATGCTCCTTACCCGCTGTCTGTGGCCCTTCCAGCCATGGCCTTGGAGCATTTACTGTTATTTGGCATCGTCGAGGGGATAGTCACCGTATTGTTATTCCGTTATTTTGCCAAGAATGAGCCCGGATTGGTTTATTCATTGACGGTAAAGGAGGCATAGCATGACCAAATCTCAGAAGAAACTCTGGATAGGCCTTTTTATTTTGGCACTACTTACCCCCTTAGGGGTCATCCTCCCCGAAAAATTCAAAGCCGGAGCGGCCTGGGGTGAGTGGGGACCGGAAGAACTTGAGAAACTTCTCGGTTATGTGCCGGAAGGATTAAAGAGATGGGCCGATCTCTGGAAAGCACCGGTCCCCGACTATAACCTCGGCGGAGAAGGGGCTTCCCTGACAGTTCAGGTACTATCGTACATTGTTTCAGGACTTATCGGGATCCTGGCGGTCGGTCTTGTTATATTCGTAATTTCAAAGGTCCTGGTAAGGAATGAAAAATAAGGTCCCTTTATTCCTCCTGGAAAGACCCTCCTCTGACTCCTTTATTCCAGGCAAGGGGGGCCTAAAGATATCTTTCATCGAGAAGGGCATTCATCATCTGGCGGATGTCATTAAGACCGGGTATATCCAGTGGGAAACGGCATCGAGTGATAATTTTTTTCAGAAGATCGACGCCAGGGTAAAAATCCTCTTCCTCCTCTTTTATATAATTATTGTAAGCCTAAAAAAAAATATCCCATCAGAGGTTTTGATCGGGGCCTTTGTTTTCGTTTTGACGTTTCTATCACGCCTGGAAATTTTCAATCTTTATAAGCGCGTTCTCTTCTTCGCCTTCATCTTTGGTTTTCTCATCGCTCTTCCTTCTGCTCTCAACGTCATCACCAAGGGTGAAATCATTCTCCCACTGCTGCACCTTTCAAAACCCTATCGGTTCTGGATATATCAGATACCGGAGGAGATCGGCCTAACCCGGGAAGGGGTGTATGGCGTTCTGATGCTCACATCGAGGGTTATGAACTCTCTGGCCCTTTCATTCTTTGTTTTGTACACAACACCCTTCACCGAGATAATAAAAGCCCTCAAGGTTTTGAAGGTCCCGGACAGCTTTCTTATGATAGTGACCCTTTCCTATAAGTATGTGTTCATCTTCGCAAAAACGATTGAAGATATGCACCTGGCCATGAAAAGCAGATTGGCCGGGAAAGTGAGCAATGCCGAGGGAAGGCGATGGATCGCAGGAAGACTTGCTTTGATGTTCAAAAAGAGCCAGCAGCGCTGTGAAGAGATTTTCAAGGCCATGCTCGGCAGAGGCTTTTCGAACAACATAAAGTTTTACGGGGTCAAGAAGCTCCAGACCCGTGACTGGGTTGCGAGCGCTGTCTTTTTTATTGTTGGAGTTCTATTTCTATGGATTTGAGGTGATTGTGAAAGACATTATATGCCTTAAAGGGATAAGTTACAGCTATTACGATAAATTTCCAGCCGTGTGTGATATCAGTCTTTCAATTGGAGAGGGAGAGAGATTTGCTATTATCGGCGCAAACGGAAGCGGTAAGTCAACCCTCCTGCAGATCATGAACGGCCTGATAGGGCAATCAAGCGGGAAATATTTTTTCAGAGGGAATGAGGTATCAGAAAAGACTTTAAAAGATAAAGGGTTTTTACGGTTCTTCAGAGAGCGGGTGGGATATGTTTTTCAGGATTCTGATGTGCAACTATTCTGTCCGACGGTTCTGGATGAGCTTCTTTATGGTCCTCTCCAGTTGGGGATCGAAGAAAAAGAGGCACTGGATAGAGCATTCGAGGTAATGCAGATTCTGAACATTGAGAACCTGAAAGACAGACCCTCCACCATGCTTTCCGGAGGGGAAAAAAAGAGGGTTACCATCGGTTCGGTTCTCACGATGAACCCGGAAATATTGCTTCTTGACGAGCCGACCAACGGCCTTGACCCTAGGACCCAGGTTTTTCTCGTAGAGCTGATGCTGGCTCTAAACGATGCCGGCAAGACTCTGGTGATGGCGACTCATGACCTTTCGCTGGTCGATGAGCTGCATATGCAGGTTGCCCTCTTGTCTGAAGAACATAAGATGGTGAAGATCGGGCCTTCTGACGAAATACTGAAAGATGAAGATTTGCTTCTCAGTGCAAATCTCATTCATGAACACGTCCACTATCATGGTGAGGAAATCCATAAGCACAGGCATTCTCATTTCTTATTTCATAAGCATTAAAAAACGAATTTCGCTTATTCGATAAAAACGACTTCCATTCTCCCCGCCGGATCGGCCACCTCAGAAATCTATGTTTATCGTTGAGGGACACAAAATAAAAAAGGCCATGAAGTTTTTCAGGGTTCATCCTGAATCAAGTCTTCATGGCCCATTTAATTCAATAAAATATCAAGGGGTCTTTGATGTCAAGAAAATAATGGATCTCGATGAGGATTGGAACATAAATCCCAGGTATTGTCTTTTCTCCTTTACACTTGTTCCTTATTTATGATAGACTTTTACATTTATTTATCTTTTGAGGAGGCGGTTTGATTTCATTATGCCGAATACGATAATTACCGGAACGGGCAGTTATATTCCGACCTTAAATATTGACAATGAATATTTCCTGAGTCATGAATTCTATGGGGCCGATGGGGGAAAAAATCAAAAGTCGAACACGGACATTATCCGCAAATTTAATGAGATTACCTGTATCAATGAAAGAAGGTACGTAACCGACGATATGAACACTTCGGATATTGCCTTTATATCCGCTGAAGGCGCGTTGGAAGGGGTAGACAGGGAAACCCTTGATTACATCTTAGTCGGCCATAATTTTGGAGACGTGCAGGCCGATAACCCACAGTCCGACATGGTTCCTTCCATTGCTTCCAGGGTCAAGCATAAACTGAGGATAAAAAATCCCTATACCGTTGCCTATGACGTTCTCTTCGGCTGTCCCGGCTGGCTGCAAGGGATGATCCTGGCTGATTATTATATCAGGTCCGGTGACGCTAAAAGGGTCTTGGTTATCGGAGCGGAGACTCTGTCAAGGATTTCAGATCCCCACGATATAGACAGTATGATCTATTCTGACGGGGCCGGTGCCGTCCTGGTGGAAGCAACCGACCGGGAAGTCGGAATCCTTTCCCATGTCAGCCGGTCCGACACCTTTGACGAGGCCTATCTTTTGCGGCTTGGACGATCTTATGGCCCTAACTATGACGAAAAAAGGCTGTTTCTCAAGATGGACGGCCATGAGATATACAAGTATGCCGTCAGGACGGTTGCGGAAGCCGTCAAACAGAGTCTGGATAAGGCCGGACTTTCCTTGTCCGGCGTGAAAAAAGTTTTGATACACCAGGCTAATCAAAAAATGGATGAGGCCATCTTAAAAAGACTGTTTAAGTTATACCAGACGGAAAAAAATCCGGAAGACATTATGCCTATGACGATTTCCTGGCTGGGTAACAGCTCTGTGGCCACTTTGCCAACGCTGTTTGATCTTTTACAAAGAGGAAAATTGAACAATCATATTCTGCATTCAGGAGACATTGCAGTTTTTGCATCGGTGGGAGCAGGGATGAATATTAATTCTATGGTGTATAAAATGCCTTAACCTCGAAGTTGCATAAAAATTGATCAATGAAGGATTTATTTGTCGATAAAAACAGTTTGTCCTGATAATTTCAGCGTGGGTGCCAAAATTCACCGCGGGTGGAGTATGGACCTTCAAAAATATCGACCAATTTTTACCCGTTGGGAAAGTCTGAGAGGCCGCATCTCCTTTGTGGTCCAGGGCTCGCAGTATGCGTATGCGGCTTCGTCCTGGATACTTCGGATCTGCAACCTCCGAAACTTTTGTGACGCCAAGGTTAAAACAAAAAAAGAGGAATTATCCAATGGCCAATAAATCCAAAGCCACTTTCAGGAAAATGGAAAAGGAAAAAGCGCGGCAGCAAAAACAACGAGACAAAGAAGCACGCCGCCTTCAGTCCAAAACGCTTAATACCGCTTCAGGACCAAAAACCAGCGATGAAGACCCGGACATCGCCGGCATCAGGCCCGGACCTCAGCCTCTGCCCGAACAGTGGGACGATGTGGAAAAAGAATGAAGGAAAAAATTATACCCCTTCGGTTTGACTCATTTCCTCTTTCTCTTTTCTCATGGCCTCCCTCCCGGCATCAAAGGCCGAGGAAAGAATGCCCCTTTTTTGTTCCACAAATTCTTTCCCTTTTTCAATAAAGGTGGCCGCTTTTTCTTTCCATTCTTCGGACAGGTGGCCTGATTTTTCTTTCATCTCGTCGGTCAAGTCTTTAAGCTTTCCGCGGGTCTGTGTCCCTTCCAATGGAGTATAGAGGATAGCCAAGGCGGCCCCGACTACTCCGCCTAAAATAAAAGATAGAACCACGGCACTTCCAGCAAAACCCTTGTTTCCTTCTGACATATCATTTTCCTCCTTTTTCTTTTCGTTTAAATAGGGATTGTCCGGCGGTTTTAAGACCAACTGCCAAACCGGCCAGATTCACCAAGGTTGGTGTGATCCCGCCGCGAAAGATCCGGTTAATCATGGAAAAGATCTGGGCCGATTCCTTTAGGGTTTGGAATAAGCCCTCTAATTGGTTTAATCGTTCCAGGCTCTGGCCCAGGATAATATTAATACCTTCCGAGGTTTCCCTCAGGTTCCGAACCAGGGGAGAGATCTCCTTTTCCAGGGAATTCAAAAAGGTGTCCAGGTTTCTTGTCGTTCGAGAAACCTGATTCAGGGTCCTGATAAGAAAAAAGGCGACTATCACCGACACAAACAAGAATCCCCAGCCTATCCAAATCCAGTCCAAAAGAATTCCCCCTTTCAAAAAAGGTTATAGATAGTATATTTATCATTTTTTAATGCGAAAAGCAATTGATTTAACAAGTTAAGGAAACATTAATCCAAAGTTGAACTATTGCTAAAAATACTATATAATAGAATTATTGATTGAGTTTAATCCTTAATCTTGGGCTTTTTTATTTTTTGATTCAAGGAGAATCTGTTTTATGTCTGATCTCAACAACCCCCAACCCGCTGAAAAGGGGGATTATTTTTTCGCAGAAATGGAAGAGGGAGAACTGGTTATGAAACCCTTTTGCCAGTGTGGAAATCCCCTGGCGGAAGAGTATTATTGTGAAAAATGTCGGCGCCAATGCCGGTGCACTGATGTGGTCTGTGCCGATGAAACCACCTTCCGGTTTATTCAGGATCACCCGCCATTTAAAAAAGTAAGGGTTTTTCTTGCCTCTAAATGACCGGTTAGGTCTACGGCCTGGGGTTCAAGAAAAGACCGGATATCGTACGCCTTATAACTGGTACCGTATATCGAACTTTTTATTCTCATACCTTCTTTTGCCTGTCTGATGCGGGCCTAAGCGATTAGAAAGGAATTTTTTTATGGAAGAAACCAAATCCGCCATAAAACCTGCTGCCCGGGGTGAGGGCATCATGCCGATCCACGGCACCTTTAATTTTCAATGCGGTCCCGGAATCGGGTGTTATACCCGGTGCTGCGGCGATGTGACCATTGTTTTGACCCCTTATGATATCCTGCGTCTGAAAAATCGCCTGGGGATCGCCTCCGAGGACTTTATCGACCAATACACTCTGCCTTTGACCAAAACCGATTCCGGTTTGCCGGTTTTTGTCCTCAAAATGGGGGAAGGCCTGGAAAAACGCTGTCCCTTTGTCAGTTCCGATAAGGGGTGTTCCGTCTATACGGAGCGGCCCTGGGCCTGCCGGATGTATCCCCTGGACACCCGGGACGGAGATGAAGGGGAAGAGGAATATTTCGTCACGGCCGATCCCGAACAATGCCTGGGCCTGTTAGAAAACAATCCCATGACCGTGGAAGAATGGGAGAAAGGTCAAGGGCTGGATGTTTATAAGGATGTTGAAGAACTTTTTAATCAAATCACCTCGGCCCAGCGTATTTGGGGGGATCATAAACTGGACGGCAAGGTTCAAAACATGGTCTTGCTGGCCTGCTACAATTCCGAGCGATTCCGAAAATTTATTTTTGAGAGCAATTTTCTGAAACTGTTTGACCTTTCCCCGGAAGAGATTGAGATCCTTAAAACCGATGATCTGGAATTGTTAAAACTGGGCTTTAAATGGTTGCAATTCGGGCTTCTCGGAAAATCGACCCTGCCCATCCGGGAAAAAGTGATTAAAGCCAAGGAAAAAGAATTGGGCGTTACCCTGCCCAAGGATGACGGTCTTTGGAAGAATCCTGAGATCAAACCCGCCAAGTAGCGGGGGTGGAACTTCAAAGACCATGGACCATCCCGAACCATTTGAATATCTGGAAAATAATTCCTTTTCCTTTGCCTGTCATCCAGGTCTGCCTTGTTTTACCGAGTGCTGCCGGGATCTGAGACTGGCCCTGACCCCTTATGACGTTCTCCGGCTGAAAAATCGACTGGGTTTGACTTCAAACGATTTTTTAGATCAATACACGGTCATCAAACCCGGCGAACATAACGGCTTCCCGGCGGTTTTGCTTAGCATGCTGGAAAACGAACATCGGACCTGCCCCTTTGTCACCCCATCCGGCTGCCGGATTTATGAAGACCGTCCCGGGGCCTGTCGGATTTATCCCATCGGCCGGGCCTCTTCCAGAACCCAGGGACAGGACAAGACCAGAGAATTCCATTTTGTCGTCAAGGAAGGGCACTGCCTGGGTTTTAATGAACCCAGGCAATGGACCGTTGAAAACTGGTCCCAGGATCAAGGGCTTCGACCTTATGCCTTTTTTAATGACCGTTGGACAGAAATCATCACCCACAAAGGTTCACTGGGCAATGAGGAAATGATCCCTAATAAAATGCAAATGTTTTTCATGGCCAGTTATAATCTGGACCGGTTCCGGCAATTTGTTTTTGAAAGCACCTTTTTGCAGCGCTTTGATGTCCCGGAGGAATCGATCTATAAAATAAAAACAGACGACGAGGAACTTTTGAAATTGGCCCTGCAGTGGTTAAAATTTCCCCTTTTCGGGGAGAAGGGGATTCCGCTCAGGCAGTAATGAAGGGCGGGTAACAAGAATCCATGAGGGAGGTTACGCTGGCTATTCGGAATGTTTTGAAGAAATAGCCCCTTTTAATGCCACAGATCTAGAGGGCATAGTAAAAATTCCTTTTTCCATATCTCCCCCATTCTTCATTTAAGAAACGGGACGTCCCGCCATCGTAAAAAGAGGCAATATTCATTGGGAGGCTTAAAGGCCCGCACTTCGACCACCCGCGTTTCCGTATCAATCGAAACATAACGCATATCATCACGATAACAGGCCCCGGAATTGACATAGATTCCTTTTCCGAACGAACGGCAGGTCATCTGGTGGGAATGGCCCATAACAATTATATTATTCCCTCCATGGATTAAGGCCTTTCTGGCGGCCATATCCAGCCGTTCGAAGAGCCGCTGTCCGAAGTCATAAAACGGACCTTCCAAAAAATTGGCCAGTTTTCTCAAACCCTTCCGCCGCATGCCGCCGATGATCCAGGTGATAAAGTAAGGCAGTCGCCCTTCTTCTCCGATGAAAGGATCAAATTGATGACCATGAATCAGCCATATCCGCCAGCCGTCTTTTTTCAGCCGGATCTGTTTTAAGGTTCCCATAAGTTTTTGGGTCATCTGATCGTGATTCCCAAAGATGCCTTCGTAGTGTGCCGATTTCCAGCGACGGACTACTCGGGAATAGCGTTTTAAAATGGCCTCAAGGACATCCGACCGGGAGCCGGGGAATGTCCCATAATCGGTTTGGTAAATATCCCCCATCATAATAATCCGGTCGTGGGTCCGGGAAAGATGGTCGTCAAACCGGAGCAGACCCTCTTCTTTTCCCTGGAATTTATCCAAAACCGGGATATGGCCTAGATGGAGGTCGCCAAAGGAGGCTATGCGCATGTGATTCTTAAGGTTGAGAGTTTGTTCATTAAATTATTTGAGTACTCTTAATTTCCGCTGTTTTTTTGGGGAACCCTTGGCATGAGGAGCACTTCGTTTGAGGGGAGAGGCGACCGCCTTAAACCTCAAGTTCATCGAAGATGAACGCTCCTCAAGCGCAGCAATCCTAAAACAAACCTGGATTCCCCTTACTAATGCTTAAACGCCCGTTGACCGGTGAAGACCATAGCGGCCGGAGGGTTGGCCTGGTTGCAGGCTTCGATTACCTCATAATCCCTCAAAGACCCTCCGGGTTGGACCACAGAGGTGATTCCCTGTTTCAAACCCACACCCACTCCGTCCCGGAAAGGAAAAAAGGCATCGGAAATCATGGCCGATCCGGGCAGACCGGCTTTGTCTTCCTTGGCTTTGAGATCAATCTCTTCTTTTTCCTGGATGTTCCGTTTACCCTGCTCGATTTCCAGTTCCAAATCTTTATACGGGAGGCCTAATCGATCAAAGCAAAGGGCATCGGCATATTTGGTATAGGCCTTGTAAACGGCAATCTCGGCCACGCCCACCCGGTCCTGTTCTCCGGTGCCGATTCCCACGGTGCATTCGTCTTTGACATAGAGGACGGAATTGGAGGTGACTCCCTGTTCCACGGACCAGCCGAAGTAGAGGTCCTCCAATTCTTTTTCTGTTGGTTGCCTCGACATCCGGTATTCACGGCCCTGAAAGGTTGCGACCGCCGGTATAAAATCCTCTTTCTTTTGAATCGCATTGACAGGGGATTGCTGCAACACCAAGCCTCCATCCTGTAAGCCTTTAAAATCCAGAAACCGGACCTGTCGAAGACTTTCCAGAAGGTCCATGCGAGGCACCTTTAAGATCCTTAAATTCCCTCGTTTGGCCAATACGGGAACCGCCCCTTCTTCAAAATCGGGTGCAGCCACGACTTCCAGATAATTTGCTGCGATCAACTCGGCTGTGGTTTTATCCAAGGGGCGATTGAAAACCGCCGCTCCACCAAAGGCGGCAATCCGGTCGGCCCGATTGGCCCGAAAGTAGGCATCCGACAAACTGGTCCCGTAAGCGACTCCGCAGGGGTTATTGTGTTTGACGATCACGGCCGCGGGTTTGGCCAAGAGGAATTTAAGAATGTTCAAGGCATTATCCACATCGGTCAGGTTGGTTTTCCCGGGATGTTTGCCCTCTTGAATCATCTCGGCTTCGGTAATGGCTGAAACCATCCCCAGGCCGGGACGGATGAATTGACCTTCCCCCAGAACAAGATTCCCGTTGATCAATTCGTATAAGGCAGCTTCCTGTCCCGGATTTTCCCCGTAACGCAGGCCCTTTTCTTCCAGAACCCCGTCGGCCTGGGGCAGTTTCCAGGTCCTTTTCCGGTAAATCAAAGATTGATCCCCCAGGGTGATGGTCAAGGTTGGAGGAAAATGATCGGCCATAACCGTGCGGTACATTTTTTTTAAGTCGTCCATAGTAACTCCCAATACGAAGGACGAAGGATGCGGGAGGAGAGACGAAAGAAGAACATTACATTTCTTTCGTCCTTCATCCCTCGTCCTTCATCTCTCGTCCTTTTTCTCGTTCTATATACGCATAAGCGCTGTGATTGTGGATGGATTCGAAATTCTCCGAATCCACGGAAAACCAGGTGATATTGGGGTCGGCCTCCAGTTTTCTGGCCACTTCACGGACCACGTCTTCAACGAACATGGGGTTTTCAAAACTCTTCTCGGTCACATATTTTTCATCATCCCGCTTTAACATGGAAAAGACCTCGGCCGACCCGGACTCCTCCACCAGCCGGATGATATCCTCAATCCAGATAAATTTCTTGAACCGAAGGCTTACCCGGACCTCCCCCCTTTGATTATGGGCTCCGTATTCACTGATTTCCTTGGAACAGGGACAGACAGTGGTAATGGGCACCTTGAGTTCAATCATCAGGTCCCTTCCTTTGGTGCTTCTGGAGGATGCCTTGAAGGTGCAGATATATTCCATCAGACCTTCAGCCTGGGTCACCGGAGCCTTTTTGGTGATAAAGTAGGGGAAGGTGACTTCCAGATGAGCCGATTCGGCATCCAGACGTTTTTTAAGCTCATCAAGAATCGTATTTAGGTTTTCCATGGTGATCTGTCGGCGGTATTCGCTTAACACCTCAATAAACCGGCTCATGTGGGTCCCCTTATGGTCGTGGGGAAGGTCCACATACATATTGATGCTGGCCACGGTCTGTTGAAACCCGTTTTCCTTGTCCCGGACCGTAATGGGGTAACGGATGTTCTTGACCCCCACCTTGTCGATGGGGATTTGTCGATTGTCTTTTAGGCTTTGAACGTCAATCATAATAGTTGCGCGTTACGCGTTGCGCGTTGCGAGTTAAAATCCATTTCAACCCGTAACCCGGAACGGTTTTTATCACCATCCTATCATCAAATATTCGTGTATGGAGTTAGCGGCGATACGGCCGGCCCCCATGGCCAGGATAACCGTAGCCGAGCCGGTGACGATGTCCCCACCGGCCCAGACCCCCTTCTTAAAGGTTTTTCCAGTCTTGGGATCGGCCATGATGTAGCCCCTCCGGTTGGTTTGCAAACCAGGGGTCGTTGCCGTAATCAAAGGATTGGCTCCGGCACCAATGGAAATGACCACCAGGTCGGTCTCCATGGTGAACTCGGACCCTTTTATCGGAATGGGTCTCCTTCGCCCGGAGGCGTCGGGTTCGCCCAGTTCCATTTTTATACATTCCATAGCCACAACCCGGCCCTGGTCATCTCCAAAAAAACGGGTGGGATTGGTCAGCAGGTGCATCTCCACCCCTTCTTCCTCAGCATGATGGATTTCTTCACCCCTGGCCGGCATTTCATCCCGGGAACGGCGATAAACGATCTTCACGCTGTCTGCGCCAAGACGTAAAGCGGTCCGGGCGGAGTCCATGGCCACATTGCCTGCGCCAAGGACCACCACATTTTTTCCCAACACAATTGGGGTGTCGTACTCCGGGAACTTATAAGCTTTCATCAAATTAGACCGGGTCAGATATTCATTGGCCGAATAGATGCCGATCAGGTTCTCTCCAGGGACATTCATAAACACCGGAAGTCCGGCCCCTACTCCGATGTAAACGGCATCGAACCCCTCGTCAAAAAGTTCATCAATGGTCGAGGTCCGGCCGATGACGGCATTACGGACGATCTTGGCCCCCAGCTTTTCCAGGATATCCACCTCGGCCTGCACAATGGCCTTGGGCAGCCGGAATTCAGGGATCCCGTAAATCAAAACCCCTCCGGTTTTGTGAAAGGCTTCAAAGATAGTCACCTCGTGTCCTTTCAGGATCAAATCCCCGGCAACGGTAAGGCCGGAGGGACCCGAACCCACAACCGCCACCTTTTTCCCCGTGGGAGCGGCCTTTTCCGGAAGCTTGAATTCCCCCATGGTCCTCTGCCGGTCGGCGGCGAAGCGTTCCAAACGTCCGACAGCCACCGGTTCCTCTTTTCTACCCAGGATGCACAAGGCTTCACATTGGGCCTCCTGGGGACAGACCCGGCCGCAGACGGCCGGCAGACTGGTCTTTTCCCAAAGCTTCATGATCGCCCCGGAGAAATCCCCTTCTTTGATAGGTTTGATAAACCCGGGGATGTCTATCTGAACCGGACATCCATCCACACAAGTCGGTTTCTTACATTGCAAACAACGGCTGGCTTCCAACTGAGCCGTCTCCGGAGAATAGCCCAATGGGACCTCGTCAAAATTCCTGGCCCGGACCTTTGGGTCCTGTTCCGGCATCTTCTGCCTGGGTATTTTTTCTTTCTTTTTTACTTCTTCAGCCATCAATAAATCTCCTTAAACCGTTCGGCGTGCATTGTTCGTCGTTCGTCGATAAAAGGTAAAAGAAGATCTTTTCAATCCTTGTCTCGCCGAACGCTGAACGCCGAACGAAAAACATTGTTATTATCCCTTACACTGACATCTTAATCCCTGAAACCGTTCCATGGCCTGTTTTTCCTGTTCCAGATAGGCCCGCTGTCTTTGGATCAATTCGTCAAAATTGACTTTGTGACCGTCGAATTCAGGACCATCCACACAGGCAAATCGAGTCACCTCGTCCACCGTTACCCGGCAGCAACCGCACATACCGGTGCCGTCCACCATAATAGGATTCAAACTGACCATGGTCTTCACGCCATACCCCTCGGTTAATTTGCAGGTAAATTTCATCATCGGCACCGGTCCGATGGCCACAATCATGGCAATAGGTTCTTTCCTGTCCAGGTATTCTTTTAAGACCTCGGTGACAAAGCCATGATGCCCGTAGGAGCCATCATCCGTACAAACCCGGAGCTCATGGGAGGCTTGGGCCATCTTGTCTTCAAGAATAAGAAGGTCCCGTGTCCTGGCCCCGATGATGGCCACAACCTGATTGCCGGCTTCTTTCATCCCTTTGGTAATAGGATGTAATACAGCAACGCCGGTTCCGCCCCCGACACAAATCACGGTTCCTATTTTTTCGATATGGGTCGGTTGGCCCAAGGGGCCGCAGATGTCCTGAAAGGCATCTCCAACATTAAGGGATTTCATCAAGGCCGTTGATTTTCCGACCACCTGATAGATAAGGGTAATGGTTCCGGTTTCAGGATCCGTGTCGGCCATGGTCAATGGGATCCGCTCGCCAGTCTCGTTGACCCGAAGTATGACAAACTGACCGGGTTTGGCCTTCCGGGCAATCGAGGGGGCCTTGATTACATTACTGATTACAGTGCCTTGGGCCAATTCTGCTTTTTCAAATATTTCAAACAACGCAGGTCTCCTTATATTACGGATTAAATGTTCAAATCCCTTAAAAAACTTAAGGGAAGAAAATGGATCAAATGAGCAGTTACATAAATTTAAGGTGATTGGGTTCTTTTAAGCCTTGCTTTCCTATGGTTTTCCTATCGACTAATGCCTATGGCTTTTTTTAAAATAACCTGAAATTGTTAGCATAGTTGTCTCATCCTGTCAAAAAAATAAAAAGTGAAATACCTAAAAAATCCCCCAAAGCCATCCCGGTACACTCTTAGGTGGAGTTCGGAACAAAGGAGTCGGGGGCTGAAACCTTTTGATATAACTTGGTTCTGATTAGGGTTTATCCCATCTTTAATTCGGAGCCGGAACAACTTAAAAGGCTTATTTCAAATTATGATTAATCCTCAAAAAAAGAACCAGAATACGTTTTTAAAAGCTTGACGGTAATTACTCGTTGTGATAAATAACACAAGTTTAATTTAAGTTAAAATAAGAACTAACAATATAGATAAGGATTAAAGGGTTAAAAATACCTTAAAAGGAGGATGTTAATATGGCGTATAATGCAGTAAAAATGAAGGACTGGCAGATTTCCGAAGCTGCCGAAAAAAACATGCCTAATCCCGATCAATGGCGGGAAAAGTTGGGGCTCCGAAAAGAGGAAGTGATCCCATACGGCCGGTTGGCCCGTATGGACTTCATGAAAATCATGAACCGTCTCAAAGATAAAGAAGATGGAAAATACATTGAAGTTACCGCGATAACCCCTACCCCCCTGGGAGAAGGGAAAAGTACCACCTCCTGCGGCCTCATGGAAGGTTTGGGCAAGAGAGGGGTCAATGTGGGCGGCGCCTTGCGGCAGCCTTCAGGCGGCCCGACCATGAACATCAAAGGGACTGCGGCCGGCGGCGGAAACGCCCTCCTGATCCCCATGACCGAGTTCTCTATGGGTCTGACCGGGGATATCAATAATATCATGAATGCTCACAACCTGGCCATGGTGGCCATGACGGCCAGGATGCAGCACGAACGGAATTACAATGATGAACAGTTGAAACGGTTGACCAAGATGCGCCGTTTGGACATTGATCCCACCCGGGTGGAGATGGGCTGGATTATCGACTTCTGTGCCCAGGCCATGCGCAATATCATTATCGGTATCGGCGGCCGGATGGACGGTTTTATGATGCAATCCAAGTTCGGGATCGCCGTTTCCTCCGAGGTTATGGCCATTTTATCCATCGTCAATGACCTGGCCGATATGCGCAAGCGTCTGGATGAAATCACCGTGGCTTTCGATAAGAAAGGGAATCCGGTAACCACCGGTGACCTGCAGGTGGGGGGCGCCATGACCGCCTTTATGGTCCAATCCATCAATCCGACCCTGATGTGCACCGCCGAGTATCAGCCCTGTCTGGTTCATGCCGGTCCCTTCGCTAATATTGCCGTGGGCCAGTCCTCCATTATTGCCGATCGGGTGGGCTTGAAACTTTTTGATTATCATGTAACCGAAAGCGGTTTTGCGGCCGACATCGGTTTTGAAAAATTCTGGAACGTCAAATGCCGCTACAGCGGGCTAAAACCCCATGTTTCGGTTTTAACCACCACCATCCGGGCCTTGAAAATGCACGGCGGTGGCCCCAAGGTCGTGGCCGGGCTGGCCCTGCCCGACGAATACACCAAAGAGAACGTAGGTTTGGTGGAAAAGGGTTTGGCTAACATGGTTCACTGCATCGAGGTTATCCGCAAATCTGGCATGAATCCAGTGGTCTGCATCAACGCCTTCCACACTGACACCAAGGATGAAATCGCGGCGGTAAGAAAAGCGGCTGAAAAGGCCGGGGCCCGCTGTGCCCTTTCGACCCATTGGGCCGATGGGGGGGATGGAGCACTGGAGCTGGCCGATGCAGTCATCGATGCCTGCAAGGAAAAATCCAAGTTCAAGTTTCTCTATCCATTAGAAATGAAACTACGGGACCGGGTCACCAAGGTCGCCAAGGAAGTCTATGGGGCCGACGGGGTTTCCTGGACCGCAGAAGCCGAATCCAAGGCCAAGATGCTCGAGGCCGATTCCAAATACAACGATTATGCCACCATGATGGTCAAGACCCATTTGAGCCTTAGCCATGACCCGGCCAAAAAAGGGGTTCCCAAGGGATGGACCCTTCCGGTACGGGATATCTTGATTTATTCCGGGGCTAAATTCCTTTGCCCGGTAGCCGGGACCATTACCCTGATGCCTGGAACGTCTTCCGATCCGGCCTTCCGCCGAATCGATGTGGATGTCAAAACCGGAAAGACCAAAGGATTATTCTAACCCAACAACAAAAAGCCCAGGGAGGACCTCCCTGGGCTTTTATTTTTTTTGTTTTCCCTCGCCTTCCCCGGGAAAATACTACAGGGAAGGCATTTTTTATTATTTAAAAGAGCAAGAAGGACAAAATTCTATGGCAGAAGCAGAAACAAATAAAGTTGGAGCCGTTATGGTGATTGGGGCAGGAATAGCCGGCATTCAAGCCTCTCTCGATCTGGCCGAATCAGGCTATTATGTCTATTTAGTAGAAAAAACACCGGCAATCGGTGGAGTTATGTCCCAATTGGACAAAACTTTTCCCACCAACGATTGTTCCATGTGTATTTTATCCCCTAAAGTGGTCGAATGCGGGAGACATTTAAATATCCAAACCTTGACCCTTGCCGATATACAAAGCATCCAAGGAAATCCTGGAAATTTTACCGTTACAGTCCGGAAAAGACCTCGGTATGTAGATCTCTCCAAATGCACAGGCTGCGGCGACTGTGCCGTTGTCTGCCCAGTTGAGATAGAAAACCGGTTTGATCAAGGGCTTTCGAAAAGAAAGGCCACTTCCAGGCCTTATGCCCAGGCTTTCCCAAGTGCTTTTGCCATTGAGAAATTGGATCGGGCACCGTGTACCATGACCTGCCCGGCCCATATTAATGTACAGGGGTATGTCCAACTGGTAAAGATAGGTAAATACAAGGAGGCGGTTGATTTAATTAGAGAACATCTGCCGTTGGTCGGGGTTTTAGGACGAGTCTGCCCCCATCCTTGTGAGACCGAATGCCGCCGGGCCCAGGTAGACGATCCTGTGGCCATTAGAGACTTGAAGCGTCTGGCTGCCGATCAGGTGGATATCCTTTCTCTGCCTGTACCTGAAATAGAAAAACGGGAAGAACCCATAGCGATCATCGGAAGTGGACCGGCCGGCTTGGGTGCGGCCTACTTCTTGGCTCTTAAAGGCTATCCGGTAACTATTTTTGAAGCCTTACCCGAACCCGGCGGAATGCTCAAAGTCGGCATCCCCGATTACCGCCTTCCCAAAAATGTTTTACAAAATGAAATTGATTCCATCCTGAAACTTGGGGTGACTCTAAAGACGAATTCGGCTTTGGGTAAGGATTTTACCATTGAGCACCTTTTTAAGCAGGGATTTAAAGCGGTTTATCTGGCTATCGGGGCCCATAAGGGTAAAAACCTGGGGATTTCCGGAGAAGAGATCCAAGGGGTCCTTCAAGGGACGGACCTTCTCCGGGATATTAACTTAAAACGGGAAGTCCGATTGGGACAAAGATTAGCCGTTATCGGCGGTGGGAATGTGGCCATTGATGTGGCCAGATCCGCCATCCGCATGGGGGCTAAAGAGGTCACCATCGTTTATCGCCGAACCCGGGAAGAGATGCCGGCCTGGGAAGAAGAAATAGACGCCGCTCTTTGCGAAGGGGTCAAAATCCATTATTTAGCGGCCCCAACAAAAGTTCTTGTCGCGGAAGGCAAGGCCGTGGGCTTGGAATGCCTTAGAATGGAACTGGGTGAAGCGGATGCCTCCGGCCGCCGCAGCCCGGTACCCATTAAAGGATCGGAATTCGTCCTGGAAGTTGACATGATCATCCCGGCCATCGGACAGGCTACAGACTTGACTGCCCTGGAGGGGATCGATGGATTGAATTTCACCCGCTATGGAACCATCGAAGTAGATCCGGTGACTTTTGCCACCGGCCATCCTGGAGTTTTTGCCGGCGGCGATATGCATACCGGACCCTATATCGCTATCGGTGCAGTGGCCGAAGGACAGGAGGCCGCTTTATCGATCGATCGGTATCTCAAAGGTGAAAATTTGGCCGCCGGTCGATCCCGGGACAAAGTTCAAGAGGCCAGTTGGGCCAATTTACCTTTGGATGAAGAGAAAAAGACTCGGACCCCTATGCGGGTGCTGCCTCCGGAAATCTGTTGCACCTGTTTTGATGAAGTGGAAAAAGGATATACCCCGGTGGAGGGGACCAAAGAAGCTGACCGCTGTTTGAATTGCGGCATCTGCTCCGAATGTATGCAGTGTGTCGTAGCCTGTAAAGCCGAGGCGATCAATCACTTTGACCAAGAAGAAACCCTTCAACTCCAGGTGGGCTCAGTGGTTATGGCCCCGGGGTTTCAGCCCTTTGATCCAACTTCCTTTGAAACCTATCAATATGCCAAACACCCCAATGTAGTTACCAGTTTGGAATTTGAACGGATCCTTTCCGCCTCCGGTCCTTTTCAGGGGCATTTGGTGAGGCCCTCTGATCACCAGGAACCTAAAAAAATCGCCTGGCTGCAATGTGTGGGCTCACGGGATATCAATCACTGCGACCATGGCTACTGTTCAGCGGTTTGCTGTATGTATGCCATCAAAGAAGCCGTGATTGCCAAGGAGCATTCCCCTCAAGGTTTGGATACGGCCATTTTCTTTATGGATATGCGGACCTATGGCAAGGATTTCGAGAAATATTACGACCGGGCATCGGAAGAAAGGGGAGTGAGATTCATACGCTCCAGGATTCACTCGATTGATCCCATCCCGGAGGCCGATAATTTACTCATTCAATATGTGAGTGAACACGGGGAAGTTCTTCAGGAAGAATTTGATATGGTGGTCCTATCCGTAGGAATGGAAACCGCGGCCGGAGCCATCGAGATGGCCAAAAAACTGGATGTCCCTTTGGATACGAACCAGTTTGCCAAAGTGAGCAGCTTCAGTCCGGTTAATACCGAACAAGAAGGCATATTTGCCTGCGGCGCATTTGACGGGCCTAAAGACATTCCCCAGGCGGTTATGGAGGCCTCAGCGGCCGCCTGTGCAGCCACCCAAAATCTTGCCTCAGTCCGCAATACCCTGATCAAGGTCAAGGAGTATCCGGAGGAGATCGAGGTCGGCGGTCAAGAACCACGGATTGGGGTCTTTGTCTGCAACTGCGGGATCAATATCGGGGGAATCGTTAATGTTCCCGGTGTAGCGGAATATGCCCAAACTCTGCCCCATGTGGTTCATGTGGATCAGAACCTCTTTACTTGTTCTCAAGATACCCAAGATAAAATGAAAGAGGTCATCCGGGAAAAAAATATCAACCGGGTGGTCGTGGCTTCTTGTTCTCCTCGAACGCACGAACCCATGTTCCAGGAAACTCTTCAGGAAGTGGGGATCAATAAGTATCTTTTTGATATGGCCAATATCCGCGACCAGAATTCCTGGGTCCACCAGCAAGAACCGGTGAAGGCCACCGAAAAGGCCAAAGATTTGGTTCGCATGGCTATAGCCCGGGTGGGCTACCTGGAACCATTGAAAAAAATCTCCTTCCCATTGAAAAAATCTGGATTGGTAATCGGCGGCGGTGTGGCGGGGATGACCTCTGCATTAAATTTGGCCGAACAGGGTTTTCCGGTTCACCTTATCGAAAAAAGTGAAGTCCTGGGTGGAAATGCCCTGAACTTAAGACATACCTGGAAAGGAGAGGACATAGGGGAATATGTTCTCGATCTGACAAACAAAGTCGCCAATAACCCTTTAATCCAGATCCATTTCAATACGGAAATCTCTCATTCTTCCGGTTTTGTGGGCAACTTCACCACCACCATAACCAAGGGAGGTCAGCTACAGGATCTTGAACACGGACTGGTCATCCTGGCTACAGGCGGGCAGGAATGGAAACCGGATATCTACGCTTATGGGCAGGATCCCCGTATTATGACCGCCCTGGAATTGGATCGGGCGATAATCGGGCAGGATGCGAAGATAACCAAGGCCCAAACCGCCGTATTTATACAATGTGTGGGTTCAAGAGAACCGGACCGGCCGTATTGCAGCAAGGTTTGTTGCACCCATAGCGTGGAAAGCGCCTTGACCTTGAAAAAGAAAAACCCGGATATGGATATATTTATTTTATACCGGGATATCCGGACCTTCGGAGTACGGGAAGATTTATATCGGGAGGCCCGTAATCAAGGGGTGTTTTTTATTCGCTATGACCTGGAAAGCAAACCGGAAGTGACGATTGAGGGAGGTCAGATTCAGGTTACGGTCATTGATCATGTTTTGGGGAAACCGATTACCATTAAAAGCGACCTGGTAACCTTGGCCTCCGCCATCATTCCTAATCCGGTAAAAGAGCTGGCCGAGAGCTTCAAGATACCTCTGAATAACGAAGGGTTCTTATTGGAAGCCCACATGAAACTGCGACCGGTCGATTTTGCCACCGACGGGATTTACCTTTGCGGCCTAGCCCATTACCCCAAACCCATCGATGAGAGCATCGCCCAGGCCCAGGCCGCGGCCGGAAGGGCCTTAACTCTGCTGGCCAAAGATACTATCAAGGTCGGCGGGGTGGTGGCCGTGGTTCAGGAAGACCTCTGTGCGGTTTGTTTGACCTGTGTTCGAGTGTGCCCCTTCAGGGTTCCGGTCATCGGGGAACGGGGTGCGGCGGAAATCGATGTCACCAAATGCCAGGGCTGTGGCGTCTGCGTTTCCGAATGTCCGGCCAAAGCCATCAGTCTACAGCATTTTACAGACCGGCAGGTACTGGCCAAGGTGCACGCGCTGATAGCGGCTTAAAAATCGGTCCAAGGTATAAGGTCCAGGGTATAAGGGAAAAAATCTCCAAAGAAACAGCTTCCTTTGACCTTAGACCTTGTACCTTAAACCGTGAACCTTATTATTTATCAAAGGAGTTTTTTATGTCCCATCATTTTGAACCAAGGATTGTGGCCTTTTGCTGCCAGTATTGAGCCTATAGTGCGGCGGACCTGGCAGGTTCGATGCGGCTGCAATATCCCACCAATATTCGTGTGATCATGGTCCCCTGCACCGGCCGGGTGGATGTGATCCACCTGCTCAACGCCATCGAGGAGGGGGCCGACGGGATCTATGTGGCCGGTTGCCTGGAAGGGGATTGTCATTATATCAGTGGTAATCTGAAGGCCCGGAAAAGGGTCGGTCAGGTAAAAAAGATTTTAACCGAATTGGGACTTGAGCCGGAACGGGTGGAAATGTACAATCTGTCTGCCGCTCAAGGCCCCCGCTTTGCCGAGATTGCCCGGGAAATGACCGAGAAGATCAAAAATCTGGGACCGAGTCCGATCGGGCAAAAGGCAAAAGCAGCATAAAAACCAGTTACGAGTTTCGCGTTACGGGTTCACCCCGCAACGCTTAACCCTAACAATAAAACAATCTTACTGTTGGGAGGAAAATCATGGTTGTGGCTGAACGGAAACCATTAAACGAGCTGTTGGAGATGGTCCAGCCGTATAAAAAAATCCTGGTTGCCGGCTGTAAAGGGTGTGTGACCGTGTGTAATGCCGGTGGAAAGAAAGAAGTCGAAATCCTGGCCTCGGAACTTCGCATCGCCCGGAAAAAAGAAGGACAGGAACCAGATGTCAAAGAGATCACCCTGGAGCGGCAATGCGATCCGGAATATATGGACCAGTTGACGGAAGTGATCAAGGACCGGGATGCCGTCCTTTCCATTGCCTGTAGTGTGGGCCCTCAATATATTGCCGGCCGATTTGACGACAAAGTGGTTTTTCCGGGATTGAATACCACCTTCATCGGCGGATCTCTGGAACATGGCGTCTTTGCCGAATTCTGCCAGGCCTGCGGGGCCTGCGGCATTCATAATTTCGGTGGTTTGTGCCCCATTGCCCGCTGTTCCAAAAGCCTGTTAAACGGTCCATGCGGCGGATCATCCAAGGGTAAGTGTGAGATCAGCAAAGAGGTGGATTGTGTCTGGCAATTGATCTACGATCGTCTGAACCGACTGGGGCAGATGGACCGATTGACCCGGGTCATCCCTTGCAAGGATTGGACTACCAGCCGTGACGGCGGCCCCAGGAAAACCATAAGGGAGGACTTGAAGCTATGAAATCAGGAAGCCAATTAGAAAAGGTTTTAACCGGCGGTCATTTTGCTGTAACCGGTGAATGCGGTCCTCCAAGGAATGCTAATCCGGATATAGTCCGACAAAAAGCGGCTCACCTGAGAGGCATGGTCGATTCCGTCAATGTAACCGACAACCAGACGGCCGTGGTCCGCATGTCCAGTTTGGCCGGATGTCTGATTTTAATGCAGGAAGGCTTGGAACCCAATTTACAGATGGTGGTCCGGGATCGGAACCGTATCGCCATTCAAAGCGATATATTAGGCGCCTATGCCCTGGGGGTTCGTAATATGCTTTGCCTCTCCGGGGACCATCAGAAGTTTGGGGACCATCCCTCGTCGAAAAACGTTTTTGACCTGGATTCGATGCAACTCATTCAAACCGTCAAAAAAATGCGGGACGATGGGAAATTCATTAACGATCAGGAGATTGAATTTCCCCCCAAGATGTTTATCGGCGCAGCGGCCAATCCTTTTGCCGATCCTGCAGAATTCCGGGCCGTTCGACTGGGGAAAAAAGTGGCCGCCGGGGTGGATTTTGTCCAGACCCAATGTATCTATAATTTAGACCGCTTTGAAAAATTCATGCAGCAAGTGCGGGATATGGGCATTGATGAAAAAGTTTATATCCTGGGAGGTGTAACCCCTATGAAATCGGTCGGTATGGCCAACTATATGAAAAACCTGGTCCCGGGTATGGATGTGCCGGAGGAGGTTATCAACCGGATGAAAGGCGTGGGTAAAAAAGACCAGGCCAAAGAAGGAATCGCCATAGCCGTGGAGACCATCCAACGGCTGAAAGAGATGAAAGGTATTGCCGGGGTCCACGTCATGGCTATTGAATGGGAAGAACGTGTCCCCGAGATCGTGGAAATGGCCGGTCTCCTGCCAAGACCGCAGGTCTGATTTCGGATTTCCGATTGCGGATTGCGGAACTTAGCAAATATTTTAATGCTTCGTTGTGCTCGTTTAAGGGAGCATGAGAGTTTATTACGAAAAGCAAATTCGGCGTTTGGCGAAAATCAGAAGAGAAAAAGGCCGCTTCTTTAGGCGGCCTTTTTCTTTACTAACAATATAAGGGAAAAATTTCGGAGATAGCCCATGAACAAACTTGACCGAACCCTCCAATCCATTGAACCCATCGACCGGTCATTAGAACCGGCCGCAAGAGCCCACCTGGATCAACTGACCAAGCCGCCCAAAAGTCTAGGCCGACTGGAAGACCTGGCGGCCCTGTATTGCTTGATCACCGGCACTCCAAAGCCCAAGTTGGGCAGGAAAAAAATTTTTACCTTTGCCGGGGATCACGGAGTGGCTGAAGAAGGCGTATCCGCTTATCCAAAAGAAGTGACCCCCCAGATGGTCAGAAATATGCTGGCCGGAGGAGCAGCGGTGAACGTCCTGGCCAGGCACGCCGGGGCGGAATTGTGCGTGATCGATATCGGGGTGGCTGATCCTTTGCCCGATGCCCCGGGCCTCATCCGTCGAAAAATAAAATCCGGCACGGATAACATCGCCATTGGTCCGGCTATGAGCCTTGAAGAAACCACCCAAGCGATAGAAATCGGAATCGACCTGGCTCGTTCGGCTGCAGAAGAGGGAGTGACCTTAATCGGCACCGGAGAGATGGGCATTGCCAATACTACCCCGTCTTCGGCCCTGTTTGCAGCTCTACTCCCCTGCCCGGTGGAAGATATTACCGGACGTGGTACAGGGATTGATGACGCCGGTTTGATCAAAAAGGTGGAAGTGATAAAAAGGGCCTTAAAAATCAACCAGGACAAGCTAACCGATCCGCTCAATACCCTTGCGGCCCTTGGAGGCTTGGAGATTGCCGGGATCTGCGGTCTTTGTCTGGGTGCGGCTTTGGCCCGTGTCCCGGTGGTGGTGGATGGGTTCATATCTTCAGCCGGGGCCTTGGCGGCTTGCAGGCTATGCTCCCCGGTTAAGGATTATCTCTTCTTCAGTCATCTATCAGAAGAGGCCGGGCACAGCACCTTTTTCCGTCTCTTTAAAGTGGAACCCATTTTAGATCTGAAAATGCGCCTCGGGGAAGGGACCGGTGCAGCCCTAGCCATGACCATTATTGAAGCGGCCGTTAAGATTTACAACGAGATGGCCACCTTCGCCTCAGCCGGGGTGAGCGACAAATAAGAATCCAGGAGGAAGGAGACAGAATTCAGAAGGGGAACCAACCGTCAAAAGTTAGATGTTTTATTCTGAATTCTGTCTCCTGACTCCTGGATTCTAAAATTCTGAATATCTTTGGATAGCCTTTACAAATATTCTTTTATGGCCTTTACAAACTCTGTGGTGGTGGCTGATCCGCCCTGGTCCCTGGGAAGGATGCGGCCTTCGGCATAAACTTTTTGGACGGCCTCCTCAATTCGTTCGGCCTCCGGTTTAAATCCCAGATATTCCAGCATCATCGCTGCGGAAAGAATCGTTGCCGTGGGATTGATGATATTCTGTCCGGCAATATCCGGTGCGGTGCCGTGCACCGGCTCGAAGTAGGCGTAGTTATCACCGTAACAGCCGCTGGGGGCCAGTCCTAAACCTCCAACCAGACCCCCGGCCATATCCGAGAGTATATCCCCATATAAGTTGGGCATAACCGCCACATCAAATTGTTGGGGCTTGGCAACAAGCCGGTGGGCGAAATCATCCACAATCAAGGTTTCAAATTCAATATCCGGATAGGATTCGGCGATTTTTTGGGCCACCTCCTTGAAAAAACCATCGCTCCGGAAAAGCATGTTGTACTTGGTTGCGCAGGTGACCTTTCCGGGACGACCATGACGTTTTCGGTTTCGGGCCAATTCAAAGGCAAACCGGGTTACCCGTGCGGTGCCTTTTTCCGTGATTACCTTGAGCGCATAGCGGCCGGGAGACATGTTCGTAATTTTTTCCCTCGTGAAGGGACTGGTCAGATCTAAAGGATCCAGGTCCTTGATTTCACCCTCTACGCCAAGGTAGAGGTCTTCTAAATTTTCCCTGACGATCACCAGGTCCAAACCTTTCGGATCGGCCAGCGGGCTGTTGAAGCCCGACAGCCATTTTACCGGCCGCACATTCGCATAGGTCTGTTTGCCGAAACGCAGGTAGAATAAAGCGGCGGTGCTTTTACCGCTGGCCGCCCCGAAAAAAGTGGCATCGGATTCATCAATGGCCCGGCGCGCCTGTTCGGGAAAAGTCGTGCCGTAGCGTTGCTTTCCTTGATCACCGACAGGAGGAGTCAGCCAATCGATGTTCAGATTCAGTTGATCAAGAAGTGCCAGAGTTGGTCTTACCGCTTCTGGAGCGGCGTCATCGCCCTCAATCACCACCACTCGTTTTGGGGTCATATTCCCGATCCTTTTTCATCCAGCCCATTAAGGATTCCAATTTGTTAAGCCCTTGCCTTATCCTGGAAAGAGTATAGAATATGGATATATTCCTATCAAGGGGAAAAATAAATGAACGCATCGATTCTGCTAAACCTGCAGACCCGGGTTGTTCAGACCGACAAATTGACCGCCGCCGAACGGCATACCATCCACGCCCTTTTTGATTTGGGCTATGGACAGGCCAACCATGGTTATCTAGATCAATCACTAACAAAACTCCGGTTTTTGGCCCTGGCCCACGATCAGGAAACACCGGTGGGATTCGCCGTTGGAGATGCCGTCATAGCACCTCTTCCGCGAATGGCTGAACCCCAATGTGTCATTCTGGCCGGTATATGCTGCATCGCTCCGGGCTATCGACGCCTGGGACTTTTTACTTACCTCGAATCCCTGGCCATTAGGGAGAGCGGTGTGGTGAGGCCGGAGGAAAGATCCCTATCCTGCGGCCGTATGGCCCATCCGGCCAGTTTCCGCATCATCCGCGGGAACCCCACGGTCGTACCAAAATACGGTCATGCTCCCACCGAATGGCAAAAAGAGGTCGGTCTTTGTGTAGCCGAACTATATGGCGTTCACCTGGATCCGGAGACATTTGTGGTAATAGGGAAGGGCAAACCAATAGGATATCCAAAAATAGACATCAAGGTTGAAGAAGAGGAATGGTTACCTTTCAGGTCGGTTAACCGTGACCGCGGAGATTCCCTGCTGGGCATTGCCTGGAATCCGGACGCCCCCGAAGGGTGGTAAAAAAAACACTCCCACGAAGAGCCAGCCCGTTCTTCAAAAGAGAGCTTAAATTTTACAATAAGGGTCAAGGGTAGTTATGATCTTCCCCCAGAAAAACGGACAGTTTAGTTAGGGGACACTCGTGGCATTTTCAAAGGCCAGGGGGCTTTTGTATTGTAATG
>Ga0154639_120_pt1 | contig 92596 bp, 89 predicted proteins | sample Rifle2008BG13ft_FD_116068 | JGI IMG/M metagenome (GOLD analysis project Ga0154639, IMG submission 116068) | Deltaproteobacteria bacterium RBG_13_43_22 | reverse complement strand
TCGTTTCTTCCAAGACGGTGAACTCCAAGGCATTTTCTTCGGCCCACCCTTCCCGTATAAAACGAACAAGTTCTTTCATGCTATTCCCGCCATATTTCTCAGCCATTATTTTGCCGACTTTAATTGCATCCCTTTGGATCGCCGCCGAGGCTATTTCCATGGCTTGATCTTGGCCAATCTCACTGATAAATTCTCGAATCAAACAAGCTATTATCGGTGATTGAATCTCGCGACGTTTGAGCGTACTCATTTCAAGTGCAAGCAGGTTTGTTTTGTTACTACTAGGTGAATTCGGATTATCTGTTCTCATTTATTCTCCATTCGCATCGGACGGCCCAACAATGTAATTAGGTGGTTTTCTCGGGATGTACCATATAACTTGGTTAACTGTAAAACAATATTGAGAAATAATAGCAGCTTGGATGAATTTCTAACTGGTTAACATTAAAAATCGGATAAATACACCCTTTCCGGTCAACATCCTTTGCTCAATATACCATTTGAATTTACTCTGCCAAAATTCTTTATCGTATAGATTTTGAGACAAATTCTCAGTGGCATTAGGGGTCAGATCTTTTATCTTTACATTTGACTCAGTTTATTCCGAATCTGAATTTCTCCTCCCAGCTCGGTTCATTCTGGATTTTTAATTGCAACCTTTTTCGCGCCAGACCACCGCGCTGTAGTCAATGCCTCCTAAAAGCCTTCCAATCTCGGTTGAGTAATTTCACAAAGGATCATGCAGGGAATGACTTCCCCTATAGTTTTCAGAATTGAAATCCGACTTCTACCAGCGGTCCGCTAAACCTGACATTCAATTTTATATCGCTTTGGTCCATGGAAATTTCTTCATGGCGGTATCCGGCACTGACAAAGGCCAACTTAATAAAATAGTATTTGACCCGACCGATCAGATCATAGTAATGATTGCCATTGTAAACAAGTCCACGAAATTCTCCTTCTAGGGAAAAGGAACTCGTTAGTTTAACTTGGAGCCCAAGATAAGCCATTGGCACAATCAGGTTAAAACTCTTGGATTCCAATTTGGCTATTTGGGTTATCTCGGTTTTTAGATCAAAGACCCGTATATTCAATCCAGCATCAATATTAATCAGCCCCAGCGTAGCCTGTTTTACAAAAAGCAATCCATAATAAAAGCCCAAATCATAATGATCAAGTTTTAACGTTGAGGAAAAAGGGATGCCGGCATTGAATGTTTGATCACCGAACTTAAAGGAAAGGTTGTGGGTTGCCGTTCCATCAAAGCGCAGGGGCGTGGCCATCAGGTAAAGATTGGGAATAATCAGGGGCATATCAATTTTAACCCGGCCAATGAATTGGGCGGCACGATTAAATCTCAAATCGTTATTTAAATCGAGGGAATCTCCTTTATAGACCAACCCTCCCTGAAAATCCTGATACGAGACGCCGATGGCCGCCTCCAGGCCGACAGCCCCACTTTGCCGGGAAAACAATAATAAGAATAAACAGATAACCGGTATCCAAATCCTCTTCTTGAACATTATTATTTTGGCCTCCTATTCATCATTTCATCCCAAACCCTTTTCACCCCTATTTTAAAGTGATCCGACTAAAAAGCAATTTCATAATCTTATTAATATCACCCACCACTAACTCTCCATACCCCCATATAGATGGCAGTGGACGGAATGGGTGTCGTTGAAACGGCTTTGGGCCGGATAGATCACTTTGCATTTCGGCATGACCTCGGAGCAGCGGGGATGAAAGTGGCAGCCGGTAGGCGGATCGGCCGGGGACGGCAGGTCCCCCTGCAGGCGGATCACCTCCCGATGGGTTTCCGGCTCGATCACCGGAACGGCGGACAGGAGCGCTCGGGTATACGGATGACGCGGATGGTCAAGAATTTCCTCCACCCTGCCCTGTTCAACAATGCGTCCCAGGTACATCACCGCCACTTCGTGGGCCAGATACTCCACCACCGAGATATTGTGGGTGATGAACAGATAAGTGAGGTCATGCTTGTTTTGAAGTTCTTTGAGCAAATTTAGGATCTGGGCCTGCACCGAGATATCCAATGCACTGGTCGGCTCATCACAAATAATAAGTTTCGGGTTCACGGACAGAACCCGGGCGATGGCAATTCTCTGCCGCTGCCCTCCCGAGAACTCATGAGGATAGCGGAACTTGATCGACCCCGATAACCCCACCTCGTCAAGCAGATGATCGATACGCGCCATCCGCTCCTCCGTCCCTTTGCCGATGCCGAGGGCCGCCATCCCCTCTTCGATGATTTCTGCGACGCGAAGGCGGGGATTGAGCGAGGCATAGGGGTCCTGGAAAATAATCTGAAAGTCCCTGCGCATGGGCCGCAGTTCCGCCGGTTTCAGTAAAGCCAGGTCTTGCCCATTAAACCTGACCGAGCCCTTGGTTATGGGATTAAGGCGCAAAATGCCTTTTCCCAAGGTGGTTTTACCGCAGCCGGATTCTCCCACCAAGGCCAGGGTTCTTCCGGCAAGAATCGAAAACGAAACCCCGTCAACAGCCTTAACAGAGCCGACTGTCCGTTTCAATAGACCTTTCCGGATGGGAAAATGAACTTTCACATCTTTCACTTCCAGAAGGGATATCGCTGCGTTCGCATCTCGTGCCTCGTATCTCTTATCTCGGCTATCCTCCCCCTGCCCCTGACGCCATGCGCTATGCGCTATGCGCTCTGCCTCTTGCCTCTCGCCTCTCGCCTGATTTTCATACAGGTGGCATCTCACAAAACGCCCCGGCTCCCATTGGTTCCAACGGGGCACTTGATGCAGACACCGATCCCAGCTAAAATCGCAGCGTTCGACAAAACGGCAGCCTGAAAATTCCCGGGTAAGGGGCGGAACACTGCCCTTGATCATGGCTAGGGACTCGCCCCGTTTATTCCGCATGGGCAGAGATTCAAAGAGTTTTCTTGAATAAGGATGGGCTGGATGGGTGAAGAACCGCTCGCGGTCAGCCGTTTCCACCACCTCGCCGGCATACATCACCGCCACCTGGTGGGCCATTTCCGAAACCACCCCGAGATCATGGGTGATGAGCAGTATCGACATACGGCTGCGCATTTGGATTTGCCTCAAGAGATCAAGGACCTGGGCTTGCATAGTAACATCGAGTGCTGTGGTGGGTTCATCAGCGATTAGAAGGGCCGGTTCACAGGCCAGGGCCATGGCGATCATCACCCGCTGTTTCATACCTCCGGAAAACTGGAAGGGATAATAGCCGCTGCGCCGGGCCGCATCAGGTATACCCACCGCATCGAGCAGGGCCAAAGCACGTTTCCCGGCCTCCTCACCCGGCAGTTTGAGGTGTTGAATGAGAATTTCCGCTACCTGGTTCCCGATGGTCATCACCGGATTCAAGCTCAGCATCGGTTCCTGGAAAACCATACCGATATGTCTGCCCCGAATGTTACGCATTTCCAGTTCAGAAATGGTTAAAAGATCACGGCCTTCCAGCCGAATCCTGCCGTCAAGGATAAGACCTGCCTCCGGCAAAAGACGCATAATGGAAAGGGCAGTCATGGACTTGCCACAACCCGATTCCCCCAGCAGGGCGAAGGTCTCGCCGTGATTAATAGACAGAGACAGGCCGTCCACAGCCCGTACCACGCCGCCGTCGGTAATCAACCGGGTGATCAGGTGATCGATTTCCAATAACGGCGCGTTCATGGCTGTGTCTCTTGCTCCAGGGGTTTCAACCGTTTTTTAAAGATTTGCAGTCGTACGGCCCGGGTTTGTACCCTCGGGTCAAAGGCGTCCCGCACGGCGTCCGAAAAAAGATTGGCGAACAAGACCAGCAGAAACATAAAGCCGAAGGCGGCGGCCAGGGACCACCAGACCATGGGCTCCCTGGCCATTTCCAAACGGGCACTGTTGATCATCGTACCGAAACTGATCATCGAGGGATCGACGCCGACTCCCACATAGGACAATACAGCCTCGGCCAGCACCAGCCCGGAAAAGTCCATAACGATGGCGATCAATACGATGTGCATGACATTGGGCAGAATATGACGCACGATGATTCGAAAGTCGGAAACACCAAAGGCCTGCGCGGCCTGTATGTATTCCATCTCCCGAAGCTTTAACGATTCCCCCCGCATCAAGCGGCACAGTCCGGTCCAACTGGTAACACCGAGAATGAGGCACAAAAACAACAGGCGCAAATCGGCCCGGGCGCTAGCGGTCTCAAACAGTTCGGGGTGGCTGTCCATGTAAACCTGGGTCATCAAAACGGCGGCGGCGATCAGCAACACGGCAGGAATGGAATTCAAGGTGGTGTAGACGTACTGGATAATATCGTCAATCCACCCCTGGAAATACCCGGCCATGATCCCCAGCAAAACCGCAAAAGGCAGCATTACCAGGGTGGTCAGGGTGCCGATAACCAAACCGGTGCGAATGCTCTTCAAGGCCAGATAAAGCACGTCCTGACCCACCTTGTCGGTACCGAAAATATGATATTTGAGGCTGAGAACGATGGTGGGCACGGCCAATAGAAGCAGCCCCAGCAGGGTCCATAAAGCGGCGTTCCAGGGAATCTCCTCCTGACGGCGTAATACACCCTTGAGGCAGGAGGCCAGGCCGATTTTTCGGCGGCGGGCCAGGATCCCGATCAAAACACTCCCGGCCAGGCACCAGAACACCAGGGCCAGGATTAAACCGAAGGCCCCCCGTTTGGCAATATCGCTCTTCCGGTCCTGATTGGGATTTTTAAGATGGGCTCCGCCATAAACCAGGCGGGGGTAGGTCCGTACCTGCCGGCCATCGGCCAGCTCAATGGTTTCTTTGGAAAAAAGATGGGTGGACAAAGGGGCGGAATATGTTTTTTCGGTATGCCGTCTCAGAGGGGCGACTATCAGGTCTAATAGACTTAAGACTTCTACCGCATAAGCCCTCTCGCCGTTTTTTTGGATTTCCATGGCCGGGCGAAAATGCAGGGTGTCGAGCAAACCGATCACCAGAAAGACAGTCAGTACGATCATGGACACCAGGCCGCTTGTGTTTCGGATAACCTTTTTCCAAGGGGCCCGCAGGTGTTCGTGTCTTAATACCGTCCAGCCATAGACCAATCCGGCCAAAAGCAAAACAGCAATAAGAGCATCGGTCCAGAGTATGATGGGTTTGAATGAAAAAACCATAAATCGAATCCAGAAGTCAGGAGTCAGAATTCAGAATAGAAGAAATATAGGCCTCCAATAATTTGCTTACTTCTTCAAGTTGTATCATGAGCTGCGATGCCTCTCCATAATTGAGATCTTGAGCTAAAATCAAATAATAGCGGCATTCTTCGAGAGACCCTTGTGCGATATTGAAATACCTCGCCTTCTCCGGTCTGGTTTTTTTCTTAAAACCTTCCGCAATATTGGCGGGGATTGAAATCGCTGCTCTCCTTAATTGTGCTATTAATCCATATATTTCAATTTTAGGAAATAATTCACTATATCGGTAGACCGCTAAAACAAAAAAGTGCGCCTTTTGCCAGACTATCAAATCTTTAAAATTCTTTGACGGTTGTCTTTTCATTCTGGATTCTGACTCCTGAATTCTGGATTCTGCTTTTTTATCCTTCATTCCAATCGGATCCTCGGATCCACCAGTGTATAAGAAATGTCAGTTAAGATCAGTCCGACGATATAAAGTACCGAGCCCAGAAATACCATGGCCCTGACCACCGAAAAATCCTGAGAGTTGATGGCATCGATGGTATAACTGCCGAGCCCGGGGATACCGAAAAAAGATTCGGTGATCAGGCTCCCCATAAAAAGGACCGGAATGACCACCACCGCCCCGGTCAAGATGGGGATCATGGCGTTTTGAAGGACATGTTTGAACATGACCCGCCATTCCGACAAACCCTTGGCCCTGGCGGTGCGCACATAGTCCTTCCCGATCTCCTCCAGAAAGATCGTACGATACCAGCGGGCACCGGAGCCGATTCCGCTCACCACCCCGACCAACACCGGCAGTATCAGGAATTTGGCGGCCATAATCCCTGTACCGTACCCGGAAATCGGCACCAGGTTCCAAAGTTTGCTTAACAGGTATTGACCGCCGATGATATAAAATAGACTGGAAATGGACATCATGGCCACACACAACACCACTCCCCAGAAATCCAGGTAGGTGGCCCGGAAGAAAGCCATCATCAGGGCGAAAGAGATATAGCAGGCCAGCCCCAGCAGAAATACGGGCAGGGCGATAGCCAGGCTCGGTCCCATACGGGTCTTGATTTCATAGGCGATGTCGCGCCCGTCATCGGCCAGGCCGAATTGAAAAGCGAACAGCTTGATGGATTTATCGAAGAAAATGGTATCGGTCACCTTGGCCGTACCCGGGGCGGAAGAATTGAGCAGAAGCGGCTTATCGTAGCCGCGCTCCTGTTTCCATTTGACAACGGCTTCCGGCGTCACCCGCTTCACCCCCAGATGGATACGGGCCATGTCATCCGGGGTATTGACCACAAAAAACAAACTGAAGGTAATGATATTGACCCCGATCAGGATCGGGAGGGCATAGAGTACACGCCGGATAATATAGTTCAGCATCAGATAGCCGATTTCCTTTCCCGGCGACGATAGGCGATAACCGCCGGCAGGGCGGTAACCACCAGCACGGCCAGGACCAGAAACATGGGCCAGAGCACCGGCCGGTTCCATTCGGCCCGTTTCTGTTCCCGCATCGCCGCGTCGATGCGCTGGTATTTAAGCCCGTTGCGCGCCATCTTATTCGGTTTCTGATTGAGCATCCAGGAATGAAAAAGTCGGTATTCCTTGGGGTGAAAGCCCCACAGCCACGGGGCGTCATGGCGGGCAATTTCGATCATCTGATCGATGATAGCCTGGCGATCCGGCCCGTTTTCCATATTTTTCATCTTCTCAAACAGCCGGTCATATTCAGGATTGTTGTAATTGGCCGAGTTTTCTCCCTGGCTTTTGACCTGACTTTGAGGTCCATTCAGCAGGAACAGAAAATTTTCCGGGTCCGGATAATCGGCGTTCCATCCCCAGTTGAAAATCTGGGCGTTGCCCTTTCGGATTTTTTCCTGAAATCGGTTATAATCCGTGGCCCGGACCACCAATTGCAGGTTGAGCTTGCTGAACTGTTTTCGATACCAATCAAGGCGCGCTTTGTCGTCAGGACCGCGGGCAGTGACATCGATGTTAAGCACCAAAGGTTTACCGTTTTCCTTATCAATCCCATCCGGATAACCGGCCTCGGCTAATAGTTTTTTAGCCGCTTCAAGGGATTTGCGCTTAGGGTGTCCGTTTACCAGGTCATATACATAGGAATTAGCCCCATCCTCTCCGGGCTTGTTGCCAAAGATTCCCGGCGGAATCGGGCCCTGGGCCTCAATGCCTCGTCCGTTGGCGAAGATGCTGATGTACTCCTCATAATCCATAGCAATGGATATAGCCAAACGCAGTTTCCGAGCCCGCTCCGAATACCCTCCTACCACCGGGTCCAACATATTGAACCCCATATAGTAGGAGGAAGGGGCCACCGAGGTAGAAAGACGTATCCCTTTTTCCCTCATTTTATCGGTAAGGGCGATGTCCCCGGTGCTGGAGATCTGAACCGCCTGGTCAAAGCTGTCGGAACTGATCCCTGAAGCGTCGTAATAACCTTGCAGGAACTTGTTCCAGTAGGGGATTCCTTCTTTTTCCAAACTGAATACCGCCTTGTCGATAAACGGCAACGGCTTGCCGGCATCGGCCAAAAGCCCCGCCTCCCGGTCCCCTTGTTCTCCCTCGGAAGGATAGGTCTCACCGTGGAAATAGGGATTACGTTCCAGGACCATCTGCCGGTTGGGATTATTCTTGGTCAGCATATAAGGACCGGTGCCCACCGGGTACCAATCCAAGGTCAAATTTTTTTCCGCCATGCCCGGTTGGGAAAAAAAGCGATCCACTTCTTGAGGAACCGGGGCGAAAAAAGGCATGGTCAGCCAGTAAACGAATTGGGGATATTTCCCCTTGAGTTTCACCCGGTAGGTGTACCGATCCACGACCGTTGCCCCTTCCAGGGGAAACCGGTCGAGATCCAGATAGGCATTCCCGTGTCCGGACTTTAGCAGTGTTTGATTGGCTTTTGTGAGGAGATCGGCATAGGCCTTGAGCCCGATGATATATTCACTCATGAGGCCGAAGATCGGGGAATGCAGTCTCGGGTGAGCGAGCCGTTTGATCTGGTAAACATAATCAGCCGCCATAAGTTCCCGCGTTCCCTGTTGTTTGAAGTCCGCGAGATCATGGATAGGATTCAGATCAACGGGTTTCAGATGGTGATAAAGCAGACCGCCGGCTGCATCCCGGGCAAAAGCGGGATGGGGTTGAAAACGTATCCCGGGGCGAATTCTGATCTCGTACAGACTGTAAGCCACCCTACCCGCTTCGGCATCGTCCGGGAGCCGATGTCCCGCAGCATCAAATAACTGGGGGCGTGGGACTTCTTCGGCGGTGGCAGGAACCAAGGTATAGGGCCTTTTCAAAAAGTGATACTGCAAGGGAGGTTCGTAGATTTGGGCATTAAAGGCCGCCTCATCCTCACTGTACGACTGTACCGGGTCGAGATGTTTGGGGCGCTCGGAAAAGGCCGAGTAAAGGATATTAAGACCCCGTTCCTGGATCGGATAGGGGCTGTTCCATTCCCCGCCACAGCCGGCAAGGAGCACCATGGCCGTTAGGAACATTGGCATTAGAGCTTTTTTGAGGGAATCAAACATAAAGGTTAATTGTGTTATACTCGATTGTATGATAATAGAAAACTGGGATCCAGGAGTCAGAAGTCAGAATCCAGAATAAAAACATTGAATCCTCTTCTTTCCCCTATTCTGAATTCTGACTTCTGGATTCTGAATTCTTTTTGGGAAAAACTTCAATGCCTGAAAACTCTCTATTCGACCACATCACCCTGGTCCTTCATCAACCGCGGTTTGCGGAAAATATCGGGGCCTCGGCTCGTGCGGCCTGGAATATGGGTCTGTCCCATCTCATCGTGGTCAATCCCGAGGACACCGACTGGGAACGGATGACCAAGCTTTCCACGCATATGGCCCGAGGGCTGCTGGAAAAAATGAAAACCTTTTCGTCCCTGGCCGAGGCCCTGGCCCCTTTTCAATACATTGTGGGGACCACGGCCCGTTTGGGAGGCCAGAGGAAAGAGATCATCGGCCCCTCACAAGCAGCCCGGAAAATTCAATCCCTGGATCGTCAGAACCGTATTGCTGTTCTCTTCGGCCCTGAAAACCGGGGTCTCAGCAACGAAGAATTGCGATTCTGCCATTGTACCGTCCACATCCCCACGGTCTCGGCCAGTTCCCTTAATCTGGCCCAAGCCGTTTTGATCCTGAGTTATGAAATTTTTCTGGCCCACCAAACTCCTCCATTTCGGATTGCGGATTGCGGATTGCCGAATGAAGAAAAATCCACCCTCCGGTCACCCGAAACTGTCGAGCCCGCATCCCTCGTCCCTCGTCCTTCGTCCTTCGATTTTTCCAATTCCGAAATCCGCAATCCGCAACCCGCAATTCCATTGGCTTCTTCTTTTGAGCTCGAAGGCATGTACCGGCACCTTTCGGAAGCTCTCCAGATGATGGATTTTTTGGATAAACAAAATCCCGAACTCTGGATGATGAGCCTTCGCCGCTTTTTTTCCCGGATAGGCCTCTATTCCAATGAAGTCCGTATGATCCGCGGGGTCTGCCGGCAACTCAAATGGTTCATCGGGCGTTATCGTCCAGGGCCTGACCAACTCCGAACCCCGAACTCCGAACCCTGAACGAAATCTATGCCCGAACTGCCTGAAGTTGAAACCATTGTACGCCGTCTTCATTTAAGCCTGATCGGCCAAAAGATTCAATCCGTTCAGGTCCTCAATCCCAAAATTCTTCGATGTTCCAAAAAGGTTTTTATGCAAACCTTAGCCGGGACCATCATACGAAAAATTCGGCGTAAAGGCAAGTTGATCCTCATCGACCTTGATCCCGATTGGACCCTGATCCTCCATCTCAAAATGACCGGCCAGGTTTTCATTGAACCCAAATCAACCCCTATCGACCGGCACACCCAGGTGATTTTCTATTTTTATCCTTTAAATGAACAAATGCGCTATCGGGACGTTAGAAAGTTCGGCTTTTTTGATTTGATCCAAGTTCAACCCGAAGAATCGGCCCCGTATATCTGCCGTCTGGGTCCCGACCCTTTTGAAATAACAGGCGATCAATTCGCCAAGATAGTCCTCCCCCAAAAAAAGACCCTTAAATCCCTCCTTCTCGACCAATCTTTGATCAGCGGATTAGGAAATATTTATGTGGACGAATCCTTATTTCAAGCTCAAATACATCCCTTGACCAAAGCCAACACCTTATCTTTAACCCGGATCAAGACCCTTTATCGGATTATTAAAAAAATTTTGTCCCAGGCTATTCTACAACAAGGATCCACCCTGAGGGATTATCGAAGACCGGATGGGACCCCAGGAGGATTTCAAAGCTATCATCAAGTTTACGGTCGGACCGGACAGCCCTGTCCTTTTTGCCGTTCACCGATTGAAAAGATAAAAGTGGCCGGTCGCGGTACGCATTATTGTCCTTCCTGTCAAAAAACTTGACGGATTACAGATCGTATCAGGGGTTCCAATGATTCGATGGGCATTACCGGTATCAAAAATGGGCCTGAGCGTATTTTTTTAGGTCTTTTTTGTCTTTTTCGCTTGACCCTTCCTATTTTTTACTTTATATAACAAGAATAAAAAAAATTAAAGGAGGAGAATGTCTATGGCTACCAAAAAACCCCTCACAAAAACACAATTGGTTTCTCTCATGGCGGAAAAGTTTATGATGACCAAAAATTCTTCAAAGGAGATCCTGGATGAGTTGGCCCGGCTGGCGGTTGCCGAAACCAAAAAAACAGGGTCTTTTACCATGCCGGGTATCGGCAAGATTGTTCTCTCCAAAAGGAAAGCACGAACAGGGAGAAATCCTCAAACCGGTGAACCGATCAAAATTCCAGCTAAAACCGTAACAAAAATGAGGATTGCCAAAGCTTTTAAAGATGCCGTTGTTCCTCCCAAAAAATAGGTTTTCTCCCTTAAATACAGACGGCACAAAGGGGAGTCAAGGAAGGGTACCCAATAACCGATCCAATTTTTATTAAAGGGAGCAAAGACCATGGTCATCCGAAAAAGAACGGCAACGAAAAAAATCGGAGTTGCCATTTCCAGAAAAGCCAAAGGAAAAGGACCTCAAAAATCCCCAGAAAAATGGATCCGGACTACCGTCATGATTCGGGAAATCAATCATGGAAAGATAAAATCCATTACCTATTGGGAGAAGAAGGGGATAAAAGAGGTAGTCGATGAGGCATTGAAATTATACTTAAAAGGGAAAAAAAGTAAACCCCTTCCCAAAAAAAAGTAGTCAACCCTGCCTGACAAGAAGACCTAAGGCTTAAAGTTTTTTAGAAAGAGCACTTATAGACTGATAGACTGATATGCCCAAAGCCCCCTTTATAGGGTTCAAAAGGGGTCTTTGGGCATACTGGATACGCTAAACCATCCGGACTTGCGGACCTACCAAGTGTCCGCATCCCCAAATTCTCCGCTATAATTTCTTCTTTAATCTTTTTGGATTATTAATTTACTTTACCGTCCGGCAAGAACGTGCTATTAAAAATTTAATATTTTCCCCCAATAGAATAGAAAGGAACGACAGGCACGGTGGCACATATCGCCCCATTTCGGGGGATTATTTTCAATGATCGGGTCATCAACCAACTTTCCAGGGTGGTCACCCCACCCTATGATGTTATCAACCCCGAGGAACAGGAACGTTATTACCAGTTACACCCTTACAACATCATTCGGTTGGATTTCGGGAAAAACTTCCCCAATGATACTTCTGAAGACAATCGATACATCCGGGCCGCCCGGATGCTGAAGCAATGGGAAAGAGAACAAATCCTGATCCAAGATCAGGAACCGGCTATCTATCTTTATAAGATTCACTTTCAAACTCCCGGACAAGGAGTCCGTATCCGCACGGGTTTTATCTCCCTGCTCGGGCTCGAATCCTTTGATTCCGGCAAAGTCCGGCCTCATGAAAAGACTTTTTCTTCTTTCAAACGCGATCGTTATCAACTCTTCCAGCATTGTCAAATGCAGTTTTGTCCTATTTTTTCTTTTTATCTCGACCCGGCAGACAAGATCATCTCGCTTATTTCTGGTCAAGCCCCAAACGAACCCTTTATTGACTTTGAGGATCAGGAATCCATCCGCCATCAGCTTTGGAGGATTACCCTTCCTTCGGCCTTAAAAAAAATTCAAGAAAGTTTTTTAGATAAGACCGTATTTATCGCCGACGGACATCATCGTTATGAAACCAGTTTGGCTTACCAGTCGGATATGTTGAAAACGCATCTCGAGTCGGGAATAACCGCGCCTTTTAATTATACGCTGATGTTCCTTTGCCCAATGGAAGATCCCGGTTTAACCGTCTTTCCGGTCCATCGGGCCTTGAACCCTATTTCTGCATTCGACCCTTCCTTGCTGGAAAAAAAGCTGGACAGGGATTTTATCATTGAAAAAATTCCCTTCAATCCCGAAATGAAAAAGCAGAATACCCGGAAATTCTTGTCCCGGCTCGAAAAGAAAGGCCAAGAATCGCATACCTTCGGTCTTTTCATGGTCCAAAAGCCCTGGCTCTATCTTCTAACCCTGAAAAAAGACAGTCTGAATGGTGACTGGGGGGAAGGCCTGCATCCTTTATTACGTAAACTGGATGTCATGATTTTAAGCCGTCTCATTTTTCAAAATATCCTGGGTATCCGACCGGAAGAATTAGATCAGGAAAATATGATTGAGTATCGGCATGATAGTCTTGAGACCCTGGAGTTGGTGGAAAAGGGGCAGAGTCAAATGGGGTTTTTCTTAAACCCAACCCCGATCGAACAGGTCCGTCAGATTGCCGAGGCCTCCCTGATTATGCCCAGAAAATCCACTTATTTTTATCCTAAAACCCTGACCGGCCTGTTAATGAACTCCTTGAATTTGAATGAATCCATCCCCCGCTGAGAACCCGGTTTTGGTGAGAGCCGATGAAACCCTTGATTCCTGGGGAAAAGGGGCCGTTCGGATTATCCAAAAAAAAACCGGTTATCGTTTTTCCATTGACTCTTTAATTCTTTACGAATTTATTCAGGTAAAAAACCGATCTCGGATATTGGATCTGGGAACCGGCAGTGGAATCCTGGCCCTTCTCCTGGCCAGGGACTATCCTCTGTCTCGGGTCATAGCCCTGGAACTGGCCGGTGAATTCGTTGATCTGGTCCGGCGAAATATTATTCTCAATCAATTTCAGGATCGAATTTCCGTCATTCAAGGAGACCTCTGTCAACTCCCGGGGTTCATCAAAAAAGGGGGGTTTGATGCCGTCGTTTCCAATCCGCCCTATCGTCCTTTACACCGGGGCCGAATCAACCCCGATTCACAGAAAGCCCTGGCCCGCCATGAAATTCGGCTCACCTTGCCTAAGCTGCTTAAAGCCGTAGCCCACGGATTAAAAGTTGGGGGGAAATGGTTTGTTATTTACCCGGCCTGGAGACTGGTGTCTCTTCTGGCCCTCTCCAGACAACACCGTTTGGAACCCAAGAAAATCCGGCTGGTTCATTCCTTTCAAGATAAAGAAGCGGAATGGGTATTAATGGAGGCCGTTTATCAAGGCCGGGAAGAACTCAAGATCCTTCCTCCTTTAACGATCTACCAGGAGACCGGGGTTTACAGCCCTCAATTTCAGATTCTTAAAGACCCATCGTTGGGAAAGATCCGGACTTAATCCGGATATTTTTAACCACCGGCTCTCCTAAAATAGAATTCATTTTTTCCCGGATGGACTCCTTTAGGAACTGTAACTGTTGTCCGACTACCGGATTGGAAACCAAAAGGTAGAGTGTCCCTTCCCGGATCCCTTCCAGGCAGACTCCCGGACGCAACGATTCAGGGACCACCCGGCTCCAGGCCTCAATAACGGCCGGGATCGAAGGATCAATGACGGAATTTCCTCCGGTCCATAGTTCCCGGACAATGCTCTTTAAAGTAAAGGGGTCTTTTTTCATCTCAGAATTTTGATTGACAGTTTTAGGAGACCTTTATATAGTGAAACCCGACAATTACTCAGCAGGTCTCAAATTCTGTCCTAATGATTTCATTTTCAACTAAAATATAAATTAGTGCAACCAATAAATACTACTTTTAAGGAAAAGGAGGAACCATGGTACCCAAAAAAATCCTTTTGACGGAAGACGAAATGCCCCGCCAGTGGTATAACATTTTAGCCGACATGCCGACCCCGATGCAGCCTCCCCTGCACCCCGGTACCCACCAACCGGTCGGTCCTGACGACCTGGCCCCGATCTTTCCCATGCCCCTGATTGAACAGGAAGTCAGTCAACAACGCTTTATCGATATTCCGGAACCGGTTCTGGAAAAATATTTGATCTGGCGGCCTTCCCCCCTGGTCAGGGCCTATGCCCTGGAAGAGTTTTTACAGACCCCGGCGAAGATTTATTTTAAAAATGAAGGGATCAGCCCGGCCGGCAGTCACAAACCCAATACCGCCGTGCCCTCGGCCTATTATAACAAAATTTCCGGCACCAAACGGATAGCCACGGAAACCGGGGCCGGGCAATGGGGCAGTGCCCTGGCTTTTGCCGGGGCCCTCTTCGGTCTGGAAATCAAGGTCTATATGGTCCGGATCAGTTATGACCAAAAACCCTACAGACGGCTGATGATGAATACCTGGGGGGCCACTTGTATCCCCAGTCCCAGTCCGGATACCAAAGCAGGCAGGACCATACTGGAACAGGACCCCAACTCACCGGGAAGTCTGGGGATTGCCATCAGCGAGGCTATAGAAGACGCGGTGACCACCCCGAACAGCAAATATTCCCTGGGCAGCGTCCTGAATCATGTCCTCCTCCACCAAACCATCATTGGCCAGGAAGCCCAAAAACAACTCCAAAAAATCGGGGAATATCCCGACATCGTCATCGGCTGTGCCGGCGGCGGGAGCAACTTCGCCGGACTGGCCCTGCCGTTCGTTCGGGATAAGATTGCCGGGAAAAAGATCGAGGTCATCGCCGTTGAACCGGCCTCCTGCCCGACCATGACCAAAGGGCCTTTTGTTTATGATTTTGGGGATACGGTGCAAATGACCCCTTTATTGCCCATGTATAGTCTGGGTCATACCTTTATGCCTGCGCCCATTCATGCCGGCGGTCTCCGCTATCATGGAATGGCCCCCATTGTCTGCCAATTAATCCTGGATAAGTTGATCGAACCGCGGGCCGTCCACCAACTGGAAACCTTCGCCGCCGGGGTAACCTGGGCCAGGACCGAAGGGCATATCCCGGCCCCGGAAACCAATCATGCCTTGGCCGTGGTTATCTCCGAAGCCAAAAAATGCAAGGAAGAGGGCAAGGCCAAGACCATCCTGGTCAACTGGAGCGGGCATGGTCTGGTGGATATGATGGCCTATAATGCCTATTTCGAAGGGAAACTGACCGACTTCGAACTGCCCGACGAAGAGATCCAAAAGTCATTAAAGGCCCTGGCGAATTTTCCTAAGCCAAAGTTGTAATATAAGACAGTCCGATAGGATGAGGGAGAGACACGGGGACACGGTGAATCAAGGACACGGAGAAACAAAAAAACGATTGGGTTTTCTCCGCGTCTTCGTATCTCCGTGTCTCCGCGTTTCCCCCTCACCGAGTCATTCTTCTCTACGGATAAACCTTAACCTATGATTGAATCCTTCGACCATCTGGAAATCTACTGTCCCCAATTAGGGATGATGCTGACCTTCAACTACTGCCGCCGGTCCCAGTCTTCCCTGCCCTGTCGAAATTTAATGGGCTGTTGGGAAGAAAGGATCCCGGTGGATTCCTTTTTGGGTGAGAATTTTTCCCGGGAAGATTTGGAGGCTGCTTTCGGTGGGATACCCAAAACCCGAATGGAAAGAATTTTCGACTATCTAACTCAAATCAATGAAAAAAAACCCGGTTGATCGTTTTTTCCGGCAGCTTTTTCACCTCGACGGTTTTTCTCCTTGTCATCGCAAATAAGTTATGTTAGATAACAAACTTTGTGGGGGCCGTTAGCTCAACAGGTAGAGCAACTGACTCTTAATCAGTAGGTCGCAGGTTCGAGCCCTGCACGGCCCACCAACAATTTCTTAGTCATCTTTTTAACTTTTTAAGTTATTGGTCGCACAATATCCCTCTTTATTTAAAAATTTTTACTTTTTATTTTTCTTTTTTTCCCCTTGACCCTTTTTCCCTACCTATCTTATACTCGTTCCGTCCTGCCAAGACTGAAGCCCCAATCCAAAAGAAAGAATTGAGCTTGATAGAAAAAATATCAATATAAGGATGGATTAACCGATGGAAACCAATAATAAGGTCTTAGGGTTGGTCGGCAGCCCGAATCCGAAAGGACGAACAAACGAGTTGGTGACAGCCGCCCTGGAGGGGGCAACCCGGGCCGGGTCGGCTGTTGAATTGATCCAAATGAGCGAATATGTGGTTGCCGCCTGCCGGGATTGCCTGCCTTGGACCTGTGTAACTAATCTTGAATGCAATTATGAAGATGAAGCCTTTAAGTTCCTGAGTCAAAAAATATTAAATTGCGCCGCCGTAATCTTGGGAACTCCGGTCTACTGGTGGGATACCAGTGGAATGGTTAAATATTTTATCTTGAAAATGTTCCGCGTCTTCGCCCGTTCGGCACCTCTCAGAGGATTACCGGCCTTTGGTCTCAGTATTGCGGGAGGAACGGGCAACGGTCTCATCTCGGGCCTTCGTCCGGTGTATCATTTCTTTCAGGTGATGCAGATGCGTGCCATCGAACCTTTACCGGTCACCCGGTTCAACTTCCCGGCAGCACTTGAGCGGGCCAAAGAGCTCGGTCGGCTCATGGCCGATATGAGTCTCCACCGCACCCCCTTTACCACACTGGAGGAACGTTTGTTGTGGTATGATGGACTTCCTTACCTGGGATTAAACCGAGCAGCGGAAAGATGTCTTCTGGCCGATCTTACGATCCTGGCCCAGCCTGCCGGTGGGAATGCTGAACCGGCCCGCAGTCTGATTCGTGCTGATGCCCTGGCAGCCTCCGGCCGGTTGTTGGAATCATTGACCGAGGTCACCGGAGCCTACGAACTCGGTATCAAGGTTTTCGACAAAAAATAAAACCAAATTAAGAAAGGGGATTTATGCAATGACAGAGGAAATTTCCTATCCTGAGTACAGCACCCATTACCCGTTACTGCTTAAAAATTGCTTCATGAGACCATTGTCCTTATATCCGGATGAAATCGGCGTGGTTTATAGAAATGATGCCGGCAAGTATTTCCGATTCACCTGGCGGCAGTGGCATGAGCGAACCTGCCGTCTGGCCCATGCCTTGAAAAGTCTGGGGGTAAATCCCGGAAAGCCCGGCCAGCCCGGCGACCGGATAGCGACCATGTCGCTTAACCACCACTGGCACCTGGAAACCATCTATGCCACCACCTGCACCGGAGCGGTGTCTCATCCGATCAACATCCGGCTTTCTCTGGATCATATGGCCTACACCATAACCCATTCCGAAGACAAAATTCTGTTCTTTGATGATGCCATCCTGCCCTTGGTTGAAGCGCTCTACGACCGGGTAAAAACCACCGTTCAAAAATTCATCTATGTTTCCGATAAGCCGGGCAAGCCCAAAACCAGGATAGAGCCGCTCTATGAATACGAGGAACTATTGAAGGAACAACCACCGACCTTTGACTGGCCCGATTTTAACGAAGACACCTATTCCGTCCTTTACTATACCACAGGGACAACAGGCTTGCCCAAGGGAGCCCTTTTCACCCATCGACAGCTTTTTTTACAGACCTTATACACGACGGGCAATCGTTTTTTACTTCCGACACTGCCGAACGATCCACCGAACCCCAACACCTTAGCGGTTTTGATCAATGTCCCGCTGTTTCATATTCATGCCTGGCAGGCACCTTTCGCCTATGTCTATATGGCTTCCAAAATAGTCTTTCCCGGCCGGTTCACCCCTGAGAACTTCTGTGAACTGGTACAAACAGAAAAAGTAAACGCCACCTCTATGGTGCCGACGATGCTGGCTATGCTTATTGAGTACCCGGATTTTCACAAATATGATTTAAGCAGTTTGATTACCGTAGGAACCGGTGGAGCCGCCTTACCTCTGGGGCTGAAGGCCAAGGCCGAGAAAATATTCCCCCAATTCACCGTCGGCTCCGGTTACGGGATGACGGAGACCCTGGCCGGCGTTATCGGTGCGACTATCAAGCGTAACATGGTGGATTGGCCGAAAGAACAACTGGATCAGGTCAGGGTCAAGACCGGATTGGCCAATCCGGCGGCCATCGACGCCAAAGTTATAGGCGAGGACGGCAAGCCGGTACCGCATGACAACGAGACCATCGGCGAGATCGTATTAAGAGGTCACTGGATTATGGAGAAATACTTCAAAGATCCGGAGAGGACAACCACTGCCTGGCGTGACGGCTGGTTTCATACCGGCGATGCGGCCAAAGTGGATCAAGACGGCTACATCATCATTGTCGACCGGATAACGGATGTCATCCGAAGCGGAGCTGAGATGGTACCCACTGTGCTCCTGGAGAACCTGACTTGTAATGCCGACTTTGTGTTGGAAGCCACCTATGTTGGTGTTCCCGACGAGAAATGGGGAGAACGGCCCATGTGTCTGGCCCGTTGCCTGCCTAATTCGGGTAAAACCGAGAAGGATCTCCTTAAATATCTGGAGACCGCAGGGGTGGAAACAGGAAAACTCGCCAAATGGATGCTGCCTGACTATATCGTCTTCTGTGATGAAATACCCAAAACGAGTGTCGGCAAATACGATAAGATCGCTATTCGAAAAAGGATCGATGAATTTGTTTCCAGGGCCGAAAAAGTCGGAAAGATGTAGCACCGTCCGGTTAAAATAAATTTGGTCTCATGACCGAAAAATGGTTGTAATCGAATGAAATTAATTTTAATCTATTCCTGATAATCTTATAAATAGGGAGAAAAAATATGGACAAGAGCAGATTTTCGTTATCCGGAAAGGTGGCTCTCATCACCGGTGGGAGCCGTGGAATCGGTAAGGCCTGTGCCCTGGCCTTTGCCGAGGCCGGCGCTGATGTAGTCGTCAGCAGTCGGAAGCAGGCCGATCTCGACGGCGTAGCCGCAGAGATTAAAGCCAAAAACAGAAAAGCACTGGCCATTGCCGCTCATGTGGCCAAGTCCGACGACCAGAAAAGGCTGGTCGACCAGGTGGTCAAAGAGTTCGGCCGTATTGATATTTTATTTAACAACGCCGGCACCAACCCCTACCCTGGAACTCTTCTGGATGCAGAAGAGTGGGCCTGGGATACGACCATGAATGTCAATTTGAAGGGGCCTTTTATGCTAAGTCAACTGGTGGCCAGAATCATGAAGGAAAAAGGTGGAGGAAATATAATCAACACGGCCTCGGTTGCCGGGTTTAGAGCCAGTTCCTTGAGTATCTATTGTGTTACCAAGGCCGGCCTGATCATGCTGACCCAGTGTATGGCCAGGGAATGGGGTCAGTTCGGTATCCGGGTTAATGCCATTGCCCCGGGAGTAATCGAGACACGCCTTAGTGAGGCCCTTTGGAAAGATCCGGCCGTCGGAGCCGCCGCGGCTAAACGTACCCCGGTCGGTTTCCTTGGACAACCCGATGATGTGGCCGGGGCAGTCCTCTATCTGGCCTCGGATGCCTCAAGATTCATAACCGGGGAAACCATTATCATAGACGGCGGTGCCATGGTGGGTACGGCCACTTCTTTAGAATAGCCGGTACCGACCTGACGGTAAAATCAAAGGGGACGTCTATGGGAAAAAAGGGAAGATTGGATGGAAAGGTGGCTGTTATTACCGGAGCCGCCAATGGTATCGGCCGGGCAACGGCCATTCTTTTTGCCTCTGAAGGGGCCAAGCTGGTCCTGGCCGATATCCATGAAGAAGGATTAAAAGAAACCATGGAGTTGGTTAAAAAAAAAGGCGGAGCGGTTACAGGGCAAAAGACCGATGTATCGGTTGAGCAGGAAGTCAAAGCCCTGATCGATCTGGCCCTGACTACCTATTCCCAGATCGATATCCTTTGCAATAACGCCGGCACCGGCGGAGATCTGGCTAAATTGGAAAATGAGAGTGAAGACACCTGGAAGAATGTGTATGGAGTCAATGTAATGGGGGCGGTCTTTGCATCCAAACATGCGGCCGCGTCTATGATGGCCAGAAAAAGCGGCGCTATCGTCAATACGGCTTCGGTAGCCGGAATTCGCGCGGGTGCCGGGGGCAACGCCTATAGTGCCAGCAAGGCGGCCTTGATTAATTTTACCCAAACCTCGGCTTGTGACCTGGGGGGATTCGGGGTACGGGTGAATGCCGTTTGTCCCGGTCTGATTGAAACGGGAATGACCCGAAGGGTCTTTGACTATGCCCGCGCAGCAGGAAAAATGGATAAAATGGGATACCGCTGCGAATTGAGGCGATATGGTCATCCTGAAGAAGTGGCCTACACCATTCTTTTCCTGGCCAGTGATGAAGCCAGTTATATCACCGGCCAGGCCCTTCCGGTGGACGGCGGCAATACCGCCTCCCTAAACCTGCCTGGCATGAAAGCCTGATAAGGTCCCGACCTATGAAAAATACGATCCAATATGGAAAAAAAATCGATACGGCTCTTAGTATGTGGGTGAAACTAATGAGGGCTTATGCAACCTTTCAAAGAAAAAATGCCGAACATTTAAAAAATTTCGGCATCACTGCCGCCCAATACGCGGTTATTGAATGTCTGGGACACCAGGGTCCCCTGCTCATGGGAGAACTTTGCAGAAAAATGCTGGTGAGCGGCGGAAATATGACGGTCGTTGTAGACAATTTGGAAAAAGAAGGCTTGGTAGAGCGCGTCCCCAGTAATGACGATCGCAGGGCTATAATGGTTCGATTCACCCCAAAGGGGAAAAAGATATTCGATGAATCTTTCAGCAAACATGCCGGGTATCTGACCCAATTGGCCGCTGTATTAACAGAAGAGGAACAGCAGGATCTGGGCCGGTTGCTTAAAAAACTGGGGTGTACCTTGCGAGAAGAACCTTAAAAATTTTTACTTATTATTTCAAATTGAAAATATCTTGATTTAAAATACTTTCCGTAGTAAAATTTTTGAATTGTTTGCCGAACACCGATAAGGCGGCAAAAACTGAAGGGGGTGATTTAAGTCTACTTAAGGGAAATTCCTTGAAAAATAGAGGGAAAAGCGTTCCCGGACGACAACAGATGGTGTTAGCTTACAGACAAGTTGATCTATAGAAAAAAGTTATCTTAACATAGAAAGGAAAAATAATGATTAAGACACCGGAACAGTATGTTCAGAGTTTAAGAGACGGAAGAGTGGTCTATCAGGACGGCGAACTGATAAAAGACGTCCCGACCCGATACAAAGAAGCCGTTGAGCGCTCGGCTTCCGAGTTCTGGATTTCCAACCAGCCGGAGCATCGGGCCCTGTTCAACATGATAGAGGACGGCGAGGAGGTCTCCTTCTCCTTTAAAGTGCCTAAAACGGGCGAGGATCTGCAAAGGCGAAGGGAAATCGTTCAGACCTTAAGCCGTAACCGCATTGGCGGTTCCCGGCTTACGGGTATCGACAGTTTGAACGGCGTGGCCTATGCCTGTGATAAAATTGATGCGGCCATGGGCACCCATTATGCCGAAAACATGAAGGCCTATCGGGCCTGGTGCAAGAAAAACGACCCGGGCCTTTGTGCTGCGGTCAGTGACCCCAAAGGCAACAGGAGGCTGCATGCCGAAGACCCGAAACAGGCCCATAAAGACTTTTATGTGCGGATTGTCGACCGAAACAAAGAAGGTATCACCATCGTCGGTTGCAAGCTGCATATCAGCGACTCGATTCTCTCCAATGAATTGATCGTCCTCCCCTCCCGTAATCATAACGAAGGGGGTAAAGATTACGCCGTGTCCTGCGCGGTCCCTTGCGGCGCCAAGGGAGTGAGCTTTCTGGCCAGTGCCGGGACGGACAACGGCGGTCATCCCATGATTATCTTTGATAACGTATTTGTTCCCTGGGAAAGGGTGTTTCTGGCCGGCGAATGGCAGTTTTCAAGGGTATACGCCACCTCTTTCGCCCGTTACCATCGTCTCACCGCCGCTACGTACAAACACGTCCAATTACAGAATGTTGCCGGGATAGCCATGTTGATGGCCGAATACAATGGATTAACCCATGCAACCCGTATCCAGGATATGCTGGCCTGGCTGGCCATGTATGCCGATATCACCGAGGCCCTTGGAAAAGCCGCAGCACTCGCCCCGGTGGTCGACCCGGAAACCGGCTTTGCCCTTCCGAATCCGGTCTATACCAACTGTGCCAAGTTCTTTTTCGCTTCCCAGTGGCACGAAGCCATGAAGTATGTCCAGGATATTACCGGTGGTATTGCCGCCACGATGCCTTCGATGAAGGATTATGAAAACCCCACCGTGAAGGCCTATATGGATAAATATCTGCAGGGGGACGCCCGATTCTCGTCTGAAGATAGAATCAAGGCCATTAATGCGGTTATTCGAATGGGCTCCACCTTTGGCGGCGTTCTCACCATCCATGCCGAAGGGTCGTTAGCCACACAGCGGATGGTGGTATATCAGATGGCCGACTGGGAACGCTTCAAGGCCGCGGCCAAGCGTAGCCTGGGAATCCCCACGGATCATCCGGATTACAACCAGCCGCTGAAACCACCCTGGACCATGCCGGAGTCTTTGCTGAAGGGTAAATAGGCAGGACATTCAAACAGGTTCTGGCCTCAAGTCTTCGGGTTTGATCAAAGAAAGGGCGGGATAAAACCCGCCCTTTCTTTTTCTCTTTTTTACTTTTAGTCTACCCCCCTCCTCCGAACTTTATTTTCGAAATAAATCCTCAGGTCCCTATCTGGTCGTTTGGTGTGTTATTTCTGGCCTGATAAACGGGATGGACCCAATAGATACCAGTAAAGTATGAAAAGGGGGTACTCCGAACCCAGAACCCCGAACTCTCATTTTGTTTTATAGTCGTCCATCCGCGGCCAGGGCATACAGACGGGCCACGTTCATCTTTTGCAGTTCTTTGCCGAAGGCCTCCATGCCGGCGCCCATGGGATAACGATCCAGAAAGGAGATACGCTCCTGGGCCTCCAGCAGGGTCCACCCTTTTTTAACCGCTTCCTGGATAGAAGAAACCCAATCTCTGATGAAGGCTGCCTGTTCATCTAAATAAGCCCTGGCGCAGACCTCTCCATGGCCGGGGAGATAATGATCTACATCGAGTTTTTTAAGGAACTCCAAAGACTCAAGCCATTCCTTGGGCAAGGCCTCATGAAGGAAGACCTGCACCCGATTAAAGATATTGTCGCCGGTGAAAACGATTCTTTCCTCCGGAACAAATACAGCCGTCTCACTGGCCGTATGGCCGGGAAGATGGATCAATTCGAAGGTCTGCTTACCCACATATAACCGCATCGATTGATTGAAGGTGATGGTCGGTAATTTTATCCGGTAGGTTTCCAGATGGGGTTCAAAGCCGGGATCCAGCAATTTTATTCTTTCTTTAAGGGCTTCCAGCGAGGCCTGGCTTATCGCTTCCCTGGTTCCTTGATGGGCAACACAAAGGGCATCGAAAAAGAAATTACCCGTAAAATGATCGCCGTGCGGTTCGGTGTTGATCAGATAAATCACTTTGCCGTGTTTTTGGACGATCTCCCGGTAGGCCAGGGCATCTTTAGGTATCTGGGGGGTATCGATCATCACCACCCCCTCCGATGTCTTCACAAAACCCGGATTACACCCTCGATATCCGGTTTCCACAAAAACATTTTCCGTAACCTGATTCATTTTTTTCTCCTTTCTTGATTTCTTAAATCCGTTGAAGGTTCTACGAAACAGGAGCGAATAGATTCAATCCTATCCTGTTTATTATTGGTAATAATGCGCTCATCTTTTCGCGATAACATGAGCGTGTCAACTCAAATTATCGTTATCATTAATCCGGTTTTTTCCTAAAAGTCAGGCCGACTCTTGGCCTCTTTCACCGTCCCGCGACGATAAGTTTTAGGGAATAAAAATAATTTGGCAAGATAATATTTATCATTTATAATGGTTTATAAGAATTTTAAATAGGTTGGCAATCCATTGACTGCTCCACGACGGCCAATGCCCTTCGTTTATATCCCCAAGGGGATACGCTGTTTTGTAAAGTTATCCAGAAAAACTTTTGAATAACTTGTTGGCGCCGCCTGCCTGCGTCGCATTAGAAAGAACCAAATAGATGACTCAAAATCCCTGGATCGAGTTGGAGAGCGTCATTCGAGCCCAACTCGAGCTACAAGTTGAGCTTTCTCTCGACCGTCACCAACAATTCATGCTCAAGTACGGGCTTGCTCAGTGCCAAAATGTCGTGGATATAGGTACGGGAAACGGCCTTTTTCTTCGGAAACTTGCCCAGAGGCATCCAATGATCAAGTTCCATGGCATTGACGACAAAGCTCATATGATCGAGGAGGCCAAATCTCGGAGTGAAACGAACGTAGACTGGACGCAAGCCGATGCGCTGGATGAGAGCGTTCAAACAATGCTGGGGACAACCGATGGCATTTTGATGCGCTACTTCGTCCTACATATGCCCAATACGAGTATTTCACTCCCACAGATACTCAGTAGAGTCAGGCCTGGGACTTACGTTTGGATATTCGATCTCGATACTGATTACTGCGTCTGTGAACCCGAGCAGGATGCATATAACTCATTCGTAGATCTTGTACGCTCTTTCTGCGACAAAAACTCAGTTCAAATCAGAACCGGAAGCATGCTACCTCCAATTCTGGAAGCCACTGGTTTCGAAATTCAAGAGGTGTGTGCCGAGCCCTTCAACAATCAGGAGATTGATCCCAAGCTCTTTGCTGAGTATCTCTTCCGAGAGGCAACTCTATACCACCATTTCCTAGAAGGGACCCACAGTTCAGAGAAACTGCGTGAGATAGAACACTTCTTCTTTGAGGTGATGGATCGAGACATGCACTTTGTGCAATATGGCATGGCTATGATCGGCGCTGTGAAGAACCGTTTCTAACCAAGCGTTGGCGCCGCCGCAGGCGTCACTAACCAGGCCATTGGACACCGATGTCACTTGCTTGCATGGCCTTCGGCCCCGCAACCTGCGGGCCACGGGTCAACGCCACATTGTTTCGGTGTAACTGGTCATTGTTCAAACAAACCTTATGAATGCTTACCAATAAAATCCTGGTTACAAACGTTACAAATGGGGTCGTTTGGAATTTTGCGACGCTGGTAAAAAAATAAGAAACTCGTTCGGTATATAAGATAAAAACATCAAATCCTCCTTTTTGGTAATTTACTTTTTTACCAGCGCCTCCATTTCTATCACGGGCCGTACCAGTTCTGCATCCAGGCATTGAGAGGGGTGTTCTATCAGGTCCATGCACTGCAAAAAAAATTACTTTTTCTTTCATACGGAGATCCTTTTTCTCTTTACATTGGCCTTTTAATGGGTGACCCCAAAATTCATTTAAATAAATGAATTTGAAAATATTTTTTCTTGCTATCGATATACGGTGACATTATGATTTACCCAATTATTAAATTACAACTTTTTTAATCTTACAGGAGAATTGGAATGAAAAACCTCAACACCAAAGGTAATCGTCTTATCCAAGTTAAAAACGGGGTAATCGGACCGGTCGAGCCCCGTCCAGTAGCCATCAGGGAACGATCCCCGGAAGATTATCCCGATCTTCCCAAAGTTTATTTGGAAGTGGCCGAAATGTGGGGACCAAGATTCGGCGGTCCTCCTCTCTGCGACCAGTATGTGGCCGTGCTGAAGCACTTGTTAACCGAGGAAGAGGCTGGAATCGTTCGTCATCTGAAAGGGGCTAGGGCCGGCAAGAAAGCCAAGGAGATAGCTGAAGCCGAACACAGAACCACCGAAGAGGTGGGTCACATTATGGATGTACTGGCCGATGAAACTGGCCGATGAAAAACGTATCATACTGGCATTCGGCAAGGGCGAAAAAAGGAAATATTTTCTTCAACCCTTAATACCGGGGGCCTGGGAAACGATTTTGGTGAGAACCTCTCTGGATTCACTGACGGATTGGCATAAAAAATTCGTCGAACTCTTCGTGCCTCTCTACGATACCGGTTTTACAACCCTTCACTTGGGGAAACGTTCGCCCGGTATCCGTTATTTGCCAGTGGGCCAAAGTCTCGAGTACAATCCTATGGCCTTGCCCTCGGACCGGCTGGGTGAGATTTTCGACCAATATCATGATTTTGCCGTGGGACTTTGCCAGTGCCGGATGGGTGCGGAGATCATTGGTCAGTATTGCGGCCGACCTATGGAAAACTGCATCACTATGGGTCCCTTAGCGTTACGGGAAAGCGAAGCCGGACATATGCGCCGGATAACTCTCAAAGATGCCTTGGAAATAAAAACCGAAGCCGAAGCCAGTGGTCTGGTGAGTTGAACCATGGGTTTTGAAATTGCCGGATCCAATACGAGCTGTTTCTGTTGCGGATGTTGTTGCATGATGATGCGGACCATCGGCGAATTCAATGCGCCGGGGTATATGGCCCCGCCCCATTTCATGCCGGAGGTGGATGCCGACAAATGCTCCTATTGCGGCAAATGCGCCCGGGCCTGCCCCATGGGGGCCTGGACTGTGGATACCAAAGCCAAGACTCGGGCTTTTGAAGCCATTCGTTGCGTGGGCTGCGGTCTTTGCTACGTGGCTTGTGACAAGGACAAGGCCATAGCCCTCAAACCGGTGCCCGGATATGTGTCCCCGACCGTGAAAAAGGTCGAAAGAGCGAGTCACCCATTGGCCAGTATTTCGGGTGTGGAAGATTAGCGAATGAAAGATCCTTTGTTTTAAAACAAGCCTGGTTTTTAAGGAATGCGCATAACCGTATTCGAAATGAAGCTTAAAAAATGTCAATAAAAGGATTTTTATGAAAGAACCCAGGATCAGCACCATTCTTCTTCCTTATGGTATGTTCATCAACGCCGCCACCTTAAACGAACGAATACTGGAGAGAATCAGACAGGCTGCTCCCGATGCCGAATTGATTATCATTAAAGACAAAAAGGATTGGGAAGAGCGGGCCCATGAATTTGTATCGAAGGCCGTTGTGGTCTTCGGACGGCTTCCATTTGCCCGCTACCGTGAGCTGCCCAATCTGCGTTGGGTACAGCAGGACTTTGCCGGAACGGACTGGTTACTCAATTTTCCGGACCTTATCGAAAAAGATTTTATCTTGACCAATGCCTCGGGGGTGCATGCCATACCGATTGCCGAGCATATTCTGGCTATGATGCTGGCTCTGGCCCGTGATTTTCCCTACAGTCTGCGAAAACAACGCGATCACCAATGGAGACGCCGGGGCCGGGTGGTCGAGCTCGACGGAACCACTCTGGGGGTGATCGGACTCGGAAAGATAGGAGAAAAGACGGCCGAAAAAGCCAAAGGATTGAATATGAGGGTTTTGGCAATACGCCGGAATCCGGAGCGCTCTTCCCCTTATGTGGACGAGATGTACGGCACGGAAGGAATTGGGGAAATTCTCAGCCAGTCCGACTGGGTCGTCATAGCCGCGCCCATGACCCCGGAGACGAGAGGGATGATCGGGGAAAAGGAACTGATGAGCATGAAGAAGTCGGCCTCTATCATCAATATCGCCCGCGGATCCATTATCCAGGAAAAAGCCCTGATCAAGGCCCTTCAGGAAGGCTGGATCGCCGGGGCCGGTCTGGATGTCTTTGAGACGGAACCCCTGCCTGAGGATTCACCCTTGTGGGATATGGAACAGGTTATCATTACCGGTCATTATGCCGGCTCAACCCCGTTTTATTTTGATAGGGTGATGGAGATATTTCTCGAAAACCTGAAACGGTACCAAAATGGGGAACCTTTAATTAACGTAGTGGATAAACAGCGGGGGTATTGATCAGGGAGAAAAAAAACTAACCAAAAAGAGAAACATGAGAAAGGATTCAAGAGGTCAAGGGTTCAAGGACCGCAGAGCAGAGTGAAAGGCGTGGAAATTATAACCTTTGAACCCTTGAACCCTCGAATCCTTGAACCCTGTTTTTATTACTTCCAACCGCCTCGGGCACCGCGTCCCATACCCAGAGGTCCGGCCGGCCAGTTAAACCCGGTCATCATTACATTATCGACGTCTTCACCGGTGGCGACACCTTCCTGGACGATTTTCAACGCTTCCAGGGTCAGAACCCGGTAGATACGATTCCCGACAAAGCCGGTATCACCCGGAATATCTTTGACCTTAACGGTTAACTTGCCCATCCTGCGGCCCAACTCCATCACAAGGTCAATCACCTCGGGAAGAATATCAGCCGTCCAGATAACCTCACAGCCTTTCATGATACTGGCCGGGCTGAAGAAGTGCATACCGATGAACCGGTCCTTGCGAGTGGTGGCCGCCGCCAGATCGGCGATAGTGAAGAACGAGGTATTACTGGCGAAAATGGCCTCTTTTTTTACAAGCTTATCCATATCGCCGAAAACCTTGAGTTTCATTCCTTTGTCTTCCATTACACCCGGGGTGCCGCCGATGGCTTCGATCAGGAGGTCAACGTTTTTCAGGTCTTCCACCTTGCTGGTTACGGTCAAAAGGGCCAGGGCCTGGTCGGCTTGTTCCTGAGTCAACTTGCCACGCTGGACACCGCCGGCTATGCCGAAGCGGCCGTTAGCAACGCTGTCTTTGGCTTTGGCGGCCAGTTCCTCTGTCAGATCACGGCAGATGACTTTGTATCCGGCCAGAATGGCCGACTGGCTGATCCCCTGGCCCATTACACCACCGCCGAGAACTCCAATTGTTTTGATGTCGTCAATGTTCATTTGTTTCCTCCTTACTTTGATTTTTATGCTCCGCGAGAGGTTTCGAGGTAACCGATTTTTTCTTATCAATCCGGTTTTAGAAACTTGCTCTATGTAAAATTAAGTTATAAGGGAAGGTGGATACCTGTCAAGAAAAATTTTCCCTTGTCAGAAAATAATAGATTGAAATAGAATGAAAAATTGTCAAAAAGGATCCTGCCGATTCATTTCAGCAGCGGTTTTTTACCTTGACTTTTGGACGGTAACTATGGTAAAAATAAAGAAAAAGTGAACGAGCGCTCGGAAGTAATCCGGGAAATATCCGAACAACACACAGGGTATCCCATTAATGGCTGATCAGGCCGGATGGTTCTTCCGGGTTTTTATGAACACTAACCGTGAAGCGTTTAAAAATAACTAAGGAGGAAGTTCGATGGCTGATTTTACATTAGACGAAGACCAAAAGCAGATACAGGACATGATGCGCAAGTTTGCCGAGAAGGAGTTAAGGCCGATCGCGCGGGACTGCGATGAAGAAGACAAGCTGCCGGCGGATCTTTTGGAAAAGGTCTGGGAACTGGGATTTTGTCCGAACATCATCCCCGAGAAATATGGGGGATATGACATGGGCCGATCGGCTTTGAATGCGGCGATCATGGTGGAAGAACTGGCCTGGGGGGATGCCAGTCTGGCCATTGGGGCCTTGTCCCCCTTGCTGATGGCGGTACCGATCCTGGAGTTTGGGACGGAAGAGCAGAAAGAGGAATGGCTGCCGAAGTTTTGCGGGGAGAAGTTTTACCCGGCCACGGCGGCGCTGATGGAGCGGCGGATCACCTTTGAACCGACCGATTTGCATACGACCGTGGAGATGGAAAAAGAGGTGATGGTGTTGAACGGGGCCAAATGCCTGGTGCCCTTGGCCGACCAGGCGGAGCAGATTTTGGTGTATGCGGCGACGGCCAAAGGGGCCGGGGCGGCGGCGATCGAGGCGGTTATTGTGGACCGGAATACGCCGGGGGTAACGATCGGGGAACGGGAAAAGAACATGGGCTTCAAACCATTGCCCCTGTTTCCGGTGACCTTTAAAGATGTGGAGGTCCCCATGACCCGGCGGCTGGGGGGGAATAAAGGGATCCAATTTATGCGCCTTTTGAATCTCTCCCGGGCCAATCTGTGTGCCATGGCCGTGGGGGTATCGCGGGCCTCGAACGAGTATGCCATTAAGTATGCCAAGGAGCGGTTTGCCTTTGGGGAGCCGATAGCCAGCCGGCAGGCGGTGGCCTGGATGCTGGGGGAGTCGGCCATCGAAGTGGCCGGGATGCGCTTGATGGTCTGGCGGACGGCCTGGCGACTGGACCGAAATGAGGATGCCACACGGGATGCGGGGCTGACCAAGATGTATTGTGCGGACAAGACGATGCTGATCACGGATTACGGGGTGCAGGTCTTGGGCGGACACGGATATATCCGGGAACATCCGGTGGAGTTGTGGTTCAGGAACGGTCGCGGCTTTGACACCATGGAAGGTCTGGCCATCGGGTAATGAGGACCGCTCCGCTTAAGGACCTTCCCGCCCATGGCGGGATTGGAGGGAAGAGGCAACGTCCTTTATCCTCAAGTTCGTCGAAGACGAACGGTCCTCAAATGAAATGCTCCTCAAGTGTAGCGCTCCTTAAACAAAAGAAAACAACCCGCTTATGTCATTGTGAAAGATCCTTTCTCAGCATAAGCTTTGTAAGAACATAGGGGAGGAACACCATGATAGATTTTTCATTTACGCCCAAAACGTTAAAAGCCAAAAAGACGGCCCGAGAGGGTGCTGAATATTTAAAAAGTATTTCACGTTATTATGACGATCATGAACATGAGGAAGTTAAACCGGAAGAAATCAATCGAATGAAAGAAGATTCTGCCAACACCAACAAGATCATGGCCGAACCGGGGCCGAACGATGGCGGATTCTTGACGATGGTTGTTTTAAATGAGGAACAGTCTTCAGGGGATCCCATGTTGGGCGGGGCCGCCTCCAACATGGGACTGGGCAATGCCGCCATCGGGGCCGTTGCCACACCGGACCAAAAAGCACGGTTTGGTCATCTATACTGCGCCATGGCCATTACCGAACCCGGTTTCGGATCCGATACGGCCGCGGTGTCCACAACCGCCAAGCTCGACACGGCAACCAACGAATGGATATTAAACGGGGAGAAGATCTTCGTCACCGCCGGCAAACGTTGCGAGGCCGTCGTTGTCTGGGCCACCGTGGACAAGAGTAAGGGCCGTGCGGCTATTAAAAGTTTTGTCGTAGAAAAGTTCCGTAAGGGCATAACCCTGACAAAATTGGAACATAAACTGGGGATAAGGGCCTCGGATACCGCCTCGATCCTTCTTGAGGATTGCCGCATCCCCTTTGATAACATACTCGGTTCACCGGAAGTGAAAGCAGCCAAAGGCGGACAGGTGGGTGCTTTTGCCACCTTCGATGCCACCAGACCGATAGTGGCCTCCATGGCCCTTGGGGTGGCCCGGGCCGCTCTTGACTTCACCAAAGGAAAACTGGAAGAAGCGGGGATCACTTTTCCTTACGACCGGGGTATTCATTCCTTGAGCGCCGTTCAGAAAGAAATTCTGGATATGGAGGCCAACCTTGACGCAGCCAGGCTCCTGGTCTGGCAATCAGCCGCTATGCTCGACAAGGCCCTGAGAAATAGCCTGGAGTCCTCCATGGGAAAATCCAAAGCCGGTAGAGCAGCCACTTTGATTTGTCAGAGGTGCGTGGCTTTGCTCGGGCCTCTCGGATATTCACGCGAGTTGCTGGCTGAAAAATGGATGCGGGATTGTAAGATCAACGACATCTTTGAAGGGACCGGACAGATCCAGATGCTGATTGTCTGCCGGCAGATTCTAGGCTTTACACGCGACCAGTTGAAGTAAAAACCCTATAAGTAAGGTCAGGGGGCCTTCAGGGCTCCCTGACCGTTCATGTAAAATCTATCCAAAATTTTTGAACTTTTTCTTTTGGTCATTTGAACAGGAATAGCGAGCGCATTCCCCGCAGCTTGCTGCGTGGGTTAGCGAGCGAACTACAACAAATAAACCTTTTCCTTGCCTGGAAGATTCCCTGCACCTTGGTGCAGGGAGCTTCAATTTGTTTCGGATTTCGTGCTTCGTGCTTCATATTTTAGGAATTAATTCCCATAATCCCGGTTCTAAGAATCTACAACTGCATGCCCGGCAATGGCTTCAATGATCTGGGGCCATACCGGCGCAGGCAGGCCATGCCCCATCCCTTTGACAATCAACAGCCTGGCTCCGGGAATCGCCTTGGCGGTAGCTATCCCGCCGGCAACCGGGACCAGCGGATCTTCATCGCCGTGGATAACCAGAGTCGGAACCTTAAGGGATTTAAGGGCTTCATTCCTGCTTCCACTGGCCATGATGGCGGCGAACTGGCGGGTCACCCCGGCAGGGTTTACTCCCCGTTCAAATATTCGCCCAGCCACGTCACGTTCTCGTTCTTCATTGATTGGGAACCCCTTCCCACCGATCAACTTTCTGGTTTTCACGTAATTCTCAATGAACCCCGCCCGATCAGTCGGTGTCGGCGTATACAGAACCTTTAGCACTTCCGGATCGGTAGGACCGATCCCCTGTTCCCCCGTATTGGACATGATCGAAGTCAATGTCCTTATCCGGTTTGGGTGATGGATAGCTATGGTCTGGGCAATCATTCCTCCCATGGAAACCCCGACAATATGAGCAGAATTGATTTTGAGGGTATCGAGAAGACCCACCGAATCAGCGGCCATATCGACCAGTTTATACGGGACTTCCATGGCTTCACCCTTGGCCTGGGCTTCCATCAAACGGTTCATCCTCGGGAGGCCGGCGTTGTCGAAGTTAGTGGTCAGTCCGACATCCCGGTTATCAAAACGGATCACGTGAAAACCTCGCTCGGCCAGTTGCGTACAGAATAAATCATCCCAAACGATCATCTGCGCTCCGAGCCCCATGATTAAAAACAACGGCGGCGCACTGGCATCACCAAACATTTCATAACAGATCTCAATGTCGTTGGCTTTGGCCATAGCTGCAGTAGCGGGTATAATTTTAGGGGTCATAATACTCCTTCCTGATACCTCATGTCCGTTGGGGCTTCAATAAAGCCTGCTTATTAATCTCGATGAATGGTATTTATGTTGGTAACTTTATTTCCAACCGCCCCGCGCACCGCGTCCCATGCCCAGAGGTCCGACCGGCCAGTTAAACCCTGTCGTCATCACGGTATCGATATCCTCGGCAGTGGCCAGGCCCTCTTCCACAATCTTGTTCGCTTCCAGCCTCAGGGCCCGGTAAACCCGGTTACCGATGAATCCAGTGTCCCCCGGTATATCTTTGACCTTCACCGGTACCTTGCCCCACCGCCGGCCCAGTTCCATGGTGATCTCGATCACCTCGGGCATGACATCCGCGGTCCAGATAACCTCACAGCCTTTCATCACATTGGCCGGGCTGAAGAAATGCATGCCGATGAAACGGTCCTTGCGATTGGTTACTGCTGCCAGATCGGCAATGGTAAAGAACGAGGTATTGCTGGCGAAAATGGCCTCCTTCTTGACTACTTTATCCATTTCCCCGAAAACCTTGATTTTCACGCCCTTGTCCTCCATGACGCCGGTGGTGCCGCCGATGGCTTCGATCATAAAATCTACTTCTTTCAAATCCTCAACCTTGGTGGATACGGTAAAACGGGCCAGGGCCTGATCGGCCTGTTCCTGGGTCAATTTACCCCGCTGGACACCACCCGCCAAGCCGAAGCGGCCATTGGCGACATTGTCTTTGGTCTTAGCAATTATTTCGTCCTTCAGATCGCGACAAATTACCTTGTAACCCGCCAAGATAGCCGACTGACTGATCCCCTGCCCCATCAGACCGCCGCCCAGTACCCCGATTGTTTTGATGTCATCAATGTTCATGGCTTGCCTCCTTCTTGGTTTTTTATCTGTTTTATGTAAGTTTAAAAGTTATAAGGGAAAACGATGGCCTGTCAAGAAAAAATTTTTCCAATCACTGATTGATTCATCAGGATTGACAAGTTTGTGAAAAGTCGGGGGCCTTCTCTGTCATTCATTTTGGCGAAAACTGGAATCCAGTAATATGAACTACTTCCGGACTACGGCTTTTGCCGGGGTGTCGGCCGTGGGGACTTTTTACGAGTTCATCAAATTTTTGAATCCAGCTTCTCCAGCAATCTTTCATGAATCCGATCAAAGCCGCCATTGGACATGATTAATACCACGTCGCCGCTTTTCAACCGGGGCGAAAGGAATTTCAGAATTTCATCCGTATCCGGGAAATAGCGGGCCTGTTTTCCGGAAATCTTCAAATCTTCAACCAGCCTGGCCGAGGAAAACCGCTCCCCTTCCGGTATCTTTTCCAGGTCAGGGGCCTCCCGGATCAGGATCAGGTCCGCCCCGTCGAAGGAAGAAACATACTCCCTTTGAAAAACAGTGCGGCGGCTGGTATTGGTCCGCGGTTCGAAGACGGCCATTAATCGCCGGCCCGGATATTGGGATCTGACGGCCCGAATGGTTTCCCGAACCGCTGTGGGGTGATGGGCAAAATCATCGATCACGGTGACCCCGGCCCGGACCCCCCGGATCTCCTGCCGGCGATGAATCCCTTGAAATCCCGATAATCCCCGAGCCATGTCCTCAGCCCGCAATCCCGCATGGAGCAATATCGGGATCAGCGAAAGAAAATTCAGGGCATTGTGTTTTCCGGCCAAGGGAGAATCGAAGGTATGCCAATACTCACTGCGGCGATAGACCTTAAATCGGCTGCCGTTTTCATGGGTCAATAAATCTTCCAGGTGCCAATCCCAATGGCTTTCCTTCCCATACGTTTCCACCGGGCAGGGGGCCTGATGGAGGATTTCCTGAATCCGGGGATCGGCCCCATAGGCTGCCAATAATCCATCTTCAGGAAGAATGGACAAGAATCGGGCAAAGGCCTGTTGAATGGTTTTTATATCCGGGTAGATATCGGCATGGTCGAACTCGACACTGGTCAGAACCGCATAGTGAGGCCGGTAATGGAGAAACTTGGGGCCTTTGTCAAAAAAGGCCGTATCATATTCATCCCCCTCAATGACAAAATAAGGCCCGCTGCCAAGCTGATAATTCCGTTCATATCCTCTTAATATCCCTCCGATCATAAAGGAAGGTGAAAGGCCGGCCAGATCCAGAATCGAAGCCAACAAAGAAGACGTCGTGGTCTTGCCGTGAGTGCCGGTGACCACCATGGAGACCTTGTTGTTCAAAAAAAATTGAGCCAGGGCCTGAGGAAGAGAAAGAAAAGGCAGATTAAGCCGTAAGAGTTCCTGGGCCTCGGGATTAAGTTGATTAATCACATTTCCGACAATGACCAGATCAGGACGGGACCTAAGGTTTTCCGGACCGTAGCCTTGGTTGACCTCGATTCCCAACCCGGCCAGGAAGGTGCTCATGGGCGGATAAACCGCTTGATCGGAACCGGTAAGGTGAAATCCCTGCTCCTTAAGCATCCCGGCCAGGGAACCCATCCCGGTGCCGCAGATGCCCATCAGATGGATGTGGTTGATTTTTTCAGGCAGATAATTATTGGACAAGTCTATCATGAATATCCGTACGGCCTCCTTTGGTTTTATTAGTTAATATACTCCTATGATTCCTTCGTCAACCCTGAATATGCCAATCTTGTATTATCCTTTATGATTGACTATACTGGATGGATTGGAAACCTATTTAAAATGGAGAGGATCTGAAGGTGTTCAAAATTCCCCGAGGTAAAGCGAAAAAATCAACTTGGCCTGCTTGGTTGCTGTTAAGTATTTTTTTCTTTTCCCTTTCGCTGGTTTTAGAGGCAACCGGTTATTCCAATTCCATTTCCGCCAAATGCCTCCCAAGTTTTCCCGATAAAGACGGTTGGTACGGCGGCGACGGGGCCTACTCCATCAAACTGGACCAGGAGCGGACCCTATGGCTTTTTGGAGATACCTTTGTTTCGAACGAACCGGACCGAAAAGACCGGATGGATATGAACGTTGTCTTGGGGACAACCCTGGCTATTTCCACCTGTTCTGACGAGGACCAGTTTGCCATTAAATATTTTATAAAAAAGAAAAACGGCGAATTTACATCGTGGTTTGGCGAAAATGAATGGCTGTGGCCGCAAGACCCCTTTCTGGTTAATCACATTTTATATGTTCCTCTATTGGTCATTGAGGCAGTTCCGGAATTAAAGGGACCTTTCCAATTTAAGGTTGCAGGTCACAAATTAGCCAAGATTAGTAATTTTAAGGCGCCAGATCCGAACCAATGGACCGTCACTTTCATCAATTTAACACCCGGAATCCCTCAAAACATTATGGCCTTGGCGACGACTTCGGTAGTTTTCAAGGATCATGTTTATTATTATCCGTTTTATACGTCCACAACGGGTGACTCGGTGATCAGCGGGAATATGCTGGCCCGTATTCCCATAAACAACCTGGATGAACCGGCCAAGGCCGTTGAGTATTTTACCAAAGAGGGCCTATGGGAAAAAGGGCTCGATCCCGGAAAGGCAAAGATGGTTCTCAGTGCCGGCGTTTCAGAGCTGAGTGTAAGATACCATGATGAAGAAAAGAAATGGATCGCCGTTTATCTGTCCACCGGCAACAACGGCAAGCAGCTCTTATATCAAGAGGCGGACAGGCTTGAAGGCCCATGGACCGATCCCGAAGCTTTGATCGAGAGTATTCCCGAAGTCGACCCCCAAAATCCTCGGTTTGATAAAAACGCGTTTTGTTACGCCGGTAAAGAGCATATTGAATTTGCTCAGGGGAGAAATCTGGTGGTCACTTACGTCTGTAATTCCTATGAGGACATTCAAAAGGCTACCAGTTTTATCCGAAATCATCTTTTCCTTTACCGGCCTGTTGTAAATGTGATCAGGCGTTAACAAGTATCTCATCTACCCCTCAGCCCCTTTAGATCACCACAGAACATGAAAATAGAACAATCAAAGACTTATTTAGGCACGGGTCAGGCAAACCCTGACACACGGATTTACACGGATAAACCATTTCATTTCTCAAGAAAAGGGGCTCCCCTTTTCTTGAGACCAACTTCCGCTGCAAGCGGACGGCAGGCTTCAAGAAATCAGATTTCTGATTTCTTGAAGAACAAAAGACCGTTGACCGCGTAACCCGTGTAATCCGTGCCAAAAATTTTATTTTTGTATTAAAAGAATCTAATCCGGCCAAAAAAGGAGAACAAGGGGGGCCAAGGCGATGCGGTACCAGGCGAATGGTTTTAAGGTCCATCGCCCCAGGATTCGAATAAAAGCGGCTACAGTGAAATAGGCTATGACAAAGGAGACCGCAAACCCGATTCCCAGAAAAATAAGATCCCCCTCTTGGAATTGTGACCAGGTTTTATATAAATCATATCCCGTAGCGGCCACCATAACCGGCACCGCTGCCAGGAAGGAATACTCGGCCGCGGTTTTTCGATCCAATCCGCTAAGAAGCCCGCCGATAATGGTCGCCCCAGCCCTGGATATTCCGGGCCACATGGAAAGACACTGAAAGAGTCCGATGATCAGGGCTTGGAGCCACCCGACGGCATCCAGGGAATCGGCCTTTATTCCAGGTCTCCATTTCTCGACGGCCAGGATACCCAAAGCCCCAACGGCCAAGGCCACGGCGACACTGGAGGGATTAAAAAGATACCCTTTGATATACGGATAGGCCGATTTACCCATAATCAAGGCCGGAAGGGTGGTCAGCCCCAACAAAAGACAACCTTGAAATCCGCTAAACCCAGCGTTTCCTTTAGACCGATTCAACCAACCCTTTTGGGGCAGAAGACCGATGAATCTTTGACGATAGAGGATAACCACGGCCAGAATGGCCCCGAGTTGAATGACGATGTCAAAGGTTTCGGCCACCCTTCCTTTAAAGTGAAGGAGGTGACCGGCCAGAATCAAATGGCCGGTTGAGGAAACAGGAATAAACTCAGTCAATCCTTCTACCAAACCTAATAGGACTGCCGTCCAATAATCAAACATCTCCGATCCTCAATGTGAAAAAGCTGGAAAAATTAACCAAAAATATTTGCATTTTGATTGAAATCCGAAAAAAAAATCTATTTACTACCAATAATGCGGCCGATACTTCCTGTAAAATTCCACCGTCCGGTTCAAGCCTTCGTCCAGCAGGGTGGTCGGCTTCCAGCCCGTATGACCGGTCAGTTTGGAGAAATCGGTAACCACGTCGCCCACTTCAATGGTCTTTCGGTCTTCCGGCCAGGGGACATGAGTATAACGGCCGGATCCGCAGGCCCGGATGATCGCTTCAACCAATTGCAGGAAGGTGATCGACTCAGCACTTCCCACACAATAAATCTGATCCACACAAAGCGGATTTTCTCCCAACAGGAGCAGGCAGGCAATAATATCGTCAATATAAATCATTTCTCTTTTTTGACTGCCGTCTCCAAAAACTTTAAGTTCCTGATCCTCCAAGGCCAGCCGGATCAAAAAATTTTGGACCCCGTATTGCGGATGCCGCATTTGGTGTCTTGGGCCATAGGTATTTCCCAGGCGCAGGGAGGTCACCCGGAGGCCGCAGATCTTCTGATATAAAAGATGATACCATTCCACAACCTGTTTGCTGGCCGCATAAATGTCCTTGGGATTGGGCGGCGTTTCTTCGGTAATAGGGATGGTCAGGGCCTGGCCGAATTGGGCCCGAGTGCCGATATAGATGACCCGGGTTTGGGGATTGTGAGCCCTTAAGGATTCCAGGAAATGGATTTGGGGAGTGACATTGGTTTCCAAATCAAACAAGGGATCGGTCATGGATTTCAGGTGACAGGAATGCATGCCGATATTGAAGACCAGGTCTTTTTCTTTAACTAGAAGATCGGTTACCGAACGATTCCCCAGGTCGGCTTCCACTACGTCAACCCGGCCTTTAATCGGTTCAATATTATAATAATTGGCCCCCAACTCCGGTATCAAGCCGTCCAAAAGGGTTACCCGGGCACCCAATTCCGATAAACGGATGGCCAGGGTGCTCCCGATAAACCCCAGTCCTCCGGTTATCAATATTTTTTTGCCTGAATAGAAGGTTTCTGAAGGCATCTTTCCGTCCTTTGGGTAATAATTTCTTTGGATTGATTTTACTTGAGCAATCAGCTTATAATTGTCCAACCGATTACAGGCCTTCTTGTAGCATATCTAATTCCCTTAGACAACTTCTTTTAGGTCAAGGAGAACCCGATGGAAAAATACATCACCTTAGCCAAGAAACTGAAAATGTTAAATGCCTTGATCATTTCACCTAAAGAAATTTTTTTCGACATCCGGGCCATTTTGAAATGCCGCTGGAGTTGTGAGGATTATTTTAAAGAAAGCATCCGCTGTCATACCCGGGGGACAACCTTTGAGGAACGGGTAGCCATGATCAAAAGATATCATCATATCCTTTTGGTTCACTCCCATGATGCCCGGGAATTAAGCCGGGCCGTTTTGGAGATTGAACGAACCGCTTTCCTGGACGGCCATTATTTCGCCTTGGCCGTTCGGTTCTGTAATTTATGTAAGGTCTGCCAGGTCAGCCGTGGGAAGCCCTGCCCGACACCAGAAAAGGTCAGGCCCTGCGACCAAAGTGTCGGTATTGATGTTTATAAGACCGTGCAGAATTTAGGACTGCCCTGTAAGGTCCTTCAGGACAAGAAAGACCTTCAAAATCGTTTTGGATTTGTACTGATTGATTGACCGGCCGGATAGAAACAGAATAATAGTGGAGGGAACCCCGCTCTCAACGATTAGGGATTTTAAGGCCGATGGACAATTTTCTATTGACAAACATTAAATTTTTTATAAGTTTTAATAAAAAGAATGGGCAACAACGGTTGGTTTTAATTCTCACTCTCAGCAATAAATCCGCTAAAGCTGATTTAAGGGAGGAATTATGGTCGACAGTCTGGACGTAATTATCGTCGATGATGACCCGGTTGTCTGCAATGTCATTGCCATGATGATCAAGTTGTTCTATTCCTGGGGTCAAGTGTATACTTTTACCAAGGCCGAGGAAGCGGTCTCCTTTTGCCGGAAACGCAAATCATCCCTGGCCATCTTCGTCTTAGATGTCTTTTTAGAAGAGGAAACAGGGTTTGGTTTCCTGGAGGCCATTGTCGACAGATACCCCCTGGCTTATCAGGATACCATTATTGTCACCGGAAATGTCAGCGAAGATGTGATCAACATGTGTGTCGCCTCAAATATAACTTATTTAATTGAAAAACCCATCCGGCCATATACCCTGCAAATGGCCGTACGGGCCATTGTGGCCAAATATATCAAGTTTGCCAAGAAAATCCTGCAGGATCCCGTCTTGGCCAAAAGCATTGACGCCTTTTAGTTTCCTCAACATTATAGGTATTGAAGCAAATCCAGAGGATGTTCAATCAAAACCCTGGCCCCTTGGGCGATGAGTTCTTGAGCTGATCGAAAGCCCCACAAGGCCCCAACCGGAAACATCCCCGCACCGGTTGCTGTTTTCATGTCCGTGCCGGTATCACCGAGATATAAAAATTCTTCAGGTGCCAGATGCATCAATTCGGCGATCTCCAAAGCGGCTGCCGGGTGCGGTTTCTTGGGAATCGAGGATCGGGCTCCAAAAATAATGTTAAAAGACCATCTGGGCAAAAGTTTGGCCACAACCATTTGGCTGGAGTCATTGGGTTTGTTGGACAGGATGGCCATAGGCAATTCCCTTTGGGACAGGGCATCCAGGAGTTCCGGGATCCCCGGATAAGGGCGGGTCTTTTGGTCCCATCGTCGGCCGTATTCCTCGCGCATGGCCGCCACACATCGGGCAATCATTTCTTCGTTACGGTTTTCCGGCGGTAAAGCCCGCCGGGACAGGATGTCTATCCCTTCCCCGACAAATGATTTATAAGCCTGAATAGAATGCCCCTTAAATCCGAAGGACCTTAAGACATGATTCATGGAATCCGCCAGATCCTCAATGGTGTCCAATAAGGTCCCATCCAGATCAAAAATAATTGCGTTATAACCCATGGTTATTCCCTCTGGCTGCTTGGTTAAACCTATGTGCCCGATCAGGCGATCTCGATGAATATATAAGATAATTCACAAAGAGAGCAAGGAGAAAAACAGGGAGAAAAATGGGTGCTCCGTGGATCTGAACTTACAAGAGCTTCAAAACGGATTCCGGATAAATGGATATTTCTAATAACTTAAGACAGTTAAACGGTTTTCCCCCTCAGAAAAATTATTTTTGGATGGAAAACATTCCGACGAACCATATCCGAAAACCACTTATAACCAATAGAATTTTCGACTCTTCTTGACAGGTCGGTCTATGTCTGATATATTTTTTATATGATGGATATCCCTCTTGATCGTTTCTTGAATTTTTTAGTGGTAGAGAAAGGTCTTTCTCCTAATACCCTGGAGGCTTACAGCCGGGACCTTATCCAATACTTCCGATTTCTGGAATCCAAGGGTATCTCCGACCTTTCACTAACCCAATCCGAAACCCTTTATGAATACTTGGGAACCTTACGATCCAGAAAACTCTCCGGCCGTACCCAGGCCAGGATCCTCTCGGCCCTGAGATCCTTCTACCGGTTTCTTCAGGAAGAATCCTTGCGGACAGACAACCCCACCCTCCCCTTGCAAAGCCCAAAATCCAAACGAACTTTGCCTAAAACCCTCTCGGAACTGGAAGTGGAAACCCTGATTCGTCAGCCCAACACCGGTACTCCACGGGGTTTAAGGGATGCGGTCATGTTGGAAGTCCTCTATGCCACCGGCTTACGGGTTTCCGAATTGATTGCCTTGACCCTGGATCAACTGGAACTGGAGGCCCATCTGATCCGCACCATGGGAAAGGGTTCCAAAGAACGATTAGTCCCTATCGGAAAAATCGCCTCTCAATGCTTGAGGGAATACCTTTTAAAGGGCCGCCCTCCCCTGCTGAAGAACCCTATGGCCCCTTGGGTCTTTGTCAACAATCGGGGAGGCCGATTAACCCGGCAGGGTTTTTGGAAAATACTGCGTCAATACGGTCAAAAAGCAGGGATCCTGAAAAAAGTTTCTCCCCACACCCTGAGACATACCTTTGCCACGCATCTGCTTGAAGGCGGGGCCGATCTGCGCTCCATTCAAACCATGCTGGGGCATGCGGATATTTCTACCACTCAGATTTACACCCTGGTAACCCATGAACATCTCCGGGAAGTTTACCGGAGATATCATCCTCGAGCCTGATTTTTAATGAATTCCCATCCGGCAGCGACCCAATCCGACAACCAGGAAAAGAAAGGTATTGAGGTCATCACCACTCACCTCAATACCGATTTCGACGGTTTGGCTTCCATGATGGCCGCCAAAAAACTCTATCCGGATGCCTGGCTGGTCTTTCCCGGTTCTCAAGAGCAGAACCTGCGCAATTTTTTTCTCCAATCCACGGTCTATCTGTACAATTTCACCAGAATCAAACAAGTGCCGTTGGAACGGATCCATCGTCTGATCCTGGTGGATACCCGTCAACCGGATCGAATCGGCCGATTTGCCGAGATCTTGAATCGTCCCGGATTAGAGATCCATATTTATGACCATCATCCTTCGACCGAAAACGATGTCAGGGGAAGTCTAGAGATTATTCAAGCGGTGGGGGCCACCATGACCCTGATGACCCGGTTCTTAAAGGAAAAAAATATCCCCCTGACTTCAGACGAAGCGACCATGATGGCCTTGGGGATATACGAAGACACCGGATCCTTTACCTTTGGATCAACCACCCCTGAAGATTATCTGGCTGCGGCCTACCTTCTGGAGCAAGGGGCCAATTTGAACTTGATTTCGGATCTGCTGACCCGTGAACTGACCGCCGAACAGGTCTCCTTGTTGAACCAGTTATTGGAATCGGCCACCAGGCACCGGATTAATAATCTGGAAGTCGTCGTGGCCAAGGCCTCGATAGATACTTATGTGGGAGACTTCGCCGTCCTGGTCCACAAAATGGTGGACATGGAAAACCTCCCTTGTCTTTTTGCCCTGGCCCGGATGGAAGACCGCGTCTATATAGTAGCCCGGAGTCGAATCCGAGAAATCAACGTAGGGGAAATACTTTTGCCCTTCGGGGGAGGAGGACACCCCTTTGCCGCCTCAGCCACGATCAAGGATCAAACCCTGATTCAGGTGGAAGAAGCCTTGATTGCCCAGCTTAAAAGCCGGATCAACCCTCGGCGTAAGGCCCGGGACATGATGACCTTTCCGGTAAAATCGATTCAACCCCCGGAGACCATTGAACATGCGAATGAACTGCTGACCCGCTACAACATCAATGTCCTTTTGGTGATGGAAGAAGAAAATCTCCTGGGCCTGATCACCCGACAGGTGATCGAAAAAGCCATTTTCCACGGTCTCAAAAATCTGCCGGTACGGGAATACATGACCACCGAATTTTCCACCATTGATCCCGAGGCCTCCTTGTTTCAAATCCAGGAATTCATCATCGAGAATAAACAGAGAATCCTGCCGGTAGTGAAACAAGGGAAGGTTCTTGGGGTGATCACCCGAACCGATCTGCTCAATATCCTGATCAGCGGCTCTTCCATGACCGAGTATCTTTACGATTCCCGCAAGGCCCCCCAATTCGTCCGCAAAAAGAATGTCAACTACCTGATGGAAGAAAGGCTGCCCAAACGGATCATCGAACTCCTTAAATCCTTGGGCGAGGTGGCCGACGGCCTTGGATACAATGCCTATGCCGTCGGGGGATTTATTCGGGACCTGTTTCTGAAATTTGACAATCTGGATATCGACGTGGTCATTGAGGGAGACGGGATTAAATTCGCCCAGGAATATGCCAAGAGGTTTCCGGCCCGCCTTCGTTATCATATCAAATTTAAAACGTCGGTGCTGATCTTCCCGGACGGTTTCAAGGTGGATGTGGCCACGGCTCGATCGGAATATTATGAATCTCCGGGTGCCCTCCCGGTGGTGGAACTCAGTTCCATCAAAATGGACCTCTATCGGCGTGACTTTACCATCAACACCCTGGCTGTTAAACTGAATCCGCGGCATTTCGGCCTCCTATTTGACTTTTTCGGAGCACAAAAGGACCTGAAGGAACGGTCTATTCGAGTTCTCCACAATTTAAGCTTCGTGGAAGATCCGACCCGGACCTTTCGAGCCGTTCGATTTGAACAACGGTTCGGGTTCAAGATAGGGAAATTGACCGCCAACCTGATCGAAAACGCCATTCGTATCGGCGGCATAGAAAGGCTGGCCCCCAAAAGGCTTTTTACGGAACTCCAGTTGATCCTGATAGAAGAAAATCCCCTTCCGGTCATTAAAAGGCTGATTGATTTAAAGCTGCTTCAGGCCATCCATCCGGAATGGACCTTGACCCCGAAAGGGGAGCTTCTTTTCGGCGAAATCAAGTCCGTCCTGGCCTGGTTTGATCTCCTCTATCTCAATGAGTCCTATGAAAAATGGTTGATTTATTTCCTGGCCTTAACCCAACCCGTTACCCAGATTACGGAATTGCGCCTGCGTCTGGGATTACCTAAAAAGATTTTTGAAGCCATTAACTTATGCCGGGGTGAAGGTGAACAGGTTTTAATGACCCTTCAAAAAAATCCCAAGTTATCCCGAAGCGAGATTTATAAACTCCTTTCACCCCTTCCCAACGAAGCCTTGCTTTTCTTGATGGCTAAGGCGGTTCAGGAAACCGGCCGGAAGGCTATTTCCATTTATTTTACCCAATTGAAGTCTATCCGGATATCGGTCGGGGGAGAGGATCTGAAAGCCCTTGGATTGGTTCCGGGGCCCCTTTATAAAACAATCCTGGGGGACCTTCTGGAAGCTCGAATAAACGGAAAGGTATTGACTCAAGAAGATGAAATAGCCTATGTTAAAAAATATTTTCTATCTCAGGAGAAAAAACTGAAATCGTGACTTCCATTATTCAACAAATCAGTATCATGGCCATCCCCCTCCTTTTGGGGGTTATCTTGCATGAGGTGGCTCACGGCTGGGTGGCCAATAAGCTGGGAGATCCCACCGCCCGATTGTCGGGTCGTTTGACCTTTAACCCCATCCCCCACATCGATCCCTTCGGATCTATCCTGATCCCGGGGATTCTCCTTTTATCGCACTCCCCTTTTCTGTTCGGCTATGCCAAACCGGTACCGGTTAACTTTCACAATCTTCGCAATCCCAAAAAAGACATGGTTTGGGTGGCCCTGGCCGGGGCGGTTGCCAATCTTCTCCTGGCCTTGGTGTTTTCAATTCTCCATCGTATCTTAATGACCGCCACCCCCATATGGGAATGGCCTCTTCTTCAGGTCGTCCTCCGGCCTTTGATCCTGATGCTGCGCTACGGAGTGGTGATCAACGTGGCTTTGGCTATTTTTAATCTCATCCCCATCCCCCCTTTGGACGGTGGGAGGGTCATGGTCGGCTTGCTGCCTTTACAGGCTGCTTATCAATACAGCAAAATTGAGCCTTATGGCTTTTTTATTCTCATCGGGCTTTTAGTGACCCATATTCTGGATTGGTTGATTTCCCCGCTGATTTATTTTTTTATCGGATTGTTTCTGGGGACCTCGATGTATATTTGACACAAAAACAGGGTTCAAGGATTCCAGGATTCTAGGGTTCAAGTGGTTTAACTTCCATGCCTTTCACTCCGCCCTGCGGTCCTCGACCCCTTGACTCCTTGAATCCTATTAAGGAGTTTATTGAATGGAACGGAAACGGATTTTAAGCGGTATGCGCCCCACCGGGAAATTACACCTCGGCAATCTGCATGGGGCCTTGATGAACTGGAAAGAACTTCAGAAAGATTATCAATGCTTTTTTTTTATTGCCGACTGGCATGCCTTGACCACTGAATACAAGGAGCCCAAGGCCATTCATGAATACATCCTGGACATGGTCATTGACTGGATGAGTGTCGGCCTGGATCCGGAAGTCAGCACTTTTTTTCTCCAGTCGGCTGTCAAGGAACATGCCGAACTTCATTTGATCCTGTCCATGATCACTCCTTTGAGTTGGCTGGAACGAAATCCGACCTACAAGGAACAACAACAGGAATTGGAAAACAAAGAGATCGGGACCTACGGATTTATCGGCTATCCGGTCCTGCAGGCCGCCGACATCATGATGTATAAGGCCCATGCCGTCCCGGTCGGTATCGACCAGGCCCCGCACGTGGAATTAACCAGGGAAATAGCCCGCAGGTTTAATTTTTTGTACGGGGAAGTTTTTCCGGTTCCGGATACGCTGTTAACGGAAACTTCAAAATTGACGGGACTGGATGGACGGAAGATGAGTAAAAGTTATAACAACGCCGTCTTTCTGGATGACTCCATTGAAGAAATCCGTCACAAACTTTCTCAGATGGTTACCGATCCCCAGCGGGCCCGTCGCCAAGACCCCGGGAACCCTGAGGTCTGTATCCTTTTCCCCTTTCATAAAATTTATTCGCCCCAGGAGCGGATCGATGAGATTGAGCGGGAATGCCCACGAGCCGGAATCGGCTGTGTGGATTGTAAAAAATGGCTGATTGAAAAAGTCTTGGATGCTCTTAAACCGATCAAAGAAAAAAGGGAATACTGGACCCAACGCCTTCCGGAAGTCCGGTCTATCCTAAAGGCCGGTAATGACCGAGCCAGGACCTTTGCCCTAAATACCATGGAAGAGGTCAGACAAGTCATTGGATTTTAGATTGCGGATTGGAGATTATGGGTTGCGGGTTGCGAGTTTATCACGGAGATTTTTTCTTCTGAACTCGTAACTCGCAACGGGTACCTCAACATGGAATACAACGTTAAACTCGATATCTTTGAAGGGCCTATGGACCTGCTGGTCCATCTGATCCGAAAAAACGAGATGGATATCTATGATATCCCCATTGCCGTTATCACGGCCCAATATTTGGAATACCTGGATCTGATGAAGGAGCTTAACATTAATATTGCCGGTAATTTTCTGGTTATGGCCGCCACATTGATCCATATCAAATCCAGGATGCTTCTGCCCAGACCCCCGGAAGAGGAAGAGGAGGATGATCCCCGTCTGGAATTGACCAGGCCGTTAATAGAATATCTTCAGCTTAAAGAGGCTGCGGAACAACTGAAGTTGCGTCCGCTTTTATATCGGGATGTCTTTACCCGGGATTTCCTGGCCAAAGAAATGGAAGGGAAAGAAGAAGGATTGATCCGGGTGGGACTTTTTGAGTTGATTGATGCCGTCAGGAAGATGCTTCTGGAGAAGAAAGAGGAAGATTTCATCCCTCTTCCCAGTCCCTTGATCCCCATTGAAAACAAGATGGACGAAATTCTTGATAGAATAAAACAACTGGGCCGCATCCTATTGGAAGACCTATTACCCGGTCATTTTACTCGGGCTGAAATTATTGTCGCTTTTCTGGCCTTGCTGGAATTGGTTCGGCTGCAAAAAATTGTTGTCTATCAGGAAATAGAGGGAGGGAACATCCTCATTTATGATTTTCTTCCCCCGGCAACGATTTCTTGAAAGAGCAGGTATATAGGCTGAAGGCCGAAGGCTTTTAGGAAAAAATATTGAAAAGATTTATCATGTCTTTTACCTTCGGCCTTCAGTCTTCAGCCTAACAGCCTAAAATAAGTTTATGGCTTTTTGATTACACCATTTCGGATTAATAAAACTTACTGTTATAATAAAATAGGCCCTTATGAATGAAATTAAATCCCTACTCGAAGCCTTGATTTTTGTATCTCCCACACCCATCGGTCTAAAAAAGATCCTGGAAGTCGTGGAAGACAGTTTTCCCAAAAAAGACATTGAATCGGCCCTGTCTCAACTGCTGAAGGATTATGAAACACCGGAACGGGGACTCTATATTCAGGAAGTGGCCGAAGGGTTCCAATTTCGCACCAAACCCCGGTTCAGCGAGTGGATCAAAAGACTGAAGAAGATCAGCCCCGCGCGCCTCAGTAAAGCCGCCCTGGAAACCCTGGCCATTATTGCTTATAAACAACCGGCCACCCGGGGAGAGGTGGAGCGGCTGCGCGGGGTCGAAGTGGACGGGATCGTCCGGGCCCTTTTGGAGAAAAATTTGATTCGTATCGTGGGACGGAAGGAAATCCCGGGACGCCCCATTCTCTATGGGACCACCCAGCGGTTCCTGGAATTGTTTGAATTAAAAAATTTATCCTCCCTGCCTTCGTTGGAAGAAATCAAAGCCCTGAGTACTGATTTAAGTGAAGACGAAACGGAATGAGTAAAAAAGTAACCAAAAAAAGGGCCGAGGGGTCCTCTTTTCAGGATTGTTCACCTTAAAATCCTTAGCTTATTTCCCGGAACAGAACTTAAAAAAATCCAGAAGCAGGCCTTCACCAAAGCGGGAAATGGGCTCAAGTAACCATTCTGTTTCCTTAATAACTTCGCTTTGGGGCCGGGTTTGGGCGGAAAATTACCTTTTGAACAACTCCTGAAAAAAGACCCCTCGGCCCCTTGTACCGGGCAATTTTACATGATTAACCATCATAAGGATAGGCGAAATACTTCCATTCGAAGGGGACCACCTCCCCGTCAGGTACCGGCTGCTGAAAATCCCCCCTGGCGTTTGCAACGAATCCTGGCCCAATCCGGTCTGGCCTCCCGCCGCAAGGCCGAAGATTTAATCCGCCAAGGCCGGGTCATCGTTGACGGCCGGGTAGTCACCCAACTCGGATTAAAAATTATCCCTTCCGAACACCGGATCGAAGTAGACGGACGCCTTCTTGCTTCCCCGGAATCCAAGGCCTATTACCTTTTTAATAAACCCAAAGGGGTCCTTTCCACTCTGCAGGACCCGCAAGGCCGCCCCACGATAAAAGACTTTCTATCCCAGTCCCGGATCAAAGAACGTCTCTTTCCGGTCGGCCGGCTGGATTGGGATGCCGAGGGATTGATGCTTTTAACTAATGACGGCGAAATGGCCCAAACCCTTCAACATCCCCGGTTTCAAGTCCCCAAGACCTATCGGGTCAAGATCCGGGGAATCCCTTCTTTAGACTCCTTACGACGCCTGCAAGCCGGAATAAGGCTTCCCATCGGGAAAAAGCACCAGGCCGACTGGGAAATGGTCAAAACCGGCATTGACCGTTCCTGGCTGCTGATCACCATCCGGGAAGGGGAAAAACATCAGGTCAAAAATATGCTGGCCGCTATCGGGCATCCGGTTATCACCTTAAAACGGGTCGCCCTCGGACCCTTAACCCTGGGACGTCTGGCCCCGGGAGAAATGCGTTCTTTAACCACCCAAGAAATCCAGGCCCTAAAAGGCCAAGATCCCACCTTTCCCACTTATTAAGGGTCTCATAATATTCTTAACCTGAAGCGGATGGGCTTGCCTGACATAGGACCGTGGGGTCTTTTTTGGGGGTTGTCCACCCTGAACCCGGAAGCTTCTTTGCCGGGCCAATTATTTAACTAAACCATAAGCAGGCCTTCACCTGTGGGGGAATCCCTTTCCCCTATTTTTTCCTTGACCCTCGTAATTTTTTTCATTTATACTTTCTCCACAAGCAATCGATAAAATATCCATCGGCTCGGTCTTCAGGCCTCAGGCCGCTGTTGAAACTATCCACCTTAAAATCAAAACAGAACAAAAAACAATGAAAGGAAACCCTCCATGATGTATGATTTTAATGCCGATGATGTTTTTGAAATGGCCCAACAATTGGAACGGAACGGCGCCCGATTCTACCGGACCGCCGCCGCTTCGGTAAAGGAAGATACCGCCCGGGACTTATTGCTCCAACTGGCGGGCATGGAAGACGATCATGAAAAAACCTTTGCTCAAATGCGTTCTCAATTAAAGGATTCGGAAAAAACCTCCACCGTATTTGATCCCCAGAGTGAGGCGGGAGGATACTTGAAGGCTCTGGCAGATACACGGATCTTTTTCGAAAAGAAAATCGACACCTCCTCCTTGGGAGAGATCCTGAAAGACGCTATTACCGCCGAAAAAGATTCCATCGTTTTTTATCTGGGAATGCGTGAAGCAGTGCCGGAAAAGTTGGGTCGCAGCCGCCTGGATGAGGTGATCAAGGAGGAGATGGGACACCTCCGGTTACTGAGCAAGGAACTGGTGGCGCAGAAAAAATAAAATTCCCTTTGTTCTTTTTCAAGGGATGGTCCAAGATTTACTTCGCCAATTTCAAATGGCCGTTCCCGGAAATAAGATCAGTCTTAGGGTAGATTCTCAAAAGCAACGGCCATGATCCTCCTGGAATCCCTCGAAGCCAGTCGATGCCGTCGCCGGGGTGAACCTAACATTGAATTAATCGGCAAACGGGCTTGTCCCGTTTATCCGCTCGAACTCTTTGTTAGGCATTTGGGATTCAACTTATTTCCTATTAGCACTCATACACCCATTCTGTCTTTATTCAAAATGGAAGTGCTTTATTCTTTTCTAAACATTCAAGGTTCTTTATTATGTCAGCTGATCAGATCATTTTTTTATTCTAAGTTTCCCGTATGCTTCACCCATTAAAACGTGTTTATAGGTGTTTTTGCCTTCTTGAGGAACGGTTAAATTAAAGTCAACCTTTTTTTGAAATAATAATACAAAATCTGAACCTCCAAACAGAAAATATCCAAGCATATCCCCCTTCTTGACGGTATGACCTACCTTAACCGTCTCTTCAAAATTAACCGAGGACACCTGCGACATTCCAATCGGCAACAACGCTACCAGGCCATACTCTTTGGTTTCGATAATTACGCAACCCCGTGTCTCAATCATTTGCCAGCCGGGAGTATTGGCGTCAAGAACATATCTCTTGGTTTTGGAATCCCAGGTGGTAATACCACCGGCCGCATCATCGCTCGGAATAATGCGAACCTCTTTTATGGTTCCCCCAACCGGAAAATGATAGCGGTGATAATCGTTTACGTCGAGAAAAGTATGGGTTAATGTGCCATTGGCGAAGGCATTCTTGTAAGCGCTCTCTTCACCGATAAGAATCGCTGCGGACTTTAAAACAGTAGATTTGATGGTAATGCCTTTTTTATGCACAATCCTAGAGTCCTTGTCTATTTTCCATACACCTTGAGGTTTTGAATCGGCAGGGGCCGATACGATTGAGGGGTCATTGGGAGATACAATCGGGCGTTGATCCGGTGATTTCAAATATCTGGCAAAAAATTCATTAAATGTTTTCCATTTGGATGGATCTTCATACCAACCTTTATGCAATCCGAATCTTTCATCTTCTAAAGCTTTTTTATAATACTTATCTTCCCACGAATCTTCTTTGCTTAAATACATACCCCATTCTTTTACAAAATAGATTAACCAGGTACGATAGGGTTCATGGTATTGTAAAGAATTATTGTAATACCCTTTATTTTTTAATTCAGGAAGGGGTTGATCATTGATAAAATAGAAGTAATCCAAGCTCTGATCGATTTGATCATACAATTTTGAATAGGGGAGATTGGGCAGAATAGACCAGGGCATTGCCTTTGCTGCCCAGTCCATAAAACTATAATATTCTTCTAACGTCTGGGCCGGATTGGTTACCTTATCTGGGTTAATTTTTTTTGCCATTTCAATTGATTTAATCAGCATGGTTTTTATTTCTGAATTATGCTCGACCATAGTTATCAATTGCTGTGTAATGGGCGCATGCTTTATTTTATCCGACTTGTTGTCCTTGGCAAGAGCGCTTAAGCTCAATAAAAAACATAAGGTTACAACGGACAATAGCCTGGCCGCAGTAATTTTCGTTTTCATAAAAATTTCCCCCTTTAAAGAAAAATATGATTTATCTAATCGAAGTGAGACAATAGGGTCACATCTTAATTATTAATTATTCTTGATCTTAGTCTATCAACTCGTTCCTTTAATTTTGGAGTCTTTCTCACTTCACTCAAAAAGTTTATATATCGAACTGTGATCCCAGAGCCCGATATCCTTCCAAAGGACTCTCCCAACTTAACCCCGGATTCTCCTATTAGATCCCGGGCAAGATAAATTGCCATATCACGGGGCATATTTTTCTTTCGGCCTTTAGATACAATTATCTTCTCATCACAACCAAATTCTTTAGCCACTAATTTTATGATGGTTTCCAGCTCAACCCTTGGTTTTAATTTCTTTAGTTGCGGGATTTCCTTTTCGTCTTCCTGTAAAGACAGATATCTGTCTTTCACCCAATCCACAAAATCCGTCGAGCCAAGGATAAACCCAGCGGTAAGGTCTTTCTCAGGATTTTCCAATTCTTCAATCTTAACGCTTTCCACATAATCTTTGTAATGCTCCTTAGCTACCTTAGTCGTCCTGCCAAACTGAGAAAGCAACCATTCTGTTTCCAGCCATTTCGGCGTCTTGATTTTTCCGATAAAGGCACCATAACTGCTCCAAGCGTATAATGCCGGGCTTTCGACCATTTTGGCTCTAACAGGATTTAAGTGGATGTATCGGGAAAGTTCTTTCAGATATTCGTCAGCCTCAACTAAAATAGATTTAAAACGCCCCTGAAAAAGATGCCCCACCCTGTTACGCTTCCGATTAAAGTAAGCAGCATAGCTGACGTGAATCCATTGCATGGCTTTACTTAAATTAGGCTCAAGGGTTTCAACTAGGCAATGATAATGAGTTCCCATCAGACAGTAAGTGTGAATTTTTAAAGAATACCGTTCAACCGCCTTTTCAAGGCATTCAAGGAATCTTTCCCTGTCCTTTTTATTCTTGAAAATTGAATCGCCTGCATTGCCGCGATTCATAACATGATAAAAGGCGCCTGTAAATTCCACTCTCAGCGGTCTGGCCATGTCATTTCTCTGATTGGTTTTCCCTGCTTTCCAAATTAACGCGACGACTCAGAAGATAAAATGAAATCAATAAAATGTCAATAATTAATAGTTAAGATCTGACCCCTGGTGTTTCAAAACGCGAGCTTTTGTAATTGGAGTTCATTCGTTTATTAGCTTTTTATTTGATTCAAGAAAGCTTTTATTTTAGCAATTCCATACAATCTAAATCCTCAAAAGCTGAAAACCCTTTCTCAAGACGATCCCACCATACTCTTGGAGGATAACTATAAGAATGCCATTCTACTGGATAAAGAAGATTTGTAATTACGAAAACGCGATAGTCGGCTATTAGATCTTCCCATGTATAATGAATCTGTCGTTTTAACAATTCGTTATGATAATGCTTCAATAACGGCAATTCCATTCGCTGTCTTCTTTCACGATACAATTGTAACGCGATCATATAGGCGAGATCTTTTGCTCCTATTCCAATCCCCCAACTTTGCCAGTCAAATAGGACACAGCGATTGTCTTCCTTATTGTTTGGATAAAGAAAATTCCAGAAATGAGCGTCACCATGCGTGACAGTTTGTTTTCTATGATTTGAAAGTAGATTCCAAATAATTTTAGGCGCTTTCTCAAATATCAATTGGTATATTTTTTTTCGCTTCTTCGGTATGCGATCACCCAAATAATCGACAAATTTTGGATAAACACTTGAGCAATATTGAAAATTTATATTTATTTGATTTTCCAAAGGTCTGACAAATATTGAGTCTCCGAAACGAGGATGATTCCACCAGAAAGCATGCATTACAGCCAATGCTGTAATTGCTCCTTCACTTTCATCATGCAAAGGTGGTATCGGATACTGAGATTGATGGTGTGTTGTCGTAAGATCTTCCAGTAACAGGCAATATTGGTTTGTCTCAGGGCATATCTCTGTTCCGAAACAGGTCAACAATGGCAATTCGGTTTGAATATCAAATACCGAATTATAAAAGTTGAGCTCTCGATGCTTCTCTGATTCTACTAATTCGGGCTTGATCGCTTTTAAAATTATTTTTGGTGGTTTCGCTCCCAAGCTCCCTGGCGAATAGGTCACTCTAAGTGAAACAAAAATGGATATCATTGAGCTGGTTGTGGTGTGTTCTATGGAAGATACATTTCCATTTGATAGAAATCCATTTCTACTCAGAACAAAAGTCAGCCATTCTGGAGTGGCTTGTTTTGTTTTAAAGTTGAAATTGACCAATTCATTCTCCTCTCATTTAACCTCATTTAATGATAGCTAATGGAAGCATAACCGGTGTTTTTTGCAGAGCGACAAAGGAGCGGCGTGAAAAGCATCCGCGTTAATGCACAAGTTGGAAAATTAGTACCTTTTACGGAAAGTGACATTCATGAAATTTCATTCTGGAATTATCACATGAATTTTTGAAATATCGTAGACATTATTAATCAATTCGTTCAGTATCGGCGGTTGGGTCCAAAACCATGAACCATATGCTGCAGCCATAAGAGCATTTGCGTATCTGAATAGTTGAAAGTATTCTAAATACTGATCATTCAGTTCTTTCTCTTGTCTGTATGATTGTAAATATATTTGAGATGCCCTATTTGAATCATATGATGGGACAATATGTTTGAATGCAGCCTTTTGTAGAACCAATGTAGCAGCTACATCCATAACCGGATCGCCAATTCGACATTGACTCCAGTCTAAAATCGCAGTTACCTTGCCATCTTTGGCCAGCAAATTACCTTCATGGAAATCTCCATGACAGATGGAAGGATTTTCACACTCAGATGGTCTGTTTTCAATTAGCCACACAACAATCTCTTTTAACCATGGAAAGCGTTCAATCGCTTTGAGTAACAGATCGAACTTCCCTTCGATGCTGTATTGTCGGCCTCCGAAACCTTCCGTGATCATATTTTTATTCAATTGGTCCGGTTTGACATTGTGGAGTGCAGCATGCATTTTGCCAAGCACCATGTAGGTGTCTGGACCAAAAACCAAATGTAACATCGCTCCGGGTAAAAAATCCATAATCATGAATTGCTCCCCCAGATATTTCTGATCAATACAGCTATAATGTACATATGGTACCGGAAGTCCTTGATCTACCAGAGAATTATGCACAACGCTTTCCATTATTGCGTGTTTAGGACGAAAACCCTTTCGAAATATACGAAGAACCAGGGGCTCTGAGAGAGATGGATGAACGTTCTTTAGCTTAAAATGGAAAACATATGTTTCATTACCACCCTGAATTCGTGATGGGCGAACTTCATAGTCTACTTTCGTATCACCTAGCTCATCTCTGAGAAAGGATAGAAGATTATCAGAAACTTGGTTGAGATTTTTTTCCGAGATTTCCATTTTGAGTTTATTGATGTGTTAATATTCGGATTTTCATATTTTTCCTACAAGTTATTCTAAAGTTTTTCTGGATAACTTTACAAAACAGCGTATCCCGTTGGGGATATAAACAAAGGGCATTGGCTGTTGTGTAACCGTTAGTGAACCATAAACCTATGGTTAATTCAGGTAACTTATTATAATTGATAAGTATTATCTTAACAAATTATTTTTTTAACATAAAATTCCCCCGCTGTATATTCCTCAAAATTGCATGATATACAGAAACAGGAGGATTCTTTATGCTGGCCATCCCTTCGGCTTTTTAAGCCCGATTTGAAGAATATTTGCGGGATAAGGTCCAACAACACACTCGCCGGTTTATAACCCTAAATCTTCAGCTACATCGGCCAGGCCGAGCTTCTCAAGCGTAGGGCGGGTCGGAATCCCGGTCTGCAGGTCCCAACCCATGATTTGATAATAGTCATCTTTCATTTTTTCCAGATCGTCCTCGGAAAAACCGAGTTCAGGCATCAATTTACCTTGAGGGCGAAGCCGATCATAGTATCCCTTGGACACCCGGTCATCCTTGCGGGTGAGGCCGCATTTACAGTTAAAGGCCCTTTCCAGATTATGCATCCTCAGCCCGGTGTCGATCAGAGCCTCGGCCTGAACGGGTGTGCCCAACCCCAGGGTCATGAAATCAGCCATTACGGCCGCATCGACCGGCAGTCCTATAAAGGAGGTCATCCAGGTGCATACGCCGGTGATATCCGCCAGGTCGGTACGCTCTTCATCTTGACGAACCAGGGCGGCCTTCCCGTCCGTAACCCTGGGGTCGGCGGCCACCTTCAGGCCGACCTCTTTTTCCGCCCGTTCCTTATATCGCCTGATCGCTTCTTCAAAGGAGGCTTCATCCTTTGCCCGGACATATCTCCTGGCCGAAACACTGTCCAGGAAGGGTTGTATCTGGGCATCCTCCCCGATAGCCGATACCGCGGAGGCCAACGCCCTGGTTTTGAGCGGGGGAACATGCATGTCAGAAGGCGACCCCTTGGTTATAAGCAGATAATCTTCGGCCCCTTTGCCGATCTTACTGGCCGCTGCAGGGAGCCCATCGGCCAGTAATTCCCCTATCCCTTCCCGATAACTGATCTTCCTGGCCATGGGTAAAATGGCCTCGGGACTGCCCCACTTCATGTCCCGGCCGTCGGTATCCCGGGAAGAGATAATCCCTTTTTCGTTTAATTCCATAAGCCAGGCAATGGCATTAGACAAGGATCGGGCATCCAATCCGTATCGCTGGCATTCGACAAAGACCTTCCAGAAGAGCATCAGATCGGGATTTTGGAGATCCCAGGTCAGGTCTCCATAGGGGCTGCACTTGACGGTCCCTGCCCCTACCCCCGGGATATTATAAGAATCAAAGCAGGCGACCGGGCAGGCGAAGCATCCCACCCGGTTATACAGGTGATTCTTTAAGAACTCTCCTTCGCAGATCGTTTCGCATTCTCCTGTGGCGTTTCCCAAAAGCTCATATAGGGCCCTCATTTCCCTGTCGTGAATCCGGGTCAGCCCGGCCTCATGAAGGTCGTGATAAAACCTGGCTTGTTGGATGGAGACAAGCAGGTTCCGACATCCTTCCAAAAACTCCCCGGGCCGGGCCACCTTGATTCCCTGCCTTCCCCGGACGGCAACGGCCTTCAGGTTCTTTGACCCCATAACGGCACCAAGCCCCGTTCGAGCGGCTGCATTACCCGTGCCTGAATTGATCGAGGCATAAACCACCAGCCTCTCTCCGGCCGGCCCGATGGACACCACCTTGGCCGCCAGGTCCTGTAGCTCCTGTCTCACCATGGCGGGCGTTTCGTAGGTATCCCGTCCCCAGATCGCGGAGGCGTCGCGGATCTCCACCTGATCATCGCGAATGGACAGGTAAACCGGTTTCTCAGCCCTCCCCTCAATCACTAAATGGTCATAACCGGCGAATTTCAACTCGGCTCCCAGGTATCCGCCCATGCCCGAATCGCCCAATGCTCCGGTTACCGGTGATTTGGCCATTACATCGACCCGACAGGCCCCGGGAAAGGGGGTGCCAACCAGGGGGCCGGTCCCAAAAAGAAGGAGATTTCCCGGGTCCAATGGTTTGGTTTCCTGTCCGACACCGTCAAAAAGGATCTTGAGGTTTATGGCCTTTCCACCGACGAATCGCTCCGCATAAGGGTCCACCGGATCGCAGCGGACTTTCCCGTCGGTTAAGTTGATTCTCAGAATCTTGCCCCCGCGCAGATATCCCATTATTGCCCTCCCTTTCTCGGCACGTTTTCCGTCAGGCCTTCGGCTTCCAGAATACCGGCCAGCCTTTCAACCCTTTTCGGATCGTCTGTCTCGTCACCGTTCTCCAGAGTCAAACAGTTCGAATGGCACAAAGGAATACATTGCGGTCGGCCTCCGCAAAGGTCACAGGCGATGAGCCGATGGGTCTGTTGGTCCAGGGAAAGACACCCTGCCGGGCAGGCTTCGGTGCACATCCCGCACTCGGTGCATTTCTCTCGGTCAAATAGTAAGGGGAAACCTTGGTTTTCGCGCCGGATGGCCTCGGTGGGACAGGCCTCAAGGCAAAAAGCTTGTTCGCACTGCTGACAGACCAGGGGCAGGGAAAAGACCAGCCCCCCTTTCTCTCTGCGGACTACGCGAATGGCCGATTTTTCGGGATTGCATTCCCCGAAATGATGAAGGGAGCAGACGACTTCACAGGTTCGACAGCCGGTACATACGGAATGATTCACGGAAATGAATGCCGACATGATCAATCTCCTTCTTGAGTCAGCGAAACCCGAACCAATAACCGGGAAAGGCCGGGCAAAAAAGGAGATCAAAAAAACAGGGCCGGGCCTTAACCTAGAAGTTTTCTTCGGGCCTGTTAGGAAGAAAAGGGACCGTTCCCTTCTCCCAAAAAAGCGGCCTCAGTGGATGGGTTGGGGATTCATGAACAAGGCCAGTTCCCGCCGCAGCTGTTCCCGGTTGGCCGCATCATAAAATTCCACCGGATTGAAGTCATCCGTCAATACACGCCCATGGGTCGGGTCCGCCTGCACTACCCCGGCAAAGGCCGCCGCCACCCGTCCGGCTACGGAGGGATGGACATCCGTCTGATCCGGGTCGCGCAGGAAGGTCAGTTTATTTTGGTCGGAAGCGACAAAGAAAATATTTCCATCCGATTTCCCGGCGTGGAGTTTCACGCTTTTGAAGACCACTCGCAGGGTTTTCGCAAGTGAGGCCGTGGAAAAATCCTTTCCCGGTTCCAGATTGCCGAAGGTGTTGATCACCAGAGTGCCGTCACCCTTTAACACCTTATGTACGGACTCGAAGGCCTCACGCGTCATCAAATGAGACGGCGACGAGTCTCCCAGAAAGGCATCAAGGATGACCGTATCGTAACGCCGTTTGCATTGGTTCAGAAAATGTCGTCCGTCGTCAATAAACAGGTTCACGCGCCCTGACTTGAATTCGAAGTACCGTTCCGCCAAGGGCACCACGGCCGGATTGATTTCCACCACGTCCACCTTCACGCCTTCGCCGGCCATTTGCATCGGCACAATTCCTACGCCGAGGCCGATGAACAGTGCATTTTCAATTTTCTCGGTATAAGCGCGGGCCAAACCATACAACAGGTAGGTGAAGAGATGGATACTCTGCCGGGTCCGCGGGTCAAAGCCGTTCTGACAGAGAAAATCGTTGAAATAAAGCCGGTAAGGCGGTTTCGTAGCCGCCACCACCTGCATCAGGCCGAAATTGGAATTGCTTCGCTCCAATTCGACAACATCCGGAACCTGGATGCGGGCGTCCACCCCCACGCCCCACCACCCGGTTCCCAATCCGACCAGCGCTGCAATCAGGGCTATCACGGTCTTGCTCTTTGCCCTGCCCCACAGGCTGAAATAAATCACCGCAAGCGTAATCAGCATCACTGCGGTGCAGAGCATCGTCACCGAATTAGGCAGGAAGGGAATCAGGGCATAGCCGATCAAGATGGTTCCCGCTACGCTACCCGCCGTGCTGATGGCCGTCAACCGGCCCACTTGACCGCCGACGACATCTACGGAGGCGCTCATCACGCGGACCAGGAACGGCCCCACGGTGGCCAGCAAGGCCAAGGGGATAAAAAACAAAAACATCGAGGCCAGAAGAGACCCCAGGGCAAGCTTGAGTTGGAGGCCCCCTTCCGCCACCGGTCGGCAGAGCGGCACGGTCAGGCACAGATACACCGCAGCGATCAAAATACAGGTATAGAGCCGGTTCAGCTTGGTGGTCCGGTCGACCAGCCAGCCGCCGAACCAATAGCCCACGGCCAGTGACACCAGCGTCACCGCAATCTGGGCCGTCCAGACAAAATGGGAGGTCCCGAAATAGGGTGAGAGCATCTTGGCCCCGAGGATTTCAACGATAAGCACCGCCGCGCCACAAACCGCAGCGGTGACATACAGGTACCGTCGCAACCCGGGGGATAAATGTTTTTCAGTCTTTGGCCGGGGGGGATGGGTTTTTTTCACGGATACCTTTCTGATCTAAGCCGTCGCCGACATCGGCGGTACGGCCGAAATTGAAAAAAGAAAGAAACCGAAAACCGTTTATCCTTTGAAACTATTTGAAAAAATATAAAAAATCACTTGGAGTTGTCAAGAGAATTATCGGCTTTTCCTGTTGGATATTCAACTTCAATTCCCGCCTCAACGAGCAGCCACCTTGAAATAGTCTATTTCCCGAAACGCAGCCGGGAATTCGGTTTTTTTTGATATCGGGAAAGACCGGGATTGCCGCGAATTATTTGCAGACCGTATGAATGGCCGGCCCAAGGATAAACTGGATTCAACCGGGCAATATTTTTCCCTTGAAAATTTCTCTAGTTTTGGTTAAAAAGAAAGAAACTGGTTTCGGGCGGTTAACTCAGCGGTAGAGTGCCATCCTCACACGGTGGAAGTCACTGGTTCAAATCCAGTACCGCCTACCATGAATATCCGGGGGTTAGCGGATGTCTGCTAATCCCTTTTTTTCTGTTACTGTCACCATAAAGGTCCGGCATCTTATCTCAATTAGGTCCAGGCTGTTTCCATGATAACTTAGCGCAAAAATCCTTAACCAAAGATATTTGAAATTTTTCTCTCAATCTGGGAAAATCCGGCAGGATATAGATGAATTTTCAGAATCCAACAGATGAGAACCGACAGGAGTTATCGATGGAAAACATCAAAAGCGAACCGCAACCGATTCAGATCAATACCAGCGATGAGTTGTCCAGGGGCCGATACAGCAATACCATGCTGGTCGTCCACGGACCGGAGGAGTTTATTATGGATTGGTTGCTCCAGTCCCCTAATGGAACCCATCTATTGTCCCGCATTATAGTAACGCCGGGGCATATGAAGCGTATTGTTACGGCACTTCAGGAAAATCTTGACAAATATGAGCAAAATTTCGGCCGGATAAAAACAGCCGATCCTCCGACCACCATGGTGCAATAAGTTTCAATTAACCAATTCCTAAACTTGGATGGTGCCGTGCTAAGCGGGTCTGAGGGTTTAAGCGGATCTTTTATTTCCGATAAAGAGCAAAACGGTCAAATTCCTTTTTCAGCCAATCAGGCCAGAACTTTTGCTCAATGGGATAACTGGCATCCAGAGCCTGAAAGGATCCGCTGCCCGCCGCTTTTTGTATCCGCTCTTGGGTATTATATTTGACTTCATCAACCCCGATAAGTTTTGCTACGCCCTTATTAATCTCTTCCAGCGTTTTATCATAAGGATTGCCTCCCCGGAAGGCCCTCTGGACGGCCAATTCCTGCAAACATTCCGGTCCCCGATGCCATTCTTTAAAAGATGGGAAAAACATGGGGCCGTAGGAAACCCAGAACTCGATGTATTTGGCCCCGGCATTATAGGTGACCCAGACCGACCCGCCTTCGCTGACACTCCCCCGGACTATACTGTCATCTCCCATAGCCACATTTTTATTTCGTAACAAGGATTCCACCCCGCCGAACTTAAGACCCACTTCTTTGGAGCGTGTCGCTCTCTCCCCTTCCTGAAAGGTTCTGACCGCCTGAGGAAGTTTAATCAGGGCCGGGAAAAGATTTTTCTTCAGCCCTTCGGCAATACCGACCGTCACCCCCCACCCGGATTCCGGGTTAGGAATAACCACATCGGCGACGGAAGTCTTATATTGATCGACTAATTCCAGACCCAATTCCCGACGTAATTGGAATATCTCCTTTCCCCGGAATTGAGATCCGACATTACCAAAATAGACTCCTTGAAAAATGTCGGGCAACAGGGATTCTTCGCGCAATCGTTTGGTCTCACATCCCCGGGAAGAGCAAAGGGTCATTTCCGCGCCTTCATATTCTTTTTCGGTGATCCCTTCCAACCGGCGGTGAGAACAGGATTCCGAACTGGCTACAAAGGTGTCCTGGATCATGGCATAGCAAAAAGGCTCAAAGGCCTTGGCATCATTTAAGGCGACCAGATGGATTTCTTTCCCGTCGTAGATCAGGGCCGTCAAGGCAAAGGTGGCCCGGCCGTATAATTTATCGATCAATTTTTTTCCGGCTTCAAAAGTGATCCCGCCTTCGTTAAGGTACTTATGTAAAAAAGCCCCGACAATTTCGGTCTTGTTGTCGGTCTGGAGGATATAATCATTTTCCAATTCGGCTTTAAGGTCATCGTCCTTAATCAGATATCCATCCATGGTCAGGACGACTTTGAGGTTAGCCCCTGTCCGGGGAACGATTTCAATTGGTTCGGCGTTTGTTTTTTCGGCGATTTTTCTTTTGGTATACCCGATATTGCCGATGGCCGCCAAGGGCTCCAGGTCTTGAAAGTTCCGGATGATATTATAATCGATGACTTCAGCGATTCGGCCTAAGCCCTTATGGATGTATATCCCTTTTTTAGTGCCTATGGCCAGACCGGTACTGGCCTTGCCCCGATGCTGGCAGGCCCCTGTGGCCAAAAAGGTCTTGTTTACCAAATCCGGATCGCCCGGTCCGTAAATACCGACAATGCCGTCCATATGAATCCTCCTTGAGTAAAAAATTTCCTAAGACCGGATGAGTATAAGGATAACCAGGGACCGGGTCAAGATGAAAAAAGCATAAAGGAAATAGTCGTGAAAAAAAGGGTTTTTCTTGACAGACGAGCTTCTTTCCAACATACTGCCTTCTCCTAAAAAGGAATCCGCTTAATTAATTTTTGATAGAATAAATCGTGGAACATCATACCGAACTTAAGGGTCGAGCCCTCCTATTTCTTCTTTTTCTCTGGTTCCTCTGGTTTTCGAATTTGGGAGTCCGGATTATCTTCTCACCCATTTTGCCGCTGGTTGAAGACGAGTTTGCCGTCAGCCATGCCCGGGCCGGCGGTGTGTTTATCTTCCAGTCGATCGGTTACGGCTTGTCGATGTTTTTCTCCGGATTTTTTTCAGGCCGGGTGGGTTATAAAAAGTCGATTGTCGTTTCACTTTTGGTCTCATCGGGCGTTTGCTTCTCGATCCCTTTGGTCAAGGTTTTCCCGGTTTTTTATCTTTTTGCTTTCGTTCTCGGTTTTTCAACAGGGGTCTATCTGCCCTCAGTAATGCCGCTTATCACCGAGTATTTCGAAGCAAGACATTGGGGCAAATCCATCGCCATTCATGACTCTGCGGCCTCTATCAGTATCTTCTCCACCCCCTTTTTGGCGTTGGCCCTGCTCCATTTTTTCGATTGGCGAGGGATATTTCCAGTGTTTGCGGGGATTTTTCTCCTGAGCGCTGTCATTTTCTATTTGTCAAGTGATGAGTTCAAAATCCAACATTCCGAAAAAACCCGGTTAAGCGATCTTATCCAAAGGCGATCCCTTTGGATCATGGCCATATTGTGGATGTTTGCCGGGGGTGCCAATATGGGCATCTATTTTATCGTCCCTCTTTTTCTGACCAAGGAGCTGTCTTTAGGTATCGGGTATGCCAATACCGTTTTAGGGGTGTCCCGTTTAGGAGGGATAGCCGTGGCAATTCTGTGCGGGTTCCTTGTGGATCGAATCAGTCTTCGAAAAATTATGTTTGTCATGTTGCTGCTGACCGGCATTTTTACGGTCCTTATGGGCACCGCTCCTGTTCGCCGGGTGGGGATATTTCTTTTTTTTCAGGCCGTTGTCGTAACCGGTTTTTTCCCGTTGGGACTGGTGTCCATGGCCAGGATGTTCGATCGGGAGGTTCGAGGTCTGGCTACCGGCCTTACCCTGACCATCGGGGTTATCCTTGGAGGAGGTCTGATGCCCTACCTCCTTGGTCTGTCGGGGGACCTGATCAGTTTCCGGTTCGGCATCACACTGCTTGGGATAGGGGTTATCCTGTCCAGCGGGCTGATTTTTTCTTTGAAGGAAATCAAATAATAAAAGGAAGGGATGCACCGGCTGGGTTCTTTTGGGTTATATTCAACTTACCCTCCGCCTCAGGTGGACCACCCAAACCCAAATCCCTCGAAATTCAAATAGACTAATCGGACTCCCAGCCTCCTTTCTACGAGGATCAGGATTTCGGGGCTTCCGCAGATCACTCCACTGTTTGAGGAAAATTTAAGAGGCAGAGGGGGTAGTTCGTCCAAATTTGGGTAGTCTCCCTCTTCTTTTCCCCTTATCGCTTCCTGTTTGTAAAATCCAGCCCGGTAAAGTCCCTATTTCTTCAGAAGACTCCCTATTTCCCTTATCTAAAAGTGAAGGGGGGCAAGCCTGTTTTTCTCCTTGACGGTGTTCTTTTTCTTGTTTTATAATCTTACCATCAAAAAATAACTTCTTATTAAATGGCCTCAATAACCTAAGGAGAAAAAGACATGTCGAAAAAGTTAGAAGATATTATCAATGTGGCCATGGAGCTTAACTTAGAAGATAGAGCGCAGTTGGCGGGGACGCTCCTGTTTAGCCTGGATGAACCATCCGAATCTGACGTAGAGCGCCTCTGGTTGCAGGAGGCTGAGCGTCGGCTTCAGGATTTCCGAGCGGGCAAGGTCAAAGGAATCCCGGCGGAAGAAGTGTTCAATCGAGCTATTGCTGCCATTTCATGAATTCAGAGTTCCTTCCCGAAGCTGATGAGGAATTCCGCGAGGCGGTTTGGTACTATGAATACGAGGCACCTGGGGTCGGCCTCAGCTTCGTTACCGAGGTTCGTAGGGGCGTCACATTCATCAACGAAAATCCTTATGCCGCAACGGAGGTCGGGGGTGGCATAAGGAAGAAAGTCCTGAACCATTTCCCGTTTAGCCTTTTGTAATCTTTAGGGACGTTGTTCATTTCATTCAGTTATTATTTTCTTCCTTTTCCTCTTACCATAAAATGGTGTTGGGTCCTCTAAACATATTAGTCTGCATTACGAGGCCTGTTTCATAAATAATCTATTTTGCTCTCAACTTCAAAAAGTTACTGAATCAAATGAACAAAATAACTCCTTTAATTCATCGGACAGGGCCTCCCGCTGTGCAGCCATTCCGGAAAATGTCGTAGGGATTAAAAGCGGGAAGAAGGACAGACTGTCCCATAGACGGCGGGAGAAAATCTTTATAACCGCAATCCTTCCATTGGAGCCATTTGAGAGACTTGTCTTCGAGGGGCACAGAAAAATGATAGACAATCTCTTCCGGGCCATTCTCTTTATTCATAGCGGTAACACGGGCAGTCATGCCCGTTACCTGGAATTCCTGATTGATACTTATCGGGTCCTCCTCCAGGGATCGGAAAACACGATCATTGGATCCTTTAAAAAGGCCTCCGGGAATGTGCACCCGAATGGAGTTTTCATCGATGCGGTAAACCTCAACAGCTACAGGTGTAACGGAAAGAACACGCATCCCGGCTGGACGTTTTCCTTCCGTTATCCCGATATACCAGATGAGCCAAGGGGAAAGCTGGGAGGATGGATTGACCATAATAAGTTCCTGTTGTGCAATTTCCGGATCGTTCAGGACGTGTTCAGCAGCAGCAACAAAGGGATCACCTAAAGGTTTCATAACATAGGAGTATAATGACAACTGAGGCGGGGACAGAACAAGGCGGACCAAAACCAGGTAAACAACGACAATGGTGGCGGGAATCCGCCAAAAGCGCGAAATAGGCAAAACACCGTCGTTTCGCCAGAGAAGTATAAGGCACTGAGCCAGGAGCCCCATGGCGCCTATGCCGATAAACAGAAGCAACCTGCTGCTGGGACCAGCGGCCGCCACCGGCACAATAGACAAGATCATGCCCGTAAACCAAAAGCGGGCAACCCTGTCTTTTCGGATCAAAGGCACCAAAATGAAGGCCAACAGGACAAGAAAGATAAAGGCACGGATGAGAGCGGTCTTTTCACTGATCCTGCTCCCTACAGTATCTAAAAATATGGTCGACCACTGGCCCAGGAGCAGCAGGGGCGCCCGCGTCATCAGGGCCTGGGCAAATGCTACAGGGGCGTTCAGGGGATCGACATACATTCCTGAACCATGGGTGCCATAGCCGAAGGATCGGTAGACAAGGGCCCAGGATAGAAACACGATAACGCAAGGCCACAATGCCCAAAGGCGATGAAGCAGGGGCGAGGGGCTCTCTGTTCCTGCCTGTGGCTGACGATCAAGAAAGAGGGCGTAAGAAAAAAGATAAGCGCCAACAGCAACGGCCATTTCTCCTGAAAGCAGGGCCAGGGCAAGATAAGCGGGGCACAGGACGCCATGCCATTTCTTGCCTTCTTGTCGCCACTTGTCGTAGGACAGAAGGCATAGAATCCCGAAAAAAGCTGCCAGCAGGGCATGCCGATTTGCCAGCCAGGCTACCGGCATAGCGTGGGAATAATCGACGGCAAAGAAGAGGGCCGCCAACCCGGCAACGACGGTAAGGCCCATAAAACGCCGATAAAGCGATGCGGCGGCGGCCGCCAAAGCAGCGTACCAGAGTATACTCTGCAGGTGCATCAAAGAAGGCCAGTCAGGCCAGAGTTTGTAATCAATCCACAAAGACAAGGCGTTCAAAGGTCGGAAAAAAGAAATTCGCAAATCAGAAGGCGCCCACCAGGGAAGCATTCCTATGTTTTTGACAAATTCATTGATTTGTCGATTACCTTTGAGGAAGGAATAAACATCCAGAAAACCTAAAGGTCCCGGGTGGGCAGTCTTGTTAAAGCCCAGCATGGTCATGCGCTGGGAGTAGTCATCAAACTGCAAGCCAACCCACAAGGCGGGCAGGGTAAGAATCACGGCTACTACCGAGAGGTGAAGGGCAAGCCATGGGTGTGTGAGTCTGCGCGCCAACATGTTCAAAAGCCGGGCGCTCCATATCCTTTTTTGACCCGGAGTAGATATTGAAGAATCTTTCATTGCTTTTTCCATCCTCGGTTTTTTTTGGATGAGAACTTGCCTTCAAAAGATCAGGGGGCAAGTCTACCCTTGAACTGATCACTTATCTTGGTCCGACCGTAAGGTTAAACGATTTTTCCCATCTTATTAATAGCGCTCTTACCGCCGATCGCACCGAGATTCTTTGATTCCAGCGCCGAATTGGGAACAATAATCAGCGAGACTTTGCAACACTCGCCAATCCTCCCACGGCTCTTGATGAGGCCTCGTTTTTTACCCTTTTACTCCTCTAATTTTTTTTGTTCCGCTGTTGTTTCCTGTTTTTTTCGGCTCATCTCAGCTAATGCGGCCATACCGCCTATAGCGCCAATATTCATCGACTCCAGGGCCGAACTGGGCACAATCATTAGGGAGCCTTTGTCTTTCATTCCTTCGAAGAGCATGTTCATGCCGCGCAGTTGAAGGGCCACCGGGTTATTGATATATTGCTCGCTGGCTTTGGCGAATTTTTCGGCTATTTCGGTTTCAGCCGTGCCCAAAATGATGCGGGCCTGGCGCTCCCGTTCGGCCTGGGCCTGCCGGCTCATGGCATCGGAGAGCTCGATCGGGATGATGACATCTTTGATGCCCACGTTATTGCAGGTAATGCCCCAGGGATTGGTCAGTTCGTCCAGCACGTGTTGCAGATCCGACGCGATCTTGTCGCGGTTTTGTAAAAGATCCGCCAGTTCATGTTTGCCGATCGTGTCACGCAGACTTGTCTTGGCCACAAAGGAAACAGCTACCGCATATTTCTGTACTTCCAGCGCCGCTTTTTCAACATCCCAAACCGTCCAGTAGACGATCGCATCAACGGTAACAGGAACCGTATCTTTGGTAAGCGTGGATTCCGCCGTAATATTGGTGACTCTCAGACGTTGGTCGATGTAGTCGCAGATACGGTCCATAACCGGGATAATGAAAAAGAAACCCGGGCCTTTTAATCCCTTAAATTTTCCCATCCTAAGCACCACGGCTTTTTCCCATTGGTCTACCACTCTGATAGACGTCTCCATAAACCAGGCCAAAATAATCCCAGCCGGAATAACCCCCCACATCGGTTTCCAGTTCGGATACAGCCAGACACAAATCAACCCGGTAACGACAATCATAGCGAAAAACACAGTCGTGGAAACCGAATTAAACCCTCTCCTGACTTTTGTCTCTTGTGCCATCTCTTGCCTCCTATCTGTAATGTCGTCCTCCATTGGTCGACGGTCATATTCGTTGTCTCTGCCATCTTCTCTGATCATTTCTGCCCAATATTCTTCAGGTGCCATCAGATTACCTCATCTCGATTTAATTTCTTCGATCACATCATCGGTGGTGAACCCATAGGTTGCGGCAATGCTTAAGAACTCATTGCAGATGTCGGCGAGTTTTTTTTTGCTTTCACCCCGGTCAATTTTTACTTTGCTCGTTCCAATAAATGTGCCTGTCCCCTGTTGCGTCTCCAGAATGTTCTGAATCTCCAATTCCTTGTAAGCCTTGCTGATGGTATTCAGATTTACCTTGAGTTCAACGGCCAGAGAGCGCACCGTGGGCAGTTGTTCGCCGACATGCAAGCTTCCTGTCGCAATCCCATAGCGAATTTGATCAATGACTTGCCTGTAAAAGGGAACCCCGCTTTTGGGATCTAATCTGAACTCGATCATTAATAACCACCTCTTTTCATTGATGTTCCATATTACTATTGTACTGTTTAACTTATACAATATAGTACTAAAACACTAATGTCAAGAAAAAAATACAATCCTTAAATAAAGTGAGTCGGGGGATGTAAATGGAACGTTCGTTCTGAATTGACTTATTCTCCTTCAGTAGTTCCATGTCGGATAATATATTAATTTATTGTCCGATGAATAAGCCAAAACAAGGAAAGGTCCGGCCATGAATAAAGATCAAATCGTTGAGACCTTGGACCTCTGGATATTTTGGGAAAAAGATCTGGGTACCGGCCATATTAGAGAAGCGCATTTAGAATGGAATTCAAAATGCCGTGGCTTTTAAATTTTCACCGGATAAAGGAAAGTTATTGGAAAATGCGGTGTTCCTGCATCTTAAAAGGAAGAAAAAGGAGAGAATCCAATATAACTGTTATCCCCTTTTATCAATGGGCCTTGAAGGCATGATCTCTTTTCAAAAGAAAATTGAACGAAGGGATAGACGATGGGCTATAGTCAAGGAGCTTTAGCTCAAAAGATGGCCTAACTTCATTCCTATTGCCCCTGCCTGCACGCAGGTGCCTGCTTTTTCATCCATACCGTCCAGTGATATAATCATTAGTCCGGTCATCCTGGGGCTTGGTGAAGATCTGCCCGGTGGGCCCGAATTCGATCAGGTCCCCCAGGAGCATAAAACCGGTTTCTTCGGAGATCCGGGCGGCTTGCTGCATGTTGTGGGTAACGATAACGATGGTAAAGTTTTCCTTAAGGTTCAGCATCAGGCTTTCGATCTTTTCCGTGGCCATCGGATCCAGGGCCGAGCAAGGCTCGTCCATCAGGACGATACGGGATTGCAAGGCCACAATACGGGCAATGCAGACCCGTTGTTGCTGCTCGAGGGTTAAACTTAAAGCCGATTCTTTCAGTCTGTCTTTTAAGGTTTCCCAGAGGCCTACCGCGGATAAGGCCCTGAAGGCAATTTTCTCCCACTTCTTTTTTTCTGAAGGGAGCTGGCCGTGGATCTTAAGGCCGAAAATGACATTTTCCAGGATAGAGAGGGGAAAAGGGTTGGGTCGTTGGAAAACCATACCCACTTCCTTCCGAAGTTGAATTAAATCGGTTCCCGGGGCATAAATGTCTTTGTCCCCGATGAGAACCTGCCCTTCAATCCGAATTCCATCAATGAGATCGTTCATTCGGTTCAGACAACGAAGCAGGGTGGATTTCCCGCATCCCGACGGACCAATCAAGGCAGTTATGGTTTTTTCCTTAAAAAAGGAAGTAATCCCTTTTAAGGCTTGAAAAGAACCGTAATACAAGTCCAGATTATTAATGGCAATGGCTGGCAAGTTTCCTCCCCTTTAACCGAATCTTCCTGAAACATAATCTTCAGTCCGCTTATCGGACGGGTTGGTAAAAAGCATGTCCGGGGGCCCGTATTCAATCAAATCCCCCATCAGGAAAAAGGCCACCCTATCGGAAATACGGGCAATCTGTTTGGTATTGTTGCTGACCAGAATAATGGTATAGTCCTTCTTAAGGTTGCGCAAGGCTTCCTCAATCTTGGCCGTAGAGATCGGGTCCAGGCCGGAAGTCGGTTCATCCAGAAGAATGACCTCGGATTGCATAGCCAGGGTCCGAGCTATACAGAGGCGTTGCTGCTGGCCACCGGAAAGCTTCAGGGCCGATTCAAAAAGACGGTCTTTCACTTCGTCCCACAAGATGGCGGCTTGAAGGCTCTGTTCCACCCGCTCATCCAGGATACGCCGGTCTTTTACACCGTGCATCCGGGGGCCAAAGGTTAAATTTTCATAAATGGAACGGGGCAAAGGGATCGGTTTGGCAAAGACCATGCCCACCCGGGCACGCAGAAGATTGACATTGTAATGGGGCATCAGGATGTCGACCCCATCCAACAAGACCTGCCCCCGGATTAATATATCGGGGATCAAATCGGTTAAGCGATTCAAAATACGCAACAAGGTGGTTTTCCCGCTATTGGAAGGCCCCATGATCCCGGTGATTTGACTTTTAGGGATGGCCAGGGAGATGGATTGAAGGGAGAATTCCTGGCCGTACATAACCGTCAGGTCTTTGATTTGAATTTTATTCTGATCAAAATTTGTCACTTTTTACCCCGATATCCACAATCCACAATTCGCAATCGAAATCATGAGTATCTTTTCATTAAAAACCGCATGGTCATATAGGCACTGATGTTGATAATCAATATGAGCAGAACCAGGATGGCTGCTGTTCCGTAAGCCATAGGCATGGAGATCCCTTCCCGGGCCAAAATATAAAAATGGACGGCCAAGGTTCGACCGGATTCAAAAATGGAACTCGGAAACCGCAGGGAAGAACCGGCGGTAAAGATAATGACCGCCGTTTCACCAACAGAACGGGCGATACTCAAAACAATACCGGTCACAATCCCAGGGAGAGCCGCAGGCAAGACCACACGGGTAATGGTCTTCCACTTACCCACTCCCAGGGAGAAGGCCACTTCTCGATATTCTTGAGGGACTGATAAGATCGATTCCTCCGAAGTCCGAATGATCGTCGGAAGCAGCATGGCCGAAAGGGTCAGACCGCCTGAAAGCAAACTCCATCCCCAACCAAAAGCTATGACAAAGATGGCAAATCCGAAAAGCCCCAGAATAATAGACGGGATACCTGCCAGGGATTCGGTACCGAAACGGATGATTTTGGTAATCAGGCCTTCCCGTGTGTATTCGGTCAGATAAATGGCCGTTCCAAGTCCCAGGGGGGTGGCGAAGAAAAGGGCGATCCCGATGAGATAGACGGTACTGACGATGGTGGCCAAAATTCCACCCGAGCGTCCCATATCGACCGGATTGGTGGAAAGAAAGGTCCAGGAAAGTTGTGGAAGCCCTTTAATAAAGATATAAATGATAATAAAAAACAGGATCCCGATGGTTGAACCGGTTAGGATCCAAAGCAGGGTTTTGATGATTTTTTGGCTCAAAATGGGATTAAGACGCATCATTTTTTCCGCATGAGGAGATTAGCCAAGATGGTCAGGGCCATAATAAAAATAAAAAGGATCATCCCGGCGGCAAAAAGGGCCGTCCGATGATCCCCTGCGGAATAACCCATCTCCAGGGCAATGGTGCTGGTCAGGGTTCGCACCGGATCCAACAGGGAACTGGGTATCTTTAGGGCATTTCCGGCCACCATAATCACAGCCATGGTTTCACCGATGGCCCGGGCCATACCCAGGATGATGGCCGTCACCACCCCAGACCGGGCAGCCGGAAGAATGACCAGCCAAATGGCCTGCCAGTGGGTGGCCCCCATAGCCAGAGCCCCTTCTTTATATAACAGAGGAACCGCTTGAATGGCGTCGATGGAAATACTGGTAATGGTCGGGAGGATCATAATGGCCAAAATAATCGAAGCGGCTAAAAGGGATAAACCTGGTCCACCCAGATATTCACGGATGATCGGGACCAATAAAATGACCCCTAAAAATCCGAACACCACCGAAGGGATGCCGGCCAAGAGTTCAATAGTCGGTTTCAAGAAGACCAGCAAGCGGGGAGGACAGAACTCCGCCAGGGTAACGGCACAGGCCAGGGCCAAGGGTACTCCCATAACGATGGATCCGAAAGTCACGGCCAGGGAGGAGATAATCATGGCCAAAATCCCGAAATGGCCTTTGGTCGGAGCCCATTTGGCACTGAACAGGAAATCTTTTATCCCCGCTTTTAAGATGACGGGAAGCCCTTCCTTAAAAATGAAAACCGTAATGAGTAAAAGGACCCCGATAGCGGAGAATGCCAAAAGAGTAAGAATTTTTTCGATGATCTTTTCTTTCATCTTATTGGAATCCCACTAAACCTTCTTTTTCCAGAATTTGCTGACCCTCTTGGCTCAAAACAAAATCAACAAACTGAGAAGCCAGGGGCGTGGGCTGACTGGGAAGGACGAAGATGAATGGCCTGGTCAGAGTGTATTGATTGTTTTTGATAGTGGTCAAATTGGGGATGACCGAGTTGACGGCTAAGGCCTTCACTTGATGGTTGAGGATACCAAAGGAAATATAGCCGATGGCTTGGGGGTTATTAGCAATGATTTCCCGGACTGAACCGTTGGAGTCCTGGACCAGGGCTTCATCGGAAATCTCCCCTTTTTTCATAACCAGACTTTCAAAGGCATCTCGAGTCCCTGAACCTTCTTCCCGGTTGACAAAATAGATCGGTTTGTCCACCCAGCCTAAGCGGGACCAGGAGCGAATTTTACCGGAAAAAATACCCCGAAGCTGTTCAATCGAAATATCATTTACCGGATTTTGGGGGTGGACAATAACAGCGATCCCATCTTTGGCAATAATTATTTTAGTTAAGTCTCCTTCATTGGGATGGAGCTCTCTGGAAGAAGTGCCGATTTGGGCGACTTTTTCCCGGCAGGCCTTGATCCCGGCGGTCGACCCCCCACCTTGGACATTGATAATTAGCTTGGGATTGATATCCATATAGATTTCCGCCAATTTCTCAGCGAATGGTTGGACGGATGTGGAACCGGCAATCGTTAAGGCTTGTGAATGGGTAAAATTTTTTGAAGAACAGCTTAAGGCCATTAAGCATAAAAATAAAGTTACCCCAAGCCGGAACTGATTAAAGCGCATTAAAAAAGACCTTTTCTTGCAACCACCTCGAAATTGAGGCAAAAGACCTATAAATTTCTGGTGCGCCCGGCCCGACTCGAACGGGCGGCCTGCGGATTCGAAGTCCGACGCTCTATCCGACTGAGCTACGGGCGCACGCAAAGTCACCATACTAAAAAACGGCTTCAAATTCAAGAAAATCAATGAGGTAGAAAAAAATAAAGAAATTCAATTTTAATAGGCACTTATTGTTCTTGAAACGCTTTTCAAGGTGTGTTATTTTTTCTTTTATAGGTGAAAAAAATACGGGGGGCCTTTGATATGTTTGTATTTGGGAATTTACTGATAGCCGTTGCCAAAATTTTAGATATAATTTTTACAATCTATACCTGGATCATCATTGCCCAGGCGATTATCTCCTGGGTTCGACCTGATCCCTTCAACCCCATCGTCCGCTTCCTTTATTCGGTTACCGAGCCGGTGTTAAGGCCCATTCGTCGTTATCTGCCGGTGTCCTGGGGTGGATTCGATTTTTCTCCCCTTCTGGTTTTGCTGGCGGTTTTCTTTTTACAGGAATTTTTAGTAAAAAGTCTGATTCAACTGGGTTATCGAATGTGAACAAGGACCATAAAGATCCAATTAATACAGTTTCCTTCCCTGCACCTCTCCCCTTCTGCTTGAAGCCCATTTCAGAAGGAACCGTCATCAATATTCGGGTCCAGCCTGGGGCTAGAAAAACAACTTGGGCGGGTTTTCACAGCCAAGAATTGAAGTTAATGGTTCAGTCCCCTCCGGTGGAGGGAGCGGCCAACCAAAGTTGTCTTTCCTTTTTAGCCCGGTGGTTTGGATTGAAGAGGTCCGAGGTCGTCCTGCTTAAAGGAGGGAAATCCCGTTCAAAGGTTTTTCTGCTGAAAGGTCTGACTTTGGAAAAATGTCTGTCCCTTATTCCAGTCCATAATCAGGATCTGCTGGAATAACGGTAGGATAATAGTCGTCGACCATCTCCAGATCAAACCATTGTTTTTTGGCCAGGGCACAGCGGATATTGAGGGCGCAATATTTCAGGCAGATCGAATCAATCCGGTTAAACTGGCTGAAACAATCAAAACGGCCACGTAATTGTTGGGCGGTAAAAAGCTTCTGCATATATGCCTCCTTAAAAAACCCTGCGGCATAAAGGGATCAACCATTGACCAACACCGGGGAATTCCTTAAAAAAATAGAAGAGTTAGAGCGAAGTCTTTAAGGAAAAGCGTTGCGTGATTATGATCATAGCCTAAGGGGGGGCATTTGTCCAGATAAAAAAGGACCGGGGAAAGAAAAACTATTTATTGTTTAACTAATTGTTTTTACATTACTTTATAATTTTCTGAATCGGAATCCCCTTCAAAGTCTTAGAGACCGGAAAACTCACCGAATATACATCTACTTTGGTTACCGGGTCGGTTCTGAGAAGAATTTTAACCAAGCCTCTTCCTGGATTGCAGGATCTCTATCATTTCCTGATGAATCAGTCCATTGGTGGCCAGTATCTGCTTTTTGTGGATATGGAAAGGGTGACCGGAAAAATCCGAAACTTGCCCCCCGGCTTCTTCCACAATAAGTACACCGGCGGCCGTATCCCAGGGCTTCAGATAGGATTCCCAAAAACCCTCCAACACCCCTCGAGCCACCAGACAAAGGTCCATAGCCGCCGAACCGGCCCGGCGTATCCCTTGGGCCCGAATAATCACCCGTTCAAATCGCTTCAGGACCGACTGATGGGTTTTTCTGATATTATAGGGAAATCCGGTGGCCAGAAGACCTTGAGAAACCCTGGTCATCGACGATACCCGAATAGGACGGCCGTTGTAAAAAGCCCCTTTTCCTCTTAAGGCCCAGTAAGTTTCTTCACGTTCCGGGTTGTAGACGATTCCCAGGAGGGGGGAATACTCAAAGGTCAAGGCCAGGGAAATACAAAAAAAGGGGAAACCGTGAACGAAATTGGTGGTTCCATCCAAGGGATCCAGGACCCAGCAATAAGGGGAAACACGACGTTCAATCCCGGATTCTTCAACCAGAAAATCAGAATCCGGAAAATGGATCTTGAGTTTGGAAATCACCGTTTCCTGGAACTTGAAATCCCATTCGGTGACCAGATCGATCGCCCCTTTTTTTTGATAAGATTTCTTTTTTCGAAATCCTTTTTTCAAGATCCGGCCTGCCTCCAATACAGCCTCCGAGGCCGTCTTAAAAGCATGGTCAATGTTCAATTGATAAATACCTTGCTATAGTAGTCTGTATCCATCAGGGCCTTGCCCGCTCCCATAACCACCGAGGTTAAAGGATCTTCGGCAATATGGACCGTAAGACCCGTTTCCCTCTCCAGAAGTTTATCCAATCCCTTGAGCAGTGCTCCTCCCCCGGCCAGGGTCATCCCTTGCTGACTGATATCCCCCGATAAATCAGGTGGGGTTTTTTCCAAAGCCCGTTTGACGGCATCAACGATGGCCCAAATGGGTTCGGCCATCCCTTCTCGAAGATCTTTGTCGGTCAGTTGAATCGTTCTCGGGATCCCGGAAAAAACCTCTTTCCCTGAAATCTGAAAGGGTATCGCTTTCCCCTGAGGATAGGCCGACCCGAAGTCGATCTTAATCTGTTCGGCGGTATTCTCCCCTACCTGTAAATGGAATTTCTTTTGTAGAAAATACATAAGGGATTCGTTAAGTTCGTCCCCGGCCACCCGGATGGACTCGCTGTAAGCCGTGGAAAATAAAATAATGATGGCCACTTCCGTTGTCCCCCCTCCGATGTCCACGATCATATTGGCCCGGGTGGACTGAACCGGCATGCCGGCTCCAATAGCCGCGGCCATGGGTTCTTCGATCAGATATACGTCCCTGGCCCCTGCTTCCAAGGCCGATTCGACCACAGCCCTTTTTTCGACCATGGTGATGCCGGACGGAACGCCAATGACCAAATTAGGTCGAAAAAATCTGGATTTTTCACGAACCTTAAAAAGGAAATATTTGATCATCTCCCGGGTAATCTCAAAGTCAGCGATAACCCCGTCTTTCATAGGACGAATCGCTGAAATGCGCGGAGGAGTCCGTCCTAAATAGTCCTTGGCCTCTTTGCCGACGGCCAGAACCTGGCCGGTTTCATTATTGATGGCCACGACCGAGGGTTCATTGAGAACCACCCCCTGGTTTTTTTTAAAGATCAAGGTATTGGCCGTCCCCAGATCCATGGCCATATCTTCGGAAAAGAGGCCGAAAAGTTTTCTAATAAGCATAATAGACTCTTACACTTTTTGATCTAATAATTTTTATAACCTGTTTTAATTCTTAAAAAATATCATCTATAAATTTATGGGTGATTTTAATATGGTTAGGGATTGCGGGTTAAGAAATCAAAACCTACTCTCTAAAAACGCCTAACCCGTAACTCGCAACAGAGACCTTTCCAATATCTTTGGTTAATTTTGTTCTCACAGATTCATTAAATAAAGGATTGAGGTAATAATGGTCTGACCGGCCGAAGTCAAGGCCTGGATTTCATCGTCTTCCCAATTATTTTCCCGGTGGCCGACCAAATTCATTACCCCATATAACTTGCCGAAAAAAAGCATAGGCAGTCCGATGTACGACTGGAAGTGCATACAAGGGTCATCGGGGAAAAAAATATACGATTTATGATTCCTCGGTTTCATGGAACGCCGCACCAAAGGTTTTTCTTCGCGGATGACCCATCCGGTTAATCCCATATCAATGGGTAAAAAGGTTTTTTTCAAGGGGGCCTTCAAAGTTCCCTCCAAGGCGACCACCTTGTAACGATCTTTTTTCTTAGGGACCAAAACCAAAAAGGCTGCGTCCGTGTTGGAAAACTTCCGGCAACACTGAAGCACCCTTTGATAATACTGGTTTAAATCCTGTTTTTTCTTTGAAAGGGTGTTGATATGATTAAAAAACTCCAAAATGGTCTGCTGCTGCTTTTCTATTTTTGCAGTGGCTTGGGCCTGAAGAACCTGAAGGACCAGCAAAGAAAAATCATGCAGTATTTTTTGGTCCTTATCGGTAAAAACATAGTTACGCTTACTATCAACACACAGAACCCCGACTTCCCCAACAGGAACGGCTAAAAATGATTTTATTTTTTCATCCTTCAAGTACAGTTTAAGATTCCGGGTATCCCGGTCGAATGGAGCGATATTGACCGGACGTTGGTTCTTGGCCACCCACCCGATTAAACTGTCCCCCACTTGAAGCTGGGTATCGGGGTTAATATGGAGGCTCAGACTATGATAACATCTAAGGTTTAACTTGTTTTTAACGGAATCGAACAGGAAGAGGGCCGTTGTAAAGGACTCGGTCACATTACTGATGAGCTGAATTAATTCATTCAAGCCATCATCGGAAAGGGTTTCCTTTAAGGCCGGAAAGGGCATTTTAAAAAATGGATTATCATCCATCGCATAATGTGTTATACAAATATTAGATTTGATTCATGCCGTTTAATCCGGCCTTCTTTAAATAATTATCGTATTTGACAGAAGTTGTCAATTTTTTTTGGAAAGGGTTCATGAAAACTGTCGGTAAAAGAAAGCCGCCTTCGGAAACCCATAGGCGGAAAACGGTTTCTGTCTCCGTCGGGGGAATTCGGGTCGGAAGCGGGCATCCCCTTGTGGTGCAATCCATGACCAGTACGGATACCCATGATGCCCTTCGGACTTTAAAACAGATCCAGGAACTTTCTCGGGCGGGTTGTGAGTTGATCCGGGTGGCCCTTCCGGATCAAGCTGCCATTCCGGCCTTCCAGAAAATCGTTCAAAAGTCCCCCCTGCCGGTTATCGCCGACATCCACTTTGATTTTCGATTAGCCCTGGAGGGGATGAAGGCCGGTGCGGCCGGTATTCGAATCAACCCCGGCAATATCGGGGGTCCGGCAAAAATCGCCCGGCTTATCGAGATGGCCGAACAAAAAGGGGTCTGTATTCGTATCGGGGTCAATGCTGGTTCCCTGGAAAAAGGGTTACTGCCGAGGTGGAAAACAGAAGGGCAAGCCGAGGCCATGGTGGACTCGGCCTTAAGGCATGTCGCCATTTTCGAAAAGATGAATTTTAAGAATCTAAAGATTTCACTGAAGTCTTCCGATGTGCTCCAAACCGTTCGAGCCTATCAATTATTGGCCAAAGAGGTGGCTTATCCTTTTCACCTGGGGATTACCGAGGCCGGGACTATCCTTTCCGGAACGGTAAAATCGGCCCTGGGAATCGGCCTTCTTCTCTATCAGGGGATCGGCGACACCCTGCGAGTTTCTCTAACGGCCCACCCTCGGGAAGAAATCAGGGTGGCCTACGAAATATTGAGGGCCTTGGGATTAAGAAAGAGAGGGGTTGAGATTATTTCCTGTCCAACTTGCGGGCGGTGCCAAATCGATCTTTTGCCTTTGGTCCAAAAGGTGGAAAAGGCGGTTCAAAAATATACCCATCCTTTAAAGGTGGCCATCATGGGCTGTGTGGTGAATGGTCCCGGTGAAGCCAGGGAAGCCGATATCGGGATAGCCGGCGGAAAGGGATTGGGGCTTCTTTTTTCTAGGGGAAAGCTGATCCGCAAGGTGCCAGAAAAGGACCTGGCGGAAAGCCTGTTGGAGGAAATAAAAAAGATGATTTAATGTGTCGTTGCGAGATACGGGTTGCGGGTTGAAAAATCGAAACCCGTTTACCAGTAAATGGCAGGCAATAATCCGCAACCCGAAACACGTAACCCGAAACAAAGCGTTTTAAACATCTTGGATTGGACTTTTGCAAATACCTAAACAAATAAGCGATCAAGGAGAGTAGTTTCGTTATGCTTTATTCCCAGTTGTATATTCCCACCTTAAAAGAAAAACCCACCGAAGCAGAAGTGATCAGTCACCAACTGATGCTCAGGGCCGGTTTTATTCGAAAATTAACCTCCGGAATTTACAGTTTTCTGCCTTTAGGGGTTCGCTCTCTTCGTAAGATGGAAGCCATCATCCGGGAGGAAATGAACCGGGCCGGTGCCCAGGAGGTACTGCTTCCGGCCCTCCAACCGGCCGAGCTCTGGCAGGAAAGCGGCCGCTGGGAGAAATACGGCAAAGAATTGATTCGAGTCCGGGATCGGCATAACCGGGACTACTGTCTGGGACCGACCCATGAGGAAGTGGTTACCGATCTCCTTCGTCATGAGATACGCTCCTACCGGCAATTGCCTATCAATCTTTATCAGATCCAGACTAAATTCCGGGATGAGATTCGCCCACGTTTCGGCCTGATGCGCGGCCGTGAGTTCGGTATGAAGGACGGGTACAGTTTCGACCGTGACGAGGAAGGGGCCGGCAAAACCTATCAAAAGATGTTTGAGGCCTACCAACGGATATTTACTCGATGCGGCCTGCAATTTAAGGCGGTGGAGGCCGACAGCGGGGCCATCGGCGGCAGTTACTCCCATGAATTTATGGTCCTGGCCGAAAGCGGTGAAGATGCCATCCTGGCCTGCACGGCCTGTAGTTATGCAGCCAATGTGGAACGGGCCGAATCCATTGACCGGTTTCAAGCCGATCCAAAAGAAGAACGGAAAGAGCGGCAAAAGATTTCCACTCCGGCCCAAAAGACCGTGGAAGAGGTGACCCGATTTCTTTCTATTCCCTCCCAAAGGCTGGTCAAGACCCTAATCTACCAGACCGATCAAGGACCGGTGGCCGTTTTAGTCCGAGGAGACCAGGAAGTCAATGAAACCAAATTATTAAAAGTCCTTGATACTCAAGAGTTGAATCTGGCTGATGAGGTCACGGTTCAAAAACTCACGGGTGCCCCGGTCGGGTTTGCCGGGGCCGTAGGTCTTTCTCTTCCCCTCTGGGCTGACCATACGCTGACAGGCCTTAAAAATTTTGTGATGGGAGGCAATGAAGCGGATATCCACTGGATCAACCTGAACTGGGGGACCGATGTGGCCATTCCCCGATGGGCGGACCTGCGCCTGGCGCAGGAGGGGGAGCCCTGTCCCAAATGTCAATCACCCCTTAAGGCCTTTAGGGGAATCGAGGTGGGGCATGTATTTAAATTGGGGGACAAGTATTCCCGCTCCATGAAGGCCACCTTTCTGGACGAACAGGGGCAGGAGCAATTCATGATTATGGGCTGTTATGGAATCGGGGTGGGTCGAACCGTAGCCGCGGCCATTGAACAGAACCATGACAAGGACGGAATCGTCTGGCCCATGGCCTTGGCCCCCTTTCAGGTCCTTATAACTCCGGTGGAATGGAGTTCGGGATCCGAAACCAATCAATGGGCTCAGGCTATTTATGAAGAGCTTGAAAACAAGGGGTTCGAGGTCCTGCTGGATGATCGGCCGGAAAGACCGGGAATCAAATTCAAGGATGCCGATTTGATCGGCATCCCCGTACGGGTGACGATTGGGCCGAAAGGCCTGGCCGAGGGAATCGTTGAGGTCCGTGAAAGGCGTACCGGACAGATTCAAAAGGTGCTTAAAGATCAGGTGGTCCTGATAATCCAAAAACTCGTCTCAGAGGCTCTTAACTACTGATTATTTAAAAATCCGAAATCCCAAATTCGAAGCACGAAACAAATTCAAATGACCGAAATCTAATATTGAAGCTCCCTGCACCAAGGTGCAGGGAATCTTCCAGGCAAGGAAAGGGTTTATTTGTTGTAGTTCGCTCGCTATTCCTGTTCAAAACGTTTTTAATTTTGGTTTTGGGGATTTGCTCTTTGTTTCAAATTTCGAATTTCGTGCTTCGAATTTTGAAACGAAACAATTTTTCAGAATCGAATTACTGAAAATAAAAAAGCTCCTACAAAGCACCTAATACATGATTCGTATCAACGCCATCATCGATCAGCTCTTATCCTATTGGCCCCAGGCCGATATCGATTTAATTCAAAAAGCCTATATCTTTTCAGCCAAAGTGCATGAAGGACAGGTTCGGTTGTCCGGGGAGGCCTACCTGTCCCATCCTCTGGAAGTGGCCTGGCTGCTGACCCAGATGAAACTGGATCAGGTCACTGTTGCCGCCGGACTGCTCCATGACACGATTGAAGATACCCTGGCCACGACAAAAATCATTGAAGAAAAATTCGGGCCGGAGATCCTTCACATCGTCAACGGAGTGACCAAGATCAGTGCCATTCATTTCCAGAGTCAGGAAGAACGACAAGCCGAAAATATTCGAAAAATGATTCTGGCCATGTCGGATGACATCCGGGTCATTCTGGTCAAATTGGCCGACCGTTTACACAATATGAGGACCTTGGGATTCCAATCCCCGGAAAAGCAAATTAGCATTGCCCAAGAGACGTTGGATATTTATGCCCCTATTTCAGCCAGGCTTGGCATGCATCGGATCGAGACCGAATTGGAAGATCTCTGCCTCTATTACCTGGAACCGTCGGCCTATCAGACCATCAAAGATGGTGTGGCCAGGAAACGGGAGGAAAGAGAACGCTACATCCGGGAGGTCAAGGCCCTGCTTCAGAATAAAATGGAGATGGTTCATCTCCCCTGCCGTCTGGAAGGACGTCCCAAGCATTTCTACAGTATCTATAAAAAGATGATTAACCAGAATCTGGATATCAGTCAATTATATGACCTGATCGCCTTCCGGGTTATCGTCAAAGAGTTGGCCGAATGTTATGAGGCCCTGGGGCATATCCATTCCCTCTGGAAACCGATTCCCGGAAAGTTTAATGACTATATCAACCTACCTAAAACCAATCAATATCAGTCTCTCCATACCAAGGTCATCGGTCCTTTCGGAGAGCGGATCGAGATTCAGATCCGGACCGAGGAAATGCACCGGGTGGCTGAAGAAGGGATTGCCTCCCACTGGCAGTACAAAGAAGGGCAGCCCCTCGATGAAACCGATGCCAAAAAATTCAAATGGGTCCGACAGCTCTTGGATTCTCAGAAAGTGCAGGATCCCAGGGAGTTTCTGGAATCGGTCCGTATCGATCTGTTTCCCGACGAGGTTTATGTTTTTACCCCGCAGGGCCAGGTAAAAATGTTGCCCAAAGGGGCCACGCCCATTGATTTTGCCTATGCCGTCCATACCGAAGTGGGCCACCACTGCTCCGGGGCCCGGGTGAACAAAAAGATGGTCCCTTTGCGGACTTTTCTTCAGCATGGAGACGTGGTGGAAATCATCACCTCGGCCGGTCATCTCCCAAGCAAGGACTGGCTCAAGATTGTCAAAACCTCGAAGGCCAAGAACCGGATCAGACAATGGCTCAAGATCGAAGAAAGGAAGCGAAGCATCGATATCGGCAAAGATCTCCTGGAGAAGGAACTCCGAAAAAACCAGTTGAGTGTCAGCCAGCAGATGAAAAGTGATTCCTTACTCCGGATAGCCCAGGAACTGTCTTTTCAAAAGGTCGATGACCTGCTGGCCGGTATCGGTTTCGGCAAGATTTCGATCCGCCAGGTCGTCCATCGGATGCTGCCCAAAGAAGCCATCGAGGAAAAAAACGAGGAGGAATCCTTGACTTTCCCCTCACGGCGGCAACCCCCCCGGGAAAGGGGAGGGGTTTTGATTCGGGGGGTTCAGGATGTGATGACGCGCTTTGCCAAGTGCTGCACCCCTCTCCCCGGAGATGAAGTGGTGGGGTTTATCACCCGAGGGAGAGGGATTACCGTCCATGCAAGGTTCTGTCCCCAGGTGGTTGCGGAAGACCAGGAGAGGATGATCGAGGTTCAGTGGGACACTTCGGATAAAACCAAAACCCTGTACCCGGTGAAGATCGAGGTTTGGTCAAACGATAAAACGGGGATGCTGGCGGAAGTCAGTGCGGCCATCACTTCGGCCGAATCGAATATCTTAAAGGCCAATGCAATGACGACCCCCGATAAAAAGGCCTTTTATCAATTCATTATCGAGGTCTCGGATACCCTTCATCTGCAAACCGTTATGAACAATCTCAAAAAAATCAAAGGGATTATCAACGTCATCCGTTCTTTTGAAAAAAATGTCTAAAGGATGTTTGACGGGGGGCTGTTACGGGTTGCGGGTTTCAGAGGAAATGAAAGACCCTTTTTCAAGGCCTAACCCGTAACTCACCACCCGTAACCGTGAATAGATAAAAAATCCATTCTCAGAATCCCGTAGGAAGGGATCTGACCGGTTTGACCCTGCTTATACCGCCCGGGTTACTTTCCCCGAACGAAGACATCGGGTACAGACGTTTATCCGTTTAACCGATCCCTGATGAACAGCCTTGACCTGCTGGAGATTGGGACTCCAGCGTTTATAGGTTTTGTTATTGGCATGGCTGACATTATGTCCGATTTGGTGACCTTTGCCGCAGATACTACATACCTTGGCCATGGTGGCTCCTCTCAATCCGATAAAAATCTATTTTTGTACTCATTGCGATTTTTTTCTTTTTAATGGTCCTTTGGGTCTTTTCCCGTCACCCGTCCCTTTTTATTATCACACCCACTCAATCGGTATTTCCGGTTGGGAACGGGGAACGATTTCTCCAATTAAAAAACACGGCTCACCGGATCCCTCCAGTCGGGAAATAATATCATGGGTCTGGTCATGCGGGACCACGAGAATCATTCCCAGTCCATTGTTAAACACCTGGTGCATTTCTTTCTCCGATACCTGCCCCAGTCGTTTGATTAAAGAGAAAATCGGGGGAATTTCCCAGGAATCCTTGGTGATCCTGGCCCGGCAGTCGGCCGGCAGGATTCGGGGGAGGTTATCGGTAATGCCTCCGCCGGTTATATGGGCCATCCCCTTAATCGTATAGTCTTTAATCAAAGACAGTATAGACCGGACATAAATTCGGGTAGGTTTAAGAAGTTCCTCTCCCAGAGGAAGACCCAACTCCGAAAAGACTTCTCTGGGATTAATCCTTAAATCTTCAAAAAATATCTTTCGGACCAGGGAATAACCGTTGCTGTGCAGGCCGCTGGAGGCAAGCCCGATGACCCGGTCCCCGGGTGCAATCTTGGAGCCGTTGATAATCTTTTCTTTTTCAACGATTCCCACTACAAACCCGGCCAGATCGTATTCACCGCTGGGATACATTCCAGGCATCTCGGCCGTCTCCCCGCCGATCAAGGCGCAGCCGGCCTGTTGGCATCCCTTTACAATCCCCTCGATGATGGCGGTCTGGGTTTCCAGGTCCAATCGCCCGGTGGCCAGATAATCCAGAAAGAAAAGAGGACGGGCCCCTTGAACGATGATATCATTGACGCTCATGGCCACCAGATCAATCCCGACCGATTGGTGCTGTCCCAACTGCTGGGCGACCTTTAACTTGGTCCCCACTCCATCGGTGGAGGAGACCAGGACCGGTTCTGAATAGGCTGAAGGGTCCAGGCGGAACAGGCCGCTGAAGCCGCCGATATCGGTGATGACCTCCGGGGAAAAGGTCTGACGGATCAAAGGTTTTATCCGATCAATAAAGGTGTTGCCCAGATGGATATCCACGCCCGCTTTTTGGTATAAATCCATAACCGCCTTCGCCTGTTTGGGTTGCTCGGATTTGAATCCTTAAATTTAAACTAATAATTTTATTATGAATTAAAAAAAATGTCAAACAATAAATTATTTTCCTTTTATTCTTTTTTTCAACAGTTCCCGGCCTATAACCACCTGTATCCTGTAAGGAATTTTATGGACCGAGAAAGAAGACCACTGAACCTGGACAGCGAGCGCATTCCCCGTCACGCCGTTGGCCTGACTGCACGGGTTGGCGGGCGAACTACAAAAAACATGCATTTTTCTTACTTAAGAGATTCCCTGCACCTCGGTGCAGAGAGCTTCCCTAAGAGCGTGTAAATTAAATGATTGACAATGAAACAAATGCTCTGTATGGCAAAGACAAAGAGATCTGGAAATAAATATTCCGTTTTAAAATAGTAAAAGATGCGGGGGGAGTACTTATGCTGAAAATCGGACACCGCGGGGCAATGGGATATGCTCCCGAAAATACGCTGACCTCATTTGCCAAAGCCCTGGAACTGGGTGTTGACGGGATAGAACTGGATGTGCACGTTTGCCAAAGCGGAGAAGTGGTCGTTATCCATGATGCGCTGGTGGATCGCACGACCAACGGAAAAGGGCGAGTCATCGATCTGACGCTAGAAGAGCTCAAGAAGCTTGACGCCGGGGACGGCCAGCGCATACCGACCTTACCGGAAGTGCTCGATTGGGTGAACCGGCGCGCCATAATCGATATCGAATTGAAGGCTGAAGGAATTGCCAAGTCGGTATCGGAAGTTTTGCGCCATTACCTCCAGGAACATAGATGGGGAAAAAACGGGTTCATGATATCCTCGTTCGATCATCATGAACTTAAGCGCTGTCACGATCTTATCCCAGAGATTCCCTTCGGTCCGTTAATCGCCGCCAAACCTTTGGATTACGCCCTATTGGCCCAAGCCATGGATGCAGAAGCGATCATGCCTTTTTTTGAGTTCCTGGACCGCGAATTTGTTCGGGATGCCCACCAAAGAGGTTTGAAGGTCTTTACCTGGACCGTAAACCGCTCGGAGGATATAAAAAAAATGATAAATATTGGAGTGGATGGCATCATAAGCAACTACCCGGACCGCCTCAGGTCAGATTGAAAAAAGAGGTTTTATTCAAAAACTAAAAATGGACCAGGAAAAAATATTGGTGTCCGATTTTGACGGGACCATGACCGGCCGGGACTTTTTCCGCCTGGCCCTGGAATGTCTTCCCGTAGCCGCCTCTTCCTGCTGGGAACAATATGAAAAGGGGGAAATGAGTCATTTCGATGCCCTGGCCGCTATCTTTGCCGAGTTACGCTGGCCGGAAAAGGAAATGGACTCACTGTTGACCAGGACTGGACTGGACGAGGGGATAGCTTCAGCCTTCAAAGATCTGCGTGCCCATGGATGGCAGCTTTTCATCGCCTCGGCGGGCTGTTCCTGGTACATCGAAAGACTTCTTTTCCCGCTCGGCATCGAAGCGGAGATCCACGCCAACCCCGGCCGTTTCAGTGAACAACAGGGATTGATTATGGAGCTCCCGCTGGCCTCCCCTTACTTTTGCCGGGAAACCGGTATCGACAAGACCCGTCTGGTTCAAGGAGTCCTCGGCCGTGGCACCGTTGCCTTTGCCGGCGACAGCCGACCGGACCTTGGTCCCGCACTCTTGGTCCATCCGTCAAATCGCTTTGCCAAAGGGCGGCTGGCCGAAGAGCTGGCCAAAAGGGGTGAGTCCTTTAAAAAGTTTTCAACCTGGAGTGAAATGGTCAATACTCTTTTAGCCAGGTGAGATCCCCCTATTTTTTCATCCCAAGTTCCATCAGGAAAAGATCAAATTCCACCGTCCAGACAGCAATACCGTTCTTGGAGATGAATAGGGTTAATGCGTTCCTGATTGAAAGACATCAGGTCTTTTGACTCGATTCTTCCTTGGGCGATTCTATTTTCAAGACCAGCAGGATGGCCAAACCCACCGAGCCGGCAAAGACCAGCCAGATGGAATAATAGCTATGCCAGGTATCAAAAACCCAGCCGGCCAGCGGAGGACCGATAATGCCACCGAGAGAGGCGACGCCTAAAAGGATTCCAAGCAATTTGCCAAAGGAACTTAGTCCGAAATTTTCCCTGAGCACTGCGGCTCTTAAAACCGTCAAACCTCCGAAACTGGGAGGAAAAAGAAGTAAGAAAAGAAATATCACCCACCATGACTGCACATAAGCAAAGATCAGCAATCCCAGTCCCATAAGAAAAAAACTGATGGCCATAATATATTTCTTTTCATAGATATCACTGAGCCAACCGAAACCAAGACGCCCCAGAATGCTGAATAGAGGTATCCCTGCGGCCACCAATCCTGCCGTCGTCCTGGGTATTCCGATACTACTGAGGTAAGGCATGACATGGGTAATGACGGCCGTAACAATCATCAACCTGATGAATTCAGAAAGATTTAAATATAGGAAGGATTTGTTCCGGAGGGCTTCTCGGAAAGTCATATTGGCTTCGGGTATTTGCCTGTCGGATAATACGGTTTCCGGTGATTGACCATCCGGAAGAAGGCCTAATTGTTCCGGCGTGTTTCGGATAAGGAAACATAAGGGTATACCCAGGAGCCACATGCCCAATCCAAGGAAGATCAAAGTGGGGCGCCAGTGATACACCTCGATGAGCCAGACAATAACCGGTATCAACAAACCGCTGGCACCAAATCCTGAAGCCATCAGCCCGAAGGCTTTCCCGGAATTTTTATCAAACCAATTGGCTACGACGGACATGGTGACGATAGAGGTAACCCCGCCGGCTCCAAAGGAAAGGAGGATAAAAGAGATATAAAACATGGTCAGGGATTGGGTAAAGCTAAGAAGGATTAGCCCTAACCCTACGGTGATAACCCCCAAAAACATAAGCATTCTTGAGCCCCAACGATCAACCAGGAAACCCAGAAAGGGGGCAAAAATGCCCATCTCCATCCCACGGAGGCTGGTGGCGAAGGAAACCTGGGTGTAACTCCAACCGAATTCCTTTACGATAGGTTCGAAGAAGGCGGTAAATCCGAAAAAGATAATACTGCTGACATATAAACTTATTACAAAGCAGGCGAAAACGATCCACCAGCCATAAAAAATCAGCATCGGAATATTCCAATCAAGGCGGTTTGGGAAAATGCGTATAGTGATTTATGTATAGTTCATCGTAAGTAATGATGTCAACTTTAATAGGTTGGAAATTTTTAATCTTGATTTACTTGCCGGCCTTAAATAGTATAAGAGTCATTCATCTTAATCCTAAATATTAACCAAAGCTGTTTGAAATTGGGTTTCTTACATCCGATTCTCCAAAATTTGAGGCGGACTCCATATAGCAAAAGATGCTGGATACTTGATACTGGATTCTGGTTTCCTGATACTGGATAAAAAAAACGATACTCGATTCTGAATAAAGAGAATCAAGCATCCGGCATCGGCTGTTTAATCCGGTATCGGTTGTTTGGTTTAATCCAGCATCCAGGATCGTTCCGTCGGATGCGATTGATCCCGAGTTATTGAAAAGTTAGAGATAAATTCTCAGATTATTGGAGGTAGGAATCTAAGAGGAGGTGTTCCATGTTTGATGCTAAGCTTACGGTTAAGTCGGTAAAAGGATTTTGCTCTGCCGGGTACAAGGTCGGTGATTATTTTCTCATCAAGGGCGGGTTGATGATCGAAGCGGGCAAACCGCAGGGGATCTGCATGTATGCTTTGCCGGCTCTCATCCCCTACCTGACTGCTTATTGCCGTGAAACCTCGGCCAATGATTGGATTAATCTCAAACAGGAGCTTCAGTGCCCGGACAACACCAATGCGGTGATTTTCGGTCTGGAGCGTCTGGAAAGCAAATGAAAGGGTGATTCTGTGGAAAATGAATATGGATATACCGGAAAAATCCTGAGGGTTAATCTGGGATCAGGGCAAATCAGTTCTCTGCTTACGGCCCAATACGTCGATCGTTTTTTAGGGGGCCGGGGCCTGGCTGCCAAAATCTATTGGGACCTGGTGCCGCCGGAGGCGGATGCCTTTGATCCGCGAAACAGCCTCATTTTCGTCACCGGACCCCTAGCCGGCTTCGTCGGCCTGTCCGGTTCACGCTGGCAGGTCTGTGCTAAATCCCCGGCTGCCGATCCGCATACCTTCAGTTATTCCAACATGGGGGGCCATTGGGGCGTCCAACTGAAGTTTTCCGGATATGACGGGTTGGTGATAGAAGGGGCTTCTGATAAACCGGTTTATTTGGTTATCGAAAACGGCAGGGTGGAAATTAAAGACGCTTCCTCTTTTTGGTTGAAGAGCGCCGTCGAAGTCCGCGAAACAATCAAGAAAGAATTAGGACATGAGATGAGGGTGGTGTCTACCGGACCGGCCGGGGATAACCTTGTCGCCTTTGCCGGTCTTCTTGCCGACGGTGATGCCAGCGGCTCAAGCGGGTTCGGTGCGGTTATGGGCTCAAAAAAGCTGAAAGCCATTGCTGTTCAAGGGGATCAAAGGGTAAAAGCCGCCCAACCTGAGAAATTGCGGGAACTGGTTGCCTACGTAAGAGATCTTAAAAAACTCAAACCCGGAACACTTGAGAAATTGATGCCCGAAGGGTCCGGTTTGAAAAGGGAGGCGTGCTTCGGTTGTATCGGGTCCTGCATTGGCAGGATGGCTTATCAAGCCGAGGACGGCACACGGGGAAAGGTTATGTGTCAATCGGGTATGTATTACACCCGGGCGGCCTGGAAATTTTATGGAAAGCGTACTGAGGTCCCCTTTTTCGCCAACCGAATCGCTGACCGCTATGGATTTGACACTATGGTCATGGATTCGATCATTACCCTGCTTTTTAAAGGCCATAAGACTGGAATATTTACTGAGGAAAACACCGGTCTGCCCCTGGCTCAAATCGGCAGTCTCGAATTCATTGAAGCCCTGGCTAATACAATTTCCTTCCGCAAAGGGATCGGGGATATTTTAGCCCAGGGAACGACTCGGGCGGCAGTGATAATAGGACAGGGGGCCCCGGATTTGATAGCCGATCAGATATCCATCGGCGATCATGGTCCGGCCTACTGTCCCCGGATGTATATTACCACAGGTCTTTTTTATGCCACCGAACCGCGCCAGCCGATTCAAAACCTTCACTGTATCAGCCGTCCTACCCTCAAATGGGTGAGTCAGCAGGGGGGTAATCCCGATTCTCATATGACCACTGATTTGGTCCGCTGGATTGCCAGGAATTTTTGGGGCAGTGAAGAAGCGGCCGATTTTTCCACATACAACGGGAAGGCCCTGGCAGCCCAAAAAATCCAGGACCGGGAATATGCCAAGGAAAGTCTGATCCTCTGCGACTTCGCCTGGCCGATCACGGACGTGGATTGTTCGGAAGATCATAAGGGTGATCCCAGGGTAGAGAGCCGGATTTACTCGGCGGTAACCGGCCGTGAAACGGATGAGGCCGGTTTGAATGAAATCGGCGAGCGGGTGTTTAATTTACAGAGGGCCATTCTGACCCGGGAAGGCCATGTGGGCCGAGAGGCCGACCGTATCCATGAAATGTTCTACACCGTGCCCTTGAAAGAGGCCTTCCTGAATCCCGAGTGCCTGGTCACCGGTCCGGGAGGCGAACCGATCAGCAGAAAAGGGGCCGTGGTCGACCGGAAAAAATTCGAAGCCTTGAAGACCGAGTATTACCAATTACGGGGCTGGGATCCGGATAACGGCCTCCAGACCAAAGAAAAACTTCATCAACTCGGGCTGGATGATGTTGCCGATGAACTTAAGGCAAGGAAGGTTTTAGCTCATTCAATTTGAAAAGGCGAAAGGTCGATCTATCCGAGAAATCAGAAATTTTTCTTTAGATGGGGCATGACAATATTCTAAAATCCTGAAAAATGTCATGATAGTTTTTCAGGATACTTGAATTACGTCAAACTGCCATTAACGATATTTGAAACGAAAGACAGCATCCGAATATCTCGTACCTTGCGGCTTTCACCTACAAGTCAGTAACTTCCCATTAGGGATTGAAGTGTGAATTACCCTTTGAACTGTGCTTGAAACTATGACTCAGAACAAACCCTGTCTTTCCCGTTCTTTTTGCCCTGGTACATGAGCTGATCAACCCGGTGAACGAAGGTTTTCATGTCTTCCTGCGGCTTGTACTGAGCAAGCCCGATGCTCACCGTCACATGGACATCCTGACCCGGCGCCGGGGAAAAAGTCTCCTTCTTGAATTCTGTCCGGATTCTTTCCGCAATAACAGCGCTGTCCACGCCTGTTGTCATGGGCAGGAGGATGGTGAATTCCTCGCCACCATAACGAAAAGCGAAATCGGTCTCGCGCAGGCATCTTTTGACCACCTGGCCAAGTCGCCACAAGACTTGGTCTCCCTCGATATGGCCGTAAGCGTCGTTGAATGCCTTGAAATTGTCGAGATCCAACAGAAGAAGGGTCAAAGCCTGTCCATAGCGGTTCGACCGGTCTAATTCGATTTTAAGCTGAAAGTAAAAATGCCGGGAATTGTAAAGCTGGGTGAGGTCATCGACCATACTGAGTTCACGGTATCTTTTTTCACTGTCCCTCAGGGTCTTTTCGACCTCTTCCAGCAATGTGGTTTTCTCTATAAGCTCAACATTCTGCTCACGCAACCTGTTTCTATTCTTCTTCAAGATACCAGAAGTCAATGAGGAAATGAATGCGACAACCAGAAGTAACCCTATGACCACTGAGAGGTTCATCAATCTAGTCAGCCAGGGAGGATTAAAAAACGGGTCGACAGACTGATGCGGGAGTAAACCTAAATACTCGCCTACTACCACAAAGCTGAAAGCTGCCGAACACAGAAAAGCTATAATAAAGGGAAAGCTTCGAGGCGCGACGACGCCCACATACGTTATGAGGGCAGCATAGATAGGGGTTAGATATGTGGCCTCGATACCGCCCAGGAAATAAATGATTGCTGTATAACCAAAAATCTCAAGAAAATTGATCAGGAGTGAACTGTATTTATATAAACCCACGTGAGTAATATGCTTCAATAGCAGCAACGTGGGCGGGTTGATCAAAATGAGATATAGGACTGACAAGGTAACGCCTGTAAAGTGATTTATCTTGATTGTGTTTTCAAGATAAGAGACTAATGCGAATACCCACATGACCACGCTGGCGCCAGAGCGGACAAGCGCCCCTTGAAAATGCTGCCTGTAGAGCATCTCTACGTAGTTAGTCGGAAGTTCGTTCCTTGAGTGGCCCCTTTTTATTTCATGTGAACCCCGATTGCTCATCTTTATCTCACCCGAAATGGCAGGTTTATTGACTACCGTTTCCAAGCCATACTTACCCTTTATCCATGGTCTCCCGGACTTGCGTAGCCAGCTTTTCGATCTGCGTCGGCATTGCTAAAGCCCGCTAACGTGGTTTATAGGGATCGGTAAAAATCCATGCAACCTCATAATTTGTAATAAAAAACTTTGCTCTTTATAAGAAACGGGGCGTTTGTCAGCCAATCCATATTTCCCTCCAGCATTGCCATACAGGATGGAACTATTTATAGCCTTTAATACCTTCTGAAACATGTGATAGAAACTGCCCGAATTCCGCGGCTTAACGCTGATAGCAAGAGGGCAGGAATGGGGCAGGTTATCCGTAATGCTATTGAAAACTGTTCCCTATAACCGAAAATAATCAGAAATTTGAGGACTCCACGGGCGTCGCAGTATCTCGACGATTATAACTCATTGACGATCACCGCTGATGTAAAGTGTGGTGCCTAAAATATTAAAGCCCCTATAATCAGTTTTACAACTTACGAACATTCTCGGCAGCAGGACCCTTAGCACCTTGGACAACATCGAAACTGACACGATCACCCTCGGCCAGCGATTTAAAACCTTCTCCCTGTATTGCGGAATGATGTACGAATAGGTCCTTGCCACCACCGTCCTGCTCGATAAAACCAAATCCCTTTGAATCATTAAACCATTTAACTTTTCCTTCAGGCATCGTTAGCCCTCCTTATGTACTGGGTTTCTCTGTGGAGACATTTTGAATGTCAGGACAAGTATGAATAATCCTTTCTGAAAATGCAAGATTATTCCCTGTTCACCATAAGGTACTGAGTGCCATCTGAAATGATCAAGTTTCCATGGCGCTGACGGATTGTTTA
>Ga0154639_118_pt1 | contig 94626 bp, 93 predicted proteins | sample Rifle2008BG13ft_FD_116068 | JGI IMG/M metagenome (GOLD analysis project Ga0154639, IMG submission 116068) | Deltaproteobacteria bacterium RBG_13_43_22 | reverse complement strand
TCTAACACGTTCATACCCTGCAAGAAAAAATTTACCCTTTCTTGCTTACGGTGAACCTTTTTCTCTTGACCGTGGCCTTTTAATGGGTGGCCTTTTAATGGGTGGCCCCTTTACAGATACCGATATCTTTATTCCACCATCATATATAAAGGAAGTTTGCATTAGAAGAGAGGATGAAGGAATTTTTTATTTTTGCCCACGACATGACCCGGAGAGCATTAATAAGAATTTAGACTCTTTAGGCTTTATAGAAAGAATTGAGCGATACCAACCCTTTAAGCATATTGATATAAGTACGATGTAGTTGATATAAATCAGGATTAGGTGTCCATAAAATAATATAATTTCCAATAAAACGTCCCTATTTATAGCATACGCATAGAAACATGGATTGATCTTGGCTATGTTTATCAATAAATGAGAGCAACAAGGGGGGTAAAAAAACATGGCAAAAATTCAACTATCACAAAGAATGTATAGCATTTTAGACATTGTACGGCTTCTCAAAAGCCGAGAACTTTCAATACAACCCAAATATCAGCGGAGAAGGACAGGGTGGCCTTTGACAGCAAAAACTGCTCTTATTGACACTATTATGAACAATTTTCCATTGCCGCCAATTTACCTAAGAGATTTTGTAAATGATGAAGGTAAAAGACGAAAAGAAATAATCGATGGCCAGCAGAGAATATCGACAATTGTGGAATTCTATAACAATGAATTTAATTTATCGAAAAATATATTTGACGAAAACTTTGTAGGACTGACATACAGCCAGCTTCCTAGAAGTGAACAACAAATGATAGAAGATTTTGAAGTCTCTTTTATTTCTGTAAAAGGGGCTTCAGAAAGTGACATTATCTCGATTTTTTCTCGGTTAAATTCTTTCAGCCTACCACTTAATACTCAAGAAAAAAGAAATTCACTTTATGCAGGTGAAATGAAAACTTTGATTTATGAAATCGCAGCAGAATATCATACTTTTTGGATAGATTTTAAAATACTAACGCCAAATATGATAGCAAGGATGGCTGATGCCTCACTTGTATCTGATATCATTTATACATTAATGCAAGGAATTAAATCAGCAAGTTCCCCTGCAGTCGATAGAATGTATGGTGAGTATGATGATGATCTTCCTATAAAAAAGGAAATTTACAATAATTTTAATTCTGTAATAACAGTTTTAGGGAATTTATTTGAATCACAACATATAAAAAATGTGTTTAAACCAAAATTCATGTTTTTCTCTATATTCCTTGTAGTATATGCACGCTTATTTGGATTTGAAGGACAAGAGGAAGAAAAAACAGGTAGTATTGATATTGAAAAAAGTATTATCTCATTAGAAGAGTTCAGTGTTAAATATATACGGCCAGATTATGATCCAGTTTTCAAGTCGAAATTTAAACAAGCAACTGGTAATGTTGCTCAGCGCAAATTTAGACATAAAGAAATTGCTAAACTGATCAAGTGATATGGCTTATTCTCTAACATCAATATTCTTTCATTTCAAAAAAGAAGTTGAAGAATTGAACAGGATTGTCCTTGGGCTTTCATCTCAGCCAGCTAGTCTAGAGCGTGACACCCATATTGAAGGTTGTTTCATTCGACTTGTTGTGTCCTGGGAAGTTTTTAGTGAAGAATACTTTTTGAGATGTCTATGTGTTGGAAAAACTAGATCAGGATATGAAATTAAGCCTTTAATTACAAGTCAAAGAAATAAGAATGATGCTTTTAAAAAAATCAATGCAACTAGACGTGAAAGGGATAAAGAATACTTAGATTGGCTTGATTCAGCATTAGTTAAACAAAGAATTAATGATTTCTTTAGAGCAAATTCAAGAGTTCAAAAGTTAATCGATTCTCCAGATAAACTATTCGAGATTCGTATAATCAGGAACGCTATTGCACATAGATCCACTTCTGCAATAAATAAATTTGAAAAATTCGTGAAGGATCAATTGGGATATTTATATTCACTCAACCCTACGATGGCAGACTTATTAATTATGAAAAAAAGAGGGGCAACTAAAATTATTTTTCTTTTGCTAAGCGATTATTTTTTGGGTTTATCTGAGAGATTAACAAAATAATAAAGGGGACAGGTCTCCGTTTGACTTATGAAGCCTGAAAATGGTGGTCGCATGCCGAGGATCAAATCTTAAATGTACACATGACCAGAGGTCGCATGAAACCTACCCCAGTATGACGTTCACTTTAAATAGAATACAACTGAGCCGAAAGAAGTACCCGATTTGATCTGAAAGACGAGCAGGCGCGTTACGGAAAAAGAAAGACATTACGGTAGTACGAAGAAACTAGTAAGGTGTCACCATGTTTTCTCATTCAAGGCAGCAAGAAATCTTGAAATTTATGTATATTTAAGATTTGACCCTGCGAACTTTTCAAATCAGGGCAAAATACAAAATCAGGGGACACCATACCAATTTATTTCGATGAAAGGCAGATTCCAGTTCAAAGTGCACCACTAAGGGCCTGACAGAAGACCACATGTGCGGTATTCCGGGGACATTATACTTATAATCTATGTGTGTTTGGGGCACGGGAACTATCTGATCGGACATAGGGGCAGATAACCCATGGCTTCACCACAGAGAAGAATTCCGGTTGGAGTTTATCCCGCACTTGATGCGGGACCGGAATGACGTAACTCGGGTTTCGGAGACTTTTTACAAACTGGTCAAGATTAGATCAAACGGCTTTTTCAGGTCTCACCAGACCCCATCTTTTTCGTTTCTCCCATAAGTTTTTTCGGCTGATGCCCAATTTCTCGGCAATTTGGTCTTCGGAATGATCGCTCTGCAAGGCTTGGATGGACTGTTTGGTATATTCTTCAATAGAGACAAAATCCTGAGGACTCCAGGAAACCTCTGTTTTAGACAACAGTTTTGGGGGAAGCTGTTCCGGTCGAATGGGATTCCCTTCGTCGGTGAGGTGTAAGGTATATTCAATCACATTTTCCATCTCTCTCACGTTTCCAGGCCAGGGGTAGGTCATAAATGCCCTGAGGGTTTGCGATGAGATCCCCGTCACATTGCGGGAATGGGCATCACAAAGACGCTGAAGAAGATGATTGGCCAGGGGAGGGATGTCCTCCTTTCTTTCCCGAAGCGGAGGCAGAAAAATGGGGATCACATTTAAACGGAAGAATAAGTCTTCCCGGAATATCCCGTCACGGATGGCCTCTTCCAGATTACGGTTTGTGGCGGAGATGATTCGGACATCAAATTTTCGGACCTTTGTGTCTCCGACTCGGCGGGTTTCCCCTTCCTGGAGAAAGCGAAGCAGTTTGACCTGAACCGGTAAAGGGATCTCTCCGACTTCATCAAGGAAGAGGGTGCCGCTATCGGCCGTCTCAATGAGGCCCTTGTGATCCTTAATCGCCCCCGTAAATGATCCGCGCACGTGACCGAAAAGCTCCGACTCGAGCAGGTTTTCCGGGATAGCCCCGCAATTGACCGTTACGAAAGGCTTGTCCTTTCGGTCGGAGTTAAAAACAATGGCCCGGGCAATGAGCTCCTTCCCGGTTCCGGACTCCCCGGTAATCAACACCGAGCTCATGGTGGAGGCCACCCTTTCGATGAGTCGAAAGATCGCTTTCATCCTTTTGGACTGGGTGATGATGTTATTAAACTGGGCCTGGCGTTCCATCTCCCGACGGAGGGTGACGCACTCTTCGGAAAGCCGGACTTGTTCCGTTACATTGCGAACAACCTCCGTGGCCCCGATGATCTTTCCTTGCCTATCCTTAAAGGGTCCTGAAAAAACCTCCATCCAAAGAATATTGCCGTCGGGCAGTTGAACGTCCCGAAGCGCTCTTTTGGGTTTTCCATCTTTTATGACATCCAGGATGATACAGTTTTCGCAAGGCTCCTGGCGCCCACGGTAAGCTGCATAACACTTCTCCCCGATTTTGGGCCCGTAGGTTTGTTGGACGGCCTCGTTCTGGAAAAGGACGTTCAAATCCTTGTCGATTACGGTGATGGCGTCACTGACGGTATTCAAGACCGCCTCAAAAAGGGTCTCACTATGTATTTTCAAAGGTTCTTCTTTCATTTCATTTCCCGATTTTGTGAACGGCCGTTATCATTTCTTTCTCTAAAGATAACTGATTATTAGCGGAGTTGCAAATGAAAACAAAAAAATATATTCGTATTTTAAGGAGTTATTAGCTGAATCCCATTCAAAATTAGAAGCTGTTTAAATCAGAAGGGTAAGTTTGGATGTTTCGACCGGCCCAAAAAACAAAAATTCGTAAGGCACAAAATCTATCCAGTCGCTCAACCCAGACCCTTCGCAAACGATCTGCGGGTTAGCTCCGGGTTCTATTCGGCTACTGTGAGTCGGGCAATAGAAATAGTCTGGTCTGTTCCAACCCCTAATATAAAAATAAAGTAAATCTTAACCCTGGTATCTTTTTATTTGCCCTTGAAATGCGGTTCTCTTTTTTCGACAAAGGCATTGGCGGCCTCCTGCCGATCTTCGCTCAATTCCTGGGGCAAAACATAGTCCACATACTCTCTCTCCACTTTTCGGGCAGACCGTTCCGTCTGGGTGTAGTACCCATATTTCACCGACCGAATAAAAAGTGGTGGGACCTGCTTCAACAGGTCCGCCCATTTTTCGGCTTCATTCATCAAATCGGCATCGGCCACGACATCGTTGACCAAGCCGAATCCCATAGCTCGCTTGGCACTCATCAGGCGTCCGCCTTTCCAGGAGAGGAGCATGAATTCCAGGGCGATCTTGAAAGGCATATAGGGGGCATATTGAGGCGGGATCTGAGCCACACCGGCTCTGCTTTCCGGATAGCCGAAAACGGCATTTTCGGAGGCAATGGTGATATCACATCCCGTCACTGAAATGATGTACCCCAATCCGAGGGCGTAGCCGCGAACGGCTCCGACGATCGGCTTGAAAAGGTCCGTGCCATTCAAGGGGTAGGCCTCGTGGTATTCCCAGGCCTTTCCCATTGTTCGATCTTCATCCGTCAGATCGACCCCGACGGAGAAGGACTTGCCATTACTGCTCAAGATGGCGACTCGGGCCGCATCATCTTTTTCGAAACGCTTCCAGGTGTCCCGCAGGGCAAAACTCATTTCCAGATTGAAGGCGTTTAATTTTTCCGGTCGGTTAAGGGTAATATAGGCTATGTTGTTCTTCACTTCATACAAAACGGTGTCAGACATACTGGTGACCTCCTTTATTCGTAAACACTCTAAGTTTTTAAAAAAGAACTTTTATTCACCGCAAAGCCGCAAAGAACGCAAAGGGATTTTTTTGAACAATCCCGTGAGAGGCGGGATTGTTCAAACCACCTCTGGCCTCCGGCCAAATCATTGCCCAAAGGGCAGCGAAGCTTCTCTATTGCAGGACTCTCACCTGCAATGGAGAATTTTTTTCTCTGCGCTCTCTGTGTCTCTGCGGTGAAAGCAGTTGTTTCAACAAGCTAATTTAATACAAGAATTCAAATATGTTTGGTTAGTCTTTTCTGCTCAGGCCGGCTTTTTTCAGCCAGGGCAGGGAAAGTTCATAATTTTTCTTGGCTATGTTGGTCCTGGCAAAACCGCCTTCGCTTGGCGGAGCCATGGTTCCGGTCCGCGTTGCCGTCATGAGACAGAAATTATTAAAGGACGATTCGACCTCGGCGTTTAGACCCATGGTTTCTTCCATGTGATTGATGGAGAATTTACATAGTCTCACCCAGTAAGGAATGTCCAGGTAGTTTTCCGCCACCCGTTCGGCATAGGCCAGGGTCTCTTTCTCCAAGGTTTCCGGATCAAATACCCTATTGATGAAGCCATAGGAGAAAGCCTCCTGGGCGGTCATAAAACGGTGTTCAAAAAGGATTTCCTTGGCCCGCCGGGGTCCTATGTCATATGGTACGGAAAAATACTCGACGAAACCGGGAAGAAATTGAGCATCCTCGGCGGCGAAGATAATGTCCATAGAGGCAGCCACCATCCAGCCGCCGAAGATGCAATATCCATGGACCATGGCTATGGTGGGTTTGGGCAGGTTACGCCAGGCCAGGCAAAATTCGATATAAACTTTTCGCATATCTTCAAACCAGGGAGTCAACCCCTGTTCGGCGCGAACGGCATACCCCTGCTGTTGTTTGTATTCTTTGTCTTCCTCGGTTCCGATATCGTGCCCCGCCGAAAAGGCCCGGCCAAGACCCGAGAGGACAATGGCGCCGCACTGCGGATCCTTGGCCGCCATCTTGAGGGCCGAATCCACCTCTTCCAGCAAAAGATAACTCTGGGCATTCAGAAATCTGGGACGATTGAGGAGGATTCGTGCCACTTTCCCCGGCTGATAAATAATATGTTTATACTCCATGGTTACCCCTCCTTTGATTTGGTTAGAGACATCGAAAACAGTCTTCTTTGTTTCGTATCATTTACCACCATTGATGTCAATCCATTGCCTAAACTCGCCCCCTTTCACTTTTTACAACTTGCCCGGTGGAAGGATCTGTTTTCCCGGAAGTAAGGGGGCTTTTTTTATGGTTGTCCAAAAGGTGACCTCCTGCATCATACCAGCCCTAATGTTAACGTTGAACTGAAGAAAGCTGATCACTATTGCTTTTTTTGGATTTTTTTGTCGGCCTGCTTTCCAAGGACAGTTCAAGGTTCAGCTGGGGGAAGGTGGCTCACAGGTTTTGGGTTGACAACGATGAAAATAGAAATTCGGGAAGGAAAAAGGAAAGGCAATAAACTTTTTTCGGACCTTTCAATTTGGACAGTGAATAGGGCCTGCCCCTTTTCGGTTTTGTTCAGCCCCCTGCATAAACGGCCAGTATTCGAATCTCGTCGTCCGGTTTGAGGGTCCTGGACAGATGGCTTTTAGTGTTCAAAGCCAAGATCGCCTCATGGTTGATGGTGATTAAAACCCGAAGCAGATCATTAGGATCAAACAGCCAGCTTCTAATTTCCGGGTATTGCCGGATAAGATCGTCCAGGCATTCTCCGATGGTTTTCCCCTGAACTTCCACCTTGTCGGGAATCTTGACCTGTTCTTGTAAAATCGGGGCTATTTTGACCAGAGTGCCCATTTTTTCAAGACCTGCGGAAATAATCGGGATATTCATAGAAAGCATTCAGGAGCCGGAAATCAGAATTCAGAAAAAAATATCAAACCTCAGCAACGATTCGCTCTCATTTTGAACAGGAATAGCGAGCGCATTCCCCGCAGCTTGCTGCGTGGGTTAGCGAGCGAACTACAACAAATAAACCCTTTCCTTGCCTGGAATCCCGCCCTGCGGGACTGCACCTTGTTGCAGGGAGCTTCAATTCTGACTCCTGGATTCTGAATTCAAGAATTTCAAATATCCCTGGTTAGGATTATTTGTCCCTTTGTTTTATGCCCTTTAATACAACCTCCGGAGTCAAGGGCAACTCCTTGAATCTTACTCCCGTGGCGCTGTGAACGGCGTTGGCCACCGCCGCCAGGACGGGTATCATGGGCGGCTCACCCACGTGTCTTAAACCGTAAACCCCCCTGGAAGAGCCGACCTCAACGATCAAGACCTCGATCATGGGAACATCGGTGGCGGTAGGCATTCGATAATCGAGAAGGGTGGTATTCTGCATCACGCCCTTTTCAAAAATATAGTTCTCCATCAAGGCCCAGCCGATACCCTGGGTGACGGCGCCCTGGATCTGGCCTTCAACGGAAAGGGGATTGATCGCCAAGCCCACATCCTGGGCCACGGCATAGGCTTTGATCCTGACCTTCCCGGTTTCATCGTCAACTTCCACGTCCGCTGCGTGAACGGATAGGGTAGGGGCAGGGGGAAGCCCGTCCAAGGCGCCTCGTCCTAAGACGGGTCCTTTGCCGAAAGTCATCGCCGTTGATCTGGCTATTTCCGTAAAGGAGATGGATTTTTCGGTATTTCCTTTTACCTGAAAAAGCCCCTTGGAAAATTCGATCTCGGAAGGGTCCGCCCCAAGTTTTTTTGCGGCCAGAGAGCCCATCTGGGCCTTAACATCCTGACAGGCGCGGTAAACCGCAGTACTCAATGAATAGACGGTCAGACTGCCTACCGACATGGTCGCCCAGGGAGCGGTCTCCGTATCACCGATGACCACCGTTACTTTGTTTAATGGAAGTCCGAGCTCTTCGGCGACGATTTGAGCGATACTGGTGCGGCTGCCGGAAATGTCGGTAATGCCAAGGATCAGGTTTACCGAGCCGTTGTTGTTGACCTGGATGTAAGCCCCGAAGCTTCCCACGGCACCGTGCCAGAACCCGCAGGCAATGCCCCGGCCCCGGTTCCTGCCGGTTAAATTTCCTTTCTGTTTCAAATACTCCGCCATCTTCTCGAGGCTTTCCTTAAATCCCACCCGGGGTAATATTTCCCCGTTAGGCAGCGTATCCCCCTTTACGGCCGCATTTTGAATACGTAGTTCCAATGGGTCCATTTTTAGTCTCCGGGCGATAATATCCAGATGGGATTCGATGGCAAAGTGGGCCTGGGGAATCCCCGGGGCGCGGTAGTAAGCCGAGGGCACCTTATTGGTGAGCACGTCTTTGGTGTCAAGACTTAAATTGGGAATTTTATACTGACAAAATACATTGCTGCTGGTGAACATACCGTGGGACATTTCCGGAAAGGCCCCAGCATCATAGATTAATTCGGCTGAAGCGGCCGTAATGGTGCCCTGATCGGTAACGCCCATCTTGACGGTAATGATGGATTCGGGGGCCGGGCGGCTGTCTTTCAGCACTTCGTCCCGGGTCATCTCCATCCGGACCGGGCGTCCGGATTTCATGGCCAGCAGGGCACAAAGGGGGGCCAGGGGCTGATAAGTTTTACCCCCGAAGGCGCCGCCTATTTCCACGGGAATCACTTTAACCCGGTTTCGGGGTAAGTCCAGGAATTGGGCAATCATCTGCCGGGCTATGAACAGGCCCTGGCTCTGGGTCCAGACCGTCACCTTCCCGTTAGCATCTGCGGCTGCCACGGCGGCAAAGGGCTCAATAAATCCATGGTGAACCTTTTGGGTACGATAGGTGTTTTCCAGGATCATATCGGCTTCCTTGAATCCGGCTTCCAAATCCCCTTTATTGATTTTCACGTGATAGGCAATATTACTGGGCCGGTCCTTTTTGCCGGGTTCGGGATTGGGTATGATATTGGTATATAGATCCTGATGGATTAACGGCGAAGTCGGCTCCATGGCCTCCAACGGGTCGAGGACCGGGGGCAAGGCTTCATAATCCACCCGGATGAGGTCCAGGGCCTTTTCGGCGATCTCCTTGCTTAAAGCCGCCACTGCCGCCACAGGTTGTTCCGCATAGACCACCTTATCCTTGGCCAGGTGCGGTAGTTCGGAGAAGGTTAGTTCACTCCTTTTTTTATATCCAGGTACGTCCGAGGCGGTAATAATGGCCATGACCCCATCCAGGCCCTGCGCTTTCCTTACATCCAAACGACGGATTACGGCATGGGAATAGGGGCTTCTGAGCACCTTGCCGTGAAGCAGATGGGGCAAGGCAATATCGCCGCTGAAAACGGCCTCCCCGGTCACCTTGCTGAGAGCGTCCACTCTGGGTAAACGCCGACCGACCACGGAATATTTCGACATTAGACTCTCCCTTTATCTGCTGCCTGAGCAGCGTTCATGATGGCCCGTACGATCTTATCATAGCCGGTGCAACGGCAGAGATTACCGGCAATGGCTTCTCTTATTTGAGATTCGGAAGGCTGCGGATTGGAATCCAGAAAGGCTTTGGCCGTAAGAATCACTCCCGGAGTGCAAAAACCGCATTGCACCGCACCTTCATCGATGAAGGCCTGCTGCAGCGGATGGAGTTTTCCTTCCCGGGATAATCCTTCAATCGTGGTGATGGCTTTCCCCTTGGCCTCGGCAATAAAGACCAGGCAGGCGTTGACCGCCTTGCCGTCCATGAGAACCGTGCAGGAACCGCAGCTTCCGGTGCCGCAGCCTTCTTTGGTTCCGGTGAATCCCAGTTCATAACGAAGCACCTCCAATAAGGTGCGCCACGGCTTGGCGGCGATCTTGTAATCCCGACCATTGACATTGATTTTCATGGTTCTTCCGCTCCTTAAAGCTGACCAAAGATATTTGAACTTATTCTGTTGCAAGTTGCGGGTTACGAGTTGCGAGTTTTTTAGAGAAAGGATTTCGATTTCTAAACCCGCAACCCGTAACCCGTAACAAAAATTAAAGTCAAAGATAAATTCTCAGACTTAACCATGTAAGAATTTGATCTTTTATCCTAAACCTTAATACCGAGTTCTTTACACGCACTCCTCAAGGCTCTTCGGGTGAGTACCCGCACTAATTCCCGTCGATATTCCGAAGAACCGCGCAAATCCGAAATCGGGTCCGCTTCCCCGGCAGCCCGTTCAGCGGCCTGTTCAATCAGTTCCGGCGTTACCGCTTTGCCGACCAGAGTCGCTTCCGCCCCATAGGCCCTGATAGGGGTAGGCGCCACGGCCCCAAGGGCGATTCGAGCGGACTGCAATTGCCCATTTTTCGAAGATAAGGTTAAAAAAGCGGCCACTCCGGCAACGGCGATATCCATTTCTTCTCTGGCGGTATGTCTTAAGTAACAACCGGCCGAAGGAGCGGGGGGCATCGGGACTTCTATTTCCAAGAGGAGTTCATGTTCGGCTAAAGCGGTCTTTCCCGGTGCCAGGAAGAAGTCATCCAGGGTCATGGTGCGGGTGACCTGGCTGGAGGCCAAAATGACCCTGGCTCCCAAACACAATAATGGAGGGGCCGAATCTGCCGAAGGGGCGGCGTTACAAATATTTCCCCCGACGGTGCCTCGGTTTTTTATCTGCATGGACCCTATAAGGGAGCACGCCTGTAACAGCAGACTGAATTCCTTGGGCAGCTCGGTGAAGGCCAGCAGTCTGCTGAGGGGCACTGCGGCGCCGAGACGTAACCCCCTTTGTGGGTCCCACTCCAGTCTATTCAGTTCGGGGACTTGCTTTACATCGATTATCAGCGAAGGACTTAAAAGCCCCTGTTTCATTTGCAAAATCAGGTCGGTACCCCCGGAAAGAATCTTGCCGGCAAGGGTCGGCATTTCCAAAATCTTCAGCACTTCGGTTAATGAATTCGGTGTCCGATATTGAAATTTTCCGATTGAACGAAGCCCGGTCATGGAAACCTCACTATAAAAAAAGTTATATTTCAGATTCGGGATTTTCTCATAGGAAGGGAGTGAAAATCAAGTTACTTTCGATGACTCATTAATTCTTAATGAACTCGTAAATAATCGTCACCAAGCTTGCCCCGGAAGATTATTGATTACTTAAAAATGCTGGATTCCGGCTTTCCCGAAATGACCCGGAAAAATGATTTTCGACTTCTGACCGGTTCAGTTAAAGTATAATAGGAAACTTGGAATATCAAAAATCCTTGCTAAAAAAACAATTTTCCTTTAAAATGATAACCATATGGATTTTCCGGAAAAAATTTATACCGTTACCCGGCTGACCGAGGAGATAAAAGACCTGTTGGAAGAAGAATTTCCCTTCCTCTGGCTGGAAGGGGAGATCTCCAATTTTCGGATTCCTCCCAGCGGGCATTGCTATTTTACCTTGAAAGATGCAGCGAGTCAGATACGGGCTGTTTTTTTTAAATCCGGGCAGTCGGGACTTTCCTTCAGGCCCGAAAACGGGCTTCAAGTTCTCTGTTTCGGCCGTCTAAGTGTCTATGCCGGCCGGGGGGAATACCAAATTATCATCGAAAGAATGGAACTGAAGGGTTGGGGGGCCCTTCAACTGGCCTTTGAAAAGTTAAAGGAACGGTTATTCAAAGAAGGCTTGTTCGACCCGGGCCGAAAGAAACCGATGCCCCTTTTGCCTGGGCGAGTGGCAGTGGTCACCTCTCCGACCGGGGCCGTGATTCAGGATTTTTTGAGGATACTATATCGCCGCTTCCGAAACATTCGAGTTTATATCTACCCGGTTTTGGTTCAAGGAGAGGCCGCCTCTTTCGAAATTGAGGAAGCCATCAGAGATCTGAACCGGTCTTCTTTAGGGATAGAGGTCATTGTTTTGGCTCGGGGGGGAGGCTCCCTTGAAGACCTTTGGCCTTTCAATGAAGAACGGGTGGCCCGGGCCATTGCCGCTTCTTCCATTCCTGTTCTATCAGCCATCGGGCACGAAGTGGATTTTACCATCGCCGATTTTACGGCTGATTTAAGGGCCTCAACCCCTTCGGCGGCAGCCGAGTTATTGATTCAACCTCAGGCGGAATGGGAATCCCGAATCAGGGAGCTCCGGGATCGTCTGGTTCAGCAGGTCCTTCAAAAAACAGATCTTTATGAAGAAAAACTGTTTCATTTTCAGAAACGAATCGGAGATCCCCGCCGACGTTTGATTGATCTTTTCTTGCGACTGGATGACTATGGTATCCGTCTTCGCTTGGCCCTTCGAGGGGTCCTGGGGAAAAAACTGGATACGCTGGGTTGGATTCAGGAAAAATTATTGATAAGGAACCCCCAGGATAAGATCCTGGCCGGAAACAACCGTCTGGAAATACAAAAACTTAAAATAAAAGGACTGATGAGCAGAAGACTGGAACAAACCCAGATGGTTCTGAAGTCTCAGAATAAAACCCTTCAGGCCTTGAGCCCCTGGGGGGTCCTGGATCGGGGTTATGCCCTGGTTCGGACCTTGCCGGAATTAAGTTTGGTAAAAAAAGTGGAGGACGCCCATCCCGGTCAGGAGATTCGGGTGTTCATAGCTCACGGGGAAATGGATTGTTTGGTTGAGCAGACCAGAAAAAAGGAGGAAGGTTCTTTTGTCCAAGGAGCGATTTGAAGACACCTTCAAAAAATTAGAAACGATCGTTAGTAAATTAGAAGGCGGCGACCTTTCTTTGGAAGATTCCATGAAACTGTTTGAGGAAGGGATGCGGCTTTCCCGAATCTGTTCCGAACGACTGGCCGAGATCCAAAAAAGGGTGGAGATTCTCCTTAAATCCGAAGATGGGAGTTTGCAGCCCCAGCCCTTTCCCTTTGAAGAGGAAAAGGATTAAGTTGGTTAATACGCCGGTTATCGAGCTTAAGAAATTTCAGGAATTGGTCGATGGGACGCTCAGGTCCTATTTCCCGCCTCCAGATAGGCATGTCCATAGGATCCGAAAGGCCATGGAATACAGTTTATTTGCCGGAGGTAAGCGGATCCGGCCGATTTTGTGTTTGATGGCCTGCAAGGCTGTGGGAGGGGGAGTGAACAAGGCCTTGCCTGCGGCCTGTGCTTTGGAATATATCCACACTTATTCGCTTATTCATGATGATCTCCCGGCTTTGGATAATGATGATTATCGAAGAGGGCGACTGAGTTGTCATAAAAAATTCGGTGAGGCCACGGCTATCCTGGCCGGTGATGCCTTGCTGACCGAAGCCTTTTCTTTGCTGAGTCGTAAGGAGGTCATGAAGAAGGTTCCGGCCCAGATCCGAATTAAAGTGATCCGGGAGATTGCCGGAGCGGCCGGCATCCAGGGTATGGTGGCCGGGCAGGAAGCCGATCTGGAGGCCGAGAATAAAAAGGTTTCTATGGCCTGGTTAAGATATATCCACAACCATAAAACCGGGGCCTTGATTAAGGCTTCTTTGGTCTGCGGAGGGCTGATAGGAGAGGGATCACCCGGAGAAATCCGAGCTTTAAAAAAATTTGGAGAGAAAATCGGTCTGGCCTTCCAGATCAAAGACGATTTATTGAATGTGGAAGGGCAGGCCAAGATCATGGGAAAAAAAACAGGGACGGATGAAGAAAAGGCCAAGGCCACTTTTCCGGTATTGATAGGGGTGGAACCATCCAAAATCCTGGGGAATAAATTATTGGATGAAGCCAAGCGAGATATCCGGATTTTCGGTAAAAGGGGGCAGTCATTGATTGAAATAGGGACTTATATCCTTTCCAGAGACAGGTGAATTTTTCCAAACGAACCAAAATGAAAAAAATGAGAGGTCAAGTTAAATCCGAAATCCGAAACTCCAAATTCGAAACAAATTCAAATGATCAAAATCCAAAACCACCCCCACCTTTTCTCTCTCCTTGCTAAGGGAGTTGTGTGAACGATCGGGGATAATTAGACAATGTGGTTTTTGAATTTTAGATTTGTTTCGAGTTTCGTGCTTCGAAATTCGAATTTGATTCAATTGTGATAGATCAAATATGGATCAAAAAATAAAAATCAACATCGAAGAAAACCGGACTTCCCTTTTGGATACTATTTTAGGTCCCAATGACCTGAAATCCCTGTCCATGCCCCAGCTGAAGCAGTTGGCTGAAGAAGTTCGGAAACTGATTATAGAAACCGTTTCAAAAAATGGAGGCCATCTGGCTCCCAACCTGGGGGTGGTTGAATTGACCATTGCCCTCCATTATGTATTTAAGAGCCCCGAAGATAAGATAATTTGGGATGTCGGGCATCAGTCCTATACCCATAAAATCCTGACCGGTAGAAAAGATCAATTTCCTACCCTGAGGACTTTTGGGGGGTTAAGCGGTTTTCCCAAGCGGCAGGAAAGCCCCCATGATATTTTTGATACCGGTCACAGCGGAAACTCCATTTCGGTCGGATTGGGGATCGCGGCGGCCAAGGAATTAAAAAAGGAACCTTCCAAAATCATAGCCGTTATCGGCGATGGATCTATGACCGCGGGAGAAGCTTTTGAAGGACTGAACCAGGCCGGACATCTTAACAAGGATCTGATCGTGGTCTTGAACGACAACGAGATGTCCATTTCGCCGAATGTGGGGGCCCTTTCTTCTTTTTTAAGCAAACGCCTGACCGGAAAAGGATTTGTGCAGTTCAAAAGGGAAATGGAGTCATTTTTCAAATCCATCCCGGGTATTGGGGAGAATCTGGTTCAGTGGGCCAAAAAAAGTGAAGATTCATTTACCGGGTTTTTTACTCCGGGGATGCTTTTTGCCGCTTTACACTTTGATTATGTGGGACCGGTACGAGGCCACCGGGTGGAGGACCTGATCGCCACTTTCGAAAATATCCGCCATATCCAGGCCCCGGTTCTGGTTCATGTTTTGACCACCAAAGGCATGGGGTATTTACCGGCGGAAAAAAACCCCAGCTATTTCCATGGCGTTGGTCCTTTTGATCTCGAAGCCGATGATCCGAGTTTAAAGAAGCCGTCTGAGTTTCCCACTTATACCGAAGTGTTCGGAAAAACCATGGTGGCCCTGGCAGAAAAACATCCGGGAGTGGTGGCTATTACCGCGGCCATGCCCGAAGGCACCGGATTAAACCTCTTTGCCCAAAGATTTCCTCAACGTTTTTATGATGTGGGAATTGCTGAACAGCATGCCGTAACCTTTGCCGCCGGATTGGCTTTGGAGGGTCTAAAACCCGTTGTGGCCATCTATTCCACCTTTATCCAAAGGGCCTACGATCAAATCCTGCTGGATGTTTGTCTCCCGAATATTCCGGTCATCTTCGCCCTGGATCGTGCCGGGATTGTCGGTGAGGACGGGCCAACGCATCAAGGTCTTTTTGATCTTTCTTTCCTGCGGGCCTTGCCCAATCTGGTGATCATGGCCCCAAAGGACGAAGGGGAATTACGGGCCATGCTTTTTTCCGCCATGACCTATAACCGTCCGGTGGTGATTCGTTACCCCAGAGGGGTCGGAATAGGGGTGACCATCAGTGAAGAGGTTCAGATGATTTCCCTGGGGAAATGGGAGATTGTAAAAGAAGGGGAGGATCTGGTCATCCTGGCAATCGGGAATACGGTTTATCCGGCCATGGAAGCGGCTGAACGGCTGGCCTTACAAGGAAGATCAGCGATGGTGGTCAATGCCCGTTTTTTAAAACCCATGGATGAAGGGCTGTTGACCGAGATATCCCAGAAGTTTTCCGTTATCATCACCGTGGAAGAGAACATGACCCAGGGGGGCTTGGGGAGTGGGGTCATGGAGAAGCTCCATCAGTTTCAGACCCAGGGCATACGGGTCCGCTCCATAGGTATCCCCGATAGTTTTGTAGAACAAGGTCCTTCCAAAAAGATACGGAATCTGTACGGGCTGGATGCGGAAGGAATTTATAAGGTCATGACGGAAGAACTTCATGGTTGCGAAAAATCCTAAGATTCGATTGGATCGGCTATTACTGGAAAAGGGTTTGGCCTCTTCTCAGGAGAAGGCCCGGGCTTTGATTTATTCCGGGATGGTGCGAGTCAACCAGATTCCTATCGCCAAACCGGGTAAGACGGTGGATTCCAATCTCCCGGTTGAGGTAAGGCAAGCGGAACACCCTTATGTAAGCCGCGGGGGAGTCAAACTAGAAAAGGCCTTGGAGAGTTTTCGGATCGAAGTCAAAGACCGGATCGCCTTGGACATCGGGGCCTCCACCGGGGGATTCAGTCACTGTCTGCTTTTAAGAGGGATCAAACGGGTTTATGCCATCGATGTGGGCTATGGCCAATTGGCCTGGGAGATCCGTCAGGATCCCCGGGTAAAGGTCATGGAAAGAAAGAATGCCCGATTTCTGACCCCGACCGACATTGGAGAACCGGCGGATTTCATCGTGATAGACACCTCATTTATTTCGTTGAAATTGATTATTCCCCCTTTGGTCCCCATCCTGAAGGACCAGGGGGAAATCGTGGCCCTGATTAAACCCCAATTTGAAGTTGGGAAGGGGAAAGTGGGAAAGGGGGGGGTGGTGCGAAATGATGAGGACCGGAAGACCGTGGTTGAAAATTTGATCCATTTTTGTAATGAAATTGGTTTTTCGGTCTTGGGAACCATTGAATCCCCGATTCAAGGGGCCAAGGGAAACCGGGAATTTTTTATTCATTTGAAAAAATTTTTGTTCACCGCAAAGACGCAAAGAACGCAGAGAGAATCATTATTGTTCAATCCCGTGAGAGGCGGGATTGAATAAAACAGCTCTGGCCTCCGGCCAACTAATTACCCGGAGGGTAGCGAAGGTTATCGATTGCCGACCTCTCATCGGCTATCGATAAATTAACTTCTTTGCGGTCTCAGCGTCTCGGCGGTGAAAACAGTTTTTTTTGAGGAGGATGTGAATATGAAAATAGCGGAGCGGATTGGACAGATCAAGCCATCCCTGACCTTGGCGGTCGATGCCAAGGCCAAGGCCATGAAAAAATCCGGCCTGGATATCGTCAGTTTCGGGGTCGGAGAACCTGATTTTGACACACCGGAACACATTAAGGAAGCCGCTATTCAGGCCCTTCGGGAAGGCTTTACCAAATATACGCCGGTCAGCGGAATCGATGAGCTCAAAGAAGCCGTTGTGTTTCGGTTTAAAGAAGATCTGGGATTGGATTATAAGGCCAATGAAGTCGTGGTGACCTGTGGAGGGAAGCATGCCCTCTATAACATTGCCCAGGCTTTGTGGGGACCCGGGGATGATGTGATCGTTCCGGCCCCTTACTGGGTTTCCTATCCGCCCATGATCCTCCTGGCCGGGGCCAACCCGATCATTGTTCCCACTCAAGAGGAAAACGGCTTTAAATTAACCCCTGAAGAACTGAAGTCGGCGGTTACCGCCCGGACGAGGGCGATCATCTTGAACAGTCCCTCCAATCCAACCGGATCGGTCTATTCGAGGAAAGAATTAGAGGCTTTGGGAAAGGTGATCTTAGAAAAAGACTTGACTGTGGTCAGCGACGACATCTACGACAAAATACTTTTTGACAATCAATCTTTTTCCAATTTGGCCATGCTCGATTCCCGGTTCAAAGAGAGGACCATTATCGTGAACGGGGCCTCCAAGACCTATGCCATGACCGGCTGGCGAATCGGCTATCTGGCGGGACCGGCTGAAATAATTAAAGCCATAGATATGATACAAAGCCACAGCACTTCCAATCCGACCTCCATTGCTCAAAAAGCGAGTGTGGCGGCCTTAATGGGTCCTCAGGACTTTGTTAAACAAATGGTGATTGAGTTTGATCGCCGAAGGGTCTATATCGCCGAGAGGTTGAAGGCCCTGCCGGGTGTGAAAACGACCCTTCCCCAGGGGGCATTCTATATATTTCCAGCTTTCTCAAGCTATTACGGACGAAAAGCTGGGGATCGGATATTAAAGAATTCTTTGGATTTAGCCGATTACCTGTTGGAAAAAGCCCTGATTGCCGTGGTACCCGGGGCGGCCTTTGGGGAAGAGAGCTGTGTCCGCTTTTCCTATGCCACGTCCCTGATGCAAATTGAAAAAGGGATGGATCGGCTAGAAAAGGTTCTTCGAGAGCTATAAAGAAAAAAGTTTGACGTTCAAGGTTTAAAATAAAAAAAGCTGTTTTCAGCTTTCAGGCTTGAGCTATAATGGATTTTGGATGTATTATACGGGGGGTTCCCGGCCGGTGTGAGCCTTCTTGGGCTTGCAAGAAGGCTCATGGCACCAGGGGTTTTTTCGGTTCCAACAAGGAAACCTATCGGGCGCTGCGTTTGGAGGCCTTCAATGGATTCATCTTGGCGGCGGCTTGGACCGGGGTTTTTTTTATGTGAGTGGCTAAATTGCAGTTTCCTAATTTCCATTTTTGGGAAGGATCGGGATAGGAAAGGCAATAGGTTCCGCTTTCGAATCCTTTGCTCCGGTCACAGCCTTCACATTGTTCGATAATAGGATGGCAAGATCCTCCATTAAACGAACACCCCTTGGGGCTCATGAAGGTGCAGGCAATTCCGTTTTTTGAGGTTGAACAAACCATGATAATCACCCCCTTTCCTTAAATTTAACAGTTTATATTATTTTTTTTAAAATGTCAATTATTTTTATGAAAAATGTTAAAATAATATCGGGCTGGTAAATAACCACCAGGCTCCTTCGAGGGGCGCCAGGCAACCAAAAAAAGACTCAAGAGATCAAATTGTTGCGGCGCTACCAGGTCCAAGGCTCAAGGGAAAACCGTTTACCGAACTCCTGAAGCCATTAATTTCATAGAACTTTCAACCTCTTGGAGCATTGCTTCCATCTTGATTAAAGAAGAATCCAAACTTTTATGTTAAAAAGCAACCGCATTGGGGAATTATTACTCCGGGAACAAAAGATTTCCGCCAAACAACTGGATGAGGTCTTTGCAGAACAAAAACGCCGGGGTGGGCAGCCTAAAATCAGCACCCTTTTAATTGAAAAAGGGTTTATCGATGAGCAGACCCTTTTGCTTTTTTTATCGAAGCAATTCGGACTGCCGATCATCGACCTTTCCCGGATTGAGTTCGACCCGTCCTTGACCGACCTGATCCCGGATAATATCGCCCGAAAATATGAAATCCTGCCCATCGGCAAAGAAGGGGCCACCCTGAAGATGGCTATTGCCGATCCTTCCAATATCTTTGCCCTGGATGATCTGAAATTTTTGACGGGAAGCAACATCCAACTATTTCTTTCCACGGAAAAAAATCTTAGGGAGGCCCTGGACAAACACTACAGTCTGACATCCACCCTGACTCAGGCTTTGGAAGACCTTAAAGAGTTGGAAGTGGATTTTGTTCATCCCGAAGAAGATCTCGATGAAGTTAATTTAGAGATCGCCGCCAAAGAGGCCCCGGTGGTCAAACTGGCCAATCTCCTGCTGGTGGATGCCATCAAAAGGGGCGCCAGCGACATCCATTTTGAAACCTATGACCGCGCTTTCCGGGTTCGATATCGGATTGACGGCGTCCTCTATGAGATCATGAATCCCCCGGTAAAGCTGAAAAATGCCATGATCTCTCGTTTAAAAATAATGTCCAACCTGAACATTGCCGAAAGGAGGCTCCCCCAGGACGGCCGGTTGAAATTACGCTTTGGAGAAAACCGTGAAATGGATTTTCGGGTTTCGGTATTGCCGACCTTGTTTGGAGAAAAAGTCGTCCTGCGTCTTCTGGATAAAACGAACCTCCAAGTGGATCTGGAACGACTCGGTTTTGAAACGGAGGCCCTGACCAAATTTAATGAGGCGGTCCATAAGCCTTATGGGATGATCCTGGTGACCGGTCCTACGGGAAGCGGTAAGACTACGACCCTTTATTCCACCCTCGGTGAATTAAACAAAACCACCCAAAACATTTCCACCGCCGAGGATCCGGTTGAATTAAATATTTTTGGGATCAATCAGGTTCAGGTTCACGAAGAAATCGGGCTTTCTTTTGCCAATGTATTGCGCTCCTTTCTTCGCCAGGATCCCGATATTATCATGGTGGGTGAGATACGGGATAAGGACACGGCGGAAATTTCCATCAAGGCGGCTTTAACCGGGCATCTGGTCCTGAGCACCCTGCATACCAACGATGCCTCCAATACCGTTACCCGATTGTTGGATATGGGGGTCGAACCGTTTCTGGTCGCTTCTTCGGTCAATTTGGTAGTGGCCCAAAGGTTGGTTCGAAAACTTTGCCCCAACTGCAAAAAAAAGGTAGAAACGTCCACGGATCTTTTGAAGGAATTTAATTTAGATCCAACCGTCCATACCCTGTCGGAAACCGTCGGATGTCCGTCCTGCAATTTTTCAGGGTATAAAGGGCGGATCGCCATTTATGAAGTATTGCCCTTTTTTGAAAAACTTAAAGAACTGATTTTTGAAAGGGCTTCTGCGGCCGAAATTAAAAAAGTCGCTCGTATGGAGGGAATGAAGACACTCCGGGAGAGCGGATTAACTAAAGTATTGGAAGGGGTTACCACTCTGGAAGAAGTCATCAGGGTTACGGATAAGGATTGATAAACTCGTAAAAAGTCATCAAAGGGGCGGACCAGTAAAAAACTCCAGAGACCAGGCGGGCAAACCGGCCCCCATCCTGAAAGGGTGGGACTGAGGGTTGCAGTGTACGCGAAGAAATTCTAAGAAATGAGGGTTTCATAGAAGTACCCCGCAATGAAGAAGGGGGCAGTGCAACACCACAGATGGACTTTTTATGCAGCGGTCAGGATTGATCCATTAGGAGTTAACTTTTCAGAGCGACTTAATAAGTTTCTCCGCTAAAAGGAACCGATTATGCCGACCTATAACTGGGAAGGAAAATCAAAACAGGGGGAAAAGAAAAAAGGGGAACTGGTGGCCGATAATCCAGCCGTTGCCCGTTTGCAGCTTCGAAAAATGGGAATCCTCCCTGGTCGTATTCAGGAAAAACGGGAAGAATCGGCTAAAAAACTGACTTTCCGGAAAAAAATTCCCAAAAAATTAATCGTAATCTTCACTCGGCAATTTGCCACGATGATCAACGCCGGCCTCCCTTTAGTCCAATGCTTAAATATTCTGGCCACTCAACAAGAAAACGCTGCATTTTCCAATGTCATTAATCAGGTCAAGGGGAATGTGGAAAGCGGTCAATCTCTCGCTGAAGCATTAAAAGCATACCCCCGGGTCTTTGATCAACTCTACATTAATCTGGTGGAAGCCGGGGAAACCGGCGGTATACTGGATGTGATTTTAAACCGCCTCTCCAGTTACATTGAAAAGAGCGAGAAACTCAAAAAGAAAGTCAAGGGGGCTATGGTTTACCCGGCGGTTGTTACGGGAATAGCGGTGATTGTTACGGCGGTTATTTTGATTTTTGTCATCCCGATTTTCGAAAAGATGTTTTCCGAAGTGGGACAAGCCCTGCCGGCTCCTACCCAAATTGTAATCGCTCTCAGCCGTTTTGTGAGTGGCAACATCATTTTTATTTTTCTTGGGGCCGGGGCCTTCATTTTTATTTTTCGCCAGTTTTATCGGACAGAAAAAGGTAAATACCTGATGGACGATCTTTCCCTGAAACTGCCGATTTTCGGCATGTTACTGAGAAAAGTGGCTGTGGCCAAGTTTACCAGGACCTTTGGGACCATGGTCAGCAGCGGGGTGCCCATTTTAGAAGCCATGGACATTGTGGCCAGATCCGCCGGGAATAAGGTGGTGGAAAAGGCTATTTATAAAGCCAGAGGAAGCATTGCTCAAGGAAGGACGATTTCCGAACCGTTGGCGGAAAGCAAAGTTTTTCCCCCTATGGTAACCCAGATGATCGGGGTCGGGGAGGCTTCCGGGGAGTTGGATACCATGCTTAATAAAATTGCCGATTTTTACGATGATGATGTGGATGCCGCTGTCAGTACCCTGACTTCCATGATGGAGCCGATCATGATGGTCGTTTTAGGGGGGATTGTCGGGGGGCTGGTCATTTCCATGTACCTCCCGATTTTTAAAATGGGAGAAGCCATTACAGGGTGAAAATTCTTCTTGATTCATTGAGAAATCCGGTCTATGAAACCCCCTTTTTCCAGTAATCCTCTCAGCTCGGGGGAGGAAATTTCTTCAAGGAACTGGTTTTATATTGAAGAAGATTTCTCAAGAAAAACCCGATGGCTTATTCTGTGGCGACTGGTTTTCATTTCCCTCTTTCTTTTGCTGACCGCTTTCCTTCACGAAAAAGAGAACCTTTTTCTATTTCCTTTTTCTTTTCCTCCTTTATATTTTCTAATTGCGCTGCAATATTTTTTTTCCATCCTCTATATCTTTTTCCTTTTAAAGAGAGCGGCTATCCAACCGATCGCTCTTTTCCAGTTGTTCATTGATGGACTTTTTGTAACGGCCGTGGTCTATGTTACCGGCGGCATTGAGAGTTTTTTCCTGTACCTCTATTTTCTGGTTATTTTAGCCAGCGGCACCCTGTTTTTTCGTTTGGGCGGAATATTGGCGGCGAGTTATGCGGGCGTATTGTACGCCCTCCTCCTTTTGCTTCAAGGGACGGGGAAAATCCCTTTTTATTATGGACTGACGGATCAACCGCCATCCTATTCACAGAGATATCTTATTTATCAAATCGTTATGAATGGGATGGGATTCTTTTTTACCGGTTATTTAAGCAGTTTTTTTTCCGAACAATCCCGAGTGCAAAGAAGCCAGATTGAAATTCAAAAGAAGAATATTGTTCAATTAAAAGAATTGAACCGTATTATTATTGAAAACCTGGACATCGGATTGATCACCTTAGATTTTGAAAATAAGATTCAAAGCATCAATCGGGCCGGGGAGAGAATTTTAGGTCGAAATTCAGGTGAGTTAATAAATAAGCCCTTGACGACGGTATTTCCTGATCTGGATCTTGGCCCAGGTCCGAATGCGCTTGCCGAAGTAACCCGACAGGAAACCTCCTACGAAGATCCGAATGGGTCGGTCGCAAGGTTGGGTTTTTCCTTTAACCGGGTTAAAGAAGATCAGTCCTACGGAATAGGGAATATCTTTTCTTTTAAGGATATTTCTGAAATCAAGGCCATGGAGGACCACTTGCGTCAGGTGGATCGTTTGGCCTTAATGGGGAAGATGGCTGCCGGGATTGCTCACGAAGTCAAAAACCCCTTGGCTTCCATCAGCGGATCGATTCAGGTTTTGAGGGATGAATATAAAGAAAAAGGGACAGGGGAACGTCTTCTGAAAATTATTTCCAGGGAAGTAACCAAATTGGATTTATTGATGAACGATTTCTTGGCCTTTACCAGATCGGTCCAGACGATCGAATCCCGGCTCGATATCTCAAATATCATTCTTGAAACGATTGACCTGATTAGAGAAAATAAAGAATCCCCCCAGACCATTTCCTGGAAACTGGATGTCGAACCCAATCTTTTCTTTAAAATATCAACCGGAGAGTTGTCCCAGGTTTTGTGGAATTTCCTGATTAACGCCCTCCAGGCCGTCCCTTCCAACGGAGAGATTTTCATCGGAGCCCGCCATCATCAAACCGAAATGGGTGAGCCATGTATCGAAATCAGAATTAGGGACAATGGTCCCGGTATCCAGGCAATGGATCAAGCTAAAATATTCGAACCTTTTTATACCACCAAAGATCGGGGAACCGGACTGGGATTGAGCATTGTTCAAAAAATAATATCCGATCGCGGGGGTAAGATTCGACTGAACAGTTCTCCCGGGCAAGGGACTGAATTTATTGTTATATTTCCCGAAGGGTAAGATAGGCTTGCCCCCCATTCTCTTTTGACAACCCGGCCAGTTGAAAGACCAGATTTCTCGGGAGTGAGGGGGGTTTTGGGGGGTTGTCCAAAAGGGGAACTCCTGCATCATTCCGACCCTAATGCTTCCGTTCCAATAAAACAAGCTACTCACCCCTGCTTTTATTGGATTTTTTTTCGGCCTGCTTTCAAAAGACGTTTCAATATTCAGCCGGGGAACGATGTTTACAGGGTTTAGGTTGGCAACCCCCCCAAAGCTCCTTCACTCCCGATTTTGAAAGTGGGGTTAATTGAAATAGTTATGGCAAAGTGAAGGGGGGCAAGGTAAGATAAGACATTGACAAGAAAGGGTGTTTGCGTTAAAAAAAGTCCATGATCAGTATCATAGACTATAAGGCGGGTAATTTGACCAGTGTGGAACGGGCCTTGAAAAACCTGTCCATTCCCTGCCGGATTACCAACGACCCCGAATTGGTTTTGCAGTCGGACCGGGTTATTTTTCCAGGGGTGGGTGCCGCAGGCGAGGCTATGAAGGCTATTCAGACTACCGGGTTGGATAAAGCCATCAAAACTTATTTTTTTTCCGGACGTCCTCTGCTGGGGATTTGTCTCGGTACCCAAATCATTTTGGAATTCAGCCAGGAAAATCAAACTTCCTGTTTAGGAATCCTGCCGGGGGAAGTGATTCGTTTTCCCGATCCCCACCGGGACGAGGAGGGAAAACATTTAAAAATCCCCCACATGGGCTGGAACCGGGTGGAATGGACTCGGGATCACCCATTGGTTCGAGCCATTCCGCCTGAGAGCGTTTTTTATTTTGTCCATTCCTATTATCCGGTTCCCCGGGAAGAGAATCTTATTTTAGGCCGGACCCACTATGGATTTTATTTTCCTTCCGCGGTGGCCTTTAGGAATCTGGTAGCCCTTCAATTCCATCCTGAAAAGAGCGGGCCTCCTGGGCTGGCCTTATTAAAGGCCTTTTCCGAATGGGAGGGAAAGGATGCTGACTAAACGCATTATTCCCTGTCTGGATGTGCGGGACGGTAAAACCACCAAAGGAATCCGGTTTAAAAATAATATAGACATCGGGGATCCGGTAGAAATGGCCCGTTTTTATTATGAAGCAGGGGCGGATGAACTGGTCTTCTACGATATCACGGCCTCAGCGGAAAAAAGGGCGATCATGATCGAGGTGGTTCAGCGGGTGGCTGAAGAAATTTTTATTCCTTTTTCCGTAGGGGGGGGGATCGCCTGTCTGGAAGATATGCGGCAGGTCCTTTTAGCCGGCGCAGAAAAGGTCAGTATTAATTCCGCGGCGATCAATAACCCTGCTTTGATTCAAGAGGGGGCGCAAGCCTTTGGCGGGCAATGTATTGTGTTGGGAATGGATGTAAAAAAAGTTCCCCCTCATGCAGCCGTTCCTTCCGGCTATGAGATGGTCATCCACGGGGGCCGGATATTGACCGGGATAGATGCCTTGTGGTGGGCCAGAGAGGCGGAAAGACTGGGGGCCGGTGAAATTTGTTTGAATTCCATTGATGCCGACGGAACCCAAAAAGGTTATGAAATGAACTTGACCCCATTGATTTCCGAGGCCGTTTCCATACCGGTCATTGCCTCCGGCGGGGCCGGACTTCCGGAACATCTTGGTCAGGTTCTAACCGAAGGAAAGGCCGACGCAGCCCTGATCGCCTCTATGACTCACTATGGAACCTATACCGTCCGTCAAATCAAGGATTATTTAAAAGAACGTGGAGTACCGGTCCGGTATATCTGGTAGCTGAAAACTCAAAGAAGAAAGCTCAAGGCCCAAAGAAATTGTTTTTCCTTTCAGCTTTGAGCTGTCAGCAATTACGGATTAAATTTTTATTTTAACTTCGTCACTTATTTGTTTTCGACTTTTTTGAGGAAAATTTGTATGTTCAACCCAAAAGACTTTTTTGAGTATTCGGATTGGGAACACCAAGATCTCTTCTCCGGTGTTGAGCAGATCTGGGAGGTTTTGCCGAGGATAAAACCTTATTTACAATCCCGGGTTCACCCCAATCTGGAAGGCCTATTATCCAAAGGCCCTTTTTTATCCCGAATGGTCGTTATAACCCAGGGACGGCTTTTGGAAGAGGGGTTATCGATTATTCCCGGAGATGCCACCAAAGATCAATTCAGGATTTTTTATGAAAATCAGGAAGTGAAAGATGCCATTGTCCTGTATGGGGGGGTTACCCTGGTAGGAAAGGAAATTTATATAGGACCAGGAACGGTGATAGAAACCGGGGTCTTCATCCAGAGTCCGGCCTATATCGGCCGGCAAACCGAGGTTCGGCAGGGGGCCTATCTGCGCGGCGGCTGCCTGGTGGGAGATCGTTGTGTGGTAGGTCATGTAACCGAAATGAAAAATTCCATTATGATGGACGGAGCTAAAGCCGGTCATTTTGCTTACATCGGAGACAGTATTTTAGGAAAAGACTGTAATCTGGGGGCCGGGACCAAACTGGCCAACTTGAAAGTGGTAAAAAATACCATCAAAATCAAAGACGGCGGCACAACCTACGACACCGGCCTCAGAAAGCTGGGGGCAGTTATGGGAGATCAAACGGAGACCGGCTGCAATTCCGTTACCAATCCCGGAACGCTGTTGGGACCGAAATGCATCATTGGGCCCAATGCCACTGTTAAGACCGGTTATTATCCCCGTAAATCGGTTATTCGATAAGCTCAAAACAGAACATAACTGACAGCTCCTTAGAGAAAGATCAATAGCTCGGGCATCCTGTCTGACAACAGGCCGATAGGAAAGGGTCGGCCGAGACGGCTGACCTATTCCTTAAATTTTTCGGATTTATTATGACCCAGGGATCCCCTATTACTTTCAGTCATCGGTTTAAAGAGTGTCCGGACGTGACGATCATCCAGACCCGGCCTAACTTTTCCGATTACAGTCAAGAGGAGAAACAGAGGATCAGGGCCGCCGAAAAGGTCTACTATCCAACGCAGCTTTATGTTGATCTGTTTTTGACCATGGGCAAAAAAATTTTTCCCAGCCGGGAAACCTATGTTTATTCAGGCGACAAGATCAAACAGACTACGCTGTTTCAATTATTACAGATCCCTCATCCCCGGACACGGGTCTATTTCGGTCAACAAAAAAAAAGGATTCAGAAAGATTTTCCATTTCCGTTTATTGCCAAAATCCCTCGGGGGTCTTCCATGGGACGGGGGGTTTTTTTGATCCATAACCATGAAGAGTTGAGACGTTATCTGCACCGATCCCCCGTGGCTTATATTCAAGAATACCTTCCCCTGGATCGAGATCTGCGGGTGATCCTTATCAGTCATCAGGTTATTTTATCATATTGGAAGATTGCCCTCCAGGGCGAATTTCGGAACAATCTGGCCCAGGGTGCTTCCATCGAGTTCAGCGATATTCCGGATGAGGCCTTGGCTTTTGCCGGGCAGATCACCCGGAGGTGCAATTTTAATGACGTAGGACTGGATTTATGTCATACTTCCGAAAAAGGCTGGATGGTTCTGGAGGCCAATATGAACTACGGCCATCAAGGACTCAAAGAAAAAGGTTTGGATATTCGACAAGTGTTGAAGGATCTAATGATAGAGGGGAAGATTTGAAAAACAGGACTCGAGGGGGCCGGGAGTCAAGAGGTCGAAGGAAAATATTTTTCTGCCTTAAGTATTTCACTGAAATCCTCGACCCCTTGCAATGAGGAGAAACAACATAATATTATGATGGTTCTTGATTTACGTTGTGCCAATGATCATTTTTTCGAAGGCTGGTTTTCGAATACAGAAACCTTTTACCAACAAAAGAGGAACGGTGAAATCCGATGCCCGGTTTGTGATGATAATCAGGTCAACCAAGTCTTGTCCCCCGTAGCCATTAAACGCTCCTCTCGCCTTTCCAACGAGAACGAAGCGGTTGACAGTCCAACTAAGCAATTACGGCATTTTTATAAATATATTGAAGAGAATTTCGAAGAGGTGGGGACCGAATTTGCCAAAGAGGCCTTAAAAATCCACTATGGGGTTGCCGATAAACGAAATATCCGAGGGACTTCGACGGCCGATGAGGAAAAAGTATTAAAAGAAGAAGGGGTGGAATTTCATAAAATCCCTTTCCCCAAGGGAGAACATTAGACCAAAATGGGTCTGACCTTGCCACTGCAATGGGGTACGGGCGCCCTGATTAGCTTTGCTCACCTTTTATTCAAAGCCTGGTTCAGGACCTGTCGTATAAGGATGTTGCATGAGGAACTTTATAAGGAGTTCTTCTTAGGATCCCGCCAAGTTATCGGTGTTACCTGGCATCGGACCTCCATTTTTTCCTGCTATTATTATGGTCCGTTTCACCCCATGATTATGTTCAGTCAAAGTCGGGATGGTGAATATCTGGCCCGGTTTGCCCAGAAATGCGGCGTTATTCCGGTAAGGGGTTCTTCCAAACGGGGAGGGGAAAAAGCCTTGATCCAAATGATCAGATATTTAAAAGAAGGGAACCGGGCTTGTTCCACCGTGTTAGATGGACCCCAAGGACCTCGTTATAAGGCCAAGAAGGGTCTCCTGGTGTTGTCCCAAAAAACCGGTGTCCCTTTGCTTCCCTTCATCTGGTCAGCCCGACGGGCGGTAACGCTTGAAAAGACCTGGGACAAGACCATGATCCCCTGGCCCTTCAGCGAAGTGGTTATCTCTTATGGCTCTCCCCTGAATGTGCCTAAAGAGTCCACCGAAATGGAGATGGAGGCTTTGCGGCTGGAGGTTGAGAGACGCTTAAATACGCTTATGATCGAGGCCGATCAGGTTTGCGGTTATAAAACCCGGTGGGGTTGACCATTTCGGATTGCGAATTTCGGAATGCGGGGTAAAAAAAATCATCCTTCGTCTTTCATCCCGTGTCTTTTTGTATTCCGAAATCTAAAAACCGCAACCGGCAATAATTCAATGATAATTCCCGCCATAGAGCATGCCTAATTTTTTAATGTGGAAAATCTTAGCCAATTCCCGAAGGAGATGATTGGTGGATTCTTCAATCTTTTTCAGGTCCTGTTCGCTGAGCTGTTCGGGCTGAAAATGGGTTATCAATGCTCTCAGATTTTCCAATTGATGAATGATATCCAAGTGTATTGCCTGTCCTCCCATAAACTCATGCACTTCCAGGATGGTCTGGAGGCAATTTTGTAAACGGAGCTGCCGTTGTTGGGTTTTTATATTCATCGGAATTGAGTTAATAGCCGGTCGTTCGCAGACGGATTTGAACAAAAACCTGGTATAGATCCCTCCACATCAACCATGATTTTTTTATCTGTTTGGCGATTTCCGAAAGTTGGTCGGGATGAATCACTAAATTCACACTATAAGAAAAGGCAGACAGGATATCTCCGGACTTGATATTGGTACCGATCCAGACTAAAAAAATTTCTCTTCTTTGTCCTGTAGGCATATTTTGCAAATATTCCAGCAAAGGGTTTGACTGGGAAGGATCGGCATCAAAACCTTCTGAAAGGATAAACCATTCAGGTTGGCCAAATTGAAGAATGGGAAATACCTCCTCCATTTTTTTAACGATTAAGGGCTGTCCGGCTTCCTCACGAATGGTCTTGGTTAGAGGTTCAACCCAAGGGGATTGACAGGCAACCAAAACCGTTCGATCCGCAAAAGGATTATTTTCTGATCCTGTCCACAGTCGGCTCATGAAGTGATTCTTCCTGATTCATTAGAATTGTTTCTGATATTCATTATCCAGAGCAAGACCTTCGATATCGGTAGTTTTTTCACCTCGACGGCTTTTAATCTGGTCCAGTCCACGTTGAACGATGGCCCGCCTGGAGGCGAAGAGCATGGACGTCTCTTCGGAAATGAGACCCTGCTGGAATTTCGAAATGATATCCTGATCGAAGGTTTGACACCCAAAGGGCTGACTGGTCTCTATAATTTCATAGAAGGTTTTATCTTCCGATTCCCCGTGCAGGATCAGATCTTGAACCCGAATATTATTGACCATGATCTCAAAAACAGCCACGCGCCCCTGATCGACTCGAGGGAGGAGCCTTTGGCTTATTATCCAGCGAAGGGCTCCGGACAAACGAATCCGAATTTGTCTTTCTTCTTCCTGATCGAAAAAGCCTAGAACGCGGTTCAAAGTTTGTGTGGCATCGACCGTATGGAGGGTGCTGAGAACCAAATGGCCGGTTTCAGCGGCGGTTAAAGCGATTTCCATGGTCTCCCGGTCTCTGATTTCTCCCACCAGGATGACTTTGGGGGCTTGCCGCAAGGCGGCCCGCAGTCCATGGGCAAAAGAATCAAAATCGGCCCCTAATTCCCGTTGATTAAAAGTGGCCTTTTTATGGGAATGAACCAATTCAACCGGATCTTCCAGGGTGATGACATGCACTGGTTCGCTCTCGTTGATGGCATCAAGAATGGCCGCTAAAGAAGTGGTTTTTCCGGTTCCGGTAGCACCGGTGAACAGGATAATCCCGTTTTTGTCCCGGGCCATTTTTTTAAAAACCGAGGGCAAGCCCAATTGCTCAATAGTGGGAATCTCGATCGGCAGTTTGCGCATGATGATACTATAATTATTTTTTTGAGAAAAAACACTGACCCGGAAGCGCACCTTATCCTGGATGGAATGGGATAAGTCGCAGGAACCTTCTTTGAGCAGAGTTTCAATTTTTCTGGGGTCCGAACGTAGAAGATTCAGGGCAATCGCCTCTGTCTGAAATGGTGTTAACACTTTGGTGGATAAATTTAAATGAACGGGTACGAGGTTTCCATGAACCTCTACCTGGAAGGGGCGGCCGACCGTCATATTAATATCCGAAATTTGAGGAAAATGCTCAACGATTTTGGATAGGATGAAATCAAGTTCAGCTAGGCGCATAAAAATATTCCATAATTATTAGCTAAAAGCTCAAAGGAAAAACCTTTCTTCAATAGGGTAGTTGCAGTTACTTTATGCCTTGAGCTTTGAACTTTCAGTTTCTTATCATATTTCCGTAAAATCGGTGACTAAATCTCCCATAAAAGGTTTAAATTTTTCTTTAGCAATGCACTTATTATAGGCCTCTTCTCCGGAAATCCACCCTTTTTTTAAATAATCCATTATAGCATCATCCAAGGATTGCATGCCATATTTTTTCCCGGTTTGAATGACCGATGGAATTTGATAGGTTTTTCCTTCCCGGATCAAATTACGCACAGCATGGGTGGCGATCATGATTTCCAGCGCCGCTATTCTTTCTTTTCGGTCGATTCGCTTAAAAAGGGTCTGGGAGATAACAGCCCGAATGGCATCAGCCAGCGTAGCCCGAATCTGAGCCTGTTGATCCGCGGGGAAGACTTCAATAATCCGGTCGACGGTCTTCGAGGCACTTATCGTGTGCACGGTAGCAAAAACCAGATGGCCGGTTTCCGCTGCTTCAACGGCCAGGGAAACCGTTTCCAGGTCTCTCATCTCCCCTACCAGAATAATATCGGGGTCTTCCCTTAAGGCTCCTCTGAGGGCAGCGGCAAACGATCGGGTATGACGTCCGATTTCCCGGTAATTGATCGTGCAATTAATATTGGGATGCACAAATTCGATAGGGTCTTCTATGGTTAAAATGTGATCCTTACGGGAACGGTTGGCATGGTCGATGATAGCCGCCAAGGTGGTTGATTTTCCGCTGCCGGTCGGACCGGTAACCAGGACCAACCCCTTGGGTAATAAGGCCAGCCGCTTAATGACCATGGGAAGCCCTAATTCTTCTACCGTTGCAATTTTACTTGGGATCTCCCGGAAAACCGCACCAACCCCGTAAAGCTGGCGGAAGAAGTTGACTCGATACCGGGCCAATCCGGGAATTTCATAAGCGAAATCCAAATCCCCCGTCTCTTCAAATTGTTTGATTTTTTCCTCCGGGGTGATTTCGTAGAGAAGGGTTTTCAGTTCGTCGTTCTCAAGGACATTATATTTTATTCGTTCCAATTCTCCGCGAATCCGAAGGATCGGCTGTGAGCCGGAAGACAGGTGAAGATCCGATGCCCCTTGCTCATTCATTAGTTTAAAGAAAGCGTCTATCTGAGCCATGAGTCCTCTCGAAGATGTTAGATGCCTGATGGACGAGGGACAATCGCATCGCTAAGACGAGGGATGAAAAATCGTCCATCGTCTTTCGTCCCTCATTTGCATTCAATCCGGCATCCGATATCCGGTTTCTTTATTATGGTTAGCGTATCACCCAATTGATTATCCAACTGACAATACTGATCATCAAGGCCCCGATTACCGCCGGCCAAAAACCTTGAATGATAAACCCTTTTATTAAGAGGGAGACGAACCAGAGCATGCCGCCGTTGATGATCAGGGTAAAAAGCCCTAAGGTAAGGATATTGATCGGCAAAGTCAGGATGATCAGGATGGGACGAATAAGGGCGTTCAGTATACCCAGCAAAGCGGCGGCCATAATCAGGGCCGCGGCTCCGGTGAACTCGATTCCCTTGACCAGATAGGAAGTAACATAAATGGCCAGGGCATTGATGAACCACTTGATTAATATAAGTCTCATAATTTATTTAATAGCATAATTTGGCAGGAGAGTAAATCATATTTTTGTTGACGCAAAGGCTAATAATTTGATAATAAAAAATAAATTAAGCACAAGAGCCAACTTGGTCGATTGTTGCAAATTTATCACTTTAGGTTTAGGTAACGTCAATTTATTTTATTCAAAGGGGAAAGGAGATAGGCATGGCAGCAAAGATTATCAGCGGCGCTGAAGTGGCCAAACAAATTCGAGAAGAACTTAAACGGGAAGTGGACCAGTTAAAGGCTAAGACGGGGATTGTCCCTGGATTGGTGACTATCCTGGTTGGTGAAAATCCAGCCTCGGTCAGCTATGTAACCGGAAAACAAAAAACAGCCAAAGAATTAGGGTTCTATTCCATCCAGGACAATCAACCGGCCGACATCAGCGAAGCAGCCCTTTTGGCCTTGATAGACCAGTATAATAAGGATGCAAAGATTCACGGGATCCTGGTACAGTTACCCCTTCCCAAACATGTTAACGAGACCAATGTCCTCTACGCCATTGATCCCAAAAAGGATGTGGACGGATTCCATCCGGTCAATGTAGGCAAACTGATGATCGGAGAGGCCGATTATCTTCCCTGTACACCGGCTGGGATTCAAGAGCTCCTGGTCCGTTCCGGTGTCAAGACCAAGGGCGCCGAGCTGGTGGTGGTTGGGCGTTCCAATATCGTCGGGAAACCCATTGCCAATATCATGCTGCAGAAAAAAGATGGGGCTAATTCTACGGTGACCATAGTCCATACCGGTACACCTCCGGAAAAGATGATCGAACACTGCCGACGGGCCGATATCCTGATTGTAGCCGCAGGCGTGCCCAAATATGTCAAAGCCGACTGGGTTAAAGAAGGAGCAGCGGTTATTGACGTGGGTGTCAATAGGATTGGGATGAGCGAATCAGGCAAGGCCATCCTGGCCGGAGATGTTGATTTTGAACCGGTGAAGGAAAAGGCCGGGTTGATAACCCCGGTACCGGGCGGAGTGGGACCAATGACCATCACCATGTTGATGAAGAATACGGTCAAGGCCGCCAAGGTGGCGGCGGGCGTTTAAAATAAAGTTACGGGTTACGAGTTGCGGGGTTAATAATTTTTTAACCCGAAACAGGTAACCTTAAACTCGCAAAAGATTTTTAACCGCTTGGATCCACCAGATGGACTGGGACGGGGAAACGAAATTCAAAGACCCCTGGACTATGTCCGGGGGTTTTTTTTGGACACCAGTTCGGAGTAATTAGTGATCCGTTCGGAGGAAAACTTCAATACCCCAAACTTCGAACTTCGAACAAAGAACTTTTGAACATCGACTGGTTTTTCCAATCGATCAGGAGGGAGTTATGGAACGAAAGAAGGTTACTATTCAAGATTTGATGGGTAAAAAAAAAGAAGGCAAAAAAATCACCATGTTAACCGCCTATGATTTTGCCATGGCCTCTTTTATTGACCAGGTCGGAATAGATATGATCCTGGTGGGCGATTCTGCGGGCATGGTGGTTTTAGGGTATGAGTCCACCGTTCCGGTGACCATGGATGAGATGATCCATCATTGCAAAGCGGTTCGCCGAGGAGTGCGCTATGCTTTTTTAGTTGGTGACATGCCTTTTATGTCCTATAACATCAGTCGGGAAGAGGCGATCAGAAACGCCGGGCGATTCATGAAAGAGGCCGGGTGCGATGCGGTGAAATTAGAAGGGGGATTAGAAGTAGTCGAAACAGTCAAGAGGATCACCCTGGCCGGGATCCCGGTTATGGCCCACATCGGACTGACCCCCCAAACCGCCGGTCAATTAGGAGGCTTCAGGGTCCAGGGAAAGGATGCGGTCTCAGCCCAGAGGTTGTTGGATTCGGCCCAGGCCCTGGAAGAAGCCGGGGCTTGTTCAATCGTTATAGAATGTATTCCCGATAAATTGGCCGGTCTGATTTCCCAATCTTTAAAAATTCCTACTATCGGAATCGGGGCCGGTCCGGCATGCGACGGCCAGGTTTTGGTTACCAACGACCTGTTAGGTTTATTTGAAAGATTTACTCCAAAATTTGTAAAACAATACATTAAGTTATTCCCAATGATTAAGGAAGCGGTTGAAATTTACAAGAATGAGGTTGAAACCGGAAAATTTCCAGGTCCAGAACATACGTTTGTTATGGAAGCCGACGAGTTAAGTAAAATAATGGTTAATAAAATACATAAAGAAAAATAATAGTTATAGTAAAAATATCAAGTAAGACTAAAATGGAGAGCGGATGAAAATAGGTATAATCGGCCCTGGGGCCATGGGGTGTCTGTTGGCCGGAAAGATCGCCCATGCCGGTAATAAAGTAACCCTTTTGGATCACCTCCGAGAGCGGGTCGAGATCCTCAATCACCAGGGTTTGATCCTAGAGGGATTTGAAGGAACCTTTCAAGTCAAGGTGCCTGCCACTTTGGATCCGTCGGATTTGTCCCAAACTGAAGTGATCATTTGCTGTGTCAAGGCCTATGATACCCGTACCGTGGCCGAAACTCTTCAAGGCATTGGTCCGAATCCTTTTGTATTAACCCTTCAGAATGGTGTGGGCAACGTTGAAATTTTGGGGAACTATCTTCCAAAAGAAAAAATCCTGGCCGGGATTACTTCTCACGGGGCTACCGATCTGGGGCCGGGTCATGTACGCCACGCAGGGCAGGGTGATACCTTTATTGGATATGGATTCTTTAAAGACGACGATGACCCTGCCGGTGACCGACAATTAAACCAAGTCAAAGCGTTATTAAGCGAGTCCGGTTTTGTCACCCAACTGGTCCCCAAGATTGAAAACCTGATCTGGAGTAAGCTGTTGATCAATATCGGAATAAATGCTCTGACGGCCCTAACCCATTTACAGAACGGGAAACTTATTGAATTTCCAGGCACCCTAAAGATTTTAGAGGAGGCAGTTCAAGAAGGAATTTTGGTCGGGCAAAAGAAGGGTGTTGAGTTTATCTACCCCGACCCTTTAACCCAAGTCAAAAAAGTCTGCCGTCTTACCAGTACCAATGTTTCTTCCATGCTCCAGGATATCCTGAAGAAGAATAAGACCGAAATCGATTTTATCAATGGGGTGGTTATGAGGGAAGGTTTGGATTATGGGATTCCAGTGCCGGTCAATGTCCTGCTGACTCGTCTGGTAAAAACGATTGAAGAATCTTATGGGCATACGGTTAATGAGAGATGACGGCTGATGGCAGATGCAGGACGGTTTTCGATTGCGGATTTCGGATTTCAGAATACGGGATGAAAGGATGGGGGACGATTCCCGATGCCGGATACCTGATGCAGGCTGCAGGATGCAAAATGGACGAAGGACGAGGGACGACCGCTTCGCTTGGACGATGTTAGAAAAATCATCCCTCGTCCCTCCGGCATCTTGCATCCTGCAGCCTTGTATCATTTTAGGCTTGAGGAGCGGCAGCCGCTGCCTCCCTTCCAGCCTTAGCAGCTAATTTTTTCCTTTTTTCTCGCCGTTGCCGTCTCCGGTCAATTTCCCGTACCCGTTCAATCTTTTTATGTTTTGCCAAAAAATCACCTCCTCAAAAATATAGTAGATCCCCCTAACCATCCTTTAATCATAGTAGCGCTTTGAAAAAATGCCCCTTTTGCCCAATCTCGACGTCCAATTCAAATTTTAAACCTCCAAATACTAAATGTGTTCCTGTGGAAAAAATTATCGTCTTTCTTGACCTTGAACAAAATTGAACATTTTTTAAAGCTCCCCATAGACCATAGACAGCGAGCGCATCCCCGTCAGGCCACCGATGTGATTGTCCCGCCGTTGGCGGGATTAGAGAGGGGATTATTAACCTTGCCTGGAATCCCGCTTCCGGCGGGACAGCACCTTGGTGCAAGGAATCTTCCGTTTCATTCTTATTATGGGAACAATCAAAGGTCCTGTCAAGCTTCTTAATGGGGGGGTATGATCGAAGAATTCCTTCCTGCCATCCCTGAGCGGATTGTTAGAAAAAAAATTGTTCACATTCACATTAAATTGTGCAAATCCTTCTCTATTGATTGATCTTTAAAAAGGTAACCCATTATAATAATTAAATAAAAATATTTTAGCTTTATGGCATAGGCTTTGCAAAGTAATTTTATTTATAACAAGGATCAGGCAGACTCTCTTTTCCTTCAAGAAGCCCTGATTGCCAACTTTTCCATTTTTGATAACCAAACCGACCGGCTATGGGAATGATGGGTTAGAAACCAAAAAATAGAAAACGTCGAGTCAAACCAGAAGAACAATGAAAGGAGAATATTAGTTAGAAGGAGGAGTCCATGACCCATACCGAATTGTTGATTAAGGAATACTATTCTTTAAACCAGGACAAAATCATTGATTGTCCTTTTCAACCGGGTAATTTGAAGATATCGGAAGAGGCTTGTCTCAAACGACGAAAGGCCGCCCATCGGAAAAAGTTTGAGACCTATAGGGTTGAAGATCTTTTCAATTATTTCGTCTCTCAAGGCCTTTCACGCTGTCAAGAATGCCCGTTGATTAACAGTCCGGCCTCGCAGTTTTAATGGATTTGGTGAAAGCCCCTGTTTCGCACTTTTCATGGTGGGAGGATTAAGATGGGGGAATCCTATTATTCGATTAATCTCATTGAAAAGAGAAAAAACCCATGCACCTCCCGGTCATCATTTTACATATAGATTCAGATTATAAAATCACATATTGGATTATTCGAGATGGGGTCAAGGTCGTCTCCCCGGTCACCATTCCCCAGACGATTCAACTTTTAAATACCTTTGAGTTTGATCTGATTGTGTCAGAACCTCAAAAAATGGCTATTTTGAAATCTCCCTTTAAGGTAAATGACCCTAACGAACATGAAAAAAGCGAAGATTCCAAAACACCAATTCCTTGGTAACCCTCAACTTTCTCCCTTTTACTATTAAAAAATATTTTTTAAATCTCAAGCCTATTACAGGGAGAAGATCCGGCTTTCTGATACGAATTGTTAACGTTTTCCCTCCCGGATAAATCGGGCACCTTCCTCGATGGCGGCGGTGTTGATGGGAATCATCTTGTGATAGCGTTTATCCAGGGCCTGTTTAAATGCTTTAACCACGGCCTCCTGGGTGATGGCTTTTGTTTCTTCGATCATGGCCCCCAGCATGGCCATATTGGCCAATCGTGGGTCCCCGGCCTTAGCGGCTAATTCAATGGTGGGGACCATAATCATTTTTATTTTTGAATAATCCCCTTCTGCGGCATCAATCAATGAAGAATTGACAAACAGCCAGCCTCCCGGTTGGACCATGGCTCCGAATCTCACCAGGGACGGCTTATTCATGACTACAGCGGTTACCGGATGATGGATGACTGGGGAACCGATTTCCTGATCGGATATGACCACCGTGCAATTGGCTGTTCCGCCGCGCATCTCCACTCCATAAACGGGCATGTAAGTAACATGGCGGCCTTCTACCATGGCCGCATAAGTTAGAAGGTTACCCAATAACAGGACCCCCTGTCCGCCGAAACCGGCGATGATGACATCGAAGTACATCTAAAATCTCCTTTATCGCTCAAGGCGGAAAGCCTACCAACCTATTACTTTGAGCTTTGAGCCTTCAACTCTAATTTAAAGTATATCCGTTTCCGATTTCTCCTTAAAAACCCCCAATGGAAAATAGGGGATCATCTCGTCATGGACCCGCTGGTTGGCTTGTTCAGCGGACATCTTCCAGTTAGTGGGACAACTGGAAAGAAATTCGACAAAGGAAAAACCCTGGTTGCGGAGCTGGACCTCAAAAGCCTTTTTCAAGACCTTTTTGGCTTGCATAAGATTTTTGGGTGTATTGACGGCTACCCGGGCGGAGAATGCCGTTCCCTCGGTCATAGACAAGAGTTCGGCCATCCGGATCGGATATCCTTCCCTCCGAAAATCCCGACCGAACGGGGAGGTGGTTGTCGCCTGTCCCAACATAGTCGTCGGGGCCATCTGTCCTCCGGTCATCCCATAAACGGTGTTATTGACAAAGATGATGGTAATATTTTCTCCTCGGTTGGCGGCATGGACGCCTTCGGCAATGCCCAGGGCGGCTAAATCCCCGTCCCCCTGGTAGGTAAACACGAAACATTCCGGCAAGGCCCTTTTGATCCCTGTAGCCACCGCCGCCGCCCGTCCGTGGGGAGACTCACAGACGTCTATGTCAAAATAATCATACATAAATACCGAGCAACCTACCGAAGCGGCGCAGACGGTTTTCTCTCTAAGATCATAAGCATCAATACATTCGGCTACCAGACGATGGATGATCCCATGATGACATCCGGGGCAAAAATGAAATGGCACATCTCTTAAACTATTGGGACGCTTAAATACTTGTTTCATGCTTCTCACCGATATACTTTCTGTATTTCATCAAACAATTCATTGGGGGTGGGAATCGAGCCGGGCGGCCGACCGTAAAAATCCACCCGGGATCCTTTGTCTACGGACAACTTCACATCCTCTACCATCTGGCCGGTATTCAATTCCACTGCAAAGAAATGATGGACTTTTTGGGATAGGCGTCTCAATATTTCTTCCGGGTACGGGTATAAGGTGACGGGTCGAAAAAGCCCGACTTTCATCCCCTTATCCCGGGCCATATTGATCGAAGATTTAATGATACGGGCCACGGATCCAAAAGAGACCACTACCATATCGGCATCCTCGATCCGATAGGTTTCATATTGGATCTCGGCCTTCATCTGCTGGTATTTTTGAAATAACTTCCAATTATGCTGGGTCAAATCCCCTTCGTTTAGATAAAGGCTTTTTAAAAACTGGGGTTTGCGGTTTTTAGCCCCGGTTAAAGCCCAAGGTTTGTCGAATTTCCCTGGTTTATTATCGCGTAAGATGATCGGCTCCTTCATCTGTCCAAGCAAGGCATCTCCCAGGATCATCACCGGATTGCGGTATTGGTCGGCAAGGTCAAAGGCCTTTATTGTCAGATCATAATTCTCCTGGACGGAAAAAGGGGCCAGAACGATGGTCCGGTAATCCCCGTGCCCTCCTCCCCGGGTGGCCTGAAAATAATCCCCTTGAGACGGAGAAATTCCTCCCAATCCAGGGCCGCTACGGCTCATGTTGACGATGACTCCGGGTATCTCGGATCCGGCCATATAGGAAATCCCCTCCTGTTTCAAGGAAATCCCCGGACTGGAGGACGAGGTCATGGCCCTGGCCCCGGTGGCTCCGGCACCCAGGAGCATGTTTATGGAGGCAATTTCACTTTCGGCCTGAATAAAGGTCCCATCTATATCCGGTAGGTGTTTGGATAAATATTCAGGGATTTCATTTTGGGGGGTGATGGGGTATCCGAAATAAAATTTGCAGCCGGCGGCCATAGCCCCTCGAGCTATCGCCTCATTACCATTCACCAATTCAACCTTGGGTTTTGACATAGGAACTCCTAACCATCCTTCAGCTTTTAGAATTTTTCTTACCCGATCTTAGAACTTGTTTCTGACATTTGAACCGGTGTAATCTTTAAATCCGAAGTTCGAAGCACGAAACCGGGAACCCGTCCCGATACAATCGGGATAGGAGTGACCACAGGGAACAAATCCGAAACAAGCGCGAAGGTCCAAAATCTTAATGACCAAAACAAAAACGTTTTGAATTTTAAAATTTGATCATTTGAATTTGTTTCGGATTTCGAAATTCGGATTTCGGATTTTAGCCAAAAATGCAAATATTTTTGGCTAACCTTCAGCCTAATTTTATTTCCAAACCTCAATAACCACGTCGGGACACATCTCCGCACAAAGGGCGCACCCGGTGCATTGATCATCCGGGGCTAAACAAGCTACGGTAAAACCCTGGTTGTTAAGCTTGTCACCGATAACGATACTTTTTTTGGGGCAGGCCAGGACACAAAGTCCACAACCCTTGCAACGTTCTTCCTGGAAAACAACTTTCGGCATAACCAATCCTCTATTGATTGCTGATTTTGGATTTCGAAATTTCTGCCTATCGGCATGAAATAGCTGGCTGTCTCGATCCCTAATATCCCCTTCGATGTCCATGAGAAAAACGGGGGGAATGATGGCTATCCCTGACAGCCGACGATTACCTAAGTTTTTTCGGCGGCTAAGAGAGCCTCCAAGGATTTCAGATCCTCGACATTATAAGCCCGATAAGCATACTCCTTGGATAGGCATTTTCGAACCAAACCGAGGAGAACTTTTTTGGGACCTACTTCAATAAAGCGGGAAACCTCTTGGGTCATCAGATTATTGACCAGTTCCGTCCAACGAACCGACTGTCCGATCTGGCGTCCCATGATTTCTTTTATCTTTGCCGGATCGGTTTCTGCTTTTCCGGTCACATTTAAAAACAAGGTAAATCGGGGAGGGTTGAATGGGACGGAGGCAATGATTTCCTTAAAAGCCTCCATGGCCTCTTCCATTAAAGGGCTGTGCCAGGCCCCGCTGACCGCCAAGGGAACGGCCTTGCCACCCGATTGGGCCACCTGTTGGATCGCCTTTTCAATGAGCGGTTTGCTCCCCGAGATAACGGTCTGATCCGGGGTATTATAATTAGCAGCCCCGATGGCCCCTTGTCTCTTCAGTTCCGTAAGAATGCCCTCCAAGGTTTCGGAAGACAGCCCCATGACGGCGGCCATGGCCCCTGGATTTTTTTGAGCCGCCTGATCCATCAAGGCCCCCCGGATCTTGACCAGCCTTAAGGTATCCTCTAAGCTAATCACTCCGGCTGTATAAAGGGCCGAATATTCACCCAGGCTATGCCCGGCTACCAGGTCCGGTATTACCTCTTTTCCCTCTAAACAGGCGCCGATAGCCAGATTGACCGTGGTGATGGCCGGTTGCAGGTTTCCGGTCAAGGTCAGATCTTCCAACGGCCCGTTAAAACACAATTCTTTTATCGGTAGACCGGTTATCTCCTCTGCTTTTTTAAAAATTTCCCTGGCCGGGGGGAATTGGTCATACAACTCTTTACCCATTCCTACATACTGGGATCCCTGCCCGGGGAATAAAAAGGCCTTAAGGTTCATAAAAGACTTCTCCTGATAAATTTTGCTTTATATATAAGGGGAAAATGAGTACAATTCAAGAAAAAAACGATCCGGGCTGGCTTCTGAAGGGTCCTTTCTGCATTCTGCAGGCCGGGGACGAATCAGTTCAGTTCCCGATGCCGGCGGGATGAAGTTGCGGAATACATCTCAAGTGTCGGAAGAATGCTAACGGAGCGGGATTTCCTGGGGGGGGGGGAAATATTATTGACTTTTTATCGCTGAAGTTATCTTGATTGACTTTTTGAATGCTTTGGACTATGTTTTTTTTAATAAAAGGAAGAAAAGCGATGCCGTTTCCAGTTAAAAAAGAAAGACTTTATTCGCAGAGGGAGATCCAGAAAAGGGTTAAAGAACTGGCCCTTTCAATATCAAAAGATTACAAAAAGGAAGAACTGATCCTGATCGGGGTTTTGAAAGGGGCCTTTGTGTTTATGTCCGATCTGGCCAGAAACCTCTCCATTCCCGTTAAACTCGATTTTGTCCGCTTGGCCAGCTACGGCAGTCAGAGCCAAAGCCAGGGGAAAATTCGATTAACCAAATCCATTGAACTCCCGATCAGGGATAAACACATCCTGGTGGTAGAAGACATCGTGGACAGCGGGCTGACCTTGAAATTCCTGCAAGAATTCCTGATGAAAGAAAATCCCAGATCAGTGAGGATTTGTGCCTTGATTGACAAAAGCGAACGACGGGAAGTCCCTATCACCGTCGACTATTGCGGGTTTTCCATTTCCAAAGGATTTATTGTGGGTTACGGGCTGGACTTTGATGAACAATATCGGCACCTCCCGGGCCTTTATCATCTACAATTTTAATCGTTGGCTTTTTTCGGTTTTATAAGGAGGTCCTCTTGATTATCAGCTGTGAAAAGTGCGCCACCTCTTATCACCTGGATCAAAAACTTCTGGAACCCTTTGGTTCCAAAGTTCGATGCACGCGCTGCGGTCATATTTTTTGGGCTGAAATCCCTTCTTTCTCAGAGGTCCAAAGTCTTTTTGAATCGGATCCAAACCCAAAGTCGTCCCTGAGCTTTGAAGAAGAAGCGGTTGCCATGCAAATGCAGCCTGCTAGGAAAATCTTTTGGACATTAGGGACCATCGTTTTTTTGATTCTGATTGCCCTGACCACCCGCTTTTTTTATATTCGATACCTTCATCCTAATTGGAATTTGGCCGATACCTGGTCGAAGATCTTTTTTATTCCGGTGGACCCGGAGGGGAACCAAAAAATAATCCTCGGCAAATATAAAAATTATATTAAAGAAAATAATAAGATCGGCCAATTTATTGTTATTGAAGGTGAAATCAAGAACGGCTATCCGGACATCCGGCAAAAAATTAAAATCCGCGGCTCCTTAAAAACGGCCGAAAATAAGGTAGCCATGAGCCGAGAAGTCTATGCCGGTTGGGCGTTGTCCTCCGAGGAATTAGAAAGCCTTTCATTGGAAGAAATCAGTCAGCTCCAATCGACCCAACCGGAACGGTTCTCGCCCAATGTTCGAGTCTTACCCGGGAAAACCCTCCCCTTCATGATCCTTTTCCCATCTATGCCCCGGGGAATTGTCTATCTTGAGGTAATGGTCGTCGGTTCCCAAAAGGCTCAAACGCCCTCACCCCTTAAACCAGTTACGGGTTAGATGCGATTCACGACCCGTTTTATCCTCGACCTTTTTGTCTTCTTATTAATCATTATAGGTGGTTGTGTCGGATTTATGGTCATCGAAGGCTGGGATGCCCTGGAAGCCTTATATATGACGGTTATCACCCTCACCACGGTTGGATTTCAGGAAGTCCATCCCTTAAGCCAAGCCGGAAGGATTTTTATCATATTCCTGATCGTCTCCGGAGTGGGATTTATCCTTTATTTTCTGGGTAGTATAACTAGAATGATGGTCGAAGGAACCATAAAAGATGTTTTAGGGAGGAGAAAGTTGGAAAAACAGATCGACCGAATCAGCGGGCATTTTATTATCTGCGGTTTTGGCCGTATCGGCCGTACCGTAACCCAGCTCCTGATGGAGAAACCCTTGGAGGTAGTCGTCATTGAAAAAGACCCTGGGTGCATCCCTCTTTTTCAGGAAAAAAAAATATTATATGTCCTGGGGGAGGCCACTTCAGAGGAAAACCTGCTCAAGGCAGGGATTGAAAGGGCCAAAGGTCTGGTTGCCGCCGCTTCCTCTGACGCCGATAATGTCTATATCACTCTAACGGCCCGGGGGTTAAAGCCCGATTTATTTGTCTTGGCCCGGGCAGCCGAAGAATCATCGATCATTAAAATGACCAGGGCCGGGGCCGACAAGGTTGTCTCCCCGTATGACATCGGGGCCCGCAGTATGGCCAACACCATCCTGCGCCCCACGGTCATTGATTTTATTGAACTGGCCATGCACAATCGCAGCCTGGATCTCCAGATGGAGGAATTGATCGTCGGAGAAAAGTCCGAAATTAGAGACCTCACCCTGATGGATTCGGGTATCCGTCAAGATTATGACCTCATCGTGGTTGCCATCAAGAAAAAATCCGGTGATATGATTTTTAATCCTTCTTTCCAAGCCAAGATCCAGGAAGGGGATATATTGGTGGCCCTGGGAGACCGGGAAAACCTGAGTCGCCTGGAAAAGAAATTGGGGATTACATCATAAAACCCCACCAAAGTTATTTGGAATTTTAGATTGCCAATTTGAAATCCGAAATTCGAAGCACAAAACAAATTTAAATAACCAGAATTCAAAACCCAAACGTTTTGAACATGGCCCATTTGGACTTTGAATTTGGGGTTTACAACGATATGATTTTTCCCGACATTAAAGAGAACTTCTCAACCTGATTAGTTTAAGAATCTAATAAGGAACCTTAACAATGGCTGGACCTCTCCAAGGATTGAAAATATTAGACTTCACCACCTTATTGCCCGGTCCCTATGCCACCATGATGCTGTCGGATCTCGGGGCCGAGGTATTGCGGATCGTTTCCGGTTCCCGACCGGATTTAACCACCATGATGCCTCCTTTAATCGGGGAAACGGGGATCTCTTCCAGTTCGGCTTACTTAGGACGAGGCAAACGCTCCATGACCTTGAACCTGAAAGACCCGAGAGGAGTACGCATCGTCCAACAACTGATCACCACCTACGATATTTTGATCGAACAATTCCGGCCGGGTGTCATGGCCAAGTTTGGTCTGGATTATCCAAAATTAACAGAACTGAATCCACGCCTTATATATTGTTCACTGACCGGATACGGTCAAACCGGTCCTATGACCGGCCGGGCCGGGCATGACATCAACTATCTTTCCCGGTCCGGGCTCATGTCTTATTCCGGCCGAAAAGAAACCGGGCCTGTGCTGACCGGCATGCAAATCGCCGATATTGCTTCCGGGTCCTATAATTCCATCATCGGTCTCCTCTCGGCCGTCATTTATCGTCAGACCACAGGCCAAGGACAGTTTGTGGACATTTCTATGACCGACGGCATGATCGCCTTTACGGCCATGGTCGGGGCCTCCTTTCTGGTGAACGGTCATGAACCCGGACGGGAAGGCCATCTATTAAATGGCGGATCGTTATATGATTTTTATGAAACCAAAGATGGACAATATATCAGCTTCGGCGGGCTGGAGCCCCAATTCTTTGCCGCCTTTTGTCAGGCCATCGACCGCCCGGATTTGATTCCAGGCGGTGTACTTCCTCCAAATGTTCGGAAGGTCAAACAAGAGGTGCGGGATATCATCAAAACCAAAACACGGGATGAATGGACCGTCTGGTTTCAACAGTATGATGCTTGTGTAGAGCCGGTATTGACACTGTTCGAGGCCCTGAACGACCATTTGGTCCAAGATAGGGGGATGGTAGTCGAAGTACCCCTCCCTGATGGGGGTCGAGTAAAACAAATAGCCAGCCCCATCAAGTTTTCCGAAACCCCTCCCCAATATGACCAAGTGGGATTGCCGGTTGGAACCCACACCAAAGAAATTTTGCTGGAGCTTGGTTACAGCGAACAGGAAATCAGGGAATTTGGGGAAACAGGGTTGTTTAATTAAAGGAAAGGGATAATGGACAGATATACTCCAAATCGTGAAGAGACCTGGAGCTTACTTCAAAAATACAATCAAAATGAGGCCCTGATCCATCATGCCCTGGCCGTGGAAGCGGTGATGCGTTATCTGGCCCGAAAAAAAGGGGAAAACGAAGAACGATGGGGAATCATTGGACTGATCCACGATCTGGATTACGAAAAATTTCCCGAACAGCATTGTCAGAAAACCAAAACCATTCTGGAGGAACAGGGCTGGCCGGAAGAGACTATTCGGGCGGTGATCTCTCATGGGTGGGGCTTGTGCAATGAAGTAGAACCGTTGACGGATTTGGAAAAAACCCTATATACCATCGACGAATTGACCGGACTGGTAACGGCGGCCGCCCTGGTCCGCCCATCCAAAAGCGTTTTGGACCTAGAGGCCAAATCGGTTTTGAAAAAATGGAAACAGAAAAATTTTGCCGCCGGGGTCAATCGGGAAGTCATTGAAAAAGGCCTGCAGATGCTGGGGGTCGGATTAGAGGAACTCATTCAGGATGTGATCATGGGTATGCGTGAAGTGGCCAAAGAAATCGGGTTATAAGAAATAGAGAAGCCTTCGTTTTCAAAGGAAGCGGATCGAGGTTGCTCAGGATCCCCAACAGGTTGAGAAAAAAACCTTCAAATTCTTTTTTTCCTGTCAGGCCCTATCATTATCCTAAGATTGAAATTTCATAAAATAAAAAAAATTGAATGGAGAAAAGAGATGAGTTGGGTTGTAATCGATGAAGAAAAATGTACGGGTTGCGGCATTTGTGCAACCCGATGCCCCAGATGTTTTACCGATAATGGCGGAGAAATCCTTACGAATTCCAATGAAGAGAATTGTATCCTCTGCGGTCATTGCGTATCTCTTTGCCCGACCGGGGCCATTATTCATTCAAAATTGGCCCTGGATGAATTTACCGAAGTCGATCGAAACGTCAACTATGAAACCGAAACGTTCCTTCGCTTTCTCAAGGAAAGACGCAGTCACCGTCATTTTCTGGATAAAAAAGTCCCTCAAAAAGACCTTGAACTTCTCATGGAAGCCGGTCGATGGGCGCCGACTGGAAGCAACGTTCAAAACGTGGAAGTTATTATTTACACGGATCCGGCCAAAATCGCAAAACTATCGGATTTGGCCATTGATTATTTCATCTGGATCGGGGATCGGGTAAAGAAGAAAATCGACAGACTTGAGGCTGAGGGCAAGCAGGATACTCAGGACTATAAAATGACTTTTCGTTCGATCGGTCTCGGGGAAAGGTTTAGCAAAGAAAAAGAATCGGGACGGGACCCGATTTTTTATAAGGCGCCGGTTCTGATGATCTTTCATTCCATCGCACCCACCAGTGCTCCTAAAGACAACGCGGTCCTGGTCGCTCACACTATGGCTTTGACCGCCCGAACCATGGGTCTGGAATCCTGCTATATAGGCCTTCTGGAAGTGGTGGCCGAATACTATCCGCCCATGAAAGAAGAACTTAATCTACCGCCCGGTCATCAGGTGTTTGACACCATGATTTTGGGCTACCCCAAACTGCAATTCTTGAAAACCGTACCCCGACAACCGATCAAGGTCCGGTGGGAATAAAATCAACCAAACCTATTTGAAATTGGGAGGGTCATAGGGAGTCTTGTTTTTTGGGGATTGTCCAAAGGGTAATTATGATTTTCAAACCCGGCCAGTCCAGCAAAGTTTGATTCGAGGCAGGGCATACACCCAAGCCTGTTTCGAGTAATGGTCCTGGAGGCCCCCAGGGGCCTGCCAACGAATTAGGTTCAAACGATGGCCCGGCAAAGAAGCTTATGGCTTATGGGGGGACAACCCAAAAAAACAAGACTCCCTATGACCGTTGAATAAAATGTTAGAGATAAATTTTCAAATTTAATTTGTAAGAATCTATAGGAGGATACAATGAAAGTATTGGCCCTTAATTCCAGTGCAAGAGTCGGGGATGTGAGCAAAACGGAAATCATGCTGGACCATCTGGTTCAGGGTATGCGGGAGGCCGGGGCCGAGGTGGAGGTCATCAATCTGCATAAAAAGAAAATCAGATACTGCAGCGGATGTTTTACCTGCTGGACCAAAACCCCCGGCATCTGCATACATCAAGACGACATGACCAAAGAAATCTATCCAAAATATTTGGAATGTGATCTGTCCGTTTTAGCCACCCCCCTTTACCATTTTACCGTTAATGCCCTGATGAAAACCTTTATCGAGCGCACGTTACCCATAGCCCAGCCTTTTTTGGTAAAACGAAACGGGGTTACCAGCCATCCCTTGCGCCACCAGTTTCCCCTTACGGTGGTATTGTCCGTGGCCGGCTTTCCCGAAGAAAGCGTTTTTGATCAGCTCCGATCCTATATCCACTTTTTATTCCAAGGTCGATTAGTGGCCGAAATCTACCGGACATCGGCAGAGATGCTCGGGCAAAAAACAACCGATAAAGGCATTAGTGATATCCTTAAGGCTACGGTTCAGGGAGGGAGAGAGCTGGTTGAATCCAAAAAAATTTCCCCGGAAACCCTGGATCGGATCAAAAAACCCTTTACCCACTTTGAAAAATTTACATCCTTGGGAAATTTGGCCTGGCAGACCTGCATCGACGAAGGCGTCACCATGGGCGAATTTCAAAAGCGGGGTATGATTCCACGTCCAAACTCGATTGAAACATTCCTAGCCGTTATGCAGGTCGGCTTCAACCCCGAAAAAGCCGGAGATGCCAAGATGACCATGCAGTACAACTTTTCCGGTCAGGTGGAGGGCCGTTGTTATTTTTCTTTTGAAAACGGAAAATTTACGGCTGGGGCAGGTCAAATCGCCAATCCGGATTTGACCGTTGAAACGCCCTTTGAAGTTTGGATGGATATCCTGACTCGTAAGGCCGATGGAGCTCAGATGCTGATGGAGGGCAAATATACCGTCTCAGGCCAGACCGATCTGCTTCTCAACATGAATCAATTTTTTGGCGAATGATCAAAATGGAGAAAAGCACAAGAACGGCTCGGCCCCCCCGGATTCTCTAAACCGGCCGAGTCCGTTTAGGAAACGGGATGGTTCGATAACCATACCCTCAAAAAAGAAAATCCGTACACAGGGAGGTAAACTCTATGCAATTGATATTCATTCATGGTTCCGGCGGCAGTAAGGAATCATGGATTTATCAGACCCAGTATTTCAAGGGCAGCATTGCCCTGGATCTTCCGGGCCATCCGGAAGGAGAACTTATCACAACCATAGACGGCTATGTCGAATGGCTACGGAGTGCCGTTCAAGAGGCGGGATACCGGCAGGTAGTCCTGGTGGGACATTCCCTGGGCGGTGGAATCGCCTTATTGTATGCCTTAAAGTATCCGAAGGATTTGGCGGCAATAATAACCGTGGGCAGCGGAGCCCGGCTCCGGGTCCATCCCCAATTCCTCGAAGCGCTGGAAAAGGTTATTAAAGACCCCGAGATTGAAAACCCACTGAATACCGCCTTTGATCTCATCGACCCTGAACTGGCCTCGGTTCTCAAACGCCGGTCAACAGAAAACGGGCCGACCGCAGAGCTAAACGACTTGAAGGCCTGTGATCGGTTCGACATCATGGATCGCTTAGCCCAAATCGATGTGCACACCCTGGCTCTGTGTGGTGATCAGGATGTAATGACACCGCCCAAGTATTCCCATTATCTGGCCGGCCACATGCCTAACGCCAAGGCAGTTATCATTGAGGGCGGGACCCATATGGTTTTTGCCGAAAAACCTTTAGAGGCCAACCACGCGATCGAAAATTTTCTTAAAACCATCGGTGGATAATCCGGAATAACAGTCTCATTATAAACATAAAGTTCCTAGGTTCCGGGTCAAGCCCGGAATGACGAAGGATATTACCCCCCCCTCAATATCATTAAGGAATAGAGTTGACAGACCTGTTTTAATTTGTTAACTAATAAAAGTAAATTGGTTAACAACTAAAAGAGGTCTATATGCCTATCGAAAAATTAAGATCCGTGGTGCTTTGTTCCCTTATGGCCAGCCTGATGGCAGCAGGCGCTTTTATCCATGTCCCCATAGGACCGGTCCCTGTGGTCCTGACCAACCTTTTCGTTCTCCTTTCAGGACTTCTTCTGGGAGCCCGTTGGGGAGCGGCCAGCGCCGCGCTTTATCTATTGGTTGGGGCCATCGGTCTGCCGGTCTTCTCCGGCGGCAGGGGAGGACTGGCCCATCTTTTCGGCCCTACGGGCGGTTATCTTTTCGGATTTATTCTTTCTGCCTGGACAACCGGATTCATCTCCGAGCGTTTTCGCCGGTCCATGACCGGCAGTGTGATCGCCGTCATTTTCGGATCGCTTATCATTTATGGCCTGGGAGTTCCCTGGCTTAAGGCGATCACCAAAATGACCTGGAATAAAGCCTGGATGGTCGGGATGGTTCCCTTTATCCCGGGAGATGCACTGAAGGCTGTCGTAGCTGTCATCCTGCTTCGTTCCGTAAAACCGATTCTGGACCGGCCAATACGATCTGTTCCCGAATGATCCCAAGACCCTCGAGCCTTTTCTCCCAACTTATTGGGAAAGGAACCTTTTTTTATTAAATAAAAAATGATCCGAATCCGAGACCTTTATCTCAATTATCCCGACGGCACCTGTGCCCTGAAGGGCGTCGGCCTTAATATCTCCCGGGGAGAATTTCTCCTTATTTGCGGACCGAACGGAAGCGGCAAGACTACCTTGCTAAGGACCATGAGCGGCCTTCTGAAACCCACTTCGGGATCAATCGACATTAACGGTTTTGATCCCATCCGTAATTCCCGGGAAATAAGAACGTTGATGGGAATTGTTTTCCAGGATCCCGACAGTCAGATCGTCGGTGAGACGGTCAGGGAGGATGTGGCTTTCGGGCCTGAAAATTTAGGGCTCGCCCCAACGGAAATCGATAATCGGGTTAATTGGGCCCTCCATAAGATGGGGATTGAAAACCTGGCTGAAAAACCCTGTTATTTGCTTTCCGGAGGGGAGAAAAGGCGGCTGGCCATTGCCGGGGTGATGGCCATGAAACCCCAGGTGATTCTCTTCGATGAACCCTTTGCCAATCTCGATTACCAGGGTATACGGGAAATAGTAACGTATATGATTCAATGGCATCAGGAAGGCAATACGTTAATTGTGGCCACCCACGATGTCGAAAAAGTGAGCGCCCATGTCGATCGGATCGCCGTCCTTCAAAGCGGAGAGATTAAGATTTCAGGAAATCCCGAGGACCTTTTTAAAGAATTACCGCGCTTTGGGGTCAGACCCCCGTGCTATGTTTTGCTGGGAGGTGAGAAGCTCTCTTGGCTCGAATAGTCTTTCATTATTTTCCGGGAGACTCCTTTCTTCACCGTTGGGATGCCCGTTGCAGATTTTTGGGACTGTTACTGATCACTGCAACCCTGATTCAAACATCGATCTTTTGGTTTTTCCTTGATTCGATCTTTCTGTTCTTTCTCTTTTTTCTTTCCCGTTTGCCGTTTAGATTATTCTTTAAGGATTTCAAATTCTGGGCGATCTTTCTTTTTGTCCTCTTTCTTTTTCAGATTTTTCTGACCCCCGGAGGTCGATTACCTCTTTTCCCCTGGCTTCCTGTCAGTCAAGAAGGTCTCCTTCAGGGAGGACTGACCTCCTGGCGGTTGGGACTTATGATCGGTTATGCCCTCCTTTTCACCGCCACCACCCGGCCGCGAGACGTATGTGAGGTCCTTGTCTGGATGCTAAAGCCCATCCCTTTTTTACCGGAGCGCAGAATCGGTTTGATGGTTTCCCTTGCCTTAAGATTTTTTTCGCGTATCCTGGACCAGGTCGAAGAAGTCAGGGCAGCGCACCAAGCGCGCCTGGGGGATCGGAACTTCAATCCAGTTCGGAAAGCGAAATTTATTGCCCTGCCTGTTCTTCGCCGTTCCATTCTCGAGGTTGAAGAGGTGACCTTTGCCCTGGCCGCCCGGGGTTATCAAGAGAACCTCCCTTCCCGCCTTTCAAAAATACCCCTTCTTCATTGGATCCCCATTATCCTTATGGCAGGAGTGCTGTTACTATCCCTGTGGATAAAATAGAAGAAGCGTTTTACCTTTTTCGTGAAGAGGGTCGCCTCTGATAATCCGGCTTGCCATGGTTATTAACAACTTTATCCTCTTTTGCTTATTCCGGGCAGTTGTTATTATACCTGCAGCTTCAACACCAAGGGAAGAGATAAGGACTTTAGCTCAAAAAATTTTTTCTGGATATTTAAACTTAACGGGAGGGGCCACCTGAAGAGACCTTTTTCGGGCAAACAATCGATAGTAATCAGGATCCAATAATTTTATTATATTTAATAAAAATATTTATCGTTACTCGAATAGTCTCAAAACGGACTGGGCCGCCTTGGAGGCAATAGAGAGTGAAACCCTGCCTAAAGAATGACGGATTCCAAGCATGAGCAAATTAGCCGATTCTTCATTCATGTCGGCCAAAGTCAAATCATCAGCACCGGTTTTCAGGGTATCGATCATGTTTTTTGTAAAATCCTGACGGGTGGTGATGACATTCATATTAGACGCCAGGGTTTTGGCCTTGGTTCTTAAAATCTCGCAGGCCGTTCCAATCCCTGACAGGTCATCGTTGATGGATATGTCATCAAAAAATTGCCAATTCATTGCAAAGCGTAATCCGATCTCACTCAAAGTAGTCGCTCCAAAACCGCTCACCGTCAGTTTGGAGGAACCGTCTTCATTGAATTTGACATCGAAGGAACCTGCATCCAGGAGATTAGTCCCCTTATACCCGGAATCCTTCGCTACGTCCGTAATTTGACTCATAACCGCGTTGAACTGGGTTTCATAAAATTGTCTGGAATCGGAATCCTTGATGGCCAGGGCCGATGTGGCAATAGCTTTGGCCTGCTCAATCAAAGCATTGATGGCGGTTATCCCCTTATCGGCCGCGGCTACAATATTGATAGCCTCACCCATACCGACCTTCCGGGAAGCCAGATCGGCCGTCCGGGTCAGGTGGTCCTGTGCGGCAAAGTAGTTGACCGGATCATCTATGGCCGTATTCACCCTTTTACCGGTGGACAAACGGGCCTGAGCGACGCTAACAAGTTTACTGGTCAACTGCAAACTGATTAAATTGGCACGCATTCCTTGGGTTAAGGAAATGTCATATGCCATTGTTATTTTTACCTTTCTTGGTAATTTTATGGGCCTTCCAGCCAGGTTGCTCTCCGCTCGAAACCCCTAGGCCAAAACATGAGGCTGCCACCCGGAGAACCTCTATTTTTCTTCTCCTGATTGTTTTTCGGAAATATCTTGTTGGAACTTAAGGGTTTTTTTAAAAATACGGGGCTTCGTCGAGGGCAGGCATGATCGTTTTGGTTGAAAAATCCCATGCCGGATGAGATAGTAATAATCTGATATGAAAAAGAGATTGGGACATCCTAAGTATTAACCCTGTCAAGAGAATCGGTTTACCCTTTGCTCACTGATCCCGCTTTCAGCGGGACGCGGTTGTGACAGTTGGCCGTAGGCTCTAACCCCAAGACCACCTTCTTAAGGCTTCCGGCCATCTCTCTAAGATGGGGAGTTTTTCAACAAAATTCAATAAAGAAACAACTTAACCAACAAAAAATTTCACGAACAAGGACAGAAAACAAAGGCCGGGGTCTTGTTTTTCGGATAACTAAAGAAGTGAAAGAAGTGGACAAGGTTATTATTATCATTCACAATTATTCTACTTTCCTTTCAGCCCTTCGATAAAGGCCAGCACATTTTTACCCAAAACCCCGTGATTGTAGCCCCCTTCTAAAATGCCGAAACAGCCGCCTTTATTGCGTTCGGCGGTTTTCCTTACCAGTTTTCCCATAAAGGTATAATCTTCGGTTTTCAGCAGGCCCCCCCAATCCTCTTCGTGGTTATCGAATCCGGCAGAAACGGCGATCATGTCGGCATCCGTCTGCGCCAGAGCGGCCTCCACGCTTTTTAAATATTCGTTGCGGTTTTCCGGCCCCGGATTAAAAATGGTACAATATCCCTTGCCGCTCAGAATATTGACATTCCCGTCCCCGAAGTGCAGATCGAAATCCAGAATAAAAGCTTTATTAATTTTTCCTTCGCGTTTTATTTTTTCCAGGGCGATCGCCATATTGTTAAAATAACAAAAACCCCATGCACTTGAGGCCGAAGCGTGATGTCCCGGCGGGCGAATCACGGCAAAACAAGGTTCGTTTAATCCGATTTGCGCCGCTTCGATGGCGCCTCCTGCGGCCAATGCGGCGATATCATAGACCCCCTCTCGTTCGACGGAACTAATGTGTTCCGGTGTGTGCACCATGAGAATATCCTCTCGTGTTGCCGCAAGAGGTGTAATAAAGTGGACCTTTCCCCGCAGTTCCATTTCGATGGTTCGAATTCTTCCGGCGGCGGAAGCGGGGTCGGACGAATAGACTTGGTTATAATCCTTATGGTAGACGACTTTCATTTATTTTTCCTTATTACTATCTTAAACGGCCCAGCAATCCGAGGAAATTACATCTTTAATGATACTCGTATGGCCTTTCCCTCGTTGGCAAAGTGGAAGGCCTTGTTGATTTCCTCAAAGGGAAAGGTGTTGGAAATGATCTTTTCAAAGGGATAGACGTTTCTCCGTCGAACCAGAAAGTCGATGGCCCGCGGCAGGACCCAGGGTTCATACACGGCAATGCCCCGGATGGTTTGAGAACCCCGAACGACCGTACCCGGATCAAGGTTCGACCCCGTACCGGGCGTGATGTTACCCACCCAGAAGTACCTCCCGGCCTGGCGAAGAAGCCGAATTCCTTCCTCGACGGCCTGAGGTGCTCCAACGAACTCACCGACAACGTCGGCACCCTGTCCGCGTGTTCGATCGAATACAATCTCCCTGCGTCCCTTTTCATCCACTTCGTCAACGTTTACCACCCAATCTGCACCGAATGCCTTGGCCAGTTCAAGGCGATCGGGAAGCTTGTCAAAGACGATCACCTGGGCGGCACCCATATCCTTGGCCACAGCGGTTGCGTACAATCCCAGGCCGCCTGCCCCCTGGACGACGAGTGTGTCTCCTAATCGAATACCGATTTGATCGAGCCCGTAAATCGACTCGCACAGGGCGCAATTCACCGGCGCGACGATTTCATCGCTGAGCTCGGGGGGGATCTTGCAGACGGTTTGTCCTTTATGAAGGTAATAGTACTCACCATAGGCACCCCGGAAATGTGGGGATTCATTGGCGTCCTGCATCCAGTTTCGATACCGGTTCGGACAAGCCGGTGACCCGTTCAGACAAGCCGGACAAACACCGCAGGCCGAAAAGTAAGAGTAGGCAATACGATCTCCTTCCTCCAGGGGTTGCCCGAGACAATCGGATCGGACATTTTTTCCGAGACGAAAGATCTCTCCTACCATCTCGTGCCCGGGTACGGTGGGTCTTTTCCTGGGCATTCCGGGTCCATGGCCCCGCCAGATATGCAGGTCGGACCCACAAATATTGGCGCGGTGAATCTTGACCAGTATATCGTCCGCCCCTACCTCCGGAAGCGGATATTCACGGAATTCCATATCATTCATCGGTCCGGCAAAGATAGCGACTTTTCCTTTCATGGTTTCCTCCTTTATGATCGAAATGATCCTTTATAATGAAGATTAAACCACCGGCTCTGCTGGTGCGAACCCAACAGGCTATGCCGGTCAGGCGTAATAAAATCTTCTTCCCAAAAAAGGGGACGTTGGTGCTGAAACAATTTAATAATAAAACCATATCCCTGTTATTCCCCTTGGGTTGAATTGGCTAACCGATTGACGGCTGAAGTCGTCACACCCAAAAAACGGGCTACTTCTGCCCCAGGATATCTCATCTTCTTAACCGCTACTTGACAAAACAGCCTTCTTACTTTAGAAACCTGTTTTTGTCGGCTGCCTGACCTTAACTCCGACTCCTTTATCCCTACTTCTTTAACTATTTCCCGAGCCAACGAAGCCAAATCAATTACCTTCTCCGAGAATCTCAGCGTTTCCTTCGCTCTCTGCTCCGCCTCTGAAAACAGGCCCCGAATAAATTCGCCACTTCCCAAAACCCTCTCGTCCGAAACAAGTCTTTTATCTTTTCTCCTTAAAGCAAGAACCTCAGACCATCCCCCCATGCTCCGAATTAACCCACCCCCCACCAACTCAGGTTTCCTACCCTGGGTAATCCCTTCGGTAACAAATTTCTCATAAAGCAAAATGGCCTTTTTTTTCCTGGAACTGAAATAGGAAAGTACTGCATCGTTATCCTGCCAGTTCTGCTTCGTTTCGCCCAGAATGGCTGAATGCCCGGTCCAGGGATAATTCTTAAGTTCCTCCATTCCTTCAACCAACCCCTTCCGCAAAGGGTTGAGATGGATATATCTGGTGAGCTCCAACAAATAGGGATCTTCTTCACAGATAATCGATTTAAACCTGTTCTGAAAGAGATGTCCGAATCGCTTATGACGCCGGTTAAAATTCACCACATAACCCGTTAGAAGTTTCCTCATGCCTGTTGAAAGAGGATGTTCGTGGGTCCTGATCAAAAGATGAAAATGATTAGGCATCAGTGCCCAGGCATAGATTATAATATAACCCCCCCGACAGAGGTCGGCCACTCGCCTGACGAAATCCTCCCGATCCGGCTTATTTCTGAATATCTTGGCACCCTCAATTCCCCGCCCCATAACATGGTGCAAGGTCCCTGGTGCATCAAGTCTCGCTTGTCTTGGCATAATTTACTGTTTAAACCCCATATAAACCCTTGTCAAGTCAATTCAGCACCAACGTCCCCCTTTCTTCAAATCAGCGGCGGCTGTAAGCCGTCCGCTGGATTTACTTGTTGGCTTGTGAGTTAAAGCTTACAAACCAACGCCCAGCCTCCTTCTCCGGGCGTAACTCCTGTGCTATACTGATCTTCAGGGTAAAAGAGCTGCGGCCAAGGGCTCAACTCGCCTTTATTAGCCAAGTCCTTATAAAGGTAAAGGTTGCTCACAAAAAGGGCCGCCATGGACTGAAGGACGTTTCCAAGGTTTGCCTTTTCATAGTATGAATCACGCTCATGCTTAACTTTGTTATACGCTGTCCACCAATCAGGCGTTTGATTACTGTCCCAAGGCTGCCATGGCTGGAAACTCAGTTCATACCTTGGCATATCAACCTTCAATTTCGTAAAATCAGATATGTTTTGCGGAATAGTTGCACGATAGTTGGCTTCGTTTTGTGCATCAGGCGCGAACAGCTTGCACAGCATTTTGAGTACCACATCGGTTTCTGATGAAGCTGCCAGCAACAGATGTGCCATTTCAAGGGAGAAAGTGGCGAAATTCTTACTGTTGAATTCTACAAATCTGCCAAGTCGTAGAAAGTCTTCTTCCAAGGCAAGGAAATAGCTCCAATGTATCAATCTCATATTGCTCCCATTTCTCCTATCAAACTAAATCTTAGGATGTAATTTTCTACAAGCCAACGCCGAGTTCACCGGGAGCGTAAGCAATCCGGTGGAACGACGGGTTATGTGCGCCTTTCATGGTTTGTCGCTATCGTTGCTGAATGTGACCCACCCCTGAATCCCTGCCATGGATTGCTTGTAGAATGCTGAGAAAGCAGTGATCATCTCCGCGAAGCTGACCGTGTAAAACTTCGGCTGATTGCTCAGTTTGTTGTACTTCAACCCGAGAGCGAAGACAACAGGGTATTCAGAACCAATCAAAGTCATGTCGGTATTTATGAACGAGTGCTTGAAGGCATTCGCGATCTCGTTGAGGGTCGAGAGAAACCCCTCGTGTGGTTTAAAGAGGAGACGGAGTTCCTCCGAATGGCTGTTTTTCAAACCCGAGATAGAATCGACTTGCACCGATTCGGGCCAACTCCCAGTGTTTCTGTGCTGATTGATGACATACGCAAGGGCCACGATTTCATCAGCCGTTTTGCGCAACCAATAAACGACCTGTTCCGCATAGAATTGATGTTCGAGTACGTCCTGATGGGGGTTCGGGTTGTTTATGTCTTGGTTTGACGGATGGACATAGGAGCCAAAAACACGGCGTATTTCCAAATTGACCTTGTCAATTCGACGAACTATGTTCATGCCCTTAAGCAGGAGGTTCCCAAATGGAGTGTTACTTGGGAAGTGGGGTAGATTGACAATATTGATAAAGTCCTCCGGTCTTTTTCCGTTGTCGATTTGAGGTACTTTGTCCATTGGTCTCCTTCACATAATGCGGCGTTGACCCGTGGCCCGCTGCTGCGGGGGCCGAAGGCCACGCAGCGAGGGACATCGGGTCCAATGGCTTTGTTGGTGCCGCCTGCGGCGGCGCCAACAAAGAATTAAGCGGACGCGGCTGTTGGCGCTCCGCTTGAATGCCGGGTTAGCTGGTCATTTGTATTTGAACATTGCATTCAAAAAGAATACGAGAGCCATCCTTCGATTCGCTAAAAATGACGGCTCGGTATTTTCGGCTTTTCTGAATGTTTCGCTTTCCAGATTTGAAGTACGTGGGTACTCCCTTTCTGGGGTCCATCTTAGGTTTATCAATAACATAGTAAACTATCCAGCAACGATAGCCATTTTCAATCTGAAAACTCTCAAGCAACTGCGCCCCCATTGTATCACGCCCTGGCCAGCCCAAGGTTTTGAAATGAGGTGCCGTCAAGAGCAAAACAATCTCGACTGCTTTACCGGATGGTGGTGCTGAAATCCAGACTGTCGAATTGGGATCTGTGTTCCTCATGGGAATCGTAATCGTATCTTCGGGAATTATGATACGTAAAGCCAATGTGCACCCCGCACCAATTTCAGCGGGCCTTGACCATCTATCAACGAAACGATTTGATAGTAAACGACTCTCTTCTTGGATTTCTTCTTTGAGGAAGCGCGAATCAAATGCGATATGCCATGAACCGGATTCGTGCAGGCTTGTTTTTACGGCCTTCCCTATAGCCCTATTCGTGACATAGACGTCATTCTTGCCGTTTCCCATATTAGCCCAGCATTTCCAAATGCTGGATCTGTTACCCAAACTATTCTTCACAGCAAAATGGATTGCAACTTCAGGCATAGTACCAATCCCTTATGTAGCTAATGCGGCGTTGACCCGTGGCACGAGCTTGCGGTGCCGAAGGCACATGCAAGCGTGGGACGGGACGTTGGTTCTAAAACAACTTATTTCCTCCCATTTGTCCGATTGTTTTTGATTTAATCCAATTATTCTACTCCCTTTTATCATCCACATCAAAATAAAAACCCCATTTCTTTTTTGAAAAATGGGGTCTTGTCGGACTGCTTCTTGGACCAGCCTCTCGGGTTTGGGGTTGCCGATTGGAGGAACGCTTATTTTTTAATGAACAAATTAAAACATATCCAACAGTTAAAATCAATCGAAAAGGGAAAAACCTGAAGAAATCGGGGACGGGTTCAGATTTTTCCTGAACCTCCCCAATTGTGAATAATTTGCCTTAAATTGGAGACAACGGTACCTGGTTTTTTGAGGACTTCCCAATTGACGGATTTCCCAGTTCTTTCTTGACATCCCGGATTAGTCTCAATATCCTCAAAACGATAACTTTATTTTTCCTTGAAAAATTTATCCTCTTTATCGCCCTTAGGAGGAAAACATGGTTCGAGAGATTCATTTAAAAGTAAACGGCCAGATGCATCAGGTTCAGGTCGATCCGGAAACACCCTTGCTCTATGTTTTGCGCAACGATCTGGGTTTAAAAGCGGCCAAGTTCGCCTGCGGTTTGGAACAATGCGGGGCCTGCACGATCCTGATCGACGGCCAGGCCGTACCCTCCTGCCGTCTGTCGGTTCGTTCCGTTCAGGGCCGTGAGATTACCACCCTGGAAGGCCTGGGAACCCCCGGGAATCTCCATCCCCTTCAGAAGGCCTTTATGGAAGAACATGCCGTCCAGTGCGGTTTTTGTGTCTCCGGCATGATCATGGCCTCCAAGGCCCTCCTGGACCGAAATCCCGATCCAACCGATGCGGAAATCAGGGCCGCAATTGCCAACAATCTGTGCCGCTGCGGTATCTATGATCGGATTCTCAGGGCTGTCAAACGGGCGGCTGGGCATCCTGTTGATACCCCCTCATTTCGGGAAGGATTCAACCAAGAACCGGATTCTTTATCAGGAACGGAAGCTCCGGTTCCGGCCGACGGCCTGGCCGGCTCTCTTATGCATACCCCGGATCTGGACTCATGGGTGCGCATCAATACCGATGAAACCGTGACCATTTTTACCGGTAAGGCGGAACTCGGTCAGGACATCAAGACCTCTGTGGCCATGATCGGGGCTGAAGAACTGGACCTGTCTCTGGACCGCATCCGGGTGGTGACGGCCGATACGGCTGAGTCTCCCAACGAAGGGGTTACCGCCAGCAGTCTGTCTCTGGAGACCTCCGGCAACGCCATCCGCAACGCCGCTGCCGAGGCCAGGCAACTATTGCTTGAGGCGGCCGGGGAGAGATTGGATGCACCCGTAGAGAACCTTACTTTATTCGACGGTACCATTACCGATCCGGTCACCGGAGCCCAAGTGACCTACTGGGAACTTTTCGGAGGGAAAAAATTCAATACCAAGGTCATGGGGATAGGTTTTCTTAAATCACCCGAAAAATATCAAATTGTCGGGCAGTCCCTATATCGTCTTGATCTGCTGGACAAGGTGACCGGACGGGCCCGTTTTGTCCAGGATCTGGAGTTTCCGGGAATGGTTCACGGCCGGGTGGTCCGCCCACCTAATTACGGAGCCAAACTGGTTTCCGTGGATGGAGAGGCCGTAAATTCAATGCCGGGCGTCCTTAAATGGGTTCGTGACGGCAACTTTCTGGCCGTTATCGCCGAGCGCGAAGAACAGGCCGTTCAAGCGGTGGAAGCCCTTCGAAAATCCGCCGTCTGGAAGACCGAGGCGACCCTCCCCACCTATGAGACCCTGTTCGAACATATGCTGAGCCAACCGGATCAGGCCTTCCTCGTAGTCGAAGGGACCCCGGTGGAGACCCCGGTACCTCCCATTGAAACGCCGGCCGAAGCGGCCCATACTTTGGCTGAAACATACTTTCGGCCTTATCATATGCATGCCTCTCTGGGTCCCTCGGCTGCTGTAGCCCAACTGATCGACGGCAAGCTGTCCGTCTGGTCTCATACCCAGGGGGCTTTTCCTTTAAGGTCGGCCCTGGCTCAGGTCTTGGAAATGGATAAGAACGACATCCATGTCATCCATAGGGATGGACCGGGTTGTTACGGTCACAATGGGGCGGATGATGCCGCCCTGGATGCCGCCCTGCTGGCCCGGGCCCTTCCCGGACGGCCCGTATCGCTCAAGTGGGCGCGGATCGAGGAGAATACCTGGGAACCTTATGGTGCGGCCACTATTGTCCAAATGCAAGCCAGCCTGAACAGCAGAGGCGAAGTGATCGATTGGAACCACGATGTCCGGGGATACACCCATATGGGACGTTCGCGACCGTCAAAAGAAAGTTCCGGTTTACTGTCTTCCTGGCATCTGGCCAAACCCTTTAAACAGCCCCGGCCCTTTCCCGTCATGGCCTATCATGTCGGTATTCACCGCAACGCCGATCCGATCTACACCTTTCCCCGGCGGCGCATTGTCAAACACTTTTTAGCGGATAGTCCATTGCGCGTCTCAGCCTTGAGAGGATTAGGTTCCTATGCCAATATCTTTGCCATTGAATCGTTTATGGACGAGCTGGCCTGGGTAGCCAACATCGATCCAGTGGAATTTCGCCTCCGCAATTTAGCCGACAAAAGGGCTCGGGCCGTCCTTAATGCGGTATTTGAAAAAGCGGGTTGGAAGCCGGATAAAAAAGGTGAAGAGAAGGACCTGGGGTACGGTATCGCCCTGTCCCGCTATAAAAACCGGCAATGTTATACGGCGGTTTTCGTGGCCTTGCGCGTAAACCGAACGAGCGGCCTGATAGGACTGGAACGGGCCGTCCTGGCCGCCGATGTGGGACAGATCGTCAACCCCGAGGCCGTGAGCAGCCAGATCGAAGGGGCCTTTATCCAGTCGGCCAGTTGGACCCTGAAGGAACAGGTGGCCTTTGACCAACACGGCGTCATCAGCGTCGACTGGCACAGCTACCCGATTTTCCGCTTTCCCGATGCACCCAAGATCGAAACCGTATTGCTCAACCAACCGGGACAGCCTTATCTGGGTGTGGGCGAGGGGGCCATGGGACCGGCCCCGGCGGCTATCGCCAATGCGGTTTTTCAGGCGGCCGGCATCCGTTTGCGCCAAGTTCCCTTCACCCCGGAACGGGTTAAAGAAGCCTTGAGAAGCATTTAAGGATTTGATGGAAAATAGTATTTTTTGGAAAGAGTTGAAGAGAAGATAAAGAATGGCTCTATTGGATGTCCTCCCCTAAGGCCCTTCAAGCCATTCTTTGACCACCGGTCGTATTTCAGGACCAACCACGAGTCCCATGTGGGTTACACCCGGCAGAAGCCTTACCTGGGCATTGGTATATGACGAAAAGACCGGTTCAAATTGATCGGCGATGAAGGCCTCGTCTTTCGTCCCGGCAACAACCAATATGGGTTGGGTTGCCGCTTTCAGATCTTTTTTATAATCACGGGGGGCGTAAGACGTGTTGAGTCGATGCGAGTAAGCAAGGGTTTCAGTCCCATCACGAACTTCCTGGGGCATATTGAACTCCATGGCCGTCAAATAATCCAACCGATGAATCCCCACATTATTGAGCAGGGTCAGTCCGATGATGCGTTGGGTATAAGGACGGGCCCATTCGCCTGAATTCGGCCGCATGGTCGGAGCGTTATATTTAAGAAAGGGAGAAAGCAACAAGTAGGCGTCTGCTTGTTTGCCATATCGGCTTCCGGCAAAACGTATGGCCAGTCCGCCTCCGGAAGAATGACCGCCGACAATCAATTTTTTTATGCCTGGATTATCTTTTCGGATAGAGGCGATAAAGTCAGCCAGATCATCTTCCAATTGTCCGATATAATCGACATCACCCCGTCTTTCAGGAGCAGAGCCATGTCCCCTTAAATCCGGGGTATAGACCTGAGCCGAACCCTCCGAACTAATGAATTCGGCCAAGGGCAGGAAATACCGGCTATGCCAGCCTGAGCCGTGCAGGAGTATCAGGGCATTACTTGATTTAGATGGATAGACCCGATAAGATAAACTGGTGTTGTTTCTGGCTGTAAAGGTGTTCAGTTTCGGCAGTCTTGAGTAATCTATCACTAACTCATCAAAGGCTATCCTTCGCCCGGTCTGATCCGGCTCTTTGGGCTTCCCGATAAAAATTAATCCAACGGCAATTCCAAAATAAATCAAGGCAAAAATAACCAAAGATATTAATGTTTTTATGAGCATAAGGTTAGCCACTCTTCAAAATAATACGGTTACCCCATGAAGTTACAAGAATTTATTTTTCGATGGAGAAAGCATAAAGAAGGGAAGTTAACAAGTCAAGTGAAAATAAGAGGTTTCATCTCTTTGTCCTTTTCCTTTTCCCTCGAACCCTTGGCCTTGAACTCCTGGAATACTTCCCGCTCCGGCGATTCCCTTGGGGATGACCTCCATGTTATTATTGTCCGGGTATGGCCTTTATGGTAACATAATCCAACCTATTTTATGGAGAGGGTATGAAAGCAATCGTCCTTTTAAGCGGGGGATTGGATTCCTCCACCACCCTGGCGGTGGCCAAAAAACAAGGGTATGAACTTTATGCCTTGACCTTTAGATACGGCCAGCGGCACCAATGGGAAATCGAGGCAGCCGGACGGATTGCCGGTCACTTCCAGGTGACCGAACACCGGATTTTTGATGTGGATTTAAGTCGTTTCGGCGGTTCGGCTTTAACAGCAGACATCGAGGTGCCGAAGGATCGTGATTTGGAAGAGATCCCCAGGGATATCCCGATTACCTATGTTCCGGCCCGCAATACCATCTTTCTTTCCCTGGCCCTGGCCTGGGCGGAAGTGCTGGGGGCAAGAGATATTTTTATTGGGGTCAATGCCCTGGATTACAGCGGCTACCCCGATTGCCGGCCGGAGTTTATCGAGGCCTTCGAGAGAACGGCCGACCTGGGCACCAGGGCCGGTGTTGAAGGGAAAAAAATCAAAATCCATACGCCCCTTATCCATTTAAATAAGGCCCAGATTATCAAAAAGGGGCTGGAACTGGGCGTTGATTTCAGCCTGACCAGTACCTGTTATGATCCGTCGTTCAAGGGTGAGGCCTGCGGGAAGTGCGACGCTTGTCTTTTAAGGCTCAAGGGATTTGCCGAAGCAGGGATTCGGGATCCGGGGAAATATAGGACTTGAAGGATTAGCTTCTAACAAACCATTATCCAAGAATTTATTATTCGATCTTTGCTGCAATACTTAGAATCCAGGAGTCAGAATCCAGAAGCCAGAATAAAACCATAAATCTTGTAACCGATTCCTTCTCATTCTGAATTCTGGCTCCTGTCTCCTGGATTCCAGAATTTCAAATATCTTTTGGTCAGGGATTAGTGAGCTATTCCATCAAAGAAATCTATTACACCCTTCAAGGGGAAGGGGCCCAAGTGGGCCGGCCGGCGGTTTTTTGCCGGTTTTCCGGCTGCAACCTTTGGTCCGGCAGGGAAGAGGATCGTCCCCAATCACGGTGCCGATTTTGTGATACCGATTTTTTAGGGACCAACGGCCCTGGTGGTGGGAATTTTCAAAACCCCAAGGATCTGGCCGAAGCGGTGAGGGCAAAATTTCCGGCGACGGGTTTGAAGCCAAGACGACCTTTAGTCGTCTGCACCGGTGGTGAGCCATTGCTTCAAATGGATGAACCCTTAGTCTCCGCTTTTCACCATCTCGGCTTCGAGGTGGCTGTTGAGACCAACGGCACCCTCCTGCCTCCTTCCGGTATTGACTGGATCTGCGTCAGCCCCAAGGCCGGGGTTGAAATAAAACTTCGATCCGGTGATGAGCTGAAATTGGTTTTTCCGCAAGAGGGCCTCGAGCCGGAGAATTTTACCTCTCTCGAGTTTCATGATTTTTTTTTACAGCCCAAGGACGGGCCGGGCCTTGAACAAAACATTCAGGAAACCATCCGGTATTGTCTTGAACACCCAAGGTGGCGTTTAAGCCTCCAAATGCATAAGATAGCCGGGATACGATGATAAGGGTCATAAAACGTAAAGGGAGTTCGCTGAAAAAATGAAACAGAAAATCGCAGTCTTTGGGGGATAAATCAAACGGTTTCCCGGCCTCTTCAACTAATTCTATTAAAGAAAGACGAGGAGGCGCTTCCCGCTGCGGACTGATCCATCGTACGGCTCTTCTCAGCATTTCTCCTTCAGGTATTGGAATACCCATTTGATAACCGTGGCCTCCTTTAACCGTAATGTTTTTCTTCCTCATCCGGGGTTATGGCGTCCCCTTCAATGTCCCTGGCCTTTCCTTGTCCCTTTTTTAATTCCTGGTAGTACTCGTGCTGGATCAGAAGATTCATGACCTGATTGGTACCGGTCCAGATCATGGCCAAACGACAGTCCCGCAGCATTCGTTCGATCGGGTAGACGGTCGTGTATCCGATGCCGCCCATAATCTGCATGGCATTGTTGATGACCTGCCAGGCTGCTTCCGTACCGACCTTCTTGGCCTCGGAAACCAAACGACGCCCATCCTCACCGGCATCCACCTTCTTGGCCGAGGCAAAAACCAGGGCCCTGGCCGCGTCCAACAGGGCCACGGAGTCGGCCACCATGAAATTAACGGCCTGAAAATGGTCGATACTCTTTCCGAAGGCCTTGCGCCGGGTCGAATAGCGGGCCGCCACCTCCAAGGCCGCCCGTCCGGCACCGAGGCAACCGGCCCCGCTCAACAGTCGTTCCGGAATCATCATCCGATTAAATATGGCATAAGCATTATGGAGGTCCCCGACCACATTTTCTTTGGGCACCCGCACTTCCTTGAATACCAACCGGCCCGTGCCCCCGCCCCGTGTTCCCAGGAGGTTATAAATATTTTGGACCTGTATCCCCATCGCCCGCTCGACGATAAAACAACTGATGGATTCATGGGCCGGTGCCCTTGGGTCCGACTTGGCATAGACCAGAAACCAGTCGGCGTCTTGCGCTCCGACCACAAATCGTTTTTCCCCATTCAATAGAAAGGATTCCCCATCCTTAACGGCGGTTGTGGTAGCCCCGAAAAAATCAGAGCCTCCACGCGGTTCGGTCAAGGCCTCGGCGCTGTATAATTTTCCGTTAAGGGTGGGGGCCAGGTATTTTTCTTTCTGCCCTTTCGTTCCAAACCGATGAACCGCCTCGCCTACAATACTGGGCATGACATAAGCACAAGACAAAGAATTGCCCAACACCCCGACTTCTTCAACAGCCGCTACCTCGGCTGTCCAGTTCAATCCCCGTCCGCCGTATTCCTTTGGGAAACGGGGGCCTAAAAGATTTTTGCTGGAGGCCATTTCGATAAAAGGCCGACCGGTCTCGATCTTTCCGGCATCCATATCCCGGATCAATTGACTGGGGACGGTTTTGACAAACCCTCGGACTTCCTGCCAGAAGGCCTTTTCTTCATCATTCAACAAAAATTCAAACATGGTTTTCTCCTTTCCAAAAGGATTCCATTCATCCTATTTCCCAAATCCCGGCGATCTTTTTACCGCACCAGGGACAACGCCCTTTTTTTAAGTGGTTCTCAAGGATCTGATAGCCCCTTCGGTGGATCAAAAGTTTCCGGCAATGAGGGCAGACCGTGTTTTCCCCTTCGTGCCCCGGGATATTGCCGATGTAGACATATTCCAGGCCGGCTTTGAGGGCCTTCGCCCTGGCCATTTCCAGGGTGGACATCGGCGTCGGCGGCAGATTTTTTAAGCGGTACAGCGGATAAAAGCGGCTGAAATGAAGGGGGATGTGAGGCCCCAGTTCCCGGACGATCCACCGGCTCATATCCTCAATTATCCCGGGCTGATCGTTTTTGGTTGGAATGATCAAATTAACAATTTCCAGGTGCACCTTTTTTCCGGCCAATGTCTTTAAAGTATTCAAAACCGGTTGGAGAGATCCGTCCGAGAGTTCCTGATAAAAATCATCCTGAAATCCTTTCAGGTCAATGCAGGCCGCATCCAGATAAAGAATCAGGTCGGCCAAAGGCTTGGGATTAATATATCCATTGGAATGACAGGTATTGCGTATCCCTAAGTTGCGACCGGCTTTCCCGATATCGATCATGTATTCAATGAAAATAGTCGGCTCCACATAAGTGGAGGCCATGGTGGCGCATCGGTTTTCTTTGGCCAGGGCGGCCGCTTTTTGTGGAGGGAGGTCGAAATTGAAGGTTTCTTCCGGAGTCGACTGTGAGATCTCCCAGTTTTGACAAAACTTACAATGGAGATTGCATCCCGCCGTAGCGATGGAAAAAGAACGACTGGCGGGCAGAAGGTGATAAAAGGGTTTTTTTTCTATCGGATCCACATGAACGGCACAAGGATTGCCGTAAACCAGGGTGTGATAGATCCCCTGCCGGTTTTCTCGAACCTGACAGTCTCCCCGTCCGCCCGGGGACACCTGACACTGTCGGGGGCAAAGGGTGCACTGGATTTGATTTTGTCCCAGAGAAATAAAATAGGGGGAGGGTTTAGACCTTATAAATCCTTTGCGCAACTCCTGGGCAAAGGCCTGGGAGGGAAGGCTTTTGTAGTCGAATAAGGTCAAGCCGCCCCCACAACCCAAAAGAAGGCCGGCCCGATAACAGGTTTTTAAAAATTGACGGCGGGTGTTGGAAAACGTATTGATGGGGTGTTCCAAAAAATTCTTTCCAAATAACAGACGGAAGCCCTTATTCAGAGACCATCGTTAGTGAATCCAAATCAGGGCTGTCTTTTTAAAATATTTCGGCAGAAAACACAAAGATTTTAGTATTTTTCTCTTTCCAGGCGTCTTTAGGAAGCCCGGCCTTTTGACAGGTTTGTTCCAGAAAGGTCAGGGTATCCCAGCCGTATTCGGTGGCTACCTGAGGCAAGAGAAGGCCGGAGGTGTATCCCCGTTCGATGAACAAGCCGTGTTTGCCCACCTGGATTTCCTGGGTATCCCGTATCTGCCGGAGAGGGGTCAAGGCCGAGATTTCGATTGATAGATCTTTAAGCTCTTGTCTGGAAAGGGGCGGAAACCGGGGATCCTGGAAGGCGGCCGCCTGGGCCATGTCGATAATGGTTTGCGAAAGGGGCTTTATTGCCTGGATGTAACCGATACAGCCTCGTAATTGGCCGTGGGTTTTCAAGGTGACAAAGGCCCCTCTTTTTTCGGATAGCGTTTTTGTTTCTCCTTCACGGGTGGGCATGGGACGGTCCAAAAGACGGTGTTCAATGGCCCCCCGGGCTAATTTGTGGAGGAAATTTTTTTCCTCCTTGGAAAAGGCCTTTTCTTTATCAACGGCCAAGGCTTCTTTGGAAAGGGCCAAAGAAACCACAAAGGATAAGACAAGATAAAGCATTATTTTCATGGCAGGCTCCTTGACTGATGGATACCGGTTTCTGGTTACTTGTGGCTTGATACTGGTTAGGACTTTTTGTTCCGGGAGGATTAAATGAAATAACCAGCATCCAGCCTCTTGTATCAGGTATCTTTTATCGTTTCTCCCTTCCCGGACTCGATTTAAAAAAGGCCGCAGCCATATAGCCCACTACTCCGGAGCGGTCCCCGGTCACATCCCCTGAATTGGCATATTTTAAAACATAAGCCTGGTCGGCCATCAGGAGCTTGGCCGTTCTCATCACGACAACCATGGGGCCTCCGCCGCAAGCTTCCACCTGATCCTGTCTCAGATCCTGCATTAAACCCTTTTCATCAAAAGCGGCCACCCGGTCCAAGATTTTTTTATCCAGGATGTTTGCCTGCTCATAGGAATGGAAGTGGGACAGATCGGTACTGGCCACCAACAAGACCTTTTTCCCCTTGAGAACCTCAGCCAAAGCCCGGGCCATTTCTTCACACGTAGACGGATCCTGGGCGCCTTGAATGATGGGGACGATGGAAAAATCCCTCAGGGTTTCCTGTAAAAAAGGAAGTTGGATCTCCAAGGCATGTTCCTGGGCATGTCCTTGAGGGACAAATTTAAAAATGGAGCTTTTTTCTGAAATGGCCCGGGCCAATGATCGGTCCACGGAAACAACCCCTAAGGGTGTCTCATAGCCGGTTTTTTGATCGATGGAAGCCCCGCTGAAAGGATGACGGTGACTGGGGGCAATAATTACAACCTGAGTAAAGGGCCTGGTTATCAGGAGGTTATAGGCATGGGCGGCCACCCCTCCTGAATAGACATAACCGGCATGGGGGGCGATTAGGGCGATCAGTTCCCCTGTAATACCGGCGGGTTGGGAAGCCGTTTTTAAAAAGCCCTGGATTTGGGAACGCAGGGTTTCCGGTCTCCCGGGATACCAACTGCCGGCGATGATGGATTTTCTGATATCCTGTGTCATGGCGGGTCTCCTTGATTTGGGTTCACGCAGGGGTGAATTATCAGAGAGAGCGGATGCTCCTCCAAAAAAAAAGTGGGGGAAAACCAATAACAACAATAAACTGAATCGTTTCCGGATCATCTCCGATTACCGGCATTTTTAAGCATAGCGATAGGTTTGGCCATGGCCAGGATGTTGCGATGGACTTTTTTAAGCATTCCGCCCGGGATACCCATCATCAGATGGCTGGCATCAACGGCCGACTTAACCCGGCAACCTAAACCCAGAAAAGTCACATTGGCCCGGGCGTGGAGCAAAGGCCAGGCCGTAATATCAGAACACCCCCCCAAGGCTCCTCCGGATTGAGGCAGATCCATGCGTCCCCCCCTTTCGTAATTTACCGCATATAAAAGCCACATGACCTGTTCACTGTCGGCAGTAAATACGACCACCTGCGGAGGGTCGGGGAAAGCAGCCAAAGGGGCGATCAAGGCGGCCTGTGTCTTGCCCTTCTCCAGATAGGTTGACTTGAGCAGAGTTTTGGCTGAGGCTTCTTCACTGGCAAATAATCCAACACCGTATTTTTCCAACACCCCGTCATCCAGAAAGTCTTCCATGTCCGTTTCAAAACCGAGGACCAAGGTACCCAGTTTACAGCCCATCTGTTCTTTTTTAATGAATAAAGTTTTTCCCTCACCGGCCTGGACCAGGGCCTGGCAATAACTTTTAAAATTTTCAGTTGTGTAAGGGATGTGATCAGGCAGGGGGCCGTTTTCCAGAAATAAGGTTACTCCAACAGGGACATATTTGAGCTGGAGACCTTGGGTCAATTCTTTAGAAATTAATTGGAAGTCTGTCAAAAGAAACCTCTAAAGGATATGTGAAACACCGCGAATGGATATAATTCATCAACCTGTAATAATATTATACCTTATAATAATCTTTATACCAATCCACAAATTTTTGGATTCCATTTTCAATGGAAACGGCCGGTTTAAAGCCTACCGCTTTCGTCAAATCATCCACGTCGGCATAAGTGGCCGGTATATCACCCGGCTGAATGGGCAGGAGGTTTTTGGGAGCCTTTTTCCCAAGACAATGTTCCAAAACCTCGATAAAGTGCAAAAGTTCCACCGGACGGTTGTTCCCGATATTATATAACCGATAGGGGGCATAACTGATGGCGGTATCCGGCCGATCGCTGTTCCATTTCGGATCAGGTTCGGGGATCTTTTCCATAATCCGGGTCACTCCCTCAATGATGTCGTCAATATAAGTAAAATCCCGCTGCATCCTGCCAAAGTTAAAGACCTCGATTGGCTTTCCTTCTAAAATGGCCTTGGTAAAAAGGAACAAAGCCATGTCCGGTCTTCCCCAGGGGCCATAGACCGTGAAAAAACGGAGACCGGTACAGGCTAATTTAAAAAGACTCGCATAAGTATGGGCCATGAGTTCGTTGGCCTTCTTGGTGGCTGCATATAAGGAAACCGGGTGATCGGCGTTGTCGTGGACAGAAAAGGGCATTCGGGTATTGGCTCCGTAAACGGAACTGGAAGAAGCAAAGACCAGGTGTTTGACCCGGTGATTCCGGCATCCTTCCAAAATATTTAAAAAACCCATGAGATTGGTTTCGGCATAGGAATAGGGATTGACCAGTGAATAGCGTACCCCGGCCTGAGCAGCCAGGTTGACCACCATATCAAATCCCTGTTCGGCGAAAAGACGGGACAGGGTCTCGCGGTCGGAAAGGTCGATCTTGCAAAAATGGAAATTAACCGGGTCCTTAATCTGTTTCAGACGATCCAGCTTAAGCCGGACGTCGTAATATTCATTCAGATTGTCCAAACCAACCACCTGATTTCCGGCCGCCAGGAGTCGTTGGCAGAGATGGAAACCGATAAAACCCGCGGCACCGGTGACTAAAATTTTTTGGGACATGGTATCTTTCCTGTTGCATTAAATTAGAAAAAATGTTTTACAAGAACATCATACTTTAGTAAAAAACATCAGGCAGTGTCAAGTACCATCTGTTTGGCTTTTACTGACGCAACCTTAACTTGCCCTCAATGGGTTTTTTATGATATAAGCGCCTATGGATGGGCAGGGATTTTTTCAGAATCCGTTAGGGAAAGACGGAAAAGGTTTTTCAATAATACGTTTCTTGAAAATCGGGGGAACTTTTTCCATTGCGGGGGGACCGGAGATGAAAGAGGCTTTGGGGTGTCGGTAAAATTTTTACAACTGCTCTATCTCTTCCAAGAATACGGTTATTTGATTATTTTTACCGGGACCTTCTTTGAAGGCGAAACCACCCTGGTCCTGGGAGGGTTACTTTCGCATCAGGGACATCTAAACTTCTGGATCGTTGTCGCGATTGCCGTTTTTGCATCCTATGGGGGACACCTGGTCTTTTATTTCCTGGGCAAAACCGCTTCCCCTTGGATCCTGCTTAAATTTCCTAAATATCAACTGAAGATACAACAGGCGGAAGACCTTATCCGCCCACATGAAACCATCAGTCTGTTCGTTACCCAATATGTCTTCGGATTACGTTTGGCCAGCGCTCTGGCCTTCGGCATCCTGGGCATGAAAATCTTCAAGTTTCTTTCCCTGCAATTGATCAGTTGTATCATCTGGGCCGTTCTTTTTGCCTCCCTGGGCTATTGGGTCGGGGATTCGTGTGATCGCATCGTCAAAAACATTGAATGGTCCATTTTGATTATCCTGATCTTGGGGTTCCTCATTGCAGTCATCGGGCGAAAAGTTTTTGATTACTATTTACGTTCCCGGTGATATAATTACTTTCAGGTGAGAAGTAATGAAGAAGAACTTTATTCCATCTATAAGTTTTTTTACTTCGAAACCAGAATCCAGAATTTAGAAGCCAGAATATAATTCTTTCCCCCTTTCTCTTTTTTCCTAACATCTGATTTCTGTCCTCTGGCTCCTATTTATTAAAGGACCTTTCCTATGCCCATAGAAAAAAAGACCCATTTTTCCATCTGGTATTTTGTTCTGGCCATGGTTATTCTGATGGCCTTTCAGACTTATTTCTTGGCCGATCAGGTAGGTCAGATTCCCTATAATGAATTCAAAATTCTATTAAAGGCCAATAAGTTATCGGATATTGTCATTTATGAAGACCTCATCTCCGGTAAAGTCAAGGCCGGGGAGATCGAAGGGCTGGTTTCTTCAGATACCATCAAACAAGTAGGCAAAGGGAAAGGCGACCGTTCTTTTATCACTGCCCGGGTACAAGACCCGGACCTGATCAAGGACCTTGAATCGGTAGGCGTAAAATTCACCGGTAAATTGGAGAACAAGCTGGTTAAATTTTTTACCAATTGGATTCTGCCGATTCTCTTTTTTGTTGTGGTCTGGGGTTTTTTAATGCGCCGGATGGGAGGAGCCAGCGGTGGCCTGATGTCTATTGGAAAGAGCAAAGCCAAAGTATACATGGAAAAAGACATTAATATCAAGTTCGATGATGTGGCCGGGATCGATGAAGCCAAAGAGGAACTGAAAGAGGTAATCGAGTTCTTAAAGTTTCCCCAAAAGTTTCAGCGGTTGGGGGGCAAGATTCCTAAAGGAGTTTTATTGGTTGGAGCACCAGGGACAGGCAAGACGCTCCTGGCCAAGGCCGTAGCCGGTGAGGCCGGAGTCCCTTTTTTCAGTATGAGCGGTTCTGATTTTGTGGAGATGTTTGTCGGGGTGGGGGCCGCAAGGGTCCGGGACCTTTTTACCCAAGCCCAGCAAAAGGCCCCATGTATCATCTTTGTTGATGAATTGGACGCCATAGGCAAGGCCCGGGGCATCAATCCCATGGGAGGCCATGATGAAAGGGAGCAGACGTTAAACCAGCTTCTGGTTGAGATGGACGGTTTCAACACCGAAAAGGGGGTCATTATTATGGCCGCCACCAACCGGCCTGAAATCCTCGATCCGGCTTTGCTTCGGCCCGGCCGTTTCGACCGGCATGTGATGATCGATAAACCCGACGTTCAAGGCCGGGAAGCCATCCTCAAAGTCCACAGCAAAGGGGTCACCCTGGCACCGGAAATGGATCTGAAGGTGATCGCCGCCCGCACACCCGGTTTTGTCGGGGCCGATCTGGCCAACATTGTCAATGAAGCGGCCTTGCTGGCAGCCAGGAAGGACAAAAAAGAGGTGGACATGAAGGATTTTGATGAAGCCATCGATCGGGTTATTGCCGGCCTGGAAAAGAAGAACCGGAGGATGAATGAAAAGGAAAAAGAGATCGTGGCCTATCATGAAGCCGGTCATGCCATCGTGGCCGAAACCCTGCCGAATGCCGATCCGGTCCACAAGGTTTCCATTATTCCCCGAGGAATCGGAGCGCTGGGGTACACCCAGCAACTCCCCACCGAAGACCGTTATTTGATGACCAAAGGGGAATTACTGGATCGAATGAGTGTCCTGTTAGGAGGCCGGATCGCTGAAGAGCTCCATTTCCAGGAGATTTCGACCGGAGCACAAAACGATCTTTTGAGGGCCACGGATATTGCCGAACGTATGGTTCGTGAATACGGGATGAGTGATCTTGGAGTCATCACCTTCGAGAAGGAAAGACGCCCATTATTTCTGGAAACCGGGCTGGGGTACGACACCGGCCGTTCCATCAGTGAGGAGACTGCCAGGTCCATCGATCAGGAAGTGAGGAAGATTATCGACCAGGCCCGGGGGATTGCCGGCCAAATATTAAAAGAGCACTTGAGTCAATTAAGCGCCCTGGCTCAACGGCTGCTTGAAAAAGAGGTGGTCGAAGGGGAAGAATTAAGAGAGATATTGGCTAAAAGCGGATAGCTCAAAGTTCAAAGCTCAAAGCTGAAAGCAAAAGCCTTTTATTTCAACTCTGAGACAGGATAAGCCGGTAAAAAGTCACGCTGTCTGTCATTACAAGGGGTGAAGGGAAGAATCAATCTCATGATTAAGAGTCCCATTGAAGAATAAACACAAAAGCCCTGGAATAAGGCTGGAGTTTATCCCGAATTTGATGAAGGGCAGGAATGATGTAAATTCGATTTCGACGATTTTTTAAGGAGTTGCCAACTCTGAGCTTTGAGCTAAAAGTTTCTTTTTTCTATCGATCGGACCATGAAACATTTAACCGAGTATAAAAAAAGCAGTTTCTATTCCCTCTGGACCCGATACAAATTCATCCCCTTGTATTGGAAGGTTCTGCCTATTTTCTTTTTGCTGGCCTTTATTTTCATCCTGGATCAATTGTGGATACCAACTCCTGTGCCTCCTGAGATCCTTCATCGTCTTTATTACCTGCCTATCGTATTAAGCGGACTTCTCTTTGGTTTTAAAGGGGGTGTTGTTTCAGCGGTTGTGGTTACCATCCTGTTTGTCCCTCATTGGCTTAATTGGTTCCCCAACTCGCCCCCCCACGGCGCCTATCTCGACGAGGTGATCCTTTTTTATGCCTTTGGAATCCTGATCGGGTTATTGGTCGATCGGGAGAGGCTTGAAACCCAATTAAGACAGGATCAGGAACACCTGGCTGTTCTCGGAGAAGCTGCGGCCACTATAGCCCATGAATTAAAAAATCCGATCATCACCATCGGGGCTTACATTCAAAAACTTTTGAAAAAGACCAATCCCGAAGATCCCAATCTGGAGCGATTAACCGCCATTCAAAAGGAGTGCCAGCGGATCGAGATCATGCTTAAAGACATGATTCACTTTTCCCGGCCGATCGACCCCAATTTTTCTTTTGTGGACATCAATCATTTGATAAAAGAGGTTCTAAAAATCATTCATCCTCAGGCCGAACAAAATCAAATCCTTTTGAGTTCCAATTTGGATGGAGACCTGCCTTCGATCGAGGTTGATCAAACCCGGCTTACCCAGGTCCTGCAGAACCTGATCTTAAATGCCATCCAGGCCTCGGGTCCCGAACAGCCGGTCCTGGTGCGGACTCAGAGACAAAAAGGGCAGGCCATCATAGAAGTGGCGGACCTGGGTTGCGGTATTTCCATGACTTATCAGGAAAAAGTATTCGCCCCCTTTTTTTCCACTAAAAAAGAAGGGTCCGGACTCGGTCTGGCCATTTCAAAAAGAATAGTCGAATTGCATCAGGGCCGGTTATCTTTCCGGGCCAACCATCCTCAAGGGACTATTTTTATTGTTTCTTTGCCACTGGGCAGAAAGATACCCCTTCCCAAACCCGGATTTTCAAGGGAGCCCAATAAGTAAATTTGTGACAGGAAAAACCTTTTGTTATTTTTCTTTGCACCCTTTTAACTTTCTGCTATATAAGGGGTCAAATTAGAAAATTCTTAAAAGGACGGCCTATGAAACGCATCCTGATCGTATTAGCGATTGTTCTGGTCTTAGGGGCAGCTGGATTTTTCGGCTACCGAAGCTATCAGACCAAAAAGCAGGCTCCTCAGTATAAAACAGAGGTCGTGACCCGTGGGTCCATTATCTCTCAGGTCATTGCCACCGGGACGGTCAATCCGGTTACCTTGGTCCCGGTGGGCAGCCAGGTATCAGGGACCATAAAAAAACTCTTTGCCGACTTTAACTCGGTGGTTCGAAAGGGGCAGGTTATCGCCCAGATCGATCCAGCCCTTTTTGAAGCCAAAGTGGAACAGACCTCGGCTGACCTGAAAAACACCCAGGCCCTTTTAGAAAACCAAAAAATATCTTTGGCTGACAATTTAAGGACCCTGGATCGCTATAAGGCTCTTTTTAAGGATCAAATGGTCTCCCAGAATGATTTGGATCAGGCCCAACTCAAATACGATATATCGGTTGCTCAGGGAAAAACCATCCAGGCTCAAATCGAATCGGCCAAGGCCAACTTATCAACGGCCAGAATCAACCTGAATTATACCACCATAAAATCCCCGGTCAACGGGACGGTTGTCGCCCGTAATGTGGATGTGGGCCAAACCGTAGCCGCCAGTCTGCAGGCTCCGACCCTTTTCACCATTGCCCAGGATTTAGAGAAGATGCAAGTTGATACCAATGTGGATGAGGCCGATATCGGCAAGGTGAAAGTGGGGCAGTTCGCCAGCTTTACTGTTGATGCCTTTCCCGGGGAACCATTCAAGGCCAAGGTTTTTCAGGTACGCAATGCCCCGACCACGGTCCAGAACGTGGTCACCTATGATGTCGTCCTGATGGTCAGGAATCCGGAGTTGAAATTAATGCCTGGTATGACCGCCAATGTCAATATCATCATGGAAAAAAAGGACGACGTCCTAATGATCCCCAATTCGGTTTTGAAATTCAGGATGCCTCCGTCCATGTTGGCCAGCATGGCCAAGTCGGCTAACAGGAAATACACTCCAATCGATCCCAGTCGTATTCCCAAAAACATACGGGGTCTCTGGGTCCCCCAGCCTGGCAAAAATCCCCGACTGGTTGTGGTTCGAACAGGGAGCAGCGACGGGAAAAATACCGAAATAACGGTCGTTAGAGGGGAACTCAAGGAGAAAGATTCGGTCATCAGCGAGTTATTGAAAAATAATAAAAATCAACCGGCCAGCCCCGGAAGAGGGATGCGGTTCTAAGCGGCTATGGAAAACCTGATCCAAGTCAAAGACCTGTTTAAGATATACGAGTTCGGTGATATTCAAATACCGGCCTTAAACGGGGTTTCCCTGTCCATTGAGGCTGGAGAATTTGTTGCCATTATGGGATCTTCCGGGTCCGGGAAATCAACCTTTATGAATATCCTGGGTTGCCTGGATGTTCCCACAAGAGGCTCTTACTTTTTGAGCGGGAATGCAATCGGGTCCATGAGCCGGGATGCCTTGGCCCAGTTACGCAATCAACAAATCGGCTTTGTCTTCCAGGGATTCAATCTTCTGGCCCGCACCTCGGCTCTCGAGAATGTGGAACTCCCTTTAATATACGGCCCCACACCGGCCCGGGAACGTCACCATCTGGCCAAGGAAGCCCTGGTTTCGGTAGGGCTTTCCGGAAGGGAGGACCATCATCCCAACCAGCTTTCCGGCGGCCAGCAACAACGGGTGGCCATAGCCCGGGCCCTGGTCAATCACCCGTCCATCATCCTGGCCGATGAACCAACCGGGAATTTGGATACCAAGACCAGTCTGGAAATCATGCAGCTTCTCACCCAGCTCAATGAGGAACAGAAAATAACCATTATTCTGGTTACCCATGAACAGGACATTTCCACCTTTACCCGGCGGGTCATCCAATTCAAAGACGGTCTGGTTTTACAAGATCGGCTCCAACATCCCAAGAAAACAGATTAAGCATGAAACCTATATCCAGTCTTAAAGTGGCTTTGCGGGCCCTGCAGATCAATAAAATGCGCTCCTTTTTGACCATGCTGGGGATTATCATCGGCGTTGGCGCGGTCATAGTCATGGTGGCCATCGGTGCCGGGGCCAGGGAAATGATCGCCCAACAGATTGCCAGCATGGGCTCCAATCTTTTAATGGTGGTTCCCGGGGCCACTACGGCCGGAGGGGCCCGGATGGGGGGAGGCAGCGCCTCTTCCCTGACCTCCGATGATGCCAAGGCCATCAAAGAGGAATGCCCGGCCGTTAAGACGATAGCTCCCTTCTGGGGCGGGGTGACCCAGGTAATTTATGGAAATCAAAACTGGAACACCAGCGTGACCGGAACCCTTCCTTCCTATTTTGAGATTCGGGAATGGGCTTTGGCCTCAGGACGAAATTTTTCCGACCAGGAATTGGCCGGGGCGGTAAAGGTCGCCATAATCGGCAAGTCCATCGTCGAAAATCTCTTTGGATCGGAGGATCCTCTGGGGCAGATTATCCGGATCAAAAAAATACCTTTTACCGTCATTGGGGTCCTCACTCCCAAAGGACAATCTTCCTATGGGACAGACCAGGACGATACTATTTATATCCCCTTGAGCACCGCCCAAAAAAGGGTTTTTGGAAGTCGTCTTCCCAACAGGGTCCGGATGATTATGGTTCAGGCCCAGGATCTCAGCCTGATGGCCGCGGCCGAAAAACAGATCAATGACCTTTTAACCCAGCGACATAAGCCTCAGGGCGACCAACTTGCCGATTTCACAGTCAGGAATCTGACCGAGATCATGGCCACAGCCGAACAGTCGGCCAAGGTCATGTCACTGCTTCTGGGATCCATCGCTCTGGTGTCCTTGCTGGTCGGAGGAATTGGCATCATGAATATTATGCTGGTTTCGGTGACGGAGCGGACACGGGAGATCGGTATCCGCATGGCTGTAGGCGCCCGCGGAATCGATATCCTCTTCCAATTTTTAACCGAATCAGTGGTCTTAAGCCTGGTGGGTGGGCTGATCGGGATCGGACTTGGTGTACTTGGGGCTGAGTTGACTTCAAAATTTACGGGGTGGAACGTCGTCATCTCTATCCTGGCTCTGCTGATTTCTTTTTTCTTTGCCGCGGCTGTGGGGATTTTCTTCGGCTATTACCCGGCCCACAAGGCCTCCCGCCTGAACCCCATTGATGCTTTGAGGTATGAGTAGGGGAAGGTTTAAGATTCAGTTCTGCAGAAGTTTCCTTCTCAACCAATCCAAAGCCATCACCGTCACCCGGTCGGGCAGGGTCTCGGCAAAACCGCCGATTCTATAAGAAAAGGATTCTTTCTTTTTCCCGGTCAGGGCCAGGGATAGGGTTTGTTCTCCTGCCGTGCCTTCCACCCAGACTCCCAGGCCAAGATTACTTGAAAACATTTTCCTGGTTTTTTCCGCTAGGAACATGGCCATGGCCTCTTTTTCGATGGACGGTTTTGGAAAAGGCCACTCCCCACCCGAGGCCAATACCAGACTACCTGTAAAAAAGGGGCTGTCTGTGGCCTGGAGTCTCTGGCTGATCCTCCCGGCGGTAAAGGTTTCCACCAAAGCCAGGGCAATTTTTTTCTGCTCCAGTAACCGGACCGACACCCCTTCCAGGGTCTCATCTCCTTGACCAAAAATCAAGGAACCCAATCGTTCCCTGATTTTGGCTTCCATTCCGGCAATGATCCTTTGAGTTTCGGCTTTATCCCGTCCGTGGGCCGTGATTCGAATCCGGATCTCCCCCAATGAGGCCAGCAGGCCGATAACCGGGTTTTTGCTTTCTCTGATGAGATCGCCGATCTGTTCGTCCACCCGGCTTTCCCCCAGGCCGCAGACCTTGAGTACCTTATATTCAATAAGTCCCTGGTCCTTCCCCAGCTTCTTCTTAATAAAGGGAAGAACCGTATCCTGTACCATCTTTTTCATTTCCCGCGGGACACCGGGCAAGACGGCTATCATGCTTCCCCTTTGTGTTTCCATGAAGAACCCCGGCGCTGTTCCCTGGAGATTGGGAATTAGGCGTGCCCCGGACGGCAGATAAGCCTGCTTTCGATTATTGGGGGCCATGACAAATCCGGCCCGGTCAAAAAATGATTTTATCAGTTTAAATAACTTTGGATGAAAGACCAGATTCTTCCCGCAAACCTCGGCCACAATCTCCCGAGTCAAATCATCTTCGGTGGGTCCGATCCCACCGGTGGTAATAATGACTTTGGATCTTTGGATGGCCCGGCGGATCACCGAGGTCATCCGTTTTCGATCGTCCCCGACCATGGTTTGAAAAGCCGTTTCCAGCCCGATCTCCTGGAGCCGGGCGGCCAGGTAGGAGGTATTGGTATCAATAATCTGTCCCAAGAGCAGTTCTGAACCGATGGCAATAATTTCGGCCGTATTTTTTTTGCTCATTTTAGAGGCTTTCTTAATAACGGAATTGGTTATGACTGACGGACTTTTTTCCAGTCCGGTTTTCTTTTTTCGAAAAAGGCCGAGATTCCCTCTCTCTTTTCTTCTGCTGGAACCTGGTCTTCAAGATACCCGCCCATGGCCCTCGCCTCATCATAGGGTAAGTTATAACCCCTGAGGAGATGTTCTTTTCTAGCTTTTATATGGGAGGGGCAGTTGCCCATCAGCGTTTCCGCCATTTCAAAGGCCGCTGCCATTAAATCCTTATGCGGAACGATTTTATGAACGATTCCCATTCGCAGGGCTTCCTGGGCATCAATCCTGGTACCTGTGAGGCTGAGGTACATGGCATTGGACATCCCGATATTGCGGGCCAATAAATGAGTGGATGAGGGAGAGTGGGCACCAAACCTGACTTGCTGCAAGCCAAAGGTGGCCTGTTCTGCGGCGATCCTGATGTCGCATTGCAGGGCATGGCATAATCCTCCCGAAAGACAGTAGCCGTTGATGGCAGCGATAATCGGTTTGTAAATCTTAATATCCCCTTCATGAAACATTCTCCCTCTGGGAAAAGGAATCGGGGAAGACTCTCCTTCTTTCGGGGGAACCATACCCCTCATATCGGCCCCGGCACAAAAGGCCCGATCCCCGGTTCCGGTAAGAATGGCAACCAAGAGATCAGGATCGTCCCTGAAATCACAGAAAGCATCCCCCAATAAAAGACAGACTTCTCCGTTGTAAGTATTCATCTTCTCAGGTCGGTTTATGGTAACCAAAGCGACAGGACCTTTTTTCTCATAAAGAACCAAAGACTCGGACATGATACCCTCCTTTTTTATGTTTAAAAATTGATCAGGGCTTGCTTTTAGATAAAAAGAATATAAGATAGGCTACAGATGGGTCAAGAAGAAAAGAAAGGATAACAACAAAATGAAGTATCGATCTTTTGGTAAACTCGATTTTCAGGTTTCGGCCCTGGGTTTCGGGGCCATGCGGCTCCCGGTGATTGATGGCGATCAAACCAAAATCAATGAACCCGAGGCCATCCGGATGATCCGCTATGCTATTGATCACGGCGTTAATTATGTGGATACGGCCTGGCCCTATCACGGCGGGCACAGCGAAGGGGTGGTCGGACAGGCTCTCCAAGAGGGGTATCGGAAAAAAGTCAAACTGGCCACCAAATTGCCGGCCCGGCTGGTCAAAACCGCTGGAGATTTCGACCGGTTCCTGAATGAACAATTGAAACGATTGCAGACCGACCACATTGATTTCTATCTCCTGCATGGACTCAATAAGAGAACATGGCCGAAAGTCCGCGATTTGGATGTAATAGCCTGGGCCGAAAAGACCATGCAGGATGGCAGATTCCTCCATCTGGGATTTTCCTTTCATGATGAGTATGAAGTTTTTAAAGAAATCGTCGATGCTTATGAAAAATGGATGTTCTGTCAAATTCAATACAATTATATGGATACGGAATATCAGGCGGGCACCAAGGGACTTCAATATGCGGCTGAAAAGGGATTGGCGATGGTGATCATGGAGCCCATACGTGGCGGCCAGTTGGCCAAACAGCCGCCGGAATCCGTGGTTAAAATATGGGATTCAGCATCCCAAAAACGGTCTTCGGCCGAATGGGCCTTACAATGGGTCTGGAACCATCCGGAAGTCTCCATGGTCTTAAGCGGGATGACCACTATGGAACAGGTTATTGAAAATATTGAGTCGGCTGAACGTTCCCACCCCAATCTTTTAACCGAAGAAGAATTATCTTTGGTGGATCGGGTTCGGGAAGAATACAAGAAACGGTCTCCCATCCCTTGTACCAATTGCCAATATTGCCTCCCTTGCCCTAATAACGTCAATATTCCCGGGATTTTGGGGTTATACAACGATGCTGCGAAGTATGGTGATGTAAAGAGAACCCAGTTCCTTTATACTATCCGAATCCAGGAAGGCGAAAAGGCCAGCCAGTGCCTGGAATGCAAAGATTGCGAAGATCTCAGCCCCCAGGGGATCACAATTTCCGAATGGATCAAAAAGGCGGACGACTTGCTTGACCCCAAGGTTTAATTTCAAGAATTTCCAGTAAATATCCGACCCAAAGGGGCCGGATTCGGCCTAAGCCCAGAGGGGCTGATTGATAGCAGGGACTCGTCAAAATCCGAAGCTCGAAACCGGGAACCCGTCCCGAGGCAATCGGGATGGGAGTGACCATAGGGAACAAATCCGAAACGAATCCTAATGACCAAAATTGAAAATTCAAAACGTTTTGAATATTCGATATTTGGATTTCCTTTATATTTCGGATTTTGTACTTCGGATTTTTTGGTGCCCCTTTCCGAAGGCATAACCAGTAAACTTTAACCAGGACTTAAGGATCAGGTTTTCCGAACTTCTATAAAAGAGGACCAGGCGGGCAGGGAGGTCTCATGAATACATTTCCGGAATATGAAAATTATGATGCATTGGAACTGGCACAACTCGTCAGAAAAGGCGACATCAGCGCTGAAGAACTTCTTGAGGCGGCCGTTAACCGGGTTGAAAAACGCAATCCCAAGCTCAATGCGGTTGTCACTAAAATGTACGATCAAGCGAGGGCGAGCATCGCCTCCGGTCTGCCCAAAGGCCCGTTAAAGGGGGTTCCGTTTCTATTAAAGGATTTGGGGGTCTATTACAAAGGTGTTCCGACCACCTATGGCTGCCGGATGTTTACGGAAGCCATCCCGGACCATGATTCGGAGCTTGTCGCCAGATACCGGAAAGCAGGATTGGTCATCTTCGGCAAGACCAACACCCCGGAGTTCGGCCTGACCGTATCCACCGAACCGCGGCTCTTCGGACCCTGTTGTAATCCCTGGAACCCGGCCCGTACCTCCGGCGGATCAAGCGGAGGGGCGGCGGCCGCAGTCGCCTCGGGCATGGTTCCCGCAGCCCATGCCTCGGACGGAGGGGGATCGATTCGCATCCCGGCCTCCTGCTGCGGGCTTTTCGGGTTAAAACCCACCCGGGGAAGGATCTCTATGGGACCTGACGCCGGAGAGGGTTGGGCCGGCATGAGCGTGCATCATGTCATCAGCCGTACGGTGAGAGACAGCGCGGCCTTTTTAGATGCAACGGCCGGGGCAGCTCCTGGAGACCCCTATAGGGCCCCGATCCCTAAAGGCCCTTTTCTCGATGAGGTCGGGAAACCAACCGGACGGTTAAAAATTGCCTTTACCACCACCCCACCGAGCGGGGTCTCAACTGATCAGGAGTGCATCAAGGCCACCCATGAGGTTGCGAAATTGTGTGAGGAACTGGGTCATCAGGTCGAGGAGAAAGCCCCGATCGTCGATCAGAAAGCGTTGGGTCCGGCGGCGGTGAATATCATTAATGTCAGCACCCTGGGATTATTAGAATCGAAGGTCAAGGAACTCGGCCGAGAACTTTTGCCGGAGGATGTGGAAAACGTAACCTGGCGCGGTGTCGAGAACGGGAAAATCCTTTCCGCTATAGATTACTTCAACTCTGTCCAGACTCTTCACCGCATCGGAAGACAGGTGGCCCGGTTTTTTATGGACTACGATGTTCTTTTGAGTCCTGTTTTATTGAAGCCTCCAATTTTGTTGGGAAAGCTCAATATGATGACCAGTGATATGAAACAGTATGGCCAGGAATTGTCCGGTTTTTTCGGGTTTACCAGTCTGTTTAATGCCACAGGGCAGCCTTCCATGTCCGTTCCCCTTTATTGGACGGCCGACCATCTCCCGGTCGGTCTGCAATTCACCGGGCGATTCGGCGAAGAGGCCTTGCTTTTTCGTCTGGCCTCCCAGCTCGAAACGGCCCGCCCATGGAGAAAACGAAGACCGGTCCTGGATTATTAAGATAGACGTTGTTGTCTCTGATTGGGAAGAATCGATAAGAAAACAGGGAGGAAAATATGAGAGCCATCGACACCCACATTCACTTCAGCACCGAGAAGGGCCACCTGATGAAGGACCCCAGGGTCATCGAAGCCATGGAGAAGTACTATCGGAACAAAATAATCTATAAGACCGACAAGGAAATGGCTCAAGACTTTATCGATCTGGACATCAAGGCCATCCTGATGCCCATTGATTGCGAAACCGCCACCGGTTGGTCTTTTTGCGGCAATGATTATGCGGCCTCCATGGTAGAACGTTTTCCCGAGGCCTTTATCGGCTCCTTCGCAGGTATTGATCCCTGGAAAGGGGAGAGGGCTATCCTGGAGCTTAACCGGGCCGTGAAAGAGCTGGGCATGATCGGAGTCAAGTTTCAGCAAGCCCTGCAGGCTTTCTATCCCAACGACAGGCGCTTCTATCCCATCTACGAAAACTGCGTTGAGCTTAAAGTGCCGGTTCTGTTTCATGTGGGAACCACGGGTGCTGGGGCCGGGATGCCCGGAGGGGGCGGGTTCCGACTCAAATACACCCGCCCCATCCCTTATGTTGATGACGTGGCCGCCGACTTTCCTGATCTGACGATTATCTGTGCCCATCCGGCCTGGCCGTGGCAGGAGGAGATGATCGCCGTTTTGTTGCATAAGCCCAACGTCTTTAATGATCTTTCCGGGTGGTCTCCGAAGTACTTTTCGGACAGTTTGAAACGGGAGATCGGGGGGAGATTGCAGGACAAGATGCTCTATGGTTCGGATTATCCGGACATCCCCCCCCAACGCTGGTTGAGCGATTTCGAGGCCTTGAAATTCAAACCCGAGGTTATAGAAAAGGTGCTGTACAAAAATGCCATTAGAGTGCTCAATCTGAATTTGTGAATTCTTAATTCCATTGTTAATTATCCTGAAACTCTTACCGGAACCGGTAAAAATTGGTTTCAGCCATGTTTTTATGCAATGAATAGGGTAAGTGTTAGTAGGGGATAACCCCTTCTTCTTTGAACCGCTCGATATCTTCCCAGGAATACCCTTCCTCCAGGAGGACCTCCTCGGTATGCTGGCTGAATTCGGGGGCCGCCATCCGGATGGTCGCCGGGGTCTTGCTCATGTTCACCGGGCTGGCCATGATCTCCATCGGTCCGTAGGTGGGGTGATCATAGGGGAGGAAAAAGTTGTTGGCCCTGACCTGCGGATCGTTGATCACTTCAACCAGGTTTTGAACTGGCGAAGCCGGAAGATCCAGGATAAGCGGCCGCCATTCTTCAAGGGACCGAGTCAGAAAGGCCTCCTGGAAAATGTGGTAAAGCTCCTTTCGGTTTTCCTCCCGGGCTTCCAACGTAGCGAATCGGAAATCTTTCTCAAGTTCCTCTCTGCCGATCAATTTACAGAATTTGGCCCAATAACGGTCCGCCTGCAAGGCGTTAAAACGGATCCATTTCCCGTCCCAGGTTTCATAGGTATTGGCCATGGGATTGGGTAAACGTTCCCGATAAAAATCGGCCAGGCGCTTGATGGCTGTCCTGGATTCCCTGATCAGGACGTCCCGTTGTTCCCTTTCCTCTTCCGTCCCTTCGAAGGCCTCTTCCAGTCGGTATTCCATCTCATCCCGGCCGGTGGCTAGGGCTGCGGCTACATCAAAAGTCAACTGATAAAGGCCGGTAAAAAACAGGGAGGTATCTATTTCCTGCCCGACGCCCAACCGGTCCCGCGCAAAAAGGGCCGCCATTACGCCGAAGGCCAGCCCGAGCCCGGCCACGTTGTCTCCGAAGGCCGGTCGTGAATTGGGACCGGACATGCCGGGAATCGTCAGTAAATGACTGACACCCGATCTGGCCCAGAAAACAGTAGTGTCGTAAGCCGGCATGTCTTTATCCGGACCGTGCCTGCCGTGCCCGGTGACGGAACCGTAGATCAGCCGAGGATTCAAGGTATTGAGAGTTTCGTATTCCAGTCCGAACTTTTTCCGCTCAATCAGTCTCAAATTGGTCAAAAAGACATCCGCCTTCTCCACCATTCGGTAGATGATTTTCCTTCCCCCTTCCCTGGATAGATCGATGGCCACGCTGCGTTTATTCCGATTAAAGGCCTCCCAGTTGTAGGGGATGTCGGACGGTATCCCCGCTGGGCCGCCGCCGGCTCCTGCCTGAAGATTTCGCCAAGAATCACCGGTTGCAGCGTTCTCTATATGGAGGACATCCGCCCCGAAATCGGCCAGGTGGCGCGCGCACATAGGTACTGCTGCGACCTGGGATACGTCTATCACCTTAATGCCTTCAAGGGCCATGGATATCATCGGTTGTTTTCCTCCTGTGTCAGCTGCCTTTTCTTCCGCACCCTGTCTGAAGATACCTATTATTTCTTTTTGTGACAATTTGATAAAAAAATATTTTGATGAACTGGAATAAAGTAATCAAATTTGACGGCACAGAAAAAAGATCTCCCGCCTAAGGCGGGACTAGGCGCGCAAGCCCTGAGGAATGAGGCGTACAAAGAAGTACGCCGCAATGACGAAGGGTGCAGTGCAACACAGCGGATGGACTTTTTACGAAGCCGTCACCTTTTTGATGGAAAGAGTATAGGATAAGAAAAAGACAGGATCAAGAAGAAAAATGGGAAAATCGAGCGCGCAGGCTTTTCCCGGCGAACGTCCGCCGGGAAAAAGTCCGTGTTTGTCTGTGTGGGTCTGTGGCAAAAAAGCATATAATAAACAGTAAAAAGGTTGCTTTTGCTTTCCTTAGCAACTTTCTCTTTGGCTGAGTCCCGGGACTTGTATTAAAGGGCAGGACTGTGGTATAAATTCTCACCATAATCTCAGGTTGAAAGGAGTCATTCATGGACCTTGTGGAGGCGATAAAGGCACGAAAAAGTATCAGAGGATATCACGTTGATCCCGTTCCACAGGAGATATTGAGGGAGATCCTGGAGGTGGCCGTTCGTGCCCCGTCTGCCGACAACAGTCAGCCCTGGGAAATTACCGTCATTACCGGAAAGATATTGAAAGACATCGCTGAAGCGAATATGGAGGCTTTGAATTCAGGTCGGCCTATCGCACCGGACGTAACCCACAAACCCTATGAGGGAATCTACAGGAAACGTCAGACGGAGGTGGGTAAAAAGATTTTTGAATTAATGGATATCCCAAGGGAAGACCAGGGGAAACGGACTGCCTGGATATCAAGGGGCTTTCGCTTTTTTGATGCACCCGCCGCCTTCATTCTTGCGGCCGATGAATCCCTCGATCCTACCCGGGCGGCTTCGGACATTGGCGGTATCGCCCAAACGATCTGTTTGGTTGCGCAGAAATATGGACTTGGAACCTGTATTGCTTCCCAAGGGGTGTTATACGCAGATATCGTCAAGCAATTTACCAAGATACCGAAAACAAAAAAAATCTACTGGTGCATCACCATCGGTTATCCCGATTGGGATTTCCCGGCGAACCAGGTTAAAACCGACCGGGAACCACTCCAGGTCAACACCACTTGGCTGGGCTTTAATGAATAAGGAATAAGTCTCCCGTCTTCAACTATGCTCCCAAGCCAGGTGTGGTGAAGGCCGGGTTTTTGAAAGTAATCAATTATCGGTTATAGGCTAAGCATTGTTAACAGCACCAATATACTCAAGAAGGTTCCTCGATTTGAATTGGTACGTTCCACCGGAGACTTGGTTTATGTTTTTGAGCCTTGACAAGTATTATTAGATTGATATCATTATATGAAACAATATCGATCCTGATGGGCAAAAGAGGTGTCTGAAATGGCAGGTTCTCAGGAATCTTTAACTCCCGATCCCAGGTTCATTGGGAAGAAAAAAGGCCCCGGTGCATATAGAAAGCCCCATAAAAGGATGTACCATTTTCATAATTTTGCCAGGGCCTACAGAAGCTGGCTTGTCCCCTACGTAAAATCGCGCATTTTCTCCAGAGAATTCCGACCGGTCTTATCTTTCCTCTATACAGACCTCAATTGCAACATCGATTGTCATTATTGTTATACGAACAATAAGGTGCCTGGTATGACCAGGCAGGTGGCCGAGGATTCCGTTGACTGGCTCAGGTCCACAGGGTGCAGGGTATTGGCCTACATGGGTGGCGAGCCATTGCTGCGCAAGCGATTCATTGTTGACCTGACCCACTACGCCGTTCAGAGAGGATTTTTTGTATACCTGCCTACCAACGGTATCCTTCTTGACCAGGATTTTATTGATGAGATAGGCGAGGCAGGCGTCTCCACCATCAATCTTGCCGTCGATGCGATCGACCGACGGGATGGATTGCCAAAATACTTTGAGCGGATCAAACCGCAGTTTGAATATCTTGTACAGCAGGAACACCAATATGGTTACATTACCTTCTTGAATATCAATATCACTGAAAGCAATGCGGAAGATGTCCGAAGGCTCACCGAGATAGCCCATGAATACGGGATAGCCACGGATTATCATATCAACGAACCCCCCCTGATCAGGTATGATACCTTCAAACACGAAGAGGATGGGGGGTGGATCATGGAAGAGCAATACCAAGTGGTGGACGGGGTGATTGACTGGCTTATCCAAAAAAACCTGGAAGGATATACCATGGTCAACTCTCTGGAACACCTGAAGAATATGAAAAAGTTCATCCGCCATCAACTGCCCTCATGGCCTTGTCAGGCCGGGCAGATGACCATGATTATTCGCCTTGACGGCAGTTTTGCGCCCTGCTTTGAGTTGTATGGTGATGAGGAGGACTGGGGGAATATCTATGACGGACCTAAATTTGATTCCATCAGGCTGACTGAACGGAAGCTTACCTGCAGTCCCCACTGTCTTTCAACCTGTAACTTTCAGGGATATCATTATACCCGATCCAGTTTGTATTCCCTCCAGTGGGTAGCCAAGCACGCCTATGCTCATTTTATGGGAGTGTCTTAAGGCCGGATTGTTTAAGGTAACATGCCAGATCCTCTATCTGGGATCACCAACCTTCCTGGTGGCCCTGGCCCAGGGACTATTTATCAAATATGACTGGTTTGGCAGGTTAAAGAGGCCCCTTGATCTCGGGATGAGCATCCGGGGAAGGAGAATCTTCGGCGATCACAAAACATGGAGGGGAATGGTCAACAATCTCGTTTTCTGCACCATAGGGTCCCTGGCCCAGACATGGTTGCAAGGGTCAGGGAATATCCCTTCATGGCTTCCCCTATTGGACTATAAGAGACTGGGTCTTCTGCTGGGTGTGCTCATGGGACTTGGCCTGACATTGGGGGAGCTGCCCAACAGCTTTTTTAAACGACAGCTTGGTATTTCACCGGGCCAAGGGGGAAAAGGGCCACTGAGGGTCATCTTTTTCCTCTTGGATCAGTTGGATATAGCTGTCGGCATATGGCTTTTGATATTCGTGTTGGTAAAGCCGACCCTATGGCTAATCCTGTATTCCTTCCTGCTCACACTATTGCTTCATGTCACGGTATCCGCGATAGGCTATCTCCTGGGCATGCGAAAAACTATCGTATAGGGGATATTCTCCTATTGTTTAGACAGAGTTATCCCGGTCATCTCACCTCTCGGGGTCGTATCCCTATCGATCCCAAAGTGGGGCTATGACCCATTAACTTACTCAAGGTTCTACAAAAATTAATCCTCCAACTCCCAATTTAACGATAGCACCTACAACTCTTCTAGAAAGATGGCTATAACAAATAACGATTTCTATTTGAAAGTGTGTTTTTAGTATCTAATCTTTTAACATTGCAAAGGAATTTACAAGCCCTCCTGCAGAAGGCTGTGCTTGCATCCAGAAGGCTTTGTTCTCCGGATCACCAGCACTGAAGAGATGATCATATTTTATACGGTCATCATTGGGTGGCACGCGCTCAACAGCACGGACAGCAAATTCGCGTAACTGACGGGCATTAGCCAATCGGGGAGTGAGAGCGACATAATAAAGACCCAGTTTTTCGACTGACCTTATTTCTCGATTAAATTCTTTTCCGACTTGCCTAAATTGGTTTAACACCACAAGAATGCGATCGCCAATATTTAGAGGCATGATCTCATATTCATTCCCTGCCGGGATCCGACTGAGGAGATCAGATCCTTTGGGACGAACAGCCATTCGTTGCTTTAGCTCTGCTAAATTCTTGCCGCTACTTCCAGCCAGGACAAAAACAATCGGCGTACCTCTCTCCACAGAGGCATCTAAGTAAGGGAGAAGCATCTCATAAGGCCATGGTTCCTGCGGCTTGGCATCACACTCATCAATAAAACAGAGAAAGGGGGTTTCTTTTTCATCAAATCCGCTTAATCCGGAATGGAATTCTTGCTCATTACATTTAGCCAAGTTAAGTTCCTTATAACCAAATGGACCGGGCAGTGTAACCGAAATCTGCTGGACAAAGTAAGTCTTGCCGCTTCCCGGGGCAGCCCAGATAAGATGGTTCTCCCGTTTCCTACTTGGTTGTAGGCAACCAGCGGCGATCCTGGCCCTTGCATCCTTCAGGGTATTCCGCATACCTTCGTCATAGCGTGTATAATCGCCAACAATATAATACCGACTCAAAGCAACCTCATCCAAACCAAAGATTAGGTTAAGCGCCTCACTTTCAGCAGGCTGGATTTCTGTGGCGGTTTTGATCTGAATAGCCGGCCCGGAAGTTGGTTTTGAAAGGTAAGCCTCGATTGGGTCACCAAGGAATTCAGCTATATTTCGCAGTACAGCTTCTGAATCGCCAAGATTGGGAAAATGTATGTCCCCTTCTAAAGGCACGAATCGAACATTCGGTATCATAGCCGCCATCTCCCTTCCACAACGAAAAGGGACAGCCCGGTCTCCTCGGCGGTGCATAACTAAAGTCGGAACATGGATTTTGGAAAGTAGATTGGTGGCGTCCAGACGATAGGTTAATTCCAATAACTTAGCCGCCATCTCTGCTGAAGCCGCCTCACGTTGAAAGAGAGCAAACATTTGTGTTTCGTCTGCTCCCCCCCCAGGAAAGAATAGGTCCGTAAGAGTCTTGGAACCAATTCCCCAGTGAGAACGAACTAAGGCAATTAATGGGATTTTAATTTCCTCTTTAGTTATGGTTTCACCACAGGCGTAGGTATCGTAGAGCAGAAGGTGTGAAACTCGACGAGGATGTTTGACTGTGTAAGCTATAGCAATAGGGCCGCTCTGGGAGAGTCCAAAAATTACAAAGCGTTTAAGTTTGAAATGGCTGACAACCGCTTCCAGTGCGGTGACTTCTGACTCAAGGGAAAATTCCGTCCGATCTCGTTCAGAGAGCCCACAACCATGTTTATCATAAAAAACTATAGTATGTTTGCGGCCCATTTTTTCAAAAAAAGCACGCGCAGACGGATTGGCTACCTGTAATTGGATATGACTGATCCAACCTGGAACAATAATGATTGCTGGTCCTTGGCCCATAGTTAAATAAGCGATGCGGACCCCATCGGCTGTTTTACAGAATTGAATTGGGTGTTCCATATCTATCAATCCTCCTCAGTGATTCTTTGTCGCTTCATTTCAAATAAAAACCCCATCACTTTTTAAAGTAATGGGGTTTCTCAAGTTCCTCCATATTAATGCCTCCCTAAGGGAAAGTTGCAAAATTGGAAGTTGAGTTTAGGTTTAAATGGGTTCAAAATATTTGAAATTATACACCAAAAAAGGGAATAGTAAACAGGATATTTCTTGCTTCAGATGAGATCATTTTGGGGAGTCTATTCGATAAAATTACTATTTAAACTCCTCTGATTTTTCAAAAATGGCAACTGAACGATTACAGGAAACAATTTTTTAAAAAGTCACCTATCCCCTTAAAAAAAGACCTGAGGAGAAAAGGGGGAAGTCAACCCATTTTTTGCCTAAGGGGCAAAAAATAAGCTCAAAGTAGAGGAAAAGAAGTCTCCTATTCTTCCTCGATCTCCTCCATCAAAAAGGCGACTTTCTTTTCCACGAGACGATCTATTTCCTCCTGAGTATATCCCAACTCAGCCAGCACTTCCGCTGTATGCTGGCCAAGCAGTGGGCCGGTTCGACGTATGATACCGGTCATGTCCGAAAATCGGGGGGTGATGCCGTGGTGTTTGACCCAGCCGAGTTGCGGATGATCCCTCTCTTCGAAGAAACCGTTTTCCAAGCAGTGGGGGTCTTCGAGAAGTTCCTCGTTGACCTGGCCTAGGGACACCGGCACATCCGCTTGTGAAAGAACCTCCAGCCAGTACTCCGCCGGTCTTTCCCCCAAGGTCTTGGCCAGAAGTTCAGCCAGGGCCTTATCGTTTTCGGCTCGTTTTTCAGGGGTTGCGAATCGCAGGTCGAATAGAAGTTCTTCCCTGCCTAAGGCCCGGCACAAACCCTGCCATTGATGTTCCTGGGGGCAGTAAAGCATAAGCCACCGTTTATCCAAAGTCTGGTAATGGCTAATGGCAGCGTTTAATCCAATCAGACGGTCCCCGCCCTTATTGATATGTTCCAGGCCCGGGTAATCCATCAATTCCATGGCCTGGAGACAGATCGAGGCATTGGTTAAAGACATGATCACGTGTTGTCCTTTTCCCGTCCGGAGACGTTGAAGCAAGGCTAAGGCTGCCCCATAGGCCCCTAACATAGGGGAAGCCACGTCATTTAAAGGGACTACATAAAAAACCGGGGGACAGTCTTTACCTCCCTGGCCCACCATTTGACCGCTACGGGCCTGAAGAAGCGGATCGTAGCCGGGCATATTGACAAAAGGTCCGCTCGTTCCATGTCCGGTAACCGTGAGGTAAATAATGTCGGGGTTTATCTTGATCACCGAATCATAATCTAGACCCAGTCGGTGCCATACACCCCATCGAGCGTTTTCCACCAGGACATCCGCCTTGGCGATAAGTTTACGGGCGATCTCCTTACCCTCTTCCTTCTTCATGTTAATGGAAATGGCCCTCTTTCCCCTATTATAAGCCAGGAAACCGCCCAGCATGGGCCGCCAGGGATCGCCGTCCGGTGGCTCGATCTTGATGACCTCGGCACCCATATCAGACAGGAGCATGGCTGCCACCGGCCCGTTTATCATGGTGGTCAGGTCAATCACTCGAAACCCTTCCAGAGGATGCATTGGTTATCTCCTTAATCCGCTAAATTACTTTTTCTTGTTTGAGCCTGGAGATTTCTTCGGCCGAGTAATTGAGCGAGTTGGATAGTATCTCCTCGGTGTGCTCACCCTTTTGAGGTGAACGGCCTTTTATTGCCCCTGGAGCCTGGCTCAGCCTGACCGGAACCCCCATCTGGCGCACCGGACCCAGGCCGGGTTCCTCTATTTCAGTGACCATGTCATTGGCGATCACCTGAGGATCGTCCATAAATGCTTCCACCGACAGGGCTGGGCCGCAGGGGATGTCTTCAGCCTGAAGGAATTCGAGCCATTCGTCCCTGGTTTTTTCAGCAAATATTTTTTCAAACATCTCGATCAGCTCTTCATTCACTGGAGGTAGAATCATAAACGGGGCCCCCTCGAACCTTTCATCAGTCAACCATTCTTCATGACCTATGGCGATGGCAAACTTAGCGAGAAAGGCTAGGTTTCCCAAGGCCAGGAAGAACCATTTCCCATCGCTTCCCTGATACAAACGATAAACTGGAGATCCGCCTTGCTGGTAGGAACGTGGTACCCGTTCCCGAGCTTCGAAATTCACTAAACCGCCGCAGCTCGCAGCCATGATGCTATTGAGCAGGGAAATGTCAACCTGCTGACCCTTACCAGTTTTTTCCCGCGCAATCAGGGCGATGGTGATACTGTAGGCAGCCATGAAAGCGGAATAATAACTGGCCAGAGGCAGAACAAGGAAGACAGGTGAAGCGATCCCAGTCCCGCCCTGCTCGACATAGACCGTAGCCGTGGACGTCACTATGGGATCCCAGCCAGGTCTGTTCCGGTAGGGACCGAATTGGCCATAACCGGATATGGAGCAATGAACCGTGCTTGGATTCAGCACTTTCACTGTTTCGTAACCAATACCCAGTTGATCGGCTTTGCCCGGCTTGAAATTCTCGATAACCACGTCCGCTTTTTTGATCAGGGCCTGGGCAATTTTTTTACCCTCTTCCTTTTTCAGATCAAGAACCATGCCTTTTTTGCTTCGGTTAAGGACCACAAATCCTTTCTCCGACCGCATGGGATCGCCTGCAGGTGGTTCGATCTTAATCACCTCAGCCCCCTGTTCAGCCAGTAGCATAGCGGTGTACGGACCGGGAATGTAGTGTCCAAAATCGAGCACCCTGAATCCCGCAAGAACCTGTTTCATACCAGAAAACCCCCCATGAAGTGGTTTATTATGATTATGAGAAGTGAATATATCATACCCGTTTTTAACGTACAAGCTCGCTATCTCAGTCACGATCACAGACCTGGTTTGCTCGGTGCCTACTATGAAAATTCATAACTATACCATTGTGACCCTGGGCATGAAGATCCTCTACAGCCTATATGCAGGACCAAGCTACGGAAGCGTTCGGGATAAGGTCCATGATGACGTGAAAGAAAAAGGGATTGATAGGAACAAATACCGAAATTATGGATATGCCCATTGCTCTGAGGGGGAGAAACAAGTTGGGGTTCACCGTTATGGATGCTTGGCATGCCATACAGGAGGAAGACCCGGCTATGGGAACTCGAAAAGACATGAACCTTATTCATTGCCAAGGCAAAGAGATTTGGGGTCCTATCTTAAAAGTTCACAAGATTTGAGGCTTCTGTTTTATAAAGAATGAAAATTTGAGAAGTAGAAGGAAGGAGCCCCCAAGTTCCCACGAAAATTGTCTCTCCAGCCCCACTTTAACGATGTCACCTACAACTATTGTAAACAAGTCTTTCCAAAAACTAACGATTACTATTTGACCTTCCCCCGAAATAATGGACACCTCTAAGAATTTGTATTATTAGGAAGGAGGTGGCTATGGGAGAAAAGCATCGTTATTTTAGCCGGGAGT
>Ga0154639_125_pt1 | contig 95463 bp, 95 predicted proteins | sample Rifle2008BG13ft_FD_116068 | JGI IMG/M metagenome (GOLD analysis project Ga0154639, IMG submission 116068) | Deltaproteobacteria bacterium RBG_13_43_22 | reverse complement strand
AAAGCCCCCTGGCCTTTGAAAATGCCACGAGTGTCCCCTAACTAAACTGTCCGTTTTTCTGGGGGAAGATCAGATCCTCTCCGAGAACGATCAGTTGGTGGTCGGCCGTCGGGGAACAGGGAAAACTACGCTCCTCTATCGAGCACTCATTGAATGCCGCAGGTCGTGGACTCCAAAGCAGTCTGTTGCCTGCAAGCCAAAGACTCTGGGGTTGTACCTCGATTTGAGCAAGTGTCAGACACTTGTTGACACGAAGTCTCGCGACTTCAGCGAATTTGAGCACGTCTTCGTATCCGAGATGAAGGACTCGCTCGTCGAAGAACTCAAGCGGTCTTGGCCAGAGCTCGGACAGCGGCCTGGTCTTCTGTCCCGCATTTTCCGCCCGGCTCAATCGCAGACGAGTATTTCGGCAAGGAACGAGCTCAAAGAGCTCGCCGATATTATAACGAAGGGAGTCCCAAGGACGGTAGATCCATCTGGAAGGGTTGACCAGAAGCTCAAGACTAAGGAGGGCGAAAGTGTGTCTTTCGGTGGATCTGTGGGAGGAAGTCCCAAGAGTCCGAATGCATCGATTTCCTCCGGTTACAAAGCTGCCGTCTCGCGCGAGGAAGAGACTAACCAGTCGTACCAAGTCAACTACCGCTTGGCCGTCACCGATATCCTCCGAGTGTTGGGGAGGCTGCGGGAGGCAGCCGGTATCAACCACATTGTCCTGTTTATTGACGAGTTCTCATCATTGTCTGTTGAATTGCAGCGCCGTTTCACGACGCTCCTCCGCAAGGTCCTTGGCAACCATGAGGGCCTATACATCAAGCTTTGCGCGATTACCGATTACTATTCTCTGGGGAGCTCAATCATACTGCAGCGCGATTTATTCGAGCTTTCTCTCGACTTGGATGCGTTCGTCGAGCGGAGTAAGTCTCTAAACTCCGCAATGGATGGTCTTCGTGACATGACACGGAGGATCGTAGCCGAGCGCCTAAGTGCCTTCACGAGCACAACGCTTGAGCAACTACTGGAGGATGCGGATGAGGCTTGCTCACGCCTGAGCCGAGCAGCAATGGGTGTCCCCCGAACACTCGGGATTGTTCTGAAGCAGGCTTGGTACCGTTGCAATTCCGCACATCGACGTAGGTTACAACTGGCCGATATTGATTATGGGATTCAGTATGCATCAAAGGCCTACCTCAACCAGTTTATCGGTGCTTGTGGTGTCGCTATTCCGCCCTTCCATGAGGACATCTGGAACGCACTGATCGAACGAGCAATCCAAGAACGCGCCAAATCGAATGGGGAGGCGAGTCACTTCATGGTTCTGCCTCGCAACGACCCAAAGCTGCGCTTCCTCAACATGTTTTTTCTTGTCCATCTGCTGACCAAAGGTCGAACAACCAAGAAGGAGAAGCTATCGAGGAGTCTGTATGTGTTTGACTATGGTGTCTGCCTCGAGAACAACCTCGGCTTTGCCGAACACAAGAACGTACTTCGTCAACAGAGATTCGCTTATGATGCCGCGCTTTCGGCCTTTAACGAGTACTTTGCCGTCACCCTTGAGCCTATGTTTATATGCCCGGCATGCAAGACCGTCTTCAAGAAAAAGGATCTCATGGTCGGCAATGAACCGCTCCGGTTCTGCCCGAAGGACAAGACAGACCTCCAGGCGTACGACGCAAGTGCTGCCTCCTCCGACTACACCGAGGAAGAAATGAAAATCATAGGAGCGATTCGGTCATCCGGCCCAGAAGATAAGTTGATAGCGCGACGCGTGGCGGATGACGTCGGGTGCTACATACAGAAGGTTGCGAAATTCGGCGAGAAACTAGATCGTCAGGACCTAATATCACGCCAGAGAGACTCCGAGCTCGCCAGACACATATACTTCAAGCCGGAATCAACAGAAGAGACCCCGAAATCTGAGGCGCACGACGCAGGCACCGAACAAGAAGATGCACTCGACGAGGAGTAGCGTGCCGCTTCGTTCTGAGCCATCCCTCGCCAGTGATCCTTATCGTTTTGCATAATATAAATAAATCTTAAAAAGGTGATGAAATGGACTCCGGGATAATCATAGCTGTTATCGGCACAATATGCGGTATAATGATTATAGTACTAATCGGGATACTGAAAAAAAGAAAGAAAGGGGCCAAATTACAATCCTCTGCTGTATCTTTTGGGAATGTCACAGCTAATAGAGATGCGATTGTCGAGCGTAATGAAGCAATCGAGTGGTGGATTGAAACAGGGAAAGAGAGTGCCCTCTGCGATGATTGTCGTGCCACTCTGAAAAAAGGTGATGGCTATATGGTGGGCGAAAGGATACTCGCAATCGGGGACGAGGGCCAACGAATAACCTTAAGCCCTTCGCTTCTATGCTACTCCTGTTTCGCTAGATATAAAAAAGCTCAACAACATGAATAACCATTTTAAGAAAACAAAGAGATTTTTTGAGATATGAGTTGGATCATTCTATAGAGAAAGCCCGCATGTCTATCGAGCCGTTCCACTGGATCGCCAATAAATCCAGTTCGCAGTGAAATCCGCATTGGGCGGCAAAACAGTTGAACACTAGGGAAACACACCTCAGGCCATTGGCGGATTGAAAGATGATTTCCCAAAAAGGCTTAGTCATTCCACCAACAGCTGCGGATAGGAGAAAATGACTAAAGAGCAATACAATAACCCAACAACAATAGACTCGGTTGAGATTGGGGACGTCCATGAAATAACGACTTGACCAGGATGTCTTTCAATTGATGACTTTGCCCTTTGCCTCGTTAAGCCTGTACAGAAACTCCAGGAGCTTTATACCATATTATGGGGAGTGGGATTGAGCACAGAAAGATATTTAAAGATTTAACATGTTATTTGGCTGAAATTACTATTTCATGGACGTCCCCTAAATTCCTCAGCGGAATCTATCTTCGAAAAACTTGAAAGATTATGTAATACTATTTCTGTTACGAAACACCAGTCTTATCTGAAATCTAAGAAATCAAAAGCATAAGGAGGTAGAGCTATAAGAACCTTGAAAACTCATATTAAAGGAGTTTGAAAGTATTTATCGAAGAAAGAAAAAGATTCTATAAACAAAAACGTGAAATGAAAGGAGAAGGAAATGAAAAAGGCATTTGTTATTATCTTTCTGGCTATGGTTTTTATGGGAAGTGTTCTAGCGGTAGCAGGACCGAATCCACTACCTAAAGATTTAAACATTGTCAAACCCGTAGACGATACTCTTATGGGATGGTTTGGCAAAAGCGGTATCTGGGATGGAACTTTTAATCCCCCCGCTACTGTCGGGGATGTAACCATTGCCTTTAAAAAGATTGGCATGGAGAAAGTTGATTTGCTCTATGCTATCCAAGGACGTCCTATATTAAAAGCGACCGGGGATTTTTATAAGGGCAAAATAGAGTTCTATTTAATGGAAACGGGGGCAGATGTTTGTCTGTCCCTAGAGAAAGAGAAGGAGACAATGAACCTTCTCTATAAACTTCCCGGAGGCAGGGGAATATATGAAGCAACCCTTACCCCCCGGGCGCAGCCATAACCCACAAGGGACGATTCTGTTATCATAAAGGATTGTCCCTTTTGCTTTTTCTGATTCAATTTTATTTACCAACTGCCAGAGCATAAACTATTGATTCAGTAATACCATCAATGAGGGATAAGAAGTTTCTTTTTGATGGGACGAGTATACGGAAAGGGGGACGTCCATGAAATAACGACTTGACCAGGATGTCTTTCGATTGATGACTTTGCCCTATGCCTCGTTAAGCTTGTACAGAAACTCCAGGAGCTTTGTACCATATTATGGTGAGTGGGATTGAGCACGGAAGATATTTAGAGGCTTAAAATATTTGTTAGCTGAAGTTGTTATTTCATGGACGTCCCTTATTTCGCCTACGGTCAAGAGTGGTTCTGGTGGATTATAAGACCACCCTTCTTCCGGAAGGGATGACAGTCGAAACCTTCTTACAGGAGCAGGCCGATTTGTACCGGGGACAATTGCTGGCCTATCAAGAAATGCTCGCCCATGCCCGTTCCCTCGATCCGGCCCTCATTCGTATTTTCCTGTATTTTACGGCGATACAAAAAGAGTATGAAATCAAAGAATAAATACCTCCCAATAAATCTCTTTACAAATTAGCCAGTTATATTCTATAATTCCTTTCAGTCTTATTCTTTCAAATGCCTTCTTTCAAGATCTTAAGGAGATTCATGGCCCAGATCCATATCTCACAAGATCCACCCGAGCAAACACCCGCTGCATGTGCATATGCGTCTTTAACCAGATATATTGTATTGGGTAGGTTTGGGCTCAACGGTAAATATATTGGGAGTGGACGAGAAATTAGTATTATGTCCCCGGAATTATGCAATGTCCCCGGAATTCCGCAACAGCACTACCAACAAAACCGATCGATATGGAGAAGCAATTCGCTCAACTTGCGAATGAGATCGTACACAAGGTTTCGACGAGTGTCCCTGACAAACAGCAGGCCGTTGTTCGTATTCTACGGGACTCCGAGGTTGCTCAATTGATGGAACGATTCATGTCGAGTAGGACACTTTCCGAGTTATACCTCCATCGCGAAGATTGGGCTCTGATTCATGAACGATGGCGCGAGAGCGAGGATTTTCAGTCGGATTTAGCAGCCCTCTCTTCCGCAGGGTTAGTTGAGGTTCCGGATGGTGTTGTTCTCGAATCCCGATTGACGCACCTCGGCACCACGGTTGCCGAACGACTTGCAGCTCAGACTAAACTGTGGAACCAACTGGAGCCTAACAAAGAACAGCACGATGCCGACATTGCACAACGGAAGAAAGCGAACAAACGCATTCAGCGTACGCCCTAAAGCGCTCCGCTGATGCTTGATGTTATGCTTTATTAAAAAATAAAAGGAGATCACAAAGGACAAAATGAGTGAGAAACAATCAATTAATTTCTTGCGTGGGGTTCCTGCAGAAGAAGCCTTATCACGCCTTATTCCAATGGCGTCAGAGGGATACGAAAAAGTCATCAGGCGGTATGGGACGGATGTGCTTCAATACGGCCATTTTACCGGGTTCAAGCCACTGCGGGATCTAATCGGCAGCTTCCATCGTGTTGATCCGGAAAGAGTTATCGTCGGCAACGGCGGCCTGGAAGTTATTTCACTTTTTTTCAAGTCTCTCCCCAGAGAAAGCAATATCATTGTTGAAGAGGCAAGTTACGATCGAGTACTACTCGATGCAAAGTGCTATGGACATCATTTGATTGGCGTTAAATTGACACCGGAAGGGATCGATTTGAACCAATTTAGAGACTTGGCTAATAAGAATGCGGTTGCGGCTTTTTACGGGATACCGTTCCATCAAAACCCAACAGGGATCAACTACACCGAAGAGAACCGAAAGGATGTTGAACGCATATGCCGGGAATATGGTATTCCGTGCGTATGGGACATCTGTTATCAAGCCCTTCGCTATGATGGAAAAACGAATGGCTCGATAGAAGTCTCAGAATGGGGTCCCATTTTAACAAGCTCTTTTACGAAAACGATCTCTCCGGGAACCAAGTGCGGGTATATGATCGTTCCAAATCATTATGTGGGGCATCTATCCGGTATTATTGCCAATACACGCATAAACCCCAATCTGCCGACCCAGGCGTTCATAGCCGATTTTATTGAATCAAGACGGTATGACGATTTTGTCAAATACTTGTGCAATCTGTACAGGCCGAGAATGGAGGCATTGAATACCGCGCTTAATAGCCAGTTTCCTGGAGCGTTTCCAGTTGCAATCAGCGGCGGCTTTTTTGCCCCCCTCACCCTTGAGAATATTTCAAGTGATAAAGAAGCAACCTTCATCGAATCCGCAAAACAGGCTGGTGTAGGTGTAGCTGCTGCGTGGGATGCCCTCCCTCCCAACTGTAAGGAAGAAAAGCGCAAAAAAGGTCTTTTTATCCGATTGACCTTTCCGGCTTATGAGCCGGACAAAATTGAATGGGGCATTTTGAGTCTCAAAGAGACGGCAGATCGTCTTGCTTGAAGTTAAGATAGTTGTATCCAGCCAGACGCTTAAGGCAAGGTCACATTCTCGGCGCACGCAAAGGACGTGGGGGAGGTCTATGAAATAACGACTGGACCAGAATGTCTTTCAAAGGAGAGAAGGATGAAAATTATCGCTGCCTCACTTAAACAACTGGTCTGTGACTTCGCCGACAACCATCGGCAGTTGACGGAAGAAATAACGACTGTAAAACTCGATGAATCCAAGTGGACTTTAAAGGAAATTATCGGTCATTTGATTGATTCGGCTTCCAATAATCACCAACGAATTACCCGATTACAGCTCGATGAAGAATTGCATTTCCCGTCTTATGAAAATGAAAAATGGCTGGAAACAGAAAAATGGAACCTACTCGGGTGGCCTGAAATTTTGCATTTGTTCAAATATTATAATTTTTACCTGTCGCATCTTATTGAAAAGGTCAATCCGGATTGTTTGAAAAACCGTTGGTTGGGGCGCGATCGGTTTGGCGAACGGATTTTTTCTCTGGAAGAATTAGTGACAGATTATCTGAGGCATTTCAAAGAACATCTGGAGCACTTTGAGACAAGATTGAAAGATATCCATGAAAGAAAGAATTAGGATCAGGTCTTGAAAAATAAGTCTTATGGTTGGGATATTCCCACCCAAATATATTCTTTAAAAGGTTGTGGTTTATTAAGGAACTCTTTACATTACAGTTAAAATGATGATAGTAGAGATAGGGGTTAAGGAAACTGATATTTCAAGACCTGACCCTAATTCTTCGACCAAGGTGAAAGAAAATAAAAACATAGTTAGGTTCGGGGATGAATACCTGCTCTATCGGAAGTCCACCCGGAGGTTCATCCCCTGGTTGATTTAATCGAAGGAGGCGACATGTTGCCCGAAAAACAAAGCAAAGCCTATACCGACTTTTACAATTCAACGAACCACAATGAAATTCTGGATTCTAAAACAACCCTGTTAATCCAACTGGCTGCCGCTATGTCTGTCGGCTGTTATCCTTGAATGGACCATTACCTTGGCGTGGCCAGGGAGCAAAGGGTTTCCCAGAAAGAAATAGGGGCCGTTCTTTCAATTGTTATGGCCGTTTCCGGGGGCCGGGTACGGGCCCAATTCCGGGAGGTTCGCACCCAAATTAAGAAAAAGAAAATGGAGAAGGCCTCGTAACATCGATTACCATAAACGATACGTTGCCAATTCTTAATAAAGAGGAGATTATTCGCCATGAAGTCGAAGTTTGAGAAAGAGGTGTCGAAGCTGTGCCGCCGTTTCGGAACGATTGCCGTAAAAAAGGGATTTGTTTCAGCAGACCAGATCAAAGAGGCCTTTATGGAGCAGTTGGATGATAACTTAAACGGAAGGGAGCATCGGCTGATCGGCACGATCCTTTTTGAAAAAGAATTAATAACCTTGGACCAGGTGAATATCGTTCTAAAAGAACTTTTTAAAAAAATATAGACAGGCTCCCTTCCCCTTTAAGGTTTTGAGCAGGTAATCTTTTAAGTTTATAAGGAGGATTGAACATGTGGAAAGAGTTCAAGGAATTTGCCATGCGGGGAAACGTGATGGACATGGCCGTGGGTATCATTATCGGAGCGGCCTTTGGTAAGATTATCACCTCTTTTGTCAATGATGTCCTGATGCCCCCCATCGGGCTGCTTTTGGGTAAGGTGGATTTCAGCAGGCTTTTTCTGTCCCTTTCCAGCCAATCCTTTGCCACCCTGGAAGAGGCCAAAAAAGCAGGAGCCGTGACCATTAACTATGGCCTTTTTCTCAATACCGTCATTGATTTTTTAATCGTGGCCTTTGTCATCTTCCTGATGATCCGCCAAATCAACAAGCTTAAAAGGCAACCGGAACCGGCTGTGCCGACCACCAAAGAGTGTCCCCATTGTTTCTCGGTAATTCCGGTCAAGGCTAGCCGTTGTCCTAATTGCACTTCCGAATTGAAGGCCGTTTAGACAATACCAGTTTTCTTACAGAGATAATCGATTATCAATAAAGACCGATTTGGTCAAAAGCCGACGAAAGACCTAACCCTTTCATTTCCAGTTCCAGGGTGGAATGTCTCCATCGAGGTGGGTTTCGGATGAAAAAGTATCGAGATAAAATCCCTGAAGAAGTCATGAAAATGGTAACGGCGGAGATAATTGAACGGGCCATAAAATTCGGAACCCGAAAGAACCGCTCCATATTCATCAGTAAAACCTCCGGTGGAAAAGGGGTCGATGTCCGAAACTTAAATCCGAATACCGGAGAGGGAAAAATTAATTTAGAAAAATTTCTATCGCCCGTGCGAAGGCATTACACCATTTCCGGCTTGGGTTCCCAGGAAGAACCCAATGCTGTCAATTGGAGGGCACTCAATCTCCCTCTCGAGCGAAGGATCCTGTTGCTATTTCTAGTCGCTGTCTTGTTTTTCCTGAAAGGCACGCCGGTTAAAAATAAAATTTATCGCCGGATGGGGGTTCATGTTGGAAAAGGCGTGGAGCTTATGCAGATGGTCTGGCTGGATCATTTTCGCCCGGAGCTTATTTTCATCGGAGAAAATACCTTAATAGGGGCCTTCAGCCGGCTTTCCGTTCATGCCTATGAAGGATCGGGTAAATTCCGTTATGGATTAATTGAAATCGGAAACCATTGTACCATAGGCGCCGGAACGGGGATCGGCCCGATAAAAATCGAAGACCATGTCAGAACACTTCCGAACACTACGGTTTCCCCTTATTTAATAAAAATCAAATCCGGATCGGTAGTCGGTTGGAATCCTCCCAGCGTAAAAAATCCGGAAGAGGAAGATGAGTAACATCGGATAACCTCTTAACCCGTCGTCGAAACCCCATTTCAGTGATTCCGGCGAAAACCGGAATCCGGGAATATTAACTACTTCTGGACCCCGGCGCCTGCCCCGGACCTGATCCGGGGTTCGCCGGGGTGACGGCCTTTGGGGATTTTTTACGAATATATCCACATCTGATCCACGATTCCTTTCAATTAATTTCTCTCCGGTTTTTTCAATTATCTTTAAAACGAAAACCCTTTTGTACCCTCTATCTCAACCCTCCCCCACCTGGGGAAGGGTTTGAAAGTCGACATTTTGGATTGACACGGGGCCAAAAATGTTTATAATGAAAATGAAAATCATTTTCATTATAATGGATTGCCAATGGAACGATCCCTTTTAAAACATTTTATTAAAAGCCGGGGCTTGCGCCAATCCAGTCAAAGGGACCGGGTGGTGGAAACCTTTCTTTCCCAAAAGGGGCACACCTCGGCGGAAGAACTTCTGATTCAGGTCCGCAAAAAAGATAAGCGGGTGGGCTTGACCACGGTTTACCGGACCCTGAAACTTCTGACCGAATCCGGCTTGGCCGTGGAACGGAAATTTAACCGCCAGGTCAGCACCTTTGAACCGGCCCGGATAGGGCAGCACCACGATCATCTCATCTGTCTCGGATGCGGAAAGATCATGGAATTTGAGAACAAAAACATAGAAACTCTGCAGGAGGAAGTGGCCCGGAAGCACACCTTTTTCATTACCCATCATGTCCTGGAGCTGTACGGGACCTGTCTGGATTGTTCCAAAAAGGGCGCAAAGAAACCTAAAAAGAAATGAAACCCATTACCCCAACTCAAGACACTTCTAAAACTTCAAGTCCCGCCAAGGTGATCCTGGTGGGAAACCCGAACGTGGGAAAAAGCGTCATCTTCAATTACCTAACCGGAACCTATCGGATAGTTTCCAATTATCCCGGTACGACCGTGGAGGTCTCCTCCGGTAAGGCTAAAGGCGGCGATTCTTCCTATACCATTCTCGATACGCCGGGGGTCAATAATCTGATTCCCAATTCGGAAGATGAAAAGGTCACCCGGGATATCCTGATGTCCGAAAACAACTATTCCGTGATCCATGTCCTGGATGCCAAAAACCTGCGTCGCGGCCTGTTGATCGCCTTACAATTGATCGAGATGGAGTTGCCCCTGGTTTTGGTCCTGAATATGATGGATGAGGCCAAAAGCCGGGGGATTGCGGTCAACCTAAAAGTCATCAGGGAAATCTTCGGACTTCCGGTCGTTTCGGCCGTGGCCACCCGTAAAAAGGGTCTGGAACAGCTTATCCCGACCTTGAAGGATTCTCCCAGATCCACCTTCTCTTTTAAGTATTCCGAACCCATTGAAGCGGGGATAGCCTGTCTCATCCCCCTGTTGCCTCCGGCCCCTATCAGCAAAAGGTCCCTGGCCCTGATGCTCCTGGCCGGTGACGAGAGCCTCCGAGCCTGGCTGGAGGAAAGACTGGACTCCCAGGAGTTGGCCCGGATCGAGACCCATTGTTCCCAATACCAAAGAAATTTTCAGGAACCTCTGAGCTACCGGATCAACGTCGAACGTCTGGAAAAAATCGATCAACTGCTTATTCCCATTCAAACCAAACAGGCAAACTCCGTTCAGGGCTGGGGCCGGCGGCTGGGTGAATGGTCCACTCATCGGGTATGGGGATTCCTGGGGATGTTGGCGGTCCTTTTTATATCTTATGAAATTATCGGGGTCCTGGGGGCTGGAATCAGCGTAGATTTTTTGGGGAAAACGGTCTTTGGGGGATATATCAATCCCTTCCTGACCGGGATGGTCAAGGGGATCATCCCTTTTCCCTTGATCCAGGATCTTCTGGTCGGGCCTTATGGGATCTTCACTATGGCCCTGACTTATGCCCTGGCCTTGATCCTGCCGATTGTCGGTTTCTTTTTTCTTATTTTCGGCTTTCTGGAAGATTCCGGTTACCTGCCAAGGCTGGCGGTGATGAGCAACCGGGTTTTCAAAATCATGGGGCTCAACGGCAAAGCGGTCTTACCCATGATCCTGGGTCTGGGGTGTGATACCATGGCTACTATGACCACCAGGATCTTAGAGAGCCGCAAGGACAAGATCATCGTCACCCTGCTTCTGGCCCTGGGGATCCCCTGCTCGGCCCAATTGGCGGTTATATTCGGTATGCTGGCCGGATTTCCGGCCTGGATTTTCATTGCCTGGGCCTTGATCATCTTCGGCGTGATCCTTCTGGTAGGCTTCCTGGCCGGAAAACTGATTCCCGGGGAAAACACCAGTTTTATCCTGGAGCTTCCACCGTTGCGCTGGCCCCAGATGAAAAATATTTTGATCAAAACCCTGTCCCGTATCGAATGGTATCTACAAGAAGCCGTCCCGTTGTTTATCCTGGGAACCTTGATCCTTTTCGTTCTGGATAAAACCGGGGTCATGACCTCTCTGGGAAAATGGTTCCGACCACTGGTGGTGCACTGGCTGGGTCTTCCGGTGGAATCCACGTCTTCCTTTATCATTGGGTTCTTGAGGCGGGATTACGGAGCGGCCGGCTTTTTCTCCCTGGCCCAGAAAGGACTGCTGACCCATAACCAGGTTTTGGTGGCCCTGGTGACCATTACCCTTTTTGTCCCCTGTATTGCCAACTTTTTTGTCATTATCAAGGAACGGGGTTGGAAAATGGCCCTGGTTATTGTCGGGGTGGTGGTGGTCATCGCCTTGCTGGTAGGGGGGATGGTCAACTGGGTGTTAAAGGTTTGGGCCTGATGAAAGAGGAAAAAAAATATACCTGCGCCTTGTGCGGTCATACTTTTACCGTGGATGGCATGTTTTGTTCTTCGGCCTGTCCAATGAGCCGCCATTGCAACCTGGTCTGTTGTCCCAACTGCGGTTACAGTTTTCCAAAAGGATCCCGGATCATCGAATTTATCAAACGTTTATTTAAAAACAGGGGGGAACATGAACTCCAACAATGAACATCCAACCAAGGATTACGGCGATCACCCCGGCCACCGCTGGCACGGAGGCCGCCTGGCCAGAACCCAGGAGGAAAGTATCGATGAACTTCTGGAATTGATCTGGACTCTCCGCGAAAAAGGAGTCACCGATATCCACAGCCTGCTTCAAAACACCTCCGATCCGGAGGCCCGGGCAGTCTTAAATCATATGATGCGGGAAGGCCTTTTTGAAATGGATGGGGATATTCTGCGTTTCAAAGAAAAAGGAGAAGCCCTGGCCGAAGGAATCGTCCGCCGGCACCGATTGACCGAACGCCTGTTGATGGAATTGTTTGAGATGTCCGAGGAGGAAGCCGAAAAAGAGGCCTGTAAGCTGGAGCACATCCTCAGCCCGGCGGTGACCGACAGCGTCTGTTCCTTTCTGGGACATCCCCCGGTCTGCCCCCATGGAAAACCGATCCCCCAGGGCGGCTGCTGCAAGAAGCTGACCCGTGAAATGAAGCCCCTGATCCACCCCTTGAATGACCTGGCCCTGGGTCAGGAAGGACGGGTGGTGTTTATTTCCACCAGGGTCAAAGGCCGCCTGGAGCCCCTGGGTTCTTTCGGGGTTATCCCCGGGGTCGTCATTCAGCTCAAACAGCGTCATCCCTCCTTTATAATCCAGATCGGAGAAACCTCCATCGCCCTGGATGAAAGCATCGGCCGGGAGATCTTTGTCAAGCCGGTCTGAGGGGGGCCTGCCGGTTTAAACCGTCCCCTGGATCACCCCTGAATCGTTGGGGGTCTGAAGGGGCAGGCGGCGGATTTCCCTGGCCCCGGCCCTGGCCATCATATCCATGATTTGTTGCTCTGAATAAGACTGGCCGCGTGGCGTGCCCACGAGCATGTTCAAGGAAAAAAGGGCCGGTTGCAGAGGACCGTCCATGGTATTGTTCAACAGGAATTCGTGGACGAGAATTTGACCTCCAGGTTCAAGGACCGAAACCGCTTTCTGGATGATCCGCTGTGCTTCCTCCGGTCCCTCGCCGTGAAGGATCTGAGACAGCCAGGCCAGATCGAAGGTCCCCCGGATATTTTCCTGCACGTAATTGCCGTCCTGAAAAGCGATTCGCTCCGCAAGGCCGAAACGGGTGATGGTTTTTTCGGCAAAGGGCCGGGTGGTTTTAAGATCATAGACCGTGGCCTTGAGTTGGGGATTTTTTAAACAAAAATGGATGGCATAGGTCCCCGGACCGCCGCCCAGGTCCAGCAGGTGTTTTTTGCCGGAAAGATCGATCACCCCGGCCAGGTGCGGGGCCAGCATCATGGCCATATTGAACATACCCATCAGGAAGCTTTCCCGAACCGTTTCATCCTCAAAAGAGGCCCGGCCCCCAACCGGCCGGCCGGTGAGAACCGCCTGATCCAACTTCGCCCAGGAGGGCATCAGGTGGTGATGGTGCATGATCATAAACCCGATATACTGGGGGGATTCTTTGGATAAAAAGGAGGAACTGAAAGGGGTATTGGAAAAAGCCCCATCCTTTTTTATTAAAAGATCCATGGCCGCCAAGGCGTTTAGCAGCATGCTTACACCCCTTGGATCCCCATTAAGTTTTGCAGCAATTTCCTGGCCGCTGAGCGATTGATTGCTGATGAGGCTGAAAATACCCAGTTTAACGCCGGCATGGAGGGCGCAGGCGACCCAGTAATTGCCGGATAAACCAAGGAGCTTTCCGGGGTTCCATTCTTCCCTTTTCATACCCCGATTCCTTTCGGTTGAAAAAATTGGCATAACCAAACGATATTTGATAAAAGGTATAACAGACCCGATAAAATCTCAACAGGAAAAGGAGGGCATACCACCCTGTTGACCATGAAACCCAAAGCCTTTGTAGGTCAGGTTATCGAAACCCTCGAAAAGTGGAATCGGGAGGCCTGCCTTTACGCCGATAACCTGGTCGATCCCCTAGGATCTTCGGCAGTCCTTTGTCTTTTAAGTGAGTGTGTTAAGGGGAAGGGCCCGGAAACCGAGCTCTGCTTTGTATTCAATAAACGATCAAAGCTGGTCAGACAGGCCGGCGACCTCTGTTTCCCGGGGGGAGGCATTGACCATCGTTTCGATTCCCTGGTGGCCAGGCTCCTGGGGCTGCCCTTTTTCCCTTTGGGGCGCTGGCCCTACTGGAAGCAATGGAAAGCCCAGAGAAGAAAAGAGTCCGACCTGCTGGCCCTCCTGTTGACCACCGGGCTGAGAGAGTGTTTTGAAGAAATGCGTCTCAATCCCTTCCGGACCCAGTTTCTCGGTCCCATGCCGCCTCAATCCCTGCAATCCTTTCAGAGATTTCTTTACCCCATGCTGGTCTGGATCAGGCATCAGAAACGGTTCTATCCCAACCGGGAGGTGGAGAAGGTGGTGGCCATTCCGCTGAACGATTTATTGAAGCCGGAAAAATACGTCCGCTTCAGAATGCGTTTTGAATCCTACGTGAACGGGGAAGAATCGATTCAGGATTTTCCCGGTTTTTTCCACGAGGATGAAGAAGGCCATGAAGTGCTCTGGGGGGTGACCTACCGGATCGTCATGACCATTCTGGAAATCCTGTTTAACTTTGTACCGCCGGACATGGAGGACCTGCAGGTGGTCGAGGGAATGAGGGATGATAATTATCTGAATTCCCCTTCGCGAAGGAAATAAAAATAAATTTCATAATTCCAAATCATTCCCCACCGGCTTACCCTTCAAATGTCTTTCCGCATGAAAATGAAAAATTTCCAAATGGAGCATTCAGCAATCAGCGATCAGCAATTAGCCAACCCATCGTTGTTAAAGATCTTTGCTGTTAGCTGAAAGCTGAACTCTTCAGCGCGCTCATCCGAAATCATCTTTTCCGGATGAGGACTATTTAGTTGAATAATATTGGAGCAAGAATCAAGAGCAGACGTTACCTTTTAATGGGTGACCCCTCGCCTTTTAACGGTAATGTTTTTTAACAGGTCTATGATTTTTTAAATCAATTTAAACCAATCCTCAACATGTCTTGAAGCCTAATAAATTCCCAATCGCTTTATTATGAGAATCATTCCGATCACAATGAGGCCGATGTTTATCATCTTTCGAAACGCCATTTCAGAGATCTGGATATGAATACGATTCCCGAGCCAGATCCCTAAAATGACAACCGGGAATACATAGATTGCAGAAATAATTCTGGGTCCAGTAATGAGGCCTGAGAGGGCGTAGGAGGGATACCGGACAAGGGCCATAAGCAGAAACAGGGTCATCAAGTGGCCCCGGAAAGCCTCCTTTTTCAGTCCCGAGAGCTGATAATAAAAAATCAAAGGGGGGCCTCCGGTTCCAAACATGCCCGCAAGAAGTCCAGCCAGAATCCCTATAAAGGGAGAACACCATGACGGCCATTGTATCACCATTTCGGACTGGGCGATCAGAAAAATAATCCCGGAAAATATCAGGAAAAAAGCCAGGAGGGTTAGAATAATCTCCGGGTTTCCATATTTCAGAATTAGGGTGCCTAGGATTGTCCCTACTGCAACCCCGCCTGCCAGAATGAAGATACCCTTCCACGATATACTCCTCCAGGATTTATAGACCACATAAATTTCGGCGGGGAGAGCAATAAACAGGATCAAGACAATGATATTGGTAACCGGATCTATAAAAAGGGCCATTAAGCCGACGGCAATCAATCCGAGGCCGAATCCGAATAACACATAAATGGTTTGGGCCATTAGGATAATCAGACAAGAGAGAAGCCATTGCCAGTAGGAAGTGAAGAAGGTAGCTTCCAGGGACATATTATTGCTCGTTCATGAGGACTTTTCCATGATCTTAGCTGTATATCAAATGATAAGCCCTGAAATCAAAGAATTATTTATTAGAAGGCAGACTTGACTTGATAGTAACGCTTCAAGGAAAGCCATTAAACTTCCACTTTTTACCCGGTTTGGGGGACACCTATTTATCAACTCTAAAAATTAAATGATAAAGAGATCAGGTCCCCCGCTCAGGCCCCACCAACGTCACGCCGCCGTCGACCACCAGCACCTGACCGGTGATAAACCGCGACCTTTGCGAGGCCAGGAAGCAAACCGCATTCCCGATGTCCCAGCCGGTCCCCTCGATCTTCAGCAGTGACGATATTCGCCGATTCTCCCGCGCTTCAGGGGACATTCCACGGGCATAGACCATGGGGGTGTATACCGGGCCTGGTGCCACGCAATTGACCCGGATCCCGCTCGGGCCGTGATCAACCGCCATGGCCCGGGTCAGCGCGATCACGGCTCCCTTCGATGTGGAGTAAGCGGTCAGTCCCCGCGGGCGAAGCGCCGAGATAGAGGACACATTGACGATTGCACCCCCCTCTCCGCTCCGCAGCATGGCCGGAATGGCCTGTTTCGAGGCCAGGAACATCGAGGTGACATTGGTCCGCATCACCCGCTCCCAGCGCTCCTCGGTCTCGTCAACGACCGAACCGCGGCTCCCGATCCCGACATTGTTCACCAGGACATCAAGCCGGTTCCACCGCTCCACAGCCGCCGCGACCATATCGGCGCACCCGCTTTTCGTGGTCACGTCGCATTGAAATGCCTCGGCTGTGCCGCCGTCCTCGGCGATTATCATGGCGGTGCGCTGAGCGGGCTCTAACTTCCGATCGATGACCAGCACCTGGGCGCCGGCTCTGGCCAAAAGGATGGCAGCCGCCCTTCCATTTCCGATCCCATCGCCTTCAGCGCCGCCGCCGGTGACAATCGCTACTTTACCCTCCAGTCCCTGGTCTTCCGGGTGTATCATTTACCCCTCCTTAAGGCCGCCCAACGACCGGCAGTTCCACCCGGCCGTAGTTGCCAAAAACGTTGTATAAAAAACAGCGCAGAGATGAATATTAGTCAATACCCACGCAGGTATTGTTGTAAATCGGAGGTCATTCAGGAATTCCCCAAAAATTTAATCCTGAATTAGTAAAAACCGCCCTAATTATTACCCTTTGGGAAAACCGTGTAAAGTCCCACCAGCGGCGGGACTTTATCCTTGCCGCCTCGGATCTACGGCATCCTCGGCTTTTGTAATGTTTAGGGTACCTTGTTTTTCTTCAAAGGTAAAATAATTTTCAAAAAAAGAATTCTTTTAAATCCCTGAGGCAATCCTTTTTGAGTTTATTCAGTTCCCCTAAAACAGGAACAGCTTCCGTTTTGTCCGGATAGAAAGGGTGGATGGCTGCTTACTTGATGAATTGAAACCTCATTATTCGGTCAGCCACACTTGCCCTTGTTAATAGGTCAATTTGCCCGCCTTCGAGCCGGATTCGTAAATCGATGTAGAACTGAGCAAAAGATTTCAGCAAACGCTTGAATTATTCCTCAGAAACAGGGTAAAATCTACCCTTGGCTTAGGTTATTTTCGGTTAAGCACCAAGGGCAGACTTGAACCCATAGGTTTTTTATTTTGCACTCATTAATAATGGGCGTTAATGTATTTGAGTTTTCCCCGGGCCCCAACGGCTTTTCCTCGACTGAGTTCTCATTGAAAGGAAAGGAATGAATAACGATGACCTATGAACACTTGATTGTAGAAAGGCTGGATAAGATCGCCGTGGTGAGGTTTAACCGTCCGGACCGCTTGAATGCCCTAAGCATAGATCTGATGCGGGAAATCGAACTGATCACTGAGGAGTTCCGTGAAGATATTGAGACCCGGGTGGTGATTTTCACCGGTCAGGGCCGACATTTCAGCGCCGGGGCTGATATGAGGGACACCAAACGGGCAGCGGCCGCCGATACTTCGCTGTTAAATAAACAACGGCAGTTCCATCTGGGTCCAAGGATGATTCAAAAACTTTATGATATGAACCAAATCACCATAGCGGCCATTAACGGCGGGGCCCTGGGCGGTGGGGCCTGTATCGTCTCGGCCCTGGATTTCCGCATCGGGGACGAGGATTGTTTTTGCGCCTATCCCGAAGGGGCCCTGGGCATCCCCTTAAGCTGGGTCAGCCTGCCTTTATGTGTGCACCTGGTCGGTCCGGCCAGGGCCAAACGCTTTGTGATCCTGGCTCAACGGGAAAAGGCTCAAACGTTGCTGGAATGGGGCTTTTTAGATGAATTGGTCCCGGCGAACCGGCTTATGGATCGGGCCCTGGAGATGGCGGCCCAATATGCGGCCATGCCCCCCGTGGCCGCCCAGATGATCAAAAGAAGTGTGAATGCCGTCGCTTCGGCCCTGGACCGGGCTGTCATGCACATGGATTCGGATCAGGTCCTTTTGACTTCACTGACCGAAGATTACCAGGAAGGGGTGAAGGCCTTTTTTGAAAAACGGACCCCGGAATTCAAAGGCCGATAACTAAGGGATGGTTCTTGTGAAGGATAGAAACTGTTTTAGCGAGGGAAGGGTAAGATATATTACAGAGTAATCACCTTGTCGGCCACCTGTAGGTAAATGATATCAGTTCTTTCAAATTAACAAACGAATATCCCTTCAAACAACAAATGGTAATTTGGTGAATTGTTCTGAAAAATCTCATCGTAACAACCTGACAACAACTGCTTTAGATAAATTCGTACATCAATTGTCAATATGAAAGAATTGATCCTAATGTTGGGCAAGGTATTATACACTACGGTAGGACAGCTAAGTTAAGAGGAAGGTATTTTTCGCAGAGCAGTCAAAAGAGTTTCAGATTGTATGATGGCAAGACCGACGCTAAAATATCTTACTCATTCTTCTTTATTGTTAGAATCGATCTTATAAGTCAAACGGAAACCTGATAATCCTATTAAAGGCACCTCCTAGGGTTTGATTGATGCTCTTACCCTTACATACCAAGAAAACTCTTTTCTTGGTATAAACGAGGTGCCTTTAATAGGATTATCAGGTCTGCCCTTGGCTCTTGCTAGTAAATTTGACTTTACAGCATACCAGTGGCCCCGGGATATTCCCCCAGTTGAAAAAGAAGCCGGTCCAGGTTAACCCGGGCCGCCGGGTGAAATGGTTCTTGTTCTAGAAGGGCTTCGTAGGCTTCTTTGGCCTCATCAAACATATCGTAATGATCATAGAGTAAAGCCAAACCGAGACGGGGGGGCACAGCCTGGGGGTTGATTTCTATAGCCGTTTGGAAAACCCTAACGGCCTGGTGATAATCTCCTTCCCTTTCCAGGATATGAGCCGTCCGGATCAAAGCCTCAATGCTCCCCGGATTTATCTCCAAGACCAATCGGTACATCTGCTTGGCACTCCCGAATCTTCCCATCCGTTCATAGACTTGTCCTGAAGCGAGGTAGGGTTCCTCAATGTCCGGCCCTTGTCTTGCTGCATCCTGGAAGTAACTTAAGGCCTCCTCAAAATTTCCTTGCTGCAGAAAAACCGATCCCGTGTTGAAAAGGGTCATATAGTCGTCCCCCTTATTGCATCGCCGGCTTTTCAGACAATTAGACCTATTAAGAATCTTTTGTTCCATCAGGCGACCATTTCTCTCTCAGACGGTTCCAGCCTCTTAAGGATATTAGCGCGCAGTTCACTCCAGATGGAAACCGGATCTGCGGGGGGGGAAGAAGTCATCTGTGAAAATTTTTTAATAGCCTCGACGGCTGCCTGGCCGGCCATCTTCAAACGATCCTCCTGGCTGCAAGAAAGGGCCTGCTCGACAAACTGGGAAGGGAGATGAACCCGGACTTTGAATTTCTCGATCTGAAATTCCTCAAAAATTCCTTCGGGTGCCTGTGAACTGCTTTCAGCGAATCCCGGCAAATGGGTTCGGGAAGAAGTTTCGTCAGGAGTTCCGGTTGATCTGAGATCCTCGGGATTTAATTCGGTGGTCTCTTCTTCTGAAATAGCCTTCAGACCCTGACCCGTTTCGGGGGGGAAATTTTCTCCCTCTAGGGTTCGCGGTAAGGGTAAGGCCAAAGACCGAGGGGAATCCGGGAACCCTTCTCCATTTGTTAACGACGCCTGAACCCCCTCCGAAGCCGTTTCGGGCGATAAATTTTGATCGGTGACTGTCTCTATCTTCAACCCTTCAGGTTGCTCCGGCCATGAATTAATCGGTGATTGGGGGAAGATTTTCGACAAATTGGATTCTCTCCAAGACGATTCCTGCTCTTCCTTTCCCTCAATAACTAAGTCTGTTGGCCTTCGATCGTTAATCGGCTCCTGGGGGGCGCTGAAAACCAGCTCTTCCCCTTCGGTTTTCTTTTTAGATTTTCCTCGGGTAGCCCCCGAACCGGTTATTTTTTCAAACTGACTGCCTACCTGGTAAACCACCTGGGCGTCGATTTGTTCAAGACCGTGCGTCTCACCGGCTTTTAAACTGAGTTTGGCGATTTTATTAATCAAACGAGGCACACCCTGGTCGGAATATTCCCAGAATATGGGATAAGTATCTTCGGTAAAAATCGATCTGGTCGCTCCGGCCAGCCTCAAGCGGGTCTCCATATAGGCCTGGAGCTGGTCTGTGGAGGCCATCCTCTCGATCCGGCTGTAGGTCCCAACCCGCTGAAAGAGATTAGCCCGTCTAGGATCTTCCAAACGTCGGGCCAGTTCGATCTGGCCGGCCAGAACCATAGTAAATAGATTCCGTCGATCGTCCTGCATATTGGTCAGGAGCCTTAAGCTTTCCAGATTGGCCGGGGTAATGGCATTGGCCTCATCGATGAGGAGTACGATCTTTTTTCCGGCATCGGCGGCCCGAAAAAGGAGTTTATTAAAAATCTCCAGAAGGCCCACCTTTTTCTTTTCATTGCACGGACTCTCTGTCAACTGGCCGATGATTTCATTTAAAAGTTGGACAAAGGAAATGCTCGGATTGGTGATCAAGGCCAATTGATACTTTTCGGGTGAAAGGCTGTCGATGATGATGCGCAGGGACAGTGTCTTTCCCAGACCTACATCCCCGATAATTACGGCTAAACATTCGTTTCCCTCCTCAATGGCAAATAAAGTTTCAGCAATGGCATTTTCCATAGAGGTATGACACTCGGCATACATGGAGGGATCGGGGACATTGTCAAAAGGCGGTTTTTTAAGATTCCAATATTCGAAATACATAGGATTTCCCCTTTATTATACGAAGTTATTAAATACTATTAAAAACCTTACCTTACCAACGAACGGATTTTTTAAGCCGAGGCTCGGCCCAAGGCCTCAATGATGTCTTTAAGAGAAAATCGCCTGAGTCGGCCAAACTTATAACTCTTGATCTTATACTCTTTAACCAATCGTTCTAATAAGTGTCGGCTGATCTGCATCATTCGGCAGACTTGATCCGGTTTAAGCATCATCAAGTTGTGATCCAAATCAAGATGAAAATTAAAGACAATGGATCCGTCTTCCTCTTTGTGCAGGTTTAAGTTCAAGGTTTTAGGTGTTTCCGCACCCAGGAGCGAAAGGATACCTCCTGATCGGATAGTCCCGCTTTGCCAGGGAGTTAAATTCAATGAAAAAACCGGCTCTTCACTTGAAATAATTTCCTGCGGGAGATTGGACTTATCATGCCGGGAACCGGGCTCTTCCTCTTGGATGGGCAAGGGAGAGGTAAAATGATCCTGAAGGCCTTGCTTTCTCCTTTTGACAATGCAAAATTTTTCCATATTCCTCCAAAGGGGACCAGTAAGAACGCTGGTCGTTACCGGGGAGTAGTGCACGAACAGAAGGAAACCGGTCTTATCTCAAAGCCGACCAGATGGATGATTAATTGATTATAATTTAAATTTGCAAAATATATACCAGCATAACCGGATTAATATAAATTTTTATTATATAATTTTAACTAGTTACAAGGTAAACATTTTCGTCATTCCTAAACCATTCCCGATGAGACAAAAAATGTCAAAATATTGCAAAAAATTGTCAAAGAGAACCACACCCTAATTTTAATCCATATTCCGGGGGCATCCATGATAAATAAAGTCAAAGGAAAAACGAATTCCTCTTAACCGCCCTCGACCGGGCCATCATGCACATGGATTCGGATCAGGTCCTTTTGGCTTCACTGACCAAAGATTACCAGGAAGGGGTGAAGGCTTTTTTTGAAAAACGGACCCCGGAATTCAAAGGCCGATAAATAAGGGATGGTTCTTGTGAAGGAGAAACCAAGTCTGTTTTCCAAAAATAGGAGGGATAGAAACTGTTTTAGCGAGGGAAGGGTAAGATATATTACAGAGTAATCACCTTGTCGGCCACCTGCAGGCTTGTGACGATGTCGAGCATATTGGTGGTCTCACCGCATTGTTTTTTTCCCAATAGACCAAAATGGTTTAAGCAGGTCCCGCAGACCAGAATGGATATTCCTTGGGCTTCCAGGTCCTGGAGAACCGGCAGGGTTTCGGTCCCTTCGATGGTCAGTTTAACCCCGGCATTGACAAAAACAAGCCGCCACAAGGCATTTCCCATCTCTTTCAGCGTACGGAGGAAATTCAGCATGAGTAAAGCCCCCAAGCGATCGTCTCCAACCCCCATGGTATCTTTGGAGATCAGGATCAGGGTCTTTTGATGGGCCTCAATTAAATTCTCTATCACCATCTCACCGCTTTCCTGACCTTGTCGATGTCCCTCGACTTTTAAGTCAGGCTCGCTCCCCTGAATGGAAACCTGAAAACCCTGGGCTCCGAGGAACCGTTCTACATTCTGGGCCGCTGCCGGGTTGTCCACCAGAACCGTCACTGCCTCGAGTTGAGGATGGGTTGCCAGAAAATTCCTGGTTTCCACCACCGGCTGGGGGCAGGTAGGTCCGTTACAATTTAATATTTCCATAGAGATCCCTTTTTATAAAAATTTTTCCCACGCTAAACCCCCATTCCCTAAGGAGGGATCAGCAACTCATGAAAATCCCTCAAAAAACTCATTTCCTCCCTTTGTGGAGGAAGGTTGGGATGGGGGCATAACCACTATTTTTGTTTTAAAAAATTGGTTCCCTGAAGTCAAATAGGAAAATACCGGCAGAATGGAGAGATTAAATAGGTTTTATCTATGCATTACGGATTTCGGCCACTTTCCGCCCATTTTCTCCTTCCGTGTCGTCATTCGGATGGTTCAGTGGGGGGAAATTATTATTCATTATTGACCTATTATGAGGTCCCTGTCTTTAATCGGACAGGGCGGTTTTTTCTTCCTCGATAAACCGGCCCAACTCTTCCTCTTCCATTAAGGGACGGGCCTGTTTCCGATCCATCTTGCAATTTAACCGGTAAACGGCATCATTGAGATCCTCGAAATACAAAAATAAATCGGGATCCCTTTCTTCGGTTCGAAGCCACTGGATGAAAGGTACCAAAAAACTGAAGTATCCCAGGATAGGGGTTCCAAAAGATTGCCACATTTCTTTCTTGGGAAGGGTCCCCTTTTGGATCAAAAAACCAAGGCGGTCGAAAAAATTGAGGAGTTCACCGGACCGGGTTTGAAGCGCCTTCATGTCCGTCCGTTCTGTCGTTATCAGACGCAACCGCCATTGCCGCATTTCAGAAGACTGGAAATAAAACTCCAGGTGACCCAATTCCAATACCGTCATGGATCTCCTTAGGTCCTTTATTCGCCTTAAGATTATCCATAGAAAAATAATCAGAAGGAAGAACCCCAGGAAAACTCCGACCTCAGGGAGCAAAACCGCATCCAGAATCATATTGAAGTCAATCATATCAATCCCTTTTAGGCTGATGAGACGAGAGCTTTGAAAAACATCCTCTTTTGTCCAATTTCTGCGTCAGGCTTAAATTTTAATCCTCGAAATACGTTATGTATTCCTATGGTTAAAATTTTCGCCTTCCTTGACCTTGAACAAAATTGAAAATTTTTCAAAGCTCTCGAGGCGATTTTTGTCTTCACCTCGGATGGAACACGGTCGATATTAACCTTTCTTCAGCTATTCGTCAAAAGGAAATTGAAGCGTCTTTCTCCTTGACCCCCTTTTCCCTCCCATTTTATAATACCCCCAGTCCAGAGAACCTTTTACCAATGAATCCGTTTGAGGTGTGACATGAACGGTACCGCTTCGAAAAATCAGCAGGACCCTTCAGTTCAAGACCCGAACCATAAACAAAAGGTTGAACAACAACTGCTTGAGCTTCAGGAAGAAAACCGGACCCTATCGGACTTATTTGAAGAGGCGATTACCCGAGCCAATTCTTTGACCATGGAATGTGAAATCGCCCGCCTGGAATTCGAACAGGTCTTTAATTCGATCGGTGATGCCACCTGGGTCATTAACAATGAGCACTCCGTTATCCGTATCAATAAGGCCTTCTTAAACCTTCTTGGTTTGAAGGATAAAGAGTCGGCCGTTTCCGAAAAATGTTATGACTTATTGCCCTCAAAGTCATGCCGAACCCCTGACTGCCCTTTGGAAAAAATCCGAAAGAAAAAACAGCGGATTGAAATGGATGAAGAAAGGGTGATCAAAGGAAGCATGACGGTTCCCTTTTTGCTGACCGCCATGCCGTTATTCGGCTTGACCGGCGAACTGGTGGGCATAGTTGAACAATTCAAGGATATCACGGAACGAAAACGTTACCAGGAGGCCCTGGAGGAAGCCAATAAGGAGTTAGAGCAACTGGCCGCTGTGGATGGACTGACCCAGCTGGCCAACCGTCGTATTTTCGATGAAAGGCTTAAAGAGGAATGGCTGCGGATGAGGCGTGAAAGGCAGCCTTTTTCTTTAATCCTTGGTGATATCGACTTTTTTAAACGCTACAACGATTATTACGGACACCAGTTGGGAGATGAATGTTTGAAAGAGGTGGCCGCCTGCCTCAAAAACTGTGTGCGTCGGCCCGGCGATCTGGTGGCCAGGTATGGGGGGGAGGAATTCGGTGTCCTATTACCCAATACCCCTTCGGATGGAGCCATGCATATTGCCGAAACCATTCGTTTGTCGATTTGGAAGATGAGACGGGAACATGTTCGCTCGGAGATAAGCGATTCGGTCACCATCAGTCTTGGGGTGGCCACCGGGATTCCTTCGGTACAAACCGGGGGTTCCGGCAGGCTTTTGAAATCAGCCGACAAGGCCCTATATGCTTCTAAAGACGGCGGCCGCAATCGCGTCACCGCGGTGGATATGTAGGCTAACCAGGAGGGAATTTTTTCCTTTGACACCAAGTTACTAAAATCATAGAATGCAGCGCCATAGGACGAAACGTTTGCAGGTCCATCCACATCCTAAATTTAAACCAAGGAGATCTGTCCATGATATCAATGATTGCCAAGATTCCGATCAAAGAAGAAAAACTGAACGAAGCGATTGAGGCCTTTAAAGAATTAATCAAGGAAGTGGCCAAGGAGGAAGGGACTCTTTCTTATTCCTTGAATGTTTCCAAGAAAGACCCGAACACCCTAGTCATGATGGAACGGTATAAGGATAAAGAAAGTATGGCTGTTCATTCCTCCACCCCCCATTTTAAGGCCTTTTCGGCCAAGGCGGGCGAATTTTTCGCTGGGAAAATGGAAGTTATGATTATGGAAGAACTGGCCTCAATTTAGGACGAAAATAGATTTTGTCCACCCCCGATACCATCTCCCCATAAAAGGGTAGAATGCGACTCCAACCCTCTCACACGGCGGGAGGAGATTGGAGTAAGGAGGATTAATATATTTTCATATTTCGCCGAAATCATCCAAAACACCAATAAGGGGTTAAAGGGGTCATGGAGAAATTCGAAGGCCTGATCAAATCAGCCTTGAGTTTGGGGGTTTCAGACATCCATATCACCGGAGGCCATCCGGTTGTTTACCGCGTCAACGGCATCTTAAAATTTCAAGCAACGTTTAAATGGAGTCACGAAGAGGTCGACACCTTAATTGAAACCCTCCTGACCTCCAGGCAATTAGATCAACTTAAACAACGCTATTCCATTGATTGCGCGCTGAGTTTTCTGCGGGCACGGTTGAGAATCAATATTTTTAATACCACCCGGGGATTGAGTCTGGCTATTCGCATCCTTCCCGGGATCGTCCCCACCATCGAACAATCGAACCTCCATCCTTCTCTTAAGGAAATCAGTAAACTCAAATCCGGACTGATTCTGATCGGCGGGGCCACCGGCGTTGGAAAAACCTCCACCATTGCCGCCCTTATCGATGAAATCAACCGCACCTGTGCCTATCACATCATCACCCTCGAAGATCCCATTGAATATCGTATTGTTTCCAAGAAGTCGTTTGTCGAACAACGGGAACTGGGCAGCCACATGCCCAGTTTTGAGCAGGGACTGTTGGATGTCTTAAGGGAAGATCCCGATGTGATCGTTGTCGGGGAAATCAGGGAACCGGAAGCCATCAAATTGACTTTAAATATTGCCGAATCGGGTCATCTGATCATCGCCACCATGCATGCCAGCAATTCCGAGGAGGCCCTTCATCGTATTTTAAACGCCTTTCCTATGGAATCGCAAGATGACATCCGCAGCCGCCTGGCTTCCACCTTGGCCTGGTTGATCATTCAGGAACTGAAGTACTTTGATAAATTCGGATTTCGCGTCCCGGTTCTTTCGATCCTCAAAGGGAACCAATCCTTGAAAGGCACAATCCGGGAAGATAAACTGCACCAGATTGAAAACCTCATTCAACTCGGGAAAAACGAAGGGATGTTTAACTTCGACCGCTATGTGAACGAATACCTCATGATTCAAAAGAATCTGAATCCACCGGAAAAAATTTTTCAGCCTTCCCTGGAAAATACCCAAGAAATCGAATACCGCTCACCTATCATGGACTCTTCAAGGGAACCCCTGAAACGGTATCCGAAGGGTAAAAGTCAGACCTCCGGACCGGTCTCCCCCCCGCCTGATGAGGATCAAGTGCCGACCTTCAGCCAGGACGGCCGATCATTGAAAGATTTTATCAAAGAATTGGACAAAGAATACAAATAAGGACCCTATCCAATTGAGACGGCAAGGAATGAATGATCTGGATAAGCATCATCCTTATTGTTCGGATTCTTCCGCCTCATCTTCCTCTTTTCTCTTCCTTCCGGTAATTTTTACGATCAGAATACTGCCTTCAAAAAGGAGATAAAGAGGAACGGCCAGCAGGATCTGGGAAACGACATCCGGCGGGGTAACCACGGCGGCAATGATGAAGATGAGCAGGATGGCGATGCGTCTGTTTTTGGCCATCATCCGGGAATTGATGATCCCCGCCCGGCCTAAGAAATAAGCCAGGACCGGAAATTCAAAGACCAGCCCGAAACCCAGGAGCAGTTTCAGGCAAAAGGAAAGATATAACTGGAGCGAGGGCAGAGCGCGAATATTTTCAGTGGAAAACCCGACCAGAAACCGAAACCCGACGGGAAAGACCACGTAATAACCGAACAAGGCCCCGGTTGCGAATAGAAGAGAGGAGATGATGACAAAGGGCAAAACAAATCTTTTCTCTTTGTGGTATAACCCCGGGGCAATAAACATCCATAATTCATAAAAAATAACCGGAGAGACCAGGACAATCCCGGCAATCAGGCTGGCCTTCAAATAAATAAAAAAGGCCTCGGGCAGGGCCGTAAAAACCAGCTTGTCTCCCGGGGGTAGAACCCCGATCAGGGGTTTAACCAGCCATTCAAATATCTCGACCGAGAAGGCATAAGCTACGGCAAAGCCGATACCGACGGCCGCAAAGCAGATAATCAGCCGCTTCCGAAGCTCCGCCAGGTGGGCGATAAAAGGCATCTTGACATCAGGCATCGGGGGCTTTCGGGGCAAGGGACGATGGAGGTTCAGAAGAAATTTTGGTTTCGGCCTTCTCCCCCTGGTTATCCGAAGGAGGACCAAATTCAGGGGTATCTAAATAATGAGAAGGATCCACCATATCATTCAAGTCCTTTTGGACTTCTTTTAAGTCTTCTCCAAGATTAAAATTCTTTTTCAGCTCTTCAGCCGATTTTTTAAATTCCGCCAATCCCTTACCGATGGCCCGGGCCAGTTCCGGCAACCGCTTGGGCCCCAGGACCACCAGGGCGACAACCAGAATCAATAATAATTCCGGCATCCCGATATCGAACATGCAAAAAACCTCCTGAAGATGAACGGTGACCACGGACGGGTAACCGGGGTCGAGAACCCACCTTAATCATCTGGTCATCCGTCGCGGTTACAGGTCAGACAATATAATTGATGATCTTAGTTATTATCTAACTGTCTGTCAATACGGAATATTAAACATGAACAGCGAGCGCAGCTCCAGTCACGCTAGCGGCATGACTGAGTGGGTTAGAGAGCGAACTGCAATAATAGAAATTTGCCTTGCATGGAATCCCGCCATGGCGGGACTGCACCGACACGACTGAGCCTTTTCGACAAACTCAAGGCCCAGAGCCTGTCGACGGGCTCGCCGAAGTCTTGGTTCAGGGAGCTTTAATCACTGAAAAGGAAGGGAACCTTTTTGTTTCCGGGGGCGGATTTCTTTTTCCCGCAGCTTATGATGATAGGCCAGGGCAAAGCGATGGGCCTCATCCCGGATCGTTTCCAAAAAATGCAAGAGGGGGGAATCCGGGGCCAAGCGGACCGGGTTTTTCCGGTTGGGTAGATAGAGGCCGTCTTTCCCTTCCTGGGCTCGAAAGGTCTTTTTGGCCAGGGCTAAAATATCAGGCCTTTGGTCCTCGGGAATTTTTTCTATTAAGTCCTTCAGGATATTCAATTGGCCTTTGCCGCCGTCCACCAGGATCAGGTCGGGCAGTTTCGGATAATGGCTGACCAACCGATCGATCATCTCGGCCATCATGGCATAATCATTAGGCTGGTCGATGGTCTTGATTCTGAAACGGCGATAGCTGCTTTTGTCTTCTTTGCCTTGCCGGAAAACAACGAAAGACCCGACGGCCAGATCTCCCTGGATATTGGATATATCCAGACCCCCCACGGAAAGAGGGAGGGTTTTCAAGCCCAGCTTCTGTTGAAGAGGTTTGGCTGTTCTATCCTGGAAATCCTCTCCGGGTTCCTTTTTCTCCAGGACACTTCGGCAGTTTTCTTCGGCCATGCTCATCCAACGGCGCCCTTCTCCCCTGCTGGGGATACGCAGTTCAACTTTTTTCCCCTTAAATTCCGAAAGGACTTCTTCGAGGAGAAGATGATCCTGCAGGGGGATCGGGATCAGGATCGTTTGGGGGATATATTTTCCGCCCTGATAATACTGTTGAATCAAATCGGAAAGATAGTCCTCAGGAGACTGGGCCGGATTTTTAAATCGTAAACGGGTCATACCGGTCACCGAACCCAACCGGATAAAAAGGATGACCACGGCCACGACTTGATCCTGTTCGATCTGGGCAATGACATCGACATCGATAAAACGGGGTGAGACGACCTTTTGCTCTTTCAAGGTTTCCGAAATGGCCAGGATGCGATCCCTTAAGACCGCCGCTTCTTCAAACTTCAATTCTTCCGAAGCCAGGTGCATCTGCTTTTTCAGGCTTTTTAATAAATCCCGGTTTCTTCCTTCAAGAAAAAAGACCACCTCTTGCACCCTCCGGCGGTAGTCTTCTTGACTGATTTTGTTGTGACAGGGGCCGGGGCATTTGCCGGTCTGAAAATACAGGCAGGGACGGGACCTCCGGGGAGGGTCTTTTTGTCGGCATTGACGCAAAGGAAAGACCCGTTGAAGGTAGTCAACCGTGGCCCGCATCTTTCCGGCAGAGGAAAACGGGCCGAAATAAACGGCCTTGTCCTTTTTGATTCGGCGGACTACTTGCAGGCGGGGATAAGGGTCTTCCAGACCGAGCCTTAAACACGGGTATTGTTTGTCGTCCCGCAAGTCTACATTATAACGGGGTCGATGCTTTTTGATCAGGTTGCTCTCAAGAATCAAGGCCTCCTTTTCATTGGCGGTCAGGATATATTCCAGTCCTTCCACCCGTTCGAGCAGGGCAGCGGTTTTGAGGTTATCGATCTTCAGATAAGAGGTTACCCGCTTCTTCAAATCCTTGGCCTTGCCCACATAGAGGATATGGTCGACCTGGTCCTTCATCAGATAGACCCCGGGTTGGTGGGGAAAGACGGACATGAGAAGTTTTAATTTTTGAAGGTCCATTTAGGAATAACCATGAAAAAGGGAATGATTTAATAAACGAAGCCGGGAAAGATTGGAGGATTATTTGCCGAGGAATCGGGCCAGGTCACTCAGTTCCCTATGGATTTCACGAATCAAAGGGTCCAGACCGGGAGCATCGGCAATCCCAGCTTCAACGACCTGGGGGGAGGTTTTCTTTTCTTCCTTGGAATGATGGAGCAGTTTTTTTCTTGCCCCGGCGATGGTGAACCCTTCCTCGTATAATAATTTTTTGATCTCAAAAATGGTCTCTACGTCCTTACGGCGATACATGCGCTGATTGGAACCGAAACGGACCGGGCGGATCATCTTGAATTCCGTCTCCCAATAACGCAGGACATAGGATTCCAATTGGGTCAGGGCACTCACTTCCCCGATTTTGAAATACTGCTTGTTGGGAATTCCTTCTGTTTCCATGGAGTCCCCCCTGTTGGGATAGTATCTAACCGTTCGGCGTTCGTCGATAAACATCGAACGGCATCTTTCATCTAATTATGAACCAGATATTCCATGAATTCAATAGAATTCCTATCAAAAAAAATGTTCAATACCGGTTATTTCTCCCGCAGGGTCGCCCCGAATTTTTCCAGAACCCGTTTCAGAAGATTTTCCTGGATCGGATTGACCTGTTCATCGGAAAGTGTTCTTTCCGGGGAACGATAATGGATTCGAACGCCCAGGTTCTTTTTTCCTTCGGGGATCGGTTTTCCGGAATACAGATCAAAGAGTTCGATTTCTTCGATCAGGGGTTCTTTTAAGGAAAAAATTTCATCCCGGATCTCTTTCCAGAGGATATGGTTATCCAGGATCAGGGCCATATCCCGGGTGGTCTCCGGGAATCTGGGCCAGGGTTTAAACTGAGGAACGTCGGTGACCTTAAGACTCAGCCGATCCACATCCAAATCCAACAGGTAGGCCGTTTCTTTCAAGTCAAATTGAGATTGGACCTGGGGTGAAATTTCCCCCATCTCCCCCAACAGGTCATTGGAACTGTAGCATCGGAGATATTTTCCTGGAACGAAACAAGTTGGAGCATCGGACTCACGAACTGAAAATTCCTTGATTTTCAAGGATTCGGCCAGGTTCTCCAAAATACCTTTTAAATCATAAAAATCCGCCCCTTCGCTTTTGAAATAATGGGATTCGGGATGCCTTCTCCCGGTCCACAACACAGATAACCGGCTCGTTTCTTCGGGTAAAGTATCCAGGTCGGCCGCCGCGGTAAAAACATTTCCCAATTCAAAAAGACGAAGGTTCAGATTTCGTTGGGCCCAATTTCGGTTCATGGTCATCAGCAATCCGGGGATAAGGCTGGTCCGCATGACCGACTGATCTTCGGAAATCGGATTTTTTATCCGGACACAAGAGACGGGATTGGATTGTCCTGGATCCTGAAAAGCAGCACAAAATTCCTCGGAAATAAAACTAAAGGTGATAATTTCATCAAAGCCAAGTCCGGTTAATATCTCCCGGATCCGCCTGCGGACCGGAATGGTTTTGAGTTCCTTCCGACTGGAAGAGGAAATATTGGGAATAGTCGCCGGAATCCGGTCATAGCCGACCAGGCGGGCCACTTCTTCCATCAGATCGACCGGGCGGGTCAGATCCCGGCGGAAAGAAGGAGGTACGATTTGAACCCGTTTTTTTTCTTTAATGACCACAGCCAACCCCAATCGACGGCTGATATCCACTACCTGATCCGTGGATACATCAATCCCTAAAAACCTGCCGGTCTTTTGGGTGTCCAGAAGGATCGGCGGAATGGTCAGAGGTTTGGGATATTCATCGACCCAACCCGACACGATCTCTCCCCCGGCCAATTCCCGGATCAATAACGCTGCCCGGTCAGCGGCCTTTATTACCCCTTCAATATCCACCCCTCGCTCAAAACGGGTGGAGGCCTCGGAGGATAAACCGAGTTTTTTGGCGGTCCGGCGGATACAGCGGGGTTCGAAAAAAGCGCTTTCCAGAAGGATGTTCCTGGTCGCAGGTTGAATCTCCGTATTCATCCCCCCCATGATCCCGGCCAGGGCCACCCCTTTTTCTCCATCGGCAATGACCAGCATCTCCGGGGTCAGGTTTCGCTCCTGGCCGTCCAACGTTGTGAGCCGTTCGTTAGGTTCGGCTGTGCGCACCACAATCCGCCTCCCGGAAAGGGTGTCAAAATCAAAGGAATGCAGGGGCTGGCCGTATTCCATCAAAACAAAGTTGGTGACATCCACCACATTATTGATGCTTCGAATTCCAACCGAAAGAAGCCGGTTGCGAAGCCAGGCCGGGGAAGGGCCTATGGTAACTCCCCGGATCAATCGTGCAGCGTACCGGGGACAAAAGTCCGGGGCCAGGATCGATACGGAAGTCTCTTTTTGAATAGTCTTTCCATCAGGCGCCGCAGACGTATCCGGAACCTTTAATGGTCGATTGAAAATTGCTGAAATCTCTCTGGCAATACCGATATGACTCAAGCAATCTCCCCTGTTGGGGGTCACATTGACTTCCAACAGCGTATCTTCCACCCCCAGGGCCTTGCTCAGGGAAAGTCCGATGGAAATCCCTTCCGGCAGGATCATAATCCCGGAATGGTCTTCGGATAATCCCATTTCCTTTTCGGAGCAAAGCACTCCCGGCGAGACAAAACCCCGTATGGTGGCCACCTGAACCTCCATCCCCGAAGGGAGACGGGTCCCGGGCAGGGCTACCGGTACCAGAATCCCGGGTCGCACATTGGGCGCCCCGCAAACCATTTCGAGAGATTCCCGGCCCGTATCCACCTTGCAAATGGTTAGACGGTCCGCCTGCGGGTGGTTCCGAACTTCCAGAATCTGCCCAACCACCAGAGATTCCAATTCCCGTCCGATGGAAAGGATCGCTTCCACTTCCAGACCGGCCATGGTCAGACCCTGGGCCAGATCCTCCAGGGGAAGGCCCGTCAGATCCACATATTCCTGTAACCAGTTTATGGTAACTTTCATATCAAATCCTCATGCCCTGGTTAGACACAATGGGCATTAAAAAGGATTCCAGGATTCAAGGAGTCAAGAATTCAAGTGAAAGACATTGAAATCAAAACCCTTGAACCCTGGAATCCTCGGCCCCTTTTTTTATGCTAAAATTGTCTTAAAAATCTCTGGTCATTTTCGAAAAACATTCGGATGTCATCAATCCCATACCGGAGCATGGCGATCCGTTCCACGCCCATGCCAAAGGCAAACCCGGTCACCTGATCGGGATCATAGCCTACCATCCGATAGACCTCGGGATCGATCATCCCCGATCCCAGTATCTCCAGCCAGCCGGTTTGGGAACACAACCGGCAACCCGATCCCCGGCAAATCACACAGCCCATATCTACTTCGGCGCTGGGTTCGGTAAACGGGAAAAAGCTGGGGCGGAAGCGAAGCGGGATATCTTCACCGAACATCTGGTGAACGAAAAAGGTCAGGATTCCTTTCAGGTCCCCAAAGCTGATGTCTTCTCCGACCATAAAACCCTCCACCTGATGGAACATAGGGGAATGGGAGATATCCGAATCACGGCGAAAGACCTTTCCCGGAGCGATGACCTGCAGGGGAGGGGGATTTTTTTCCATAACCCGGACCTGGAGGGGTGAGGTTTGGGTTCGGAGCAAAAGGGTATCTGAAATATAGAAGGTGTCCTGCATGTCTCGGGCTGGATGATCCGCCGGCATATTCAGAGCCTCAAAGTTATAATAATCCAGTTCAACCTCCGGCCCTTCAACCATTTCAAAATTCAGGCGGGAAAAGATATCACAGATCTTATCCATAGTTTGGGTAATGGGGTGCTTCCGCCCCTGAAAGGTTTTTCTTCCGGGAAGACTCCAGTCATACCGGGTCAGTACCGTTTTCCCTTTTCCTAAGAAGACCTCTTTTTTTTGTTTAAACAGCCCTTCCAGTATCCCTTTGAGACGATTGGCCTCCTGACCGACCAGGGGCCTTTCCTCAGGCGGAATGGTTGAAAGCTCCCGTAAACACTGGGTCAATTCCCCTTTTCGTCCCAGAAACCGGATCTGCAGGGCCTCCAGATCGGTTATGGAGGCAACCCGATCCAATTCTTCCCGGACTTGGGTTTCCAATGTTTTTAATTTGGATAACATGGCAATTATCTTAAATATTAGGTAGCGGTTAGGGTTGGACCCGAAGGGGGATCAAGCCTTAAGATTGGGAAACCATCTTAACCAGGGCGGTAAACCTTTCCGGATCTCGAGCAGCCATTTCGGATAACACCTTACGGTCCAGGCCGATGTCGGCCTTTTTCAAAGCCCCTATGAAACGGCTGTAAGAAATGCCGTTGTTCTTAGCGGCTGCACTGATCCGTACTATCCATAAACCTCTAAATTCTCTTTTGCGGACCCGCCGGTCGCGATAGGCATATTTAAGCGACCGGTCCACGGCCTCGGTTGCTGTCTTGAATAATCGGCTTCTCGCCCCGCGGTATCCTTTGGCCAATTTTAGAACCTTATTTCTTCTCCGACGGGCCTTAAAGCCCCTTTTGACTCTGGGCATGATTCATCACCTCATTTTTCTTAAAACATTCTTAACTATAGGGCAGCATTCTCTTGATGCCCCGCATATTGGCTGATTCCACCACAGCCGATTTTCTGAGACGTCTTTTTCTCTTAGTCGTCTTGCTGGTCAGAATATGGCTGCCAAAAGCCTTGGAACGGACGACCTTTCCGTTCCCGGTGGTTTTAAATCGCTTGGCAGCCCCGCGTTTGGTCTTCATTTTAGGCATATTGCTACACTCCTTGCTGCTTTTACATAATTTGGACTTTTAAAAGAGTCCTTGCTTCTAAGGGTTGAAAGGAGGCTATGGGCTGCAAGAAAAATCCCTCACCCTTCGTCACCTATTGCCCATTGCCTAGTGCCTATAGCCTGTTTTTTTATCTCGGTCCCAGGATCATGGTCATGTTCCGGCCTTCCAGCTTGGGTTCCTGTTCCACTGTGGCCAGGTCTTTGGTTTCTTCTGTGATCCTGTTCAAAATATTCCGGGCCGCTTCCTGGTATTGGATCTCCCGGCCCCGGAACATGAGGAATATTTTGGTTTTATTTTTTTTCTCCAAAAATTTCCGGATATTCTTCAACTTGAACTGAAAATCGTGTTCCTCGGTTTTGGGTCGAAGTTTAACTTCCTTGACCTGGATGATCGTCCGGCGCTTTTTGGCTTCATGAACTTTTTTGGTCTGCTGGTATCTGAACTTACCATAATCCATGACCCGGCAGACAGGAGGATCCAATTGCGGGGCTACTTCAACCAAATCCAATCCTTGTTCTCTGGCCAGAGTCAGGGCCTGATTTATGGGTAGGATGCCCAACTGGACACCGCCATCCCCGATAACCCTGACATTGGCGGCCCTGATCTCTTCGTTCACATTCACCGACTTGGCTATAACCATCACCTCCTAATTAAATTTCGGATTGCGGATTGCGGAGTGGTTAATCTCACCTTTTGGATTTTAAGGTTTTTCATTCCGAAATCCGAAATCAAAAATCGGCAATTTTATTGTTTTCCCGGTACCGACTCTTCTCGAATCCTATCAATAAACTGCGGGACAGACCAACTCCCCAGATTTTCCCCGCTGCGTGTTCTCGGGCTGATGGAACCTTGTTCTTCTTCCTTGTCTCCAATAACGACCATATAAGGAATCTTTTGCAGTTGGGCTTCACGGACCTTGAGCCCCAATTTTTCATTGCGGATATCCAATTCGACCCGAATGCCGGTCGCAAGTAAATCTTGAAACACCTTTTGACAATAAGAGGCGTTACGATCGGTAACCGACAGGATAACAGCCTGAACCGGAGCCAGCCAGGTAGGGAAAGCCCCGGCATAATGTTCGATCAAGACCCCGATAAACCGTTCCATGGCCCCCAGAATAACCCGGTGGACCATGACCGGCCGGTGCCGTTCTCCATCCGCCCCGACATATTGCAGATCGAACCGTTCCGGCAGGGTGAAATCACATTGAATGGTGGCGCATTGCCATCGCCGATCCAGGGCGTCTTTCAGTTTGATGTCGATTTTGGGGCCGTAAAAGGCGCCTTCCCCTTCACAGATGGAATAAGACAACCCGTTGGCTTTGAGGGCAAAAATCAAGGCCTCGATGGCCCTTGCCCAGTCCTGATCGCTGCCGATGGATTTCTCCGGCCGGGTGCTGATCTCCACTTCAAAATCAAATTGAAAGATTTTCATCACCTCGGCCACAAAATTGAGTACTCCTCGAATTTCGTCCTGAAGCTGATCCGGGGTGCAGATAATATGGGCGTCATCCTGGGTGAACTGACGGACCCGCATCAGTCCGTGGAGGACCCCGGATTTCTCGTGGCGATGAACCGTGCCGAGTTCAAAATAGCGTTTGGGGAGATCCCGGTAACTGCGAACCTTCGATTTATAGATCATCATGTGGGCCAGACAGTTCATGGGCTTGATACCGTACCCTTGGCCATCGATCTCGGTAAAATACATCAACTCCCGGTAATTTTCGTAATGACCGGACTTTTTCCATAGGTCGGCCCTGAGCAATTGGGGGCCGATAACGATTTCATATCCCCGTCTCAGATGTTCTTTTTTCTCAAAATCTTCCAGGAGGGTCCGAAGCATGGCCCCCTTGGGATGGTAAATAACCAATCCGGGTCCAACTTCGTCATGAATACTGAAAAGATCCAGTTCCCGGCCTATTCGGCGGTGATCACGCCGTCGGGCCTCTTCCAGACGAAATAAATGGTCATCCAGTTCTTTTTTCTCAAAAAAGGCCGTCCCGTAGATCCGCTGAAGCATGGGGTTATGTTCATCCCCCCGCCAGTAAGCCCCGGCCACATGGGTGAGTTTATAAAAACGGCTCCCATTGGTGGAAGTCAGATGAGGACCGCGGCACATATCCACAAAATTCCCCTGCCGATAAAGGGAAACCGTAGGCTCGGTCAGTTCTTCCAGCATCTCGACTTTGAAGGATTCCCCCTGGGATGAAAAAAGTCGGATGGCCTCTTCCCGGGAAAATTCTTCCCGGACAATCGGAATATTCCCCTGGCTTAAGGCGCGCATTTTCTCTTCGATGCGGGGAAGGTCTTCAGGTGTAAAAGGGTCTTTTTTGGCAAAATCGTAATAAAACCCTTGTTCAATGGCCGGACCGATGGCCAGCTTGACTTCCGGAAATAATTCCTTTACGGCCTGGGCCATCAAATGGGCGGTGGAATGGCGTAAAATCTCCAGTCCTTCCGGATCGTTTTCGAAAATCGGCTCTAGGGTCCCATCCTGGGATAAAGCCCGGGTCAAATCGATTGATTCCCCATTCAGACGGGCGGCAACAATCTTTTTCAAAGACCCTTGGCCCCTTTTTATCAAAGCTTCCCGGGCCGTGGTTGCCTTGGGAAGGTCCAGGGGATTCCCCTCCGGAAATTTTATATGAATTTCTTCTGGTTGCATGGCTTCAGTAATTCAATAGTCATAAAATACCTAAAAATAAACTTTTTATATACTAATATTCCATTGTAATGTCAAATAAATATTAGAAATTTGAAACGAACTACTGATAGCGGATCTGAAAGGAGTCGAAGGCCCCGGAAAAGGGACCCTGGGTGACCTCCACCTGTTCCACCCGTGAAGAAGGGGACCCTCGCCGGCACCAGGCGACCATTTGATCTACTTTTTCCTTCTCTCCTTCAAAACAGGCTTCTACGGTCCCGTCCCGACGATTCCGGACCCATCCGGTTAGCCCCAGGGACCGGGCCTGGTCCCTGGTAAAGGCCCGGAAATAAACCCCTTGAACCCAGCCATGAATAATCACCTGGGCTGAAATTTTTTCCATAAAAATCTCCTGCCCTTTCACCTTTGGGTTTTTATTAAAGATCTCATAATTATTTTGACAGGTAATGTAATGAAAAGTCCCGCATTAATTGGGGCCGGGTGGCCTTCTTTTCAGGATTGCCACCCCATAATGCCCAAGCTTTTTTCCCGGGTGATAATGAACCTTCTTCAAGATCAGGCCGATGCAAAAGCCCGAAATCGGCTTAGGTGTTTGCCCTGTGCTTCTAAAAAAATTAGCCTTTGGGCCGGGGCAGGAGCAAAGGGTAACCTTGTGGACAATCTATGAAAAGAAGGTCATCCGGCCCCACAATAACGTTTTGTTTATCTTATTGGGAGACTGTTATTATCTGTAAAAATTCTTTTTCCGATAAAACTTTTATATTAAATTCCCTGGCCTTGTCCAGTTTGGAACCCGAATCTTCCCCGGCAATCAAAAAATCCACCTTGCCGCTGATTTGGTTGGCAGTTTTTCCCCCCAAAGCCTCAATTTTTTCTTTGGCCTGTTCCCGGGTCATTCCCTCCAGCCTACCGGTAAGTACAAAGGTCTTACCGGCCAGGGGCCGGTTCCCAGAACGTTTCTCCTCACTAATCCCCACCCCAGCTGCCAGGATCTTATCAATGACCTCTCTGTTTCGGGGATTGTCAAAAAAGGTCCGGATACTGCAGGCTACTTGGGGACCGACTTCCCGGATGGCTATCAATTCTTCTTCGCTGACCCCCATTAATGCCTTTAAAGATCCAAAATGGCCGGCCAGCAGGCCGGAAAGATGCTCCCCTACATGGCGGATACCCAGGGCGTAAAGAAACCGACCTAGGGTGGTCCGTTTGCTCTGTTGCAGGGCCTGGCTCAGATTGTCTGCCGATTTTTCGGCCAGACGTTCCAAGGAAATCAGGGTATCCCTGGAAAGATAATAAAGATCACCGTAGTCCCGAATCAGCCCTTTTCCCACCAATTGGTCCACCAACTTTTCCCCCAAGCCTTCAATATCCATGGCCCCTTTGGAGGCAAAATGCCGGATCGATTCCTTGATCTGGGCTGGACAGTTCGGATTCGAGCAGCGATGAGCCGATTCGCCGGGCAGACGGACCACCGGGGATTCACAGACCGGACATTTTTCCGGCATCGCGAAGGGTTTTTCCTCCCCCCGGCGCATCGAGGTGACAACCTTGACCACCTCCGGAATGACCTCTCCGGCCCTCTGGACGACCACGGTATCTCCAATACGGATATCCTTACGTTCAAGCTCATCCTGATTATGAAGGGTGGCCCGGCTGACCTCCACTCCGCCTACCAATACCGGTTTCAAGTGGGCCACGGGTGTCAAGGTCCCGGTCCGGCCTACTTGAACCTCGATATTGAGGACCAGTGTTGTTTCCTGTGAGGGTTGGAACTTGTAGGCCAGGGCCCAGCGGGGGCTCCTCGATTTAATCCCTAATTGTTCCTGCAGGGCAAAGGAATTGACCTTCAGGACTACCCCGTCTATTTCATAGGGCAGGGAATGACGAAGGGTTTCCATCTCCTTACAAAAATCCAGGCACTGGGTAATCCCCGGAGTGCACCGGATAAGGGAATTGACCGGCAACCCCCAATTAGGCAGGGTCTGCAGGACCTCCCATTGGCTGAAAAATGACCGGCCGTTCACCAATCCCAGGCCATAGGCAAAAAAATGCAACGGCCGCTGGGCCGTGATTTTGGGATCCAATTGGCGCAAAGAACCGGCAGCGGCATTCCTCGGGTTGGCAAAGGGAGCTTCCCCGGCTTCTTCCCTTTTGCGGTTGAATTCCTGAAAATCTTTTATTTTAATATAGACTTCCCCCCGAACCTCCAGACGGTCCGGTGGGAGGACTTTAGTGTCCAAGAGTCTCAAGGGGACGGACTGGATGGTCCGTACATTCTGGGTTATCTCTTCCCCCATCAGACCGTCGCCCCGGGTGGAAGATTGGACCAGAACCCCTTTCTCATAGATCAATTCGATGGCCAGGCCGTCCATTTTGGGTTCGGCCGTATATTCAATCTCCTGATCGTCTTTTAAAAACCGCTTTATACGCCGGTCAAATTCCCGGACTTCCTCGAAATTAAACCCATTTCCCAGGCTGAGCATGGGGATGGAATGGGCCACCGATTGAAATTTATCGGCCGGTTGGGCCCCCACCCGCTGGGTGGGCGAATCCGGGGTAATCCATTCCGGATGCTCCGTTTCCAAGTCTTCCAGTTCACGGAGCAGACGGTCGTACCGGGCATCCGATATCTCCGGATCATCCAACACATAGTAACGGTAGTTGTGATAGTGAAGTTGACTGCGGAGCTCCTTGATTCGTTTTTCTAAGGGATGATCCATAGGTTTTTGGTGATAACTGATAATTTAGAATTATATCACATTAGGCCGGATTTGAATAGCGAAAGGCCCGCAACAAACCGAAGCACCCGCTGAGCATCATATTGCCGTTGGGGGCAGCCAAAATAACCGGGGCATGGGTCAACAATCCCCTTCGGGGCCCGGTGACCACCAAAGGAGGGAATCGGCCTTCCCAGGGGATGGTATTAAGACAGCCGTGTCCTTGGTCCTGGAGGACCTGTTCATTGGTCAACTGCCCGGAAACAAAGCTTTCCAGGTCCGTTATCAGCTTTTCCTGGTTCAGAAAAAAAGTGTGATGCTCAAAAATACCTCTCAAACGGCCTTCCACCATCCAGGCGGCCAGGGTATGTTCGTTGCCGATATTGACGATTAGGATACGGGGGAAATCAATTTTCTTAACCTGTTCATCTTCCATCGCCCCCAGTATGGCTGCCGCCCCGGTATCCATGACCAGGGCTTGAGGCCAGGTCTCCTGAATGGCCTTCATCCGGGTCAGATGGGCCGGGATGTCCTGATAAAGAAGGGTTTCCAACGGGTTCTCAGAGGCAAGAAAATTCTCCCATTGTTTAAAACGAAAGCGTCGGTTGCTTTCTTGAGGCGCAAAGCCATGATCCTGAACGGCCACCAGACGGATTTCAGGCAAAACCAGCCCGAAAGATTCAAAAAGCCCGGCCAGGGCCTGATCTTGAATATCACCCATGACGATCCGTATGGCCTCGCCCGGTGCGGAATCGGTTATCTGTATCCCCATATGAGTCACCTGATTGAGATCATCTCGGATGGTCAGGGCCGATTGCGAAAGGGCATAAACCGGCAGTCCGGCTTTAAGGTGATCCAGGACTGCCTGGGAAGAGGACCCGCCTCCCATCAGACGGCCGGTCAAAAATACGGCCTTCCGGTCCCGGGTGGCCTGCTGGATCTTCCGGGCAATCATGACCGTAGGCGAGGGAAGGATACACTGCAAGGCATTTTCCAAGGGGTCCCCTTCGGTCCAAACCAGCAAGTCCTGGGTCCCCCCGCCGATATCCAATGTCAGAATGCTTTGACCATCAGTAACTTTCGGAGAATGGTCCATGTTTTCCTTTTTCAAAATGGGTTCCCTGATTATTTAGGGTGATTTTAATACCCTCATGTCCGCTTAGGACTTGCGCCATGAAAGATAAAAATTGGCTTCGCCGAACACCAAACCCTGAACATTATTTTTTTATTAAATTAGCCAAAATATTGGCCAGGGTTACAAACTGAGGAATGGTCAGGGTTTCGCCCCGGCATTGGGGATCGATTCGGTTCTCTTCCAGGGCTTTGGCAATCAGTGTGCCAGAAAAGCGGGCATCAGCGATTAAGGCATTTTTGATCTGCTTACGCCTCTGGGCAAAGGAGGAGCGGACGACCCATCGGAACAGGTCCTCGTTTTCAATCCTTGGGGTCAATTTCTGGTGAAAAACCAGTTCAATAAAAGTCGAAGAGACCTTGGGCCTGGGGAAAAAGGAACCCGGTTTGAGCTGCATCAGGGGTTGGATACGGGCATAATAGCCAATCAGGACCGTGATCACACCGTATTCTTTTGTCCCTGGCTGGGCCAGAAGACGATCGGCCACCTCCTTTTGGAGCATCACATAAGCGGCCTTGATGATCGGGCGGTTTTCAATGATCCTAAACAGGATGGGGGTGGAAATGTGATAGGGAAGATTGCCGACTACCATGAAAGGACCGTTCAGGCGTCTGAACCATTCATTCCAGTCCGTTTTCAGCAGGTCTTCGTGAATCACCTCGACATTTTTCTTCCCCGCTTCCGAAACCCTTTTTTCTAATTCCGCCGAGTGGCCGGCATCAATTTCAACAGCCAAAACCCTGGACACTTTTTCAGCCAATAAAAAAGTCATGGCCCCTTGGCCGGCCCCTAATTCCACCACCGTATCCAGGAGGGTTAGGGGAAGTCGATCCACCAGATGTTTTGCCTGGCTTTCATTTCTCAAAAAATTCTGACTGAGCGATTTCAATGGCGGGTAGGATGAGCGGGTCATAGTTTTAATACCAAAATAAGGGTCCAGGGGTTCGAGGATTCAAGGGTTCAGGAAAAAATCAGGTTGTAGGCAATGAACAATTCAAAAAATCTTTTAACTATATCCTGTTGCCCCCGGTGAAGTAATTTCATGATTCGATGGCTTCATGCTGAGTTTGAGAGTTTTGTACCAGGGTAATTCCGTTGTCCGAGTCTGCTATATGTAAACCAAAGGAAAGGATGAGATCGGAAATAGGCCGACCGATTAGAAAAACCTGACTTTCAGGGCCTATCCCCTGTTCCTGGTTTAAATACTCCCGCAGGTGCTGATCATAAAAGAGGATATCCAGGGCCTCGTCCTGGGCGGCGGCAAACCCCTTTTTGATCCGGCTCAAAGCTTCCTGGAGATCGGAAACCGCACACCTTCTGGTATGGGATTCGATGATCGGGATCAAAGGATCATCGGGATTGAGTAATTCTTTTCGTGAAAGAAAAATCTGGGAATTCAGGTCGTTAAAATTATCCGGGTTCCAGCATTCCATGGCCCGGCATTGGAGCGGCCTATCCTCATAAATGCTGCAGCCATTGGTTTCCGATTCAAGGAAAAGACATTCACGACCGCCCGGTTTTTCTTTAACTTTAATCCGTTCCTCGGGGAGTAAGACCAGATCTTGGGTGGCATTGGAAAACCCGATTTCACCGGCTCGCAGGGTTAATAAATCCAGTCTGGTGATGATTCCTTTACGCAGGATCGGCCTATCCTCAACATAAAGGGTGGGACTGCCTTGACGGCAGCAATCCCCGCAGCGAAGGCAGTATGGGCGGGTGGCATAGGCCACTTTTTCCATCTCCCGGCATAAGGCTTCCCATCGTCGTTCCCGGTAGGGTTCACCCCAGGAAGGCCAATTCCGGACCAAGTCTTGAAAAACCGAGCCGGCTTGTATTCCCGGCCACAGGTCGTCCAAAGAGGCGGGAGCATGGATCTCCTTCAACAAACGTTCCAGAGATTTTTTGCTCTCGGCTTCGACCTCGTCCGATTTTCCTTTCTTTAATTGCTTTTCCAAATGGAACCTCTTTCAATAATAACTGCAGAATGGCCTGTTTTTTTATAAAAGATGTGGGGATTTTTTTCAAGGACATTTTCCAATTCCTTTTTTTAATAAAAAGAGTATCATTAACCAGTTTGGTCTTTTCCTGAAGGGTGTTTTTCCCCGTTTCCTTAACCTTTATAGAAAAAGGGAAGAAATGGACCACTTATTAAGGCAAAATAACCCCCTAAGGGTTCCCAAGCCTACCCCCCTTGCTTATGATGTACACGATCTAAACGGAAAATTTCTGGTTAAGCAAGGGGAACTTTTTTCAACCCGGCTCCTTCAAAAAATGTCTCGGATGGCCCCCCCTCCAAACAAAAAAATTCGGATGAGGGACCATGCGGTCTTTGGGAAGGATCTCCTCCAGGCCATAAATAAAATACCTTTTCACCCTCTTTTCTCTCAAAATTTCTCCTCAAGCCCGTTCGAAAAAGTTTTACACGAAGCCGGGCTTCCTTATTGGGGCATTCAGGCCTTGGAATATTTCAAGAAGATGGATCCCGATACGTATTGGCACTCTCTACGGGTCTTTGTCCTCACGGCCTTTATGTCCCTACAATTTATCAAACAACAAAAGAGAAAACTTCTCGTGGCTTCCATGGGACCCTTACACGACATTGGGAAGTTTTCAGTCCCTTTGAAGGTTTTGCAAAAAAAGACCCTTTTGTCTTTGGAAGAACGGAACCATATCCGGTATCATGTTTTTTCCGGAGCTGTCCTGCTGAGTTATTATCAGGGAACGGAAAACCCATTCGGGGCCAAGGTGGCTTTGGAGCATCATGAACGTTTGGATGGTTCAGGTTATCCCTTCGGAATCCTTCTCTCGGACCCAATGGTTGAACTGATAGCTCTTTGTGATGTTTACGATGCCTTGATTTCACCGCGTCCCTATCGAAACCGGGCTTATGATTTACGAAGCGGTCTCGAGGTCCTGACCGAGATGGCCATGGACGGGACATTCTCTTTGGACCTCGTTCGCTTTCTGATTGCCCTGCATCGACAGGAGAAAACGGATTATAAAAAACTCGCCCTGTCAAAAGAAATAAGGGGCCTTCCTCCGGAGAAAAATTATTATGGGCAAATGTTGTCTTAACAATTAGATTTTTACACTTAATATCTGAGAATTTATCTCTAACAATTTGCCGGTCGGTAGGGGTCTTGTTTTTTGATCTTGTCCGTCAATACGTCGTGTGCTTCTTTGCCGGGCCAAATTTCGAACATCAGTCCGAGAGCAGTCCTTCACCGTTGATCGAAACAAGCTTTGGTGACCGGGGGGCCTCCCGGCCTGCTTCCAATCCACTTAGCCTTTGGGCCGGGATGGGGCAATGAATCACCTTTTGGACAACTTCAAAAAATAAGACCCCTACCGACCAAATTTCAAATATCTTTGGTCAGAATTAATAAAAATATTTCCCTGCCGGTTGTCGATACGGCTCCAGGATCCGGGCGTTTAAATCCTCCGTTTCCGCAAACAGGGTCTTGGGGGTGGAAAATTCGATCAGGGCATTGTCATCGGTATTTAACCTCCCGCCCTGAGTTAAAGTGGATACCTCGGCCGGGCCCATGATAAATCGGGACATCAGGTTTTCCAGATCCATAACCCCCACCCGTTTCAGGTCCTGTTCAACGAGCTTCCACTTCATCCTTTCTTCTATCCGGGCCAGGGACAAGTCCGGCTTTTGCTTAAAACCCACCATCACCAGATCTTTCTCTTGCGGCTGAAAAACATAGACATACGGAAAGACCTTATGAAAGGTGGTCAAAACGGTTTTAAAGCTTTCCGGGGAAATCTTGTAGAGCTGCAGCCACTGGCAAAAGACCCCTTCCGGTTTTAATTTATCATATCCCAACCGAAAAAATTCCCGGGTGAATACATTGGCCACCCCGGCCATCCAGGGGTTGGAAGGTTCGGAGATGATGACATCATACCGGTCGGGAGTGACCAGGAGGTAATTCCGAGCATCGGCCACTTGAAGGACCAGGCGAGGGTCTTTTAGAGGCTGGTTGTTGACCTGATCAAAAAAGCGGGACCCCTCAATGACCGCCTTCTCCAATTCCACCAGAGTTATTTTTTTAGCCGGAAAGGGGGTTACCGAACCCACCGTCACCCCGCTGCCCATACCCACCACCAGGACCTCTTCCAATCGCGGGGCCAGAAGCATGGGGATCTGACCTACCAGGACCTGGGTGGGCATGTCTCCCTTGGAAGAGGCCTCCACCTTGCCGTTGGATTTCATGTAAACGGCCCCGGTGCGCCGGGATTTATGAACGCTGATGGTACAGGTATGCCCTTCTTTATAAAATAACAGCGGGTCATTTTGAGGATCATACATTTTCAACAATTCCTTGCGGGAGGTCTTATCAAAATTCTGGGCATAAATATAAACCCCGCTGACCATCAGGGGAGCCTTCCAGACAGGAGGAAACCACAGGATGATCCAGGTTAATAAAAGGACCGGGGGGCCGAAGAACCATTTTAACCCAGGCCGGGGGGCTGTGGTGATCAACAGCAGGTACAGACCCAGAAGGAGATTCAAACCGATTCCCAGAAGGAGGGTATTCCGGATTCCCAAAAGGGGGATCAGAAAAAAACCGCCGGCAAATGATCCCAGGATACAACCGAGGGTATTGGCGGTATAAATATTTCCCACGATGCGGCTCACCCGGCTTATGCTGGAGGCATAAATCTTGACGGTTAAAGGAAAGATGGCCCCCATAAAAAGGGTCGGGGCCAGCATGATAAAAAAAGCCAAAATAAATTTACCGGTCAACAGCAGGTTGATGGAATGCCCGAGAGAACGATATAGGAGGAGATACCAGTAAGGCAGTTCTTGAAAAAAAAGCAGGCTTAGAAAGGCAAAAACACCGATGCCGATTTGCAGCCAGGCCCAGACAAATCCTGGAAAGCGGAGGGTGTCCACCTTGCGGGAAAAAACATAGGAACCCAAAGCGATCCCCACCAGGAAGGTGGTCAGCATAATGGTAAACCCATAAACCGAAGAATCCACCAGAAGGGAGAGGGTCCTGCTCCAGGCCACTTCATAGATCATGGAGATAAAACCGGACAGGGAAATGCCCAGCACCACCGACCAGATAACCCCTCTCGGCAAAGGAGATAAAGCGGCAGTCCCAGATTGGCCGGATTCTTTCTCTGAAAAAGATGGGGGCCTTTGGGGAACTGAAGGAGCCGGGTTGCGCCGGATGAGCAGGAAGATGCTTAAAGCGACCAGGAGATTGACGGCTACGGCAATCCCCAGGGTTTTATTAACCCCCAAGAGAGGAAGCAGGAAAAAACCGCTCAAGGCCGTCCCAATAACCGCCCCGAAGGTGTTCAGGGCATAGAGACGACCGATGGTGACCCCCAGATGGGTTTCCTGCCGTACAGCCCACTTGCTTAAAATGGGCAGAGTGGCACCCATACAGGTCGTGGGGATGACCAGAACAACGAAAACCAATAGAAACTGCACCAAAGTAAATCCTAAAAAATTGGGATGAAAATGTTCCCAAAGGACCCGATAAGCGGGAATCAGGAAGGTAAAAAGCCAGGGGATCATCAAGGCATAGAGACCGATAATTCCTTCAAGAAGACCGTAATACAACAATGGATTTTTTTTTCGATCCATGGTCCGGCCGAACCAATAACTCCCCAGGGCCAGGCCTCCCATAAAAGAGGTCAGGACCGTACTGACGGCCAGGGTGGTTGAACCAAAGATCAAAATCAGCATCCGCAACCAGAGGACTTCATAAAGAAGGCCGCTGAATCCTGATAAAAAAAAGCATAAGAGTACAAAAGGTCGAATCATGCAGGAGTTCCCTTTCTTTAATAAGTAAAGCTCTTTAACAAAAAATATTTAGGAAGGCAAGGGAAACCATAATAATCCCCTTCTTAACTAATCAAACATTTTCCCAGTTAAAACTGAGAGATGTTTTAAAGGGGAGGAGGCAACCCGGCCAAAAGACTTGACTTTGCAGATCAATCCCGTTATAACCAACAAAAATAATTAAAGAAGGAAGATAACCGATGAAGGCTCTGGTACTGTCCGGAGGGAAAGGTACCCGGTTGCGGCCGATCACTCACACGATGGCCAAGCAATTGGTCCCCGTGGCCAATGAACCTATTCTGGGTTATGTTTTTCAGCACCTTATGGAGGCCGGCATCAAAGAGGTCGGGGTGGTGGTCGCTCCAGAGACCCAGGAAGATGTCAAAAGGTTTTTAAAAAATGGGGGGCGCTGGGGACTTAAGATCCAATATATACTTCAGGATAAACCCCTCGGCCTGGCCCACGCTGTTAAAACCGCTCAGCCTTTTTTAGGGTCTTCTCCTTTTGTCATGTATCTGGGAGACAACCTTCTGGCCGAAGGGATCAAGGGCTACCGGGAACGATTTTTGGAAGAAAAACTGGATGCCTTTTTGTTTTTAAAAGAGGTGGAGAATCCCAAGGCCTTTGGGGTGGCGGTCTTGAACAAGAAGGGACATATCACCCGCCTGATCGAAAAACCCGAAAAACCTCCTTCCAATCTGGCCCTGGTGGGGGTCTATTTCTTTTCCCCCAAGATCCACCAGGCCATTGCCCGTATAAAACCATCGGCCCGGGGAGAGTTGGAGATCACCGATGCCATCCAGGAACTCATGAATATGAAAGGACTGGTTAAAGGTCATATCCTGGAAGGATGGTGGTTGGATACCGGGAAGAAAGATGACTTCCTGGCCGCCAACACCACCGTATTGGATGATTACATCAAACGGGATATCTGCGGGCAATGCGATTCCCAGAGTCAGATCATCGGCCGGGTCCGACTGGCCAAAAAAACCAAAGTGATCGGCAGTATTATTCGAGGGCCGGTAGTGATCGGGGAAGGGTCTCAGATCATCCATTCCTTTATCGGTCCTTACACCACCATCGGCCCCTACAGCCGGGTGATCCATTCGGTGATCGAACATTCGGTATTGATGAGCCATTGCCTGGTGGAAAATATCGCCCGCCTTGAAGATAGTCTGATCGGCCGGGAGGCCCAGGTCATTCAGGGGGAAAATCATTCCAAGGCCCTTCGCTTGATGATCGGGGACAATGCGGTGGTGGAAGTGTAAATTTCAGAATTCAAGAGCCCGAATAAAAAATGAGGGAAAGATCCAAGAGACAATCAACCGTTAAATAACTAGGCTTGGTGCCCGACCAATAAATTTTGAAAATTATTTTTAATTTTTTTGATTCTGACTTCTGCCTCCAGGATTCTGGATTCCCGTATCCGCAATAAAATAAACATAGTTAGATTAGGATATATAGAGGCTCAAGACTATGAGTGAAACAATCCTCATCACCGGCGGGATGGGATTTATCGGCTCCAATTTTATCCGATATTTTTTAAAGGCCCACCCCTCCTGTCAATTGATCAACCTGGACAAACTGACCTATTCGGCCAACCCCCAAAACCTCTTGGATCTTTCTTCCGATCCCCGTTACCGATTTATCCAGGGTGATATATTGGACGAGGCATTGCTCTTTCGGCTATGTCAACATTATCCCATCCAGGCGTTAGTCCATTTTGCCGCCGAATCCCATGTGGACCGATCCATCCTGGGATCCAAGGAGTTTATCCAGACCAATGTGCTGGGTACCCATACGTTATTAGAGGTCTTTAAACGATATTGGCACGATACCCTGGCCGAAGATTCGAAATTCCGTTTCCTCCACATCTCCACCGATGAAGTCTATGGGTCCCTCGGGATGGAAGGGATTTTCACCGAAGAGACGGCTTTTCAACCCAACTCCCCTTATTCGGCCAGCAAAGCCGGGGCCGATCTGTTGGTTCGGGCCTATTTTGAAACCTACGGCTTTCCGACCCTGATTGTCCGCCCCTCCAACAATTACGGTCCCTATCAATTCCCTGAAAAATTTATTCCCTTGATGATCACCAATCTTTTGGAAAGCAAACCCATCCCGGTCTATGGACGCGGAGAAAATGTCCGCGACTGGCTTTTTGTGGAAGATGCCTGTCAGGCAATTGATCAGGTCCTGACCAAAGGGAAGATCGGTGAGGCCTATAACATTGGCGGAGAATCCGAAAGGCCGAATATCGATGTAGCCCGCCAATGCCTGTCTTTTTTGAAGAAAGGAGAGGAACACCTTCAATTCGTCACCGACCGCCCCGGTCATGATTTACGTTATGCTTTGAGTAATAACAAGATCAAAAAAGAGACCGGCTGGCACCCTGGGGTTCCTTTTTCGGAAGGCCTCTTCCGAACCGTCCAATGGTATCAGGATCATGTCGGGTGGTGGAAGCCCATCAAAGAACGGCTGCATCAGGAAAGCAAGGGTTTCTGGAGCAAGTCATGAAGATCCTGGTCACCGGCTATCCCGGTTTGCTGTCCAAAGATCTGGTCCCCATCCTGCAAGCGGATCATCAAGTGGTCCCCCTTTCCATTGATGACCTCGATATCACCCGGAAGGCCGAAGTCTTCAAAATCATAGAAGCCAGTCAAGCGGAAGTGGTGATCAACTGTGCCGGTTATACGGCGGTGGATCAGGCGGAAAATGATTGGGAAGGGGCCTTTCGGGCCAATGCTCTGGGGGTTCACTATCTGGCCCTGGCTTGTCATAAATTCGGGGTGATCCTTTGTCATATAAGCACGGATTATGTTTTTGACGGCCGGATCAGCCGCCCCTACCAGCCCTGGGACATCCCCAATCCGATTAATGTCTATGGGGCCTCCAAACAAGCAGGGGAATTTTTCATAGGACAATTGCTGAACCGATATTATATCATCCGGACCAGTTCCCTGTATGGAAAACACGGCAACAATTTCGTACAGTCGATCATTAAAAAGGCCGAACAAGACGAACCGCTAACGATAGTCTGTGATCAGATTATGTCCCCGACCTGGAGCGTCAATCTCTCACGAGGCATTTTGCAGGTCCTTGGATCGGAAAATTTCGGGGTTTATCATCTGACGGATCAGACCAATGGGGGGATCAGCTGGTTTGATTTCTGCAAAGCCATATTAAAAATCAAGGGATTGAATCAAGAAATCCTTCCCATCAGTTATCAGAACCTTGACCGCCCGGCATCCAGGCCGGCCTATTCGGTCCTGGACACACGCTATCTGACCCTGGCCACAGGTTATTCTCCCCTCCATTATCAGGAGGCCCTGGAGCAATTTCTGAAATGAACGAAGACCCTTCTCAGGCACAGTCGTTAAAGGAGTTTATCGACCTTTTTTCTGATCCGGTTTCAAGCCTGTCTTCTTTAAGCAATGGGACTCTTTTCGATCCATCCTTTTCTTCCCCTCTATATTTAGCCCTGTGGTTGGAATTTTTTCTGATCGCCGGAGAGAAACCGGTGAAAGAAAGGTGGGCCTTACTGCCCTTGGCGGAGCAGACCGATTTGGGGGTTGAGCTTCTAAAATGCTATTTGTTCCAACCCCTTTATATCCGGCTTTCCAAGGAAGAAAAATCATCAGCCATAAAATCACCCCTGAGGTTGGAAAGCCAGGGGAAACTCTTTCAAGTCGAGCATGGGACCGGAACCAACCGGAAAATAGAATTATTATATCCCTTGGACCATCTTCGGTTCTGGCCGGATTTGTTCCAATTATTTAAAGAGGATTTTTTTTCTTCCGAAAAAGTTCTTAAAGCCCTCGAACCGGGGATAATCCTGACCTCTTCTTCCCGTCTGGAAAAAATCAGACGTCGGGCCGAAACCCTTGGCTCCTTTTTCCGGAAAGAAAAAGACGAAAAGATTTCCATGGATTTTCTGTCGGGGGAACGGCCAAAACCCAAAATGGTCCTGTCAGAAACTTCAGGGCCGGCTTATCCGGAACCCCCTGCCCCCGGGCCCATTGAACCCAGCCGACCGGAACCCGTGATTTCAGACCTTTCTCCTTCCCCTCCCCTGCCTCCCAAGAAAAAAAGAAAGAAGAAACCATCCCAGGATCAGATGGAACTGTTTTAATGAAGAGGTCCTGATGAAAATTGCCGATAACCTCCATGCCTTTATTTGGCGCAACCCCCAAACGAATAATTGCAACACCTATCTGATCAAGGGGTCCAAAACGATTTTGATTGATCCGGGGCATGTTCATCTTTTCGACTATGTCCGCTCCGGGCTTCAGGACTTGAACCTCACACCCGAACAGATAGACCTGATCATCATCACCCATGCTCATCCGGATCATCTGGAGGCGGCAGCGTTGTTCAGAAAACCCACCCTATTGACTATGAGCCTGGCCGAGTTTGTGTTTGCCAAACAATGGCTTAACCGGTATGGTCTGGATGCAGGGAAGGGCATTGAACCTGACTTCTTTCTGCAGGACGGGAAACTGATCATAGGAGACCTGAGTTTTCAGGTTATTATAACTCCCGGGCACTCACCGGGTTCCATCTGCCTCTACTGGCCTGAATATAAGGCCTTATTTACCGGGGATTTGATTTTCAGCCAGGGAATAGGACGGACTGATCTGCCGGGAGGAAACGGGGGTCTCTTAAAAGAGAGCATCCTGCAAATCGCCGTTTTGGATATTGAATATTTACTCAGCGGGCACGGAGAGGTGATCAAGGGGAAAAAGGCCGTGGAGGCTAATTTTCGAATGATAGAAAGCACCTGGTTTGATTATCTTTGATGGCTTGGTAAAAAATCCATCTGCTTTGTTGCGCTGGACCCTTCCCCGGTTTACACCGGGGCAGGCTTATTGCGGCGTACTTCTATGTACGCCTCATTCCTCAGGATTTGCGCGCCTCGCATTTGGGACTTTTTACAAAGCCATCCCGATTTTGATTTAACAAACCGCCCCCATTAAAGACCAACCAGCTTTTCTTTACAGGCTTGTTTTTCCTGATCATAATAACGCTTCCAGGAGGGATCACGTTCCAAGTTGGGAATAACGGCCGCCCCGGAAACCCCTTTTCCAGTCAATTGTTTTATCAGATGATCCGTCTGTCTGACCTTTTCTTGATTGATGCGTTGGTTGAATGCCTCTAAAATTTTCAAAAAATTCTCAAGGGGAATTTGCAGGAATTCGCCGAGCAACTGAAATCGTTTTTCGTTGTCTCCTTCCGGATCGAGACCGTTGATTAATTCTCTTTTTAAGAGGTTTTTCCACTCCAATGGCTTTTCTCGATCGAAAAGTTCATCCTGGACCTTCCCTAGATCTGTCCGGTCGTCCAGGAATTTTTGAATCAAGCCTCTGGCTTTTTTCAACCACTCTTCGCGGCGAATTTCCTCTTTTTCTTTCGGACTCAAGGTCAAGCCTTTGGTCTTTTCCATGATCAGATCAAGAGTACTTTTGATCTCGGCCATTTATCTCTCTTAATAAAAGTTGGATGTTAAGAATTTATTATCAATTGGATCACTATAGCGAATTGGGACTGAAAGGGAAGCAAGTTCATAACCCGCAACCCGTAACTCGTAACTAAGAAATACTAAGAATTATTTGTTTGCTTTTCTCGTCACCCGTCACTTTTCTTTAAGCATGGCCGACGGTGTCACCAAGCAGACTGATGTCAATGCCAAGAAGTTTAGCAGATTGTTCCCAACGATTTTCCGCCTGGGTTTCAAAAAGTACGACCTCGTTTACCGGGCTGGTCAGCCAGGCATTATTCATGATTTCCGATTCCAATTGTCCGGGCCCCCAGCCGGCGCAACCCAGGGCGATGATATACGAACCGGGCCCTTTCCCCCGAGCCAAAGCGTCCAGAATATCTTTGGAGTTACTCAGAGCCAGGGAAGGTGTTATAAGATGAAGGCCCTCCCATTCAAAGGGGGGACCGTGGAGCACGAAAATCTGTCCCTTGTGGACCGGTCCTCCTAAATATACAGGAATGGTATTCAGCTTGGGAACAGGATCCAGTCCCAGCTCCTGAAAGATCATCGTGCCGGTTAATTCCGGCAATACCCGGTTAATCACCAGCCCTAAGGCCCCTTCCAGGGTATGTTCGCAGACGCAGGTTACCGTCTGGAAAAAGTTCGGGTCCAGCAGACTGGGCATGGCAATAAGGAACTGGCCTTTAAGTGAAATTCCGGTCTCCTTTTTCCAACTCATAGAACCTCCGGTAGGAGTATTGAACCTGGACAACGAAGGCGATCCCCGTCCTGCCGGCAGCGGGACCGGATTGGCGGCAGGTCCTGTCTTCAGCGGGATTAGCGAGCGAACCTTACTGATTAATATTCTATTGTTTGTGAAAAGGCTTGTCAAGAATTGCTTGATCTTTTGGATGACCCCGAAATTTTTATCGAATATAGTGGTGAGCACCCTTGCGGAGCTCAGGACTTTCCAGGACATGAAAAAAACGGATCTGGGTCAGAAGGACGGGGGAGAATTGGCCCAGAGGCAGGTAAATGATCTTCCGGCCTTGGTTGTGGGCAAAAGTATGGCAATAGGAACGGGGAGGTTTCACGGCAATATAGGCTACCAGCCGTTCCTCGCTGTAATCGATCCCGGCCAAAAGCAATCTCTCGGCCTTGGACCGGGCCGGATTAAAAAAACGGTCCTTCCAGATATCCACCATCCGGTACGGGGGATAACTCAAAACAAAACCGCCGTATTCACAGCGGGAAATGCCCGGACCGACCACATCCTCTCCTGCCGGTGTGGCATAAAAGGCCATATCCGATTCCTGATTGTGTTCTCCCAGCCAGGTCAATTTCCAGGGGAATTGTTCCGGCTTTCCTTCCGTCGGCTCATCTTCATGGAAAACAAAGACCACCGACCCAACCCGGCCGCGGACTTGAATTTCTTCCCGGACATAAAACTTTTGTTCGGTAACCTGCCGCAAGGTTTCCCGGATATCCAGTCCATCCAACAGGGAGGCTGAAAAAGGGATCACCCGGACCTGTTCCTGGGACAATACGCCCCGGACCTTTTTCTTGACATAATCCCCTAGTCCTTCCACCCGGATGTCTTCCGGTGGAAAGGAGCAGATATATCGGCCGGTCCAATGTTTTTTGTTTTCTTCTTTTTCAGCCGGAGTTGACCGCTTTTTAAAAGGTACAGGCACCAGTCGGCGGCGGAAGGTCCGAAAACGGCGGTAAAAACGAATCTGCTTTTGGTTAAGTCGCAGATCTTCAGCCGTTACCTCGATCTCCGGCAATAGAGGAGCGGTTTCCTGAAAAGGATAACGGGAACCGAGTTCCCAAACCTCATAGGCAAAATTATCGTTGACCATTCCCCTGGCGGCTATTAACAACTGATAAAAATCAGGAGATAAGCCGCCTTGAAGCAGGGCCAGGTTACGGGCAAATTTTCGAAGCATCGCCGTTTGGTGGGCTTCGACTTTTTCTCGGCTATTTTTAAGGTGCTCTTTTCCGGCCTGGATCAGTAATTCTTTTTGAATGACCGTTCGGTCTAAATGGAGAAGAGCGGAATTCAGAGGACCGGAAGAGGCCCTTTCTTTTTCATATATCCCTTGTAAAAAGGGAAATTCGGAAAGGATCTCCCGGCTGGAGGATTCCTTCAGGTAACCGACAATGACCCCGGAGCGTTTCTGTCTTCCCAGGGGCAATTCCGGGTTTTTATCGAGTTGCTGAACAATGCCCGACCAATGGGCCAGCCCGCAGACCAGCAGAACCCGTTGGTATTGATGGTTTAATCTAAGGGCATGACTGGCCATGGTCCTTTCCCTCAGAACATCCTCCGAAGCAGGGGCCTCCTGTCCCCGTTCTTTCAGATAGGCCAGGCAATAAGGCTGATACCCGATTCGGGTAACGGAGTAGGGATCGGGCATGGGATCGGACCTCTGAGGATAACCTTCGGTATCCCGGTCGATAAAAAATACCGGGAGACTTTTCTCCATTCCCAGACGTATGGCCTCGACGATCCCATCCACCGGCTCTATGGGAAGATAGATATGATGGCCTGATTTTTCCTGATAAAGGATCACCGAGAGGTAAGGGAGTCTTTGAACTGCGGTTAACATAGGGGCTTGTAAGGTCGGGGGTAGTTCTACCGCCACGGCCTCAGGCTGGAATTCAACCCATTGCCGATGGACCTCCAAGACAAACTCCAGGCGGTTGTGGAGGATGGGCAGAAACCGTACATTTTGATATTGGAAAGGATTGTCTTTCATGATAGAATATTAACATGATATGAAATGATAATCTTCCAAAAAATCAAAAGCAGGAAAATGCCATGACTATCTTTGAAGATGAACTGAGCGATCTCAAGGTGCAGATCCTTAAAATGGGCTCACTGGTAGAAGAGGCCATCGACCGTTCCATCAAGTCCCTGGTGGAACGAAACAGTGACCTTGCCCGTCAAGTGATTGAAAACGATACCCGGATCAACGCCTTTGACGTGTCCATTGACGAGGAATGTATCCGGCTTATAGCCCTCCGCCAACCCACGGCCGGGGATTTACGGTTCATTACCACGGCCATGAAAATCACTACGGACCTGGAACGGATGGGGGATTACGCTGTGGATATCTGCGAACGGGCCTTGGAACTCAACGAAGAACCCCAGCTAAAGCCCTATATTGATATACCCCGGATGGCCGAGATCGCCGAGGGGATGGTTCATGATGCCCTCCAGGCCTTCCTGGAAAAAAACACATCCCTGGCTTATGAAGTGATAAAAAGGGATGATGAAGTCGATCAGCTTACGGTGCAAATTTTTAATGAACTTTTATTGTTTATGATAAAAGACAGCTCAACCATCACCCGGGCCATCAAGATCTCCTACATTTCCAAATACCTGGAAAGGATTGCCGACCACGCCACGAATCTGGTCGAGATGGTGGTTTACATGAATGAAGGCAAGATGATCCGTCATACCATATTCCCGGAAGAGTAACCTCAAGGAATAATTTAAGGAGGTAATTCAGCCGCTTCCACTCGACCCAACGGCCTTTGTAGATGCGAGCATCAAAAGGTTCAAAGGCGGCTCCAGCCCGGCGCCAACTTTCTACTCTACCCTTTTTACTTCTTATTCATATTCCTTGGGTACGGCGCAGATAATGATGAAGGGGAAATCGGCCGATGTATTCCGATATTGATGTTTTTCACCGGGTAAAACAAGGGCAAAATCCCCTTGTTTTACCGGACGTTCTTTCCCGGCTTCATTTACCAGGCCGCCTTGGCCTTCGATGACATAATTCAGATGCTCGAATTCATGGGTATGATAGGGGGTATGTCCTCCCGGTTCAATAGTAAATACCCGGAAAGAAAACGACGGGGTCCCGTCTGCCTTGGAGATAGGGAGTTGCTTATAGACCTCTTTGGCGCCTTCCAGGGCCATTTTCGACTTCGCAACCTGATCAAGCTGTATTGTTTTCATGGGTGTCCCTCCGCAGGTTATGGATTACTCGGTCTTTCGTTGGAAGTATAAAAAAAGTAAACCAGGGGGGTCAAGGAGAAAATAAAGGTATCCGTAATAATATGGATATCGGCGTTTCATGGTCTGCCTTGGGGGCAGGCGCGAAAAAATTCCTTCGAGGACCGCTCTTATTATGTTCCCTATAAATGGTTGTTACGCACCAAAATATATCTGTCCACACTGCTGTCGAAAGAGGTAAATCTGCCTGGTTTAAATCGGTTTCTCGGCTAATCACTCAATCCGCGGATGCCTTTAAGAAATTTTCTTATATCCGGTCGTGTCCGAGGTAGGATCAGGGTGGCATACATTCGGCATTTCAAAACATTATCCTGGTTATAGGCGTTCATTTGATACTGGAGATAACATTTACCCCGTTTGATATAGCGGTCCTGAGGTTTCATTCTTACATGAATGGTTTCTCCGACTTTGAAATATTCATAGATTTCTAAAACCTGACCGGGGTTTCTCGCCCCGGGGGTTCTTATCCAGTTTCCCTTCCCCTTGACGCCCACACACCAAAAACAGATGGAGGTGATAAATATCGGGTGAACCACCAGTCCACCGTAGGGTGACTTCTTGGCGTATTCTTCGTCATTCATCAGCGGGTTGTCGTCAAGGCCTCCTTCTGCATAAAACTTGATGTCTTCGGCCTTTATTTCAAAGGTGTTTTCACCTTCAACTTCCTGGAGATCGGAAAAATCGATTTCATCCCAAACTTCATAATTCTCGGCATCGGTAAAAAAATCCGTGCTGAATTTGAACTGCTTTTCTGTTTTGAAATATTTGGCTAAGTCGGCATGACTCATGATCCCTTCTCCTTTTCTTGAATCTCGATATTGATCCAATCCATAAAACTTTAAATTTTTACATTAGATCATCTGAGAATCTATCTCTAACATTTTATACGAGGGTCATAGGGGGTCTTGTTTTTGGGGTTGTCCACCCCCGAGCCATAAGCTTCTTTGCCGGGCCAAATATTGAACCTGATTCGGAGATAGGCCTACACCATTGCCCGAAACAAGCTTGGGTGGCCGGGGGGCATCCCGGCCTGCCTCGAATCAAACTTGGCCGTCCTGGCCGGGTTGGAAACTCATAATTACCCTTTGGACAATCCCCAAAAACAAGACCCCCTATGACCCTCCCAAAATTTCAAATAGGTTTGGTTAGTTCTCAATCGGGAAAGACCACTTCGATTTCACCAAGGGCCAGCAAGTCGCCCTGCCGATTTTCAGCTTTAACATCCACCACTATGTAGTTTTTCCCCTTGGTGATAAAATGCTTTTCAGAGACCACGCCGCTGCAGATAATTTCCCATCCTTGTTCGACCGGCCGGGTAAATTTTGAAACAATCTTTCGAATCTGAAGCATGGACGGCAAGGCCCAATTGGTAACCAGAGAAGTCATAAAAGACATAGTCATCATACCATGCCCCACCGTAAAAGGTATTTTAAAGGGTTGGGCCGTTTTGACCCAATCCGGATCATTGTGGACAGGGTTATAATCGAAAGAGGCCACGGCGTATTTCCAAAAGGTTTCCTGACTGACGGATCGAATAAATGGGGGAAGGACATCCCCCGGATTCACGGATTCAAAGGTCAAGTTTTCCATTTTTCCTCCCTATCATTAAATCGTAAATCATCAATCGGCGGTTCTAAAATAGCTTATCCTTTCGCTCTAACCCGGTTGAAAAGGAGATTTTTTATTAACCGCCACAGCCCAGCTTTTTCGACTCTCCCCGACCTAGCCGGGGGCTTGGCCTTAGAGGCACCGAATGGTCTGGACAAGGTCCCTTTTTATCTTATCAAAAATCAACTTTTTATCAAAACCAATTGATCTTTTCCCTTGGTGTTTTTCCCTTAGACGCCACGCTGTCGGAATCACGGCTACGGGCGTTCACTATCCAAGGTCGCCATTTGCTCAGGTGCATATCTTTGCCCGGCTACCCTCTCTGCCGGTATGGCAGATTCTATCCTGGAAAGGTCTTCATCCGTAAGTAACGAATCGAGAGCCCCAAGGGCTTCCTGAAGACTTTCGCGCCGACGGGCACCAACCAGGGGTACCACGTCTTCGCCTCTGGCCAGGACCCAGGCAATAGCGGCCTGAGCGACACTGATTCCTTTTTGATCTGAAAATGAAGCCAGCGCTTCGACCAGCCTTAAATTACGGGTCAAGTTGTCGTTTCTAAAACGCGGCAGGAAGGCACGAGAGCCGGACAGGGATTGGCCCTTGAGGGCCCCGGCACTGATGAGACCCCGTGACAGCACCCCATAGGCGGTCAGACCGATGCGAAGTTCACGTAGCGTGGGAAGGATTTCCTTTTCCACCGATCGGCTCATCAAAGAATATTCGATTTGGAGGTCGGCCACCGGATGAACCGAATGGGCTCGACGGATGGTTTGTGCAGAGGCTTCGCTCAAACCGAGCCAGCGGACATGGCCGGCCTTGATGAGATCGGCGACGGCTCCTATTGTCTCTTCGATCGGGACATTCGGATCAATGCGCGACGGCCGATAAATATCAATGTATTCGGTCCCGAGGCGTTTCAAACTGTAACTGATGAAGTTCTTGACCGCCAAAGGTCTTCCGTCGAATCCGAGAAAAGCCCCGGCAGGGCTGCGCAGAGCGCCGAATTTCACGCTCAGTAAAACCTGGTCGCGATTTCGTCCTCGAAGCGCTTCGCGAATAAGCATTTCATTATGGCCGGCCCCGTAGAAATCTCCTGTGTCAAAAAGGGTAATACCCGCCTCCAGAGCCTCACGAAGGGTTGCCAGACTCTCTTTTTCATCCGCCGGCCCATAGAAGTCAGACATGCCCATACATCCGAGGCCGATCGCCGAGACCTCAGGTCCAAAGTCGCCCAGTCGTCGTAGTTTCATTCGCATCTCCTTTCAGAGCCAATTGTACCAACAAAGACGGGATCTTTTTCCCTCTAAGCAGAAGATTTTTATTTGTAATGATTTCCGACGGTATTATATTAATTCATTTCCTCCCATCGGGGTCCTCCTTTTAGACCGGGACATCCTATAATGACCCTGTCAGGAGAGCTCCAATAAAAAAAGTTTAAATAAGAATTACAAATTTAGAAGTCTTCGGGCATTCTCACTACGGATGGCCTTCAGGCCTTTATCGTCAAGACCCGGAACACCACCCAGCAGAGCGTCGAGTTCATAGTCTCCCATGTCGAAAGGATAGTCGGTTCCCACAACAATCTGTTCGATACCGGCTCTTTTTATGAGACCCTGGAGAATATCCGGGCGAAAGACAACCGTATCGAAATATATCCGCCGTAGATATTCGCTGGGCGGGTGCTTCATGGTCCGGGACTCCGGTCGCTTGCGGTAACCATGGTCAAATCGCCCTATGGTGGCCGGGAAGTAACCTCCTCCGTGGACGGCGCAAACCTTGAGATGAGGATAGCGGTCGAACACGCCGCTGAAGATAAGGTGAGAAAGTGCAAGCGTTGTATCAAGGGGCATGCCGATGATATTGGAAAAATAATAGGGTACGGTGCGTTCTCCTAAAGTCGAGCCCATGGGATGGATAAGGATCACCGCCTTAAGTTTTTCGGCCAGCTCCCAGAAGGGTTCGAAATGCTTATTCGACAGATCCCTCCCCAAATAGGCGCTGGCGATCTCTACACCCTTCAGTAAGTAGGTATTCATACAGGCGTCGAGTTGGGAAACAGCCAGTTCCGGATGCTGAAGGGCTACAGCGCCGAGCCCGATAAAACGATGGGGGTAGGCTGCGCATACTTCGGCAATACGTTCGTTTTGAATTTGGACCAGGGTTGAAGCCAAATCCGGCTCGGCCCAGAGGTAATATTGGGCCGGCGAAGGACTGAGTACCTGGATATCCACCCCCATTCGGTCCATATCTTCAAGTCTCAAACCAATATCCTTGGATTTAGAGAGGGTTTCCGCCGCCTGTTCGTTGTTGTAACGATAGGAATGTTCTCCCAGGGCCTTGCGTGCCGTTTCGTCCGCCCGGGTCCACCCGGGGTGTCCCCTGACGAGGATCTCGGCCTCGGGAACGATAAGGTGGGCGTGTAGATCGATAGAATTCGTCATGGGGTGGTCCAGGTCAGGGGATCGCATCTTAACTGGTCACCTATTTTAATGAGTGACCTTGGTATTGATTCAGAATCGACTGATTTTCTCCCCTTTTCCGACTGATATTGATTTAAACCAATCCTTCTTTTTCCTTTTAACGTCCCGAAGATCCCGCCCCCCGGGTCTCCAGATACCGGCGATATTGGTCCAGTTCGGCCAGAACCCGGGCCGCCTGGGGAAAGGTGGCAAAGGTGGCGAAACCGGCCTCCGTATACCGATCCTCCAGTTCCTGTCTTAGGATCTCTGCTTCGATACCTCCGCGCCCCCGGTCCAGAACCACGTAAATCGGTTTGCCCATCCGTTTCATGGAATCCTTGACCAACTGGGGGAGAAGGGAAACCATAGAACGACCTACCACACGGGTGATAAGGTCCACCGGCTGGTTGAAGATAAGGGCGTCGATGTTCGGGTCTTCCCGAAGCAGGTCCATGAGCGCCATGAAAGGATCGATGCCCTGGCCGAAGAAGGCGCCCATGATGTCCAGTGGGTTCTTGGCACTGCTGCCCTGAATGGGCACGAACTCCTCGATGGCCTTAATGGTTTTTTCGGTCAGGTGAGGGACGCGGAGGCCGGCCTCTTCGGCCATGTCGGTCATGGTGACTGAACCGCCGCCGGCCCCGCCCAGCACGGCCACATTCCTCCCCTGTGGGAGAGGCAGCCGCATTAGCGTTGTCAGGGTGACGGCCATGTCCTCAAGGGAATGGACGGAGATAAGGCCGGCCTGCCGGCACATGGCCTTCCAGAGTTCCGGGGATCCGGCCAGTGAGGCGGTATGGGATTGGGTGGCCCGGGAGCCGCCTTCGGTCACCCCGCCTTTATAGACGATAATCGGTTTTACCGGCGAAATCCTTTTGGCCTGTTCGAAGAAGGCCCGGCCCTCCTTCAATCCTTCAACATAAGTGCAGATGTATTTGGTTTTGTCGTCCTGGGCCAGATATTCGAGAAACTCGTGGTTTTGCAGGTCGCTGGCGTTGCCGTAGCTGACAACCTTGCTGAAACGCACACCTTTTGTCTCAGCTAAGGCGATGAACATTCCGGCCAGTTGGCCGCTCTGAGAGACGAGGCCGACCGGACCGGGCCTGTCAGGGAACTCGTTGGTCCAGGCCAGTCCGCCCTCGGGGCAGTACAGACCCATACAGTTCGGGCCGATAACCCGGATACCGGCCCCGCGGGCTATCCGGATCAGGTCTTTTTCTAAACGGGCTAAATCCTCACGGCCGGTTTCGCTGAATCCGGCCGTAAAGAGATGAACGTATTTCACACCCTTGGCCGCACAATCGGCCATGACCTCGAGCACAACCTTGAAAGGCACGCTGAAGATGACCAAGTCGATCTCATCCGGGATATCACGGACGCTTTTATAGGCCGTAAGCCCGAGAATACTTTTAGCAGTGGGATGGATCGGGAATATTTTTCCTTTGAAATGCAGTTTGATGGAACCTTCGATGTAGGTATTGCCGCCCCAACGGCCTCCGGCCAGCCCACCTCTGGGCGAGGCGCCGACCACGGCGATATTTTTAGGATAGAACAGGGTTTCCAAGGGATGCACAGGTGTTCCACTCATTAATCAAGCCTCCAGAAAGGGAATATACGGTCCGGCGTTCTTCCAATTTGCGCCGGCCCGGTCGATGCTCAACGGGTCCGGTCAAAGGATTTTACCTTTTTTCGAAAAGAGTATAGGTCAAGAAAAAAACAAGGGCAAGGAGAAAAACGGGAAAGAAGACGGGGAAAGGGGAATGAAAATTCCCTCCTTTTGGAAGAGAGAGGTTGGGAGCGATTTAACAACATTTGATTAAAGGCCAATAGGTTCCACTTTTTTAAGTTGCCCTGGCCGGATATTTTCAGTATAAAAAAAACTTCTTTTCATTTCATTAACCCAACAGGATACCGAAAGAACCCCTATGCACACACTAAAAGAACTCAGGACAGAAACCCCGGTCCATGAACGAAAATTGGATATCCGAACCTATCCTTTGGAAAATGATCAGGTACTTGTTGAGGGCTGGCTCAGGGACGAACGAATGGTGACCGGATACAACCGGGACGGCCGGCCCCGCCCGCCGGGGGTGGTCCATTGGATGTGCGTCCGTCTGCTTTTGGGGGGAAGACCGATCACGATACTTGATGCCGAGGCGGAAATGCCCACTATCCCCAACCCATTGTGTCCGACCGTAGCCGACACGGTGAAAAAAATAATCGGTCTGCCGATCGTCGCCGGCTTCAGTGACCAGGTCAGAAAAAGGCTGTATGGAGTAGAGGGGTGCAGCCATCTGATGCACCTGATCCTGGCTATGGGTCCGGCCGGGCTGCACGGCTACTGGGCCGACCAGGGCCGTAAATCCCAATCCGTTCCCAAGTCCTTTGAAGAAACGCCCAATCTGGAATATCTGATCAACAGCTGTCAGCTCTGGCGGGAAGACGGCCCTTTGGTCCGGCAGATACGCGAACGAATAAAAATAGCTGAATAGCTTGACAATCTGCCCATAAATGATTATTGAATAACCGACCGAGACCTTTGAAAAATGCCCCCTTTTGACCAATCTCGGTGTCAGGCTCAAAATTCAATCCTCGAAATATTCTATAATATTCCTGTGGTTGAAATTTTCGCCTTCCTTGGTCTTGACCAAAATTGAACATTTTTCAAAGATCTCGGAAGCCTTTTTCTGTTAAGGGCAAATTTTTTCTGTTTCCGGCCATTCTATGATTGAAGTTGAACAGTTAACCAAATACTACGGCTTCTTACCGGCTATTTCCGATCTTTCTTTTTCCATAGGACAGGGGGAGGTGGTCGGCTTTTTGGGGCCTAACGGGGCGGGAAAAACCACCACCCTAAAAATCTTGACCTGTTTCCTTCCGCTCACCTCCGGAAAAGCCCGGGTCAACGGCTGGGATGTCTCACGGAATTCCCTGAAGGTCCGGGAACAGTTGGGTTACCTGCCTGAAAGCGTTCCCCTGTACACCGAAATGACCGTTGAACGGTTTCTGTCCTTCGCCGCCCAGGCCAAGGGAATGGGCACCCGTGAAATCAAACCATCCATTGAAAAGGCCATAGACGATTGCGGGTTGCAGAAGGTCCGGGGACGCATTATCGGGCATCTTTCCAAGGGATTCAAACAACGGCTCGGGCTGGCCCAAGCTTTGTTGAATAATCCGCCGGTGCTCATCCTGGACGAGCCGACCATTGGGTTGGACCCGGCACAGGTGGTGGAGATCAGGGCCCTGATCCGGTCCCTGGGGCAGGAAAGGACCATCATCCTGAGTTCCCATATCCTGCCGGAAGTCAGCCAGACCTGTCAGAGGGTGATTATCATCAACCGGGGCCGGATTGTCGCCATCGATACGGTCTCAAACCTGACCGCCCAGATTCAAACCTCCAGAAAGGTCCATCTGACCATTCAAGGACCGGGGGAGGAAGTCTTGAAAGCCCTGAAGCTTCATCCGGGGGTCTTGAAGACCGAGGAAAAAACCGGGGACGGTCCGGGAAAGTACCTGGTGGAAATGGATAAGGATCAGGACATCCGGGCCGACTTGGCCCGATCGATCATTGGACAAGGATGGGGATTGCTGGAAATGGGCAGTCAGGAACTCAGCCTGGAAGAGGTCTTTGTACAGTTGGTGACCGAAGAACCGGGAGACACGGTATGAAAGGGTTTAAAGCGGTTTTTAAACGGGAAATGTATGCCTTCTTTGCCTCACCTGTTTTTTATGTTGTCGGAACCATCTTTTTGATCCTGAGCGGTTATTTTTTTTATACCTCCACGGCCTACTTCAGCCTGATAAGCTTTCAAGCCGCCCAGAACCCCTACGCCGGCCAGCAGGTCAATTTAAATGAAATGGTGGTCAAGCCCCTGTTTGACGATTTAAGTATAATCCTTTTGTTGATCGTCCCGTTACTGACCATGCGTCTTCTGGCTGAAGAAAAGAAAAACGGGACCATTGAACTCCTCCTGACCTATCCGGTTCGGGAACTGGCCGTACTGCTGGGAAAGTATCTGGCCACCCTGTTGGTCATCGTCCTGTTGCTGGCCTTCACCGCCGTCAATATTTTCGTGATTTCCCGCTTCGGGGTTGTGGACTGGGGGCCGGTCTTAAGCGGATACAGCGGGATGGTTTTAATGGCCGCCGGATTTGTTTCTCTGGGTCTGTTCACCTCAGCCCTGACCCAGAATCAGATTGTGGCCGCGATCCTCGGATTCGGGGCCTTACTCATGTTTTGGATTATCGGCTGGATCGGTTCGGTTTCCGGTCCGGGAATCGGCCAGGTGGTCAATTATCTCTCCATGCTGGAACATCTGGAACCTTTTACCAAAGGGGTGCTCGACAGCCGGGATATTATGTATTATTTTAATTTTTCATTGTTTTTTATTTTTTTGACCCTTCGCTATCTGGATTCCCAGAAGATCAGGGGGTGAGACCATTGCCGATTTCGGATTGCGGATTACGGAAAAAAAGGGACCCAATAACTGACTGTGGAACTCGGATTACTTATAAAAGGGAAAAGGTGGATTGCTGTTAATCCGGTTTTCACTTGAATCCTCGAATCCTTGAACCCTATTCTCGTGATAGAAGAATTTAACTTAGAAGAAATAATCTTCAGAAGAAACCATGATCTCAGCAAAGATAAATAAATGGAAAGAAGAGTCCCTGTTGACCCTCCTGGCCTTGATATTCATCGCCATTCTCACGGGGATCACCCTGATAGTCCATCGCTATCCCCAGCGCTGGGATCTGACGGTAGGAGAGAAACATTCCATTTCCAGCCAATCAAAACAGGTCGTCAAGAAGATCAAGCAGGATGTCCATATCCGGGCCTTTTTTCAGGAAGGAAACCCGGGTAAAAAAAATGCCCTGGCCCTCCTTGAGACCTATGCCTATGTCAATCCCTACATTCATTACCAGTTCATAGACCCGGATCGACAGCCTGCCCTGGCCCAACAATACGGGGTGCGAAATTATGGATCCCTGATTCTGGAATCAGGCGGAAGGACCCAGACCGTCTCTGCCGCTGGTGAAGAAGGGATTACCAATGGTCTTCTTCGATTGATGCAAACCCAGGCCAAACGGGTCGTTTTTCTTTCCGGACATGGCGAGAAAAGCGTTCAGGATTCCGAAAAAACCGGCTATTCCCTGGCCAAAGATCTTCTGAAAAAAGAAAATTACCAGGTGGAGGAGGTCCATCTCCTGTCGGGAAAGGGCCTTCCTGAAGGGACTCGCTGTCTGGTCATTCCCGGTCCGAAGAAGCCCCTGTTCCCGGAAGAAATTGAGGACCTGAAAAAATTTATCGCCGGAGGGGGCCGGGTGATCCTGATGCTGGACCCTTATCAGGACGGCGGGGTCAAAGAATGGCTGGCCTCGCTGGGGGTGACCCTGGATCAGGATATCCTGATCGACAAAGTCAGCCGGCTCTTTGGTGGTGATTACCTGATCCCTATGGCCGGGTCGTACGGCCGGCATCCGATCACTGAAAAATTTAATATAACCACTTTTTTCCCCACGGCCCGATCCCTAATGCCTTCGGAGACTCCCCCACCCGGTATTTCTTACGATATTCTGGTTCGTTCATCGTCTGAGAGCTGGGCCGAGACCGACAAAAGAAAAGTGGAAAAAGGTGAGGCGGCCTTTGATGCCAGGAAGGACCGGAAAGGTCCGCTGCCCCTGGCCGTGTTGGTTAACCTTTCTCCCCCGGAACAAAATACAAAGGGAAAAGGATCAGGAGAAAAGGAGTCAAAATCCCCCAAAGGTCAGCTCGTTCTTTTCGGCGATTCGGATTTTGCCGCCAACAGCTATTTTAATCTTTCCGGTAACGGAGACCTTTTCCTAAATACCATCAATTCCCTGACCGAAGAAGAACAGCTTATTTCCATCCGTCCGGCCAAAACACCGGTCAAACCCCTGGCCCTGACTGCCAACCAGGCTCGGGTCTTGTTCCTGATCCCTATGGTCCTGCTGCCGTTGGTGGTGATCGGGGCCGGGATAGGGGTTTGGCGTTCGAGGAGAAAGGCCCGGTGAGTTTCAGGAAGCTCTGGATATATCTCGCCGTCCTCCTGTTCGTGGCCGGACTGTGGGCTGGATCAGAATTCTTCCTTCCCCAAAAAAAAGAGGGAACAAACCCCCTTTCCCTTTTCAGAAACCTTCAAACCGACAAAATTACGGAAATGCAATGGCAGAGAGGTAATGAGACTATCCACCTGAAAAAAAATAAAGCCTGGGAGATCATTCAACCAATCTCGATGCCGGCCGATTCTGTGGTAGTGAATAACATACTCCGGACTTTAATCTCTCTGACACCGGAGAGAGAATTTTCTGTTAAAGGGCTTAACCTGAAAGAATTCGGTCTGGACTCACCCAGGATAAAATTTCTTTTTTTGACTCAAGGAAAATGGTCTGAAATTCTGGTTGGAAACAAAACAGCGGTCGGCAAGGACTATTATGTCCGAGTCTCCAATTCACCAAATCTTTTTTTAATCCAGGAGTTCCTGATCAAGGAACTGGATCAGGATATTTCGGCCCTGAGAGAGAAAAAGGTCAAGGAAGGACCTTAATGCCCAAGATATTAAGCTATTTAAAAAAAAGGGATTTAATGCACAACCCGAATGCCGTAGTCGATGAAATCACTCAATACGGATGGGACTATCTTAAACAGGACCGGCTGGTGGATGCTCTGGATTTTTTTGAAAAGGCGGGGGATCAGGAAGGGATCCTCCGGATCAAAGACTTAAGCCTGGAGCAGGGGGATCCTTTTCTGCTGCAACATACCAGCAAACTCTTGCAGGAGCCGGTACCCGATACGTCATGGAAGAAAGTGGGGGAAAAGGCCCTGGCCGACGGCCGATACCTGCAGGCCCTGACGGCTTTTAAAGCCCTGGCCGATGAGGAAAAAATTCAGGAGATAAAGACCCTGATGAGGAATTAATAAATGATAACAAAAGAGCTCTGTTGCGGGTTACGGGTCAGGAATTCAAAGGTTTTTTTCGGCAACTCGAAACCCGCAACTCTTAACATCTGGCAACAAAAGATAAAGTTTTAAAATTTTCGGGGTGAGGATATAAGAATCGAATATATGCTAAATAACAATCACAAGAGAGATTACTACGAAGTTCTGGAGGTTTCCCGGCAGGCAGACGAAGAGGAGATCAAAAAAGCCTACCGGAAAATGGCCCTCAAATACCACCCGGACCGAAACCCGGGGGACAAGAAGGCGGAAGAACGGTTCAAGGAAGCCGCCGAGGCTTATGAGGTCCTGCATGATCCGCAAAAGCGCGAGCTTTATGACCGATTCGGCCATGAGGGACTGAAGAATACCGGTTTCAGCGGCTTCGGCGGTTTTGAAGACATCTTTTCCAGTTTCGGGGATATATTTGAAGATTTTTTCGGGTTCGGGCGAAGAGAACGGGGAAGCCAATCCAGGGCCAGGGAAGGGGCGGACCTGCGATATGATCTTTCCATCTCCTTCATGGATGCGGCCAAGGGTAAGGAAATGGAACTGAAAATCCCCCGGATGGAAACCTGTTCCAATTGTCAGGGAAAAGGCCTAGAACCGGGGACGCAGCCCGAATACTGTCCCACTTGCGGCGGCAGGGGACAGGTGGTTCAAGCCCAGGGTTTTTTTCGAATCAGCACCCCTTGTCCAAGGTGTCACGGCCAGGGGCAGATCATAACGCATCCCTGTCCATCCTGCCATGGCCAGGGGCGGATTGAACAGACCAAAACTTTATCTATCAAGATACCCCCCGGGATTTCCAATGGGTCCCGCTTGCGTTTTCGGGGCCAGGGGGAAGGGGGCAACCATGGGGGGCCGCCGGGGGATTTATATATCATCGTCTATGTCGAAGAACACGACTTTTTCCAAAGGGACGGGGATCATGTGGTTTGTTCGATACCTATTTCGATGATACAGGCCGCCCTGGGAACCGAACTTGAGGTGCCGACATTAAATAATCCCAAAAAATTGACCATCCCAAAAGGGACCCAGAACGGCAGCACCTTGCGGTTGAAAGGGGAAGGGTTTCCTCACCTTCGCGGATCGGGCAAAGGGGATCAGATCATTCAGGTAGCGGTAAAAATTCCCACCCATTTAAATAAGAGACAGGAAGAACTGTTGCGGGAATTCGAGGAATTGGAAGCAAAAAAAAGCGGCTCCCGGTTGTTTAAACTATTCTCATAAACGCTTTAATACGAAAACAATAAAAACAGGGTTCAAGGATTCCAGGATTAAAGGGTTTTACTTTCCACGCCTTTCACTCTGCCCTGCGGTCCTTGACCCCTAGCCCCCTTGAATCCTTCATTTTCATGCTTCGTGGCGCCCCCTTCGTGTCAGGATATCTTCACCGAATATAGGCTTCGGTCACATAACGGCGCATCATGCGGTGGGTATTGAAATAGTAGGCGTTTTTCCCGATGGCATTTTGCATCATCCGGATCCAGATCCCTTTTTCTTTATAATAAATGGGTATGATGACCTGTTCGAGTTTGTTGTATAAGTCCTCTGCGTCCCGGGTATCGTAGCCTTCCACCAGTTTGGTTTCCGTCGGGTTCGGCCCTATGGCCCAACCGGTGTAGCCTTCGATATGCCCTTCTATCCACCAGCCGTCCAGGACACTGAAGTTCACGACCCCATTATGGGCTGCTTTCATCCCGCTGGTGCCTGAAGCTTCTCGGGGGCGGAGCGGCGTGTTAAGCCAGACGTCCACGCCCGAAACCAGTTTCAAAGCCAGCTCCATATTATAGTTGGCCAGATAAACCAATTGGATGTGATCTTTCAATTTTTCCTTAAAATAAAAAATCCTTTCAATCAGGGCCTTGCCCGGTTGATCGTTGGGATGGGCCTTACCGGCATAGATGATTTGAATCTTACCCGTCCCTATGGCCTTTAGTCGTTCCAGATCACTGAATAAAAGATCGGCCCTTTTGTAGGCTGTGGCCCGTCGGGCAAATCCAAGGGTCAATAAATCCGGACTCATTTCCACACCGGTTGTTTCTCGAACGTAACCCAATAGTATTTTTTTCGCCTCCATATGAGCTTCCCAAATTTCTTCATCCGGGACCCTACCGATACGAACAAACAATTCCGGTTCATTGGCCCATCCGGGTAGATATTTATCATAGAGCTTTTTGAAGCTCTCACAGGTCCAGGTGTAGGAATGAACCCCATTGGTGATGGCGCTGATTTTGTAACCGGGGAACATATTCCTGGATACTTCCCCGTGTTTTTTGGCCACCCCGTTGACGAATTCACTCAGGTTAAGGGCCAGCAGGGTCATATTCAGGGCTTCCTGTCCGGCCAGCCCTTTAAGTATATCGAAAGGAACGGGCTCGCCCAGAATCTGCCGGACTAAATCATAGGAAAACCGGTCATGCCCGGCTTCCACCGGAGTATGGGTGGTAAAAACACAAAGGTCCTTGACCCGGCTTACATCCCAGACGAGTTTCTCATCCCAAACCTCCTCAATCGGTTTTTGAAAAGTTTGGAGAAGCTCAAGGGTTAAGAGACTGGCGTGACCTTCGTTGAGATGATATTTTTTGATCTCAAAGCCCAGTTTTTTCAGCATCCGTGCCCCGCCGATGCCCAGGATGATTTCCTGTTTTAACCGGTAAACCAAATCCTTCCCATAGAGAAAGGAGGTGAGTTCCCGGTCCTCAGGGGCATTTTCTTTTATATCGGTATCGAGAAAAAAGACCGGGACCTGCCCCCCGGTAAAACTTTTTACCGTATAATACCAGGTCTGAATCAACACCTTTCGACCTTCAATCTCCACCGAAACCTTGGGGGAAAGGAGGGTCATGAACTTGGCCGGTTCCCACACAACCGGGTGTTCGGTCTGCCTGCCCTTTTCGTCCAGTTCTTGCCGGAAGTATCCTTTTTCACTGAGCAGGGTAACCGCCACCATGGGAAGATTGAGGTCGGCCCCGGATTTTATGGTATCTCCGGCCAAGACACCCAGCCCACCGCTGTAAGTCGGGATACTGCTCTGAATACCTATTTCCATTGAGAAATAGGCGATCATGGGTTCTCTGGTCAATTTCATTAACAAAAGAGCTTCTGGATTCATGAGATTTCTTTTGGCTCTCCAATTGGTTCGAAAATAGGGTTCGAGGATTCAAGGATTCCAGGGTTCAAGGGTTTTTACTTCCAAGCCTTTCACTCTGCCTTGCGGTCCTTGACCCCTTGAATCCTTTTTAAGGTCTGATGACGCCCCAAAGGGACAAGAAACTTTAGTATATCAACCGCATCGGCGTTTTATTTTCCAGTCTCTAATTTGGATTAAAAACCATAATATTGTCAAGTGATTATTTGATAAATTATTTTTTCTTGCCAATACCGGATAAATCGGCTATATATAACACTTTTAAATATTTTTCTTCAGAAATTTCGGAAACCAAGAGGGAAACTGGATGGGTAGCGTAGTCAAAAAAAGACGAAAAAAAATGAGGAAACACAAACATAAAAAGTTGATGAGAAAAACCCGTCATCAGCGCAAAAAGAGGGGTTAACCGCCCTCAATTTTCAGAAGGGCATCGTTACCAATCGTCCAGGCGTTTCGATTTGGATTGTACCTGCCGAAAAAGAGAAACGTTCCACCATTTTTCCAAATCCAGGCCATCCCTTCGGGTATGGCCTGTTTTTATTGGTAAGGGGGGGGTATTAGAACACGGATTTTGACCATTGCAGGATCGGACTCCGGCGGCGGTGCAGGCATCCAGGCTGACTTGAAGGTTATCGCCTTGTTGGGAGGATATGGAATCTCGGTTATAACCGCTCTGACGGCCCAGAACACTCTGGGGGTTCAAGGGATCCTTCCGGTCCCCCCGTCTTTTGTTAAAAAACAACTTCAGTCAGTCCTTTCCGATATCGGTGCTGATGCCGTCAAAACAGGCATGCTGGTTCAAGCCGAAATCATTTCTCTGGTGACCCAAATGGTGAAAAAGTTTAAGATTAGCAAGTTGGTTTTGGATCCGGTCATGATCTCCGAAAGCGGACATCGGTTATTAGAAAGAAAGGCCGTCCAATCCCTTAAAGATGAACTTTTCCCGTGTGCCGGTTTGATAACCCCCAATCTCTCCGAAGCCTCTTTCTTAACCGGCCTCCCGGTTCAGACATTGTCCGACATGAAAAAAGCTGCCCGGGCTTTAAAAGAAAAAACTCAGGGAAATGTCTTGATCAAAGGGGGGCATTTATCCGGGGCGGCCGTTGATCTCTTTTTTGATGGAGCCTCTTTCCTAAAATTTTCAGGTCCTCGTATCCGGACACGAAACACCCACGGGACCGGCTGCACTTTTTCGGCCGCTATTGCCACATTTTGGGGACAAGGTCTTTCTTTGATCGATGCCCTGGAAAAAGCCAAAGAATTTATCACCAAGGCCATTACCGGAGATCAACCGATCGGTCACGGGCGGGGACCGACCGATCCCTATGCGTGGTTTGAAAATTAATAGGATGCGGAAAAACAATTTTTTACAGATTGCTCAAAAAGGTCCAGATACAAGGCGCCCGAAACCGGGAACCCGCCCCGAAGGGGTGGGACTGAGCGTTGCCTTTTACGCGAAGAAGTCCCGAGCAATGAGGGCAACGCAATAGATGGGCCTTTTTCAGCAACCTGTTAAGGAGTATTATTTTGACACAGATTGAATCAGCCCAAAAAGGGATCATAACCCCGGAGATGCAGGATGTGGCCCGTTATGAAGGATTGGATCCGGAGCAGATCCAAAAAGGGGTGGTCCAGGGGACGATGGTCATCCCGGCCAACTCAGGAAAAAAGAAGGCTCGCCCTGTAGGCATCGGCCAGGGATTGACTATCAAGGTCAACGCCAATATCGGGACCTCGTCCGATCAAATAGACCTGGACCAGGAACTGCAAAAGCTTAAAATTTGCGTCCAAACCAAAGCCGATACGGTGATGGACCTCAGCACCGGCGGAGATCTCAAGGAGATCCTCCGGACCCTGATCGCCCATTCCCCTCTCCCCCTGGGCACGGTTCCTATCTATCAGGCAGCGGTTGAAACGATCCGGGAAATGGGAGGAATTATCCACCTGACCGCGGAAAAAATTTTCGAAGTGATTGAAAGTCAAGCCCGGACCGGCGTTGATTTTATCACCGTGCATTGCGGGGTCACCCTTGGTTCACTGGAACGCTTGCAGCAACAGGGCCGGATTCTGGATATCGTCAGCCGTGGCGGGGCCTTTCTGGCCACCTGGATGGTCTATCATGGAAAAGAAAACCCCCTTTATGAACAGTATGACCGGTTGGTTGATTTAGCCCGGAAATATGATCTGACCTTGAGCCTCGGAGACGGTCTGCGTCCGGGCTGCCTTCTCGATGCCACCGACCGGGCCCAGGTGCAGGAACTGATTACCTTGGGTGAATTAAGGGAAAAGGCCCTTAAAGCCGGAGTCCAGGTCATGATCGAAGGACCTGGGCATGTGCCGCTCAATCAGATCGAGGCTAACATCCTGCTCGAAAAACAACTCTGTCAGGGGGCCCCTTTTTATGTCCTCGGTCCTCTTGTCACTGATATCGCCGCCGGTTATGATCATATCGCCTGCGCCATCGGGGGTGCCCTGGCCGGGATGGCCGGGGCGGATTTTCTCTGTTATGTCACCCCTTCCGAACATCTCAAACTTCCCACCCCGGAAGACGTGCGGGAAGGGATTATTGCTTCCCGGATAGCGGCCCATGCCGCTGATCTGGCCCGGGGGAACAAACAGGCCTGGGAACAGGACCGGCAAATGGCCTTAGCCCGCAAGGCCCTGGATTGGGAAAAACAGATCGGACTCTGTCTGGATCCGGAAAAGGCCCGTAAAATGCGAGCTGAAAGCAGCCCCGGTGAATCCGAAGTCTGTACCATGTGCGGGGAATATTGCGCCATCAAATTGATTCGGGACTTTTTAAAAAAGAAATAGGGCCAAAATAAAGATATTTAAAATTTGGGGGTTGGGCGGTCTTGATTTTGGAGTTGTCCAAAGGGTAAACCTTGGCCCAATACCGGCCTCAAAGCTAAGTTTATTAGAAGCAGGCCGGGAGGCCCCCCGGTCACCCAGGTCTGTTTCCGGCAACGGTGAAGGTCTGCCTTTGAACTAAGTTCAAATTTTAGCCCGGCAAAAGGGCTCATGGCCTATGGGTGGACAACTCCAAAATCAAGACCCCCCAACCCCTCAGACATGGAAGTTAGAGATAACGTCTCAGATTCATGGTTGTAAGAATCAAATATGATCGGGTATAAGAATCTCACTTTTTAAAAGCGTCTTTTTTAAAGGCAATCATGAAATCCTCTGACCGGAAAGCTCACCCACATCCCAAAGAAGTAATCATGGGGGTCTTGTCCCAAAGCGATTTTGTGTCCGGAGAGGTCCTGGCTAAACAATTGGGAATGACCAGACCGGCGGTCTGGAAATATATAACCCAACTCAAAGATGAGGGATTCAGCATCGAATCCCTTCAAGGCCGGGGATATCGTCTGAAGGCCGTTCCTGATATTTTATATCCGGACCTGATTCGGCAGGAGATCAATACCAGCCATTTCGGGCAGGCAATTTTTCATTTTCTGCGTACCGATTCCACCAATATCCAGGCCAGGTCCCTGGCCGCCGACGGGGCCTTGGAAGGGACCCTCCTGGTGGCCGAATATCAGGAGAAGGGGAAAGGCCGTCTGAACCGCCTCTGGCAATCTCCTTCCGGGAAAAACCTCCTTTTTTCTTTAATCCTGCGGCCGGACTGGCCGCCCCAACAGGCCTTTTATGGGACCGTGCTGACCTCGGTTTCTCTTTGTAAGGCCATCCAGGAAGTCACCGGGATTGAAGTGGGCATCAAATGGCCCAATGACATTTATGCCGGTGAAAAAAAATTAGCCGGGATCCTGACTGAATTTACTACCGATCCGGATCGAATCGAATATATGATTGTCGGGATCGGAATCAATTGTAACTGGGCTCCGCCCAAACCGCCTTCGGAGGGACAGCCGGCCACCAGCCTTCTTAAAGAAACCGGCCATAAGATTTCCCGTCTTAGGCTTCTGACGCGCTTTCTGAAACAGGCGGAGACCCTATACGAAAAAGCCAATATCGAAGGAGTGGACTTACTGAGGGAGGAATGGAATCGATATTCCCTGGTCAATAATCGACGAGTCACGATTTCCAACAATCAAAAAATCTGGACCGGCATCGGCCAGGGTATTGACGATCTGGGTGCTTTGATCCTTCGGCTTGACAATGGCCGAGAGGAAAAATTTCTGGCCGGGGATGTGCATCTGAGATTTTAAGGTTCTTACACTTTGTTGTCTGAAAATTGATCTCCCATGTTTTGATAAACTGGTCGGGATTATCTACGATGAAAGGCACGCTACGCTTAAGGAGCATCCCGCCAAAGGCGGGATTTTAGGGAAGAGGCAACTGCCTTTACCATCAAGTTAGTCGAAGACGAACGCTCCTCAAGTGAAACGCTCCTTAAGCGAAGCGATCTTTAAACAATTTGAACTCTTGCTCCTGGATTCCAAAATTTCAATTAGGAGGTGTCATGAAAATACTGGTTGTAGGCGGAGGCGGCCGGGAACATACTTTGGTCTGGAAAATCGCCCAGAGTCCAAAGGTGTCCAAAATCTATTGTGCCCCCGGCAACGCCGGGATCGGGGAGTTGGCCGAATGCCTGCCGATCAAGGCCGATGATATTACCGGCCTGGTCCGATTTGCCCAAAAAGAAAAAATCGATCTGACCGTGGTTGGTCCCGAAGATCCTTTAACCAGAGGACTGGTCGATGCCCTGGAGAAAAAAGGGCGCAAGGTTTTCGGCCCGAAGAAAAATGCCGCCGTTCTGGAAGCCAGTAAAGATTTTGCCAAACGAATCATGACCCAATATCATATTCCTACTGCATCTTTTAAAACTTTCACCGATCCTAAAAAGGCTCTGGCCCATCTGGAAAAAGCGGGGACCCCTATCGTGGTCAAAGCCGACGGCCTGGCTGCCGGCAAAGGGGTCATGGTTTGTCAGACCATGGCCGAAGCCAGAGCGGCCGTTAAATTGATCATGCTGGACAAGGCCTTTGGGGAAGCGGGAAATAAGCTCATCCTGGAAGAATATCTTACCGGAGAAGAAGCCTCATTTTTGGTCTTCACCGACGGCCGGACCGTTTTGCCCATGCCCACTTCCCAGGACCACAAAGCCATTTACGATAACGATCAGGGGCCGAATACCGGGGGAATGGGCGCTTATTCCCCAGCTCCGGTAGTTGACCCGGACCTGTTTCAGGAGGCCATGAATCGGGTGATGATCCCCACGGTCAGGGCCATGGCTAAAGAGGGGCGGCTGTACAAAGGGGTGCTTTATGCCGGATTGATGGTCAAAAACGGCCGGATCAAAGTCCTGGAGTTTAATGTCCGCTTTGGAGATCCCGAGGCCCAGCCTTTGTTGATGCGTTTAAAAACAGATCTGGTGGAAATCTTTGAGGCCGTGGTGAATGGGACCTTGCATAAAATCAAAATTGACTGGGACGAACGGCCGGCGGTCTGTGTGGTCATGGCCGAAAAAGGCTATCCCGGATCCTATCAAAAGGGCCATTTCATTGAAGGGTTGGATCAGGTCAAACGCCTGAAGGATGTGGTGGCCTTTCATGCCGGTACGGCTATAAAAGACAAGGGTATTGTTACCAATGGTGGACGGGTCCTGGGCGTGACTGCTCTGGGAGAGGATATTCCCAAAGCCATAAAAAAGGCTTACCAGGCTGTAGGAAAGATCGGGTGGAAAACCGATTACAATCGAACCGATATCGGCCGGAAGGCCTTAAAATACGCCGGGAATAAAGCCAAATCAGCCCCTTTGGTGGGGATTGTCATGGGCAGTGATTCGGACCTGCCGATTATGGAAGGGGCGACGAAAATATTAAGGGAATTTAACATCCCTTATGAGCTGATGGTATCCTCGGCCCATCGTTCGCCTAGAAAGACAGCCGAGTTTGCCCGTAAGGCCGGGGAGCGGGGTTTCAAGGTTTTGATTGCCGGGGCCGGGGCGGCCGCCCATCTGGCCGGGGTCCTGGCGGCAGAGACCACCCTGCCGGTTATCGGGGTGCCCATTGATTCTTCCTCATTAAACGGTCTGGATTCCTTGCTGGCTATGGTTCAAATGCCCTCGGGCATCCCGGTAGCCACCATGGCGGTCGGGCCCGCCGGGGCCAAGAATGCCGCCATCCTGGCCGCCCAGATCCTGGCCTTGAACTCACCGTCTCTGGCCTCGGCCTTGAAAGACTTCAAACAGCACCTGGAAAACGAGGTTTGGGAAAAAGACAAAAAAATACATTCGATTTGGCCTTAAAGAAAGGTGACGAGTACGTGTTAAGTGTTGCGGGTTGCGAGTTACGGGTTTAAGAGGCCTCCCCTTTTGTATCACTTATATTTTCGTTCATGAACTATGAAAAGATTTTTCGACAAATGCCGAACGGTTTACGATTAAGATTTGATCTCTCATGAAAATCATTGCCGACTTCCATGTCCATTCGGCCTACAGCCGGGCCACCAGCAAAGAGATGCATCTACGGACCATGGCCCAATGGGCCCGTCTGAAAGGGATCCATCTTCTGGGCACGGGCGATTTCACCCATCCGGCTTACTTTGAAGAAATAAAAACCGACCTGGAGGAAACCGGCCAGGGTTTCCTTAAATTAAAGGGGGATGAGGGAGCGGCAGTCCACTTTATTTTGACGGCCGAAACCAGCCATATCTATACCCAGGCCGGAAAAGGCCGGCGGGTCCATATGATGATCTTTGCCCCGACGATCCGTTCGGTGGAAAAAATTAATCTTCACCTGGACCGCATCGGCAATGTCAAGTCCGACGGCCGGCCCATATTCGGCTTCTCAGCCAAAGACCTGGTCAAAATTATCCTGGATATCGACCCGGAATGCTTTGTTGTTCCGGCTCATGCCTGGACCCCCTGGTTTTCCGTCTTTGGTTCCCATTCCGGTTTTGACCGCCTGGAAGAATGCTTTGAAGAAGAAACCCCTCATATTTATGCCCTGGAAACCGGACTTTCTTCCGACCCGGCCATGAACTGGCGCTGGTCGGCTCTGGACCGGCTCAGTCTGATCTCCAATTCCGATGCCCATTCCCCGGCCAAGATAGGACGTGAGGCCAATATCTTTGACTGTTCATTGTCCTATAAAGATATTATTCAGACCATCAAGGAGAAAGATCCAAAACGGTTTTTGGCCACCATCGAGTTTTTCCCGGAAGAAGGCAAATATCATTTCGACGGCCATCGGAGTTGCGGGATCAGTTATTCTCCGGAACAAACCCGGGAAAAGGGTTATCTCTGCCCGATTTGTGGAAAAAATCTGGTGGTAGGCGTCATGCACCGGGTGGAAGCCCTGGCCGACCGACCGGAAGGGTATATTCCCGAAGGGGCTGTCCCTGCCCTCCATCTGGTCCCCCTGGAAGAGATCCTGGGCGAGGTTTACGACGTCGGGGTCCAATCCCGACGGATTCGTAAGGAGTTTCTTTGCCTGATTGAACGAGGCGGGTCCGAGTTTCGGATTTTGATGGATCTTTCGGAAGAAGAACTGCGGTCTTTCATGGATGACCGTTTGGCCGATGGAATTATGCAGGTCCGCCGGGGCCTGGTCCAGGTCAAGCCCGGCTTTGACGGGGTTTACGGGCAGGTCAAAATTTTCAGAACGGATGTCCCCTCCATAAAACCCTCTCCTCAACTCAATCTTTTTTAACCGCCTTATTTACCAAGAAATAACACGCATAATAAAGGGGACGGTTGACCTATTTCTGTGAACCGGGATCCATAGCATACAGTAGCAGGTCTGATTCCGACTCATACAATTCCTTATCCTATGATCCTCTTGGTAACATTTAGTTACTCGACCTCCGGCAGAGCCGGAGGCTTGATTAATATTAGCACCTTAAAGGGGCTCACAAACAAAGGCCTTCAGAGTCGTCAACCCCGACGAACCCCGGATCAGAGCCTGCCCTGGACTTGATCCGGGGTCCGGGGAAGGCACGGGGGTCCAGAGTTTTGCCAAACCGTGGAAAGTTTCTGTATTCCGGCTTTCGCCGGAATGACAGTCCTCAGGTTAATTCATTTTCGGATAACACCTTTGTCTGGGTACAGGAAAATTATTTTTGTTACTCTCATTTTGAGTATTGATCAATCCCTGCCCCCGGAAAAGTCAAACTTAGGTAAACCCCCGGCAAAGCCGGGGAGTTACCTAAATGAAATTATAATTCAATTGGCCTAGGTATCCTTCAGACTGATTTGAAAGGTTACGCCTCCAGTCACGCGCCCATCCACGGACTGCGCCACGGTCACCAGTGTCTCGGGGTTTACCCCGGGCGGCAATGTGCGCGGATCGACCCGATAGAAACGCCCTGGCTGCGGCTTAGGCTGCCGGACCTTTCTGTCCCATTCCACGAGCCTGCACCGGCGAAGCTTGAGGTTTGCCATGCGCACCCGCGAGGGCATAAGCACATGGGGCGTCGGTTCGCCGGCGAAGACGGGCTTGCGGGTTTTTGCGGACGGCTTGTCCAGGCTCGGCGTCCGGAATGTCCAGCGCGGCCCGCGGGGAATGACCAGAATGCGGGATTCCGTGCGGAGTTCGGGCAGGCGTTCCAGTAAGCCGATCACGTCGTCGTCACTGTCGGGGATTACGTTGGCAAAGTTGCACAGGGCCATCTTGTTGTCGTTGTTGGGTTCGCCCGGAACGGTGATGAGGACCTTTACGCACCAGTGCGGATGGTGCGTGCCGTCGTCCACCGGCGCCCAATCTACGCTGAACCATTTCACATCGTTGCCCGTCGCATCGCCCTTTGCCGCCAGGCTCTGGCCGGTGAGCTGCTGTGTGACCAGGGCTGCGTTCTGAAGCGGCACCCATCCGGCAGAGGTGAGGAATGGAGTGGCTTTCTGGTACCAGAAATCAATCTGGATATTGCCGACCGCCTGGTTGCCGCGATTGCGCAGCCGCACCTTGAGCGTGTTGTTCGTGCTGAAGTAGACGGTGGTATCGGCCAGGTCGTCGCTGTCGTTATCCACCATGACGTCCGGCGAAATCCAGGTCCAAGACCAGCCGTGCGGATCGGTTTCGTATTCGGTGCCGACCGCGCTGTTCCAGCGGGTGATCATGGTGTCGGAGGCGGCGGCCACTTCGTCAAACTGAAGGCCGAAGTCGCCGGGATTGGCGCGGCTGGCCGCGATGACGACGACGGCGCTGAGGCCGTCCATATTGACGGTTTTACTGTAGATGGCTTTGTCCGACCGGTGGATGTCTACCAGAGCGTTGCCCGGTCCCAGCAGCAGTATCTGCAGCAGGGGATCGGTCATGCCGGCGGCGGCATTGAAGTTCACGCGGAGCAGCCGCGGTCCCGGCACACCGCTGGGCGTGATGCGGTAGTAACGGGACGCCCATGCTTTGAAGCCGACCACATTGCGTGCGACGCTGGCGCCCTGGGTGAGGGCGATTGAATCGCCGGCCAGCACGGCGGCTTGAAGATCCGCCAAGTGGGCCACAGGTGAGCCGGCCCAGGTCACCGCCTCGTCATCTTCGAGATAATCGAATCGTGCGTCGGGGGTGGGGCTGGCGGTGCCGTGAAGGTAGTTGGCGATAAGGTAATTGGCCCACGTCGTTTCGTGGCATCCCAGTTCGGTCTGGGCCGGGTCGTAGTAGAAGAACTGGTCGAAGCTGCCATACCAGGTCATGTTATTGCGGGCGGTGCGCAAGGTCGGCGGGTCATAACCGATGCCCGGGTCGCCGGCCTCCACCGTGGCCGAGGCCTCAAGCGCCTTGCGATAGGCGTCAAAGCCGACGACGGGTTCGGTGGTTATAGTGCTGTGTTGTTCCGCCATGTGTTTCCAGAAGAGGCCCAGGCCGTATTTGATCGGGGTGCTGCTTGCCACCACCGTGCCCACCGAAGGCGAGTCGACAATGGACTGGGTAGGATCGTTGAAAACGTCTTGTGCGTTGTCTACATACCTATTAGACAGATCATCAAGGCAGTCTTCAACGAGCCTGGCGCCACCTTCCCGGATCAGGCCGTAAATGCCGGAGCGGCTGGTGGTGCTGTTGTAGCGATACTGCACCTGGTGGAACAACTCATGGGGTGTTGTGTTCAGATTCTGGTCGTAGGAGTTGCCGGGATCCACCTCAATATGGCTCCAACTCGGAGAAGTCCCTCCGGCATAACCGACTCCCTGCTCCAGGATGCGATATTCCATCCGGGCTGCACCGGCACGCGGATCTCTGACACCGAAAGCGGGCGTAAGGTACTGCGTGAGGGCATACTCGGCGATGAGCCCGACTTCCTGCACCCAGGTTGGTGCAACCTCGGTGTTGGCGGGATCGAGTGCCTGCAGGTCTGCCAGGTCGGAGTGAACGTTGCCGACGAGGGTGGTGCCGTCCCGGAGATATCGGGGGGCGTCGGTGGCGGGCACGGTGGGATCCACTCTATGAATTGAGCCAGCGTCGGTTGTGTACTTCACCAGAATTTTTGGAGTGTAAAACTCATGAATTGTGGTACCGGCCGGGAAGTCGTCGGCGTCCACTTCATCCAGGTCGGTTTCCCTGCCGCGCTCGGCCAGCAAGAAACGGATAACCTCAAGACGGCCCTCTGCGCAGTCGTCTCCCCGCTTTGGCCTGACGAAAAGGCCCGGCAGGGCGCGGCGCACCAGCGTGGATCGCGAAAGCTTCTTCGTGCGCTTACGCAGGTAGAGATAAGCCTGCACCAGATTCTCGGCGGTAAGCCGGGCCGCGGCAACCAGGTTCACGGGCTGCCCGGCGATGTAGGTCATATCCGGCCAGGCCAAGCCATGCTCCAGATAGGGCGCCGCCATGTCCGCCCGGATGCTGGCTCCCCTACGCAACAGCACGGGCTGTGTAGTGGTGAGAATGGTACGACCATTAGCATCGGAAAGCCTCAGCACGACTGAAATCGGCTTGTCTGCCTTATGGGCAAGGCGTTTCAACTTTTCCGGCTTGATCTTCACCTCATAATGACCGTTCTTGTCTGTAAGCGCCCGACCCAAGTTAGGGCTCTTTGGTAGGGCCGATGCCACAACGGTTACCGAGATCTCCGGCACAGGTTCGTGGGTGGCATACGTGGTCACCGTACCCGCTATCCGCAAAGGTGATTTCGTGTCTTTCTTGCTCATTTTGCCCTCCTTATGTTTATATGTTCTTGGAAAGAAATTGGGAGATTGCTGAGACAACTTACTGGCGCGCAACGAAAAGTTGAATGGTACGGAAGTCTTATTGCCTCATCCCTCTCAAATTACTTGGTGGGCGACCTTATTTACTTTCTTGTCATCATTAAACGGTCGCAGATTCTATTTTTCCCCTAAGAAATAATTTTGGACTCCCCGGATTACGTTAACTCATTGGTTTTTAATTTATCTTCTTTCAATTTAATATTTATTAATATTTACAAAATATGTGCCATATCAATTTACCATTTGTATTTCAAGTAGTTATGGTTTATTCAGTAATTGAGATGGATGGGCTTTTGCACAAAACGATGTGCACACTTTCACAATTCTTTGTGCATTTCATCAATGGAGCCCTCTGACTCCGAAAGGACACTTGGATCCTTGATTGGGTAATTTCTGTGAATTGAGAAAAAGAGAATAGGAGAGGATGCGCCTGAGAAAAGGTAATAAAGGGGCCGGTTCTGTTTATCTATTTATTTATTTATTATCAATAAATAGGACCGTTGTCCCCTTTATTTACAGCTTGATAATCGGTAACTTATCAAGGGTGGGGCAACGCCGCTACGGCTAAGATAATCGTGACCACGGCTATCAATCCCCAAAGAATCAGGAATAGAAAATATAGTTTCAAGGTTCCTGACTTCCCAACACGAATTGCCTGGCGTTGCATCACCAGCCGAACCACAATGCCTCGCCCGGCGAAGTACAGATAGCTTCCACCGCCAACTAACCCAAAATAGGCCCACAATGGACTGTTCAAAATGAGTAGTATACCTGCAACTGGCAATGTCCAGATGATCATGACATCCCAAATCGCCTCGCCCCGCGTGTCCACGAAAAATGTTGGGTCCACGTCGGATTCAGGCTCGTTCAACCCTAACCGCCCGGCCAATGTTGGCGAAAGTGCATTGATGATTTGCGCGAACCAACCTAAAATCATGGTAAAGATGATGAGAATTATTCCCCAGATCAAATTCATCTGTTTAATCCTTAGTTGCCCGTGTGGGTCCGTGGCTAAAAACTAAATTGGGTTAGGCCTTGTATTCCATGATGACCTCGGACTCGAGATCGAATGATGGCGTATGAACCAGGATCATCCTCGCCGGTTCCACGCTGTTGTTGGAATACGAGAAATGCTGCCCCTTTTTTATAACGCACAAATCACCGGCATTGAGTGTTATAGGATCGCCGTCAATGTTAAACAATATTTGTCCCGATATCAGGTAATAATACTTGTCGGATCGTTTCGACCAGGCTTCCGGGTGACCGGCACCGCCGGGGACGATGATTTCAGCAACGGAGGAACTTCCCTCCTGCCTGGCCGTGTAATCGCGTATCTCCAAACCATAAAAATCGAATGGGACGACCTCCGCCTGTCTGACAATCATGGTTGTCCTCTCCCCAAAGCAGTTTTTTATTAAAGAATTGAAAGATAAACCGGTTGATCAATAGTTTTTCCCGGATTGTCTCCTCCGACTATACTTTTTAATTCGCAAAAGATATATCTAAAAGTATTTCAGAAACAAGGCAAAAGAGAGATTCAAAAGCTATTGGATCAGGCGGCGGACCATCAGGCGTAAAGATAAGGGGAGGGTTATCAAGCAGAAAATCAAGAGATACAAGAAGTTCCAAAATTGGTTCAGGGAAAGGATATTTAAAGCCAAAGCCCGGGTCAGTTCCACAACATGGGTCAGGGGAAAGATCCAGGCCAGTATCCTGGCCCAGAAGGGAAGCTGATCCAACGGGAAAAAGGTCCCGGAAAAAAGAAACATAGGGGTGATGAAAAGAAATACCGGGAGGTTGAAGGCTTCGATGTTGGGCATCAGGGCCGTAAAGCACATGCCCGCAGATGCAAAGACCAGACCTCCAATCAGGGAGACCAGGAGTATCCCCAGAGACCAGGGATAGATCAGTAGCCCGAAAAAGGATAGGATGATCATCATCAAGGCCGTGGCCATCAAGGAACGACTGGCCCCCCACATAATTTCACCCAGGATAACCTCTTCTACCGTCAACGGGGTGGCCATGATGGCGTCAAAGGTCTTTTGATAATACATACGCACATAAGAGGCGTAGGTGGTTTCAAAAAAGGCATTCTGCATGATATTGATGGCCAAAAGTCCCGGGGCGATAAAAACCACATAACTGACCGGACGACCGGCGAAGTTCAGTTGTCCTACCAGGTACCCCAGTCCCGCCCCAAAGGCCAAAAGATAAAAGATCGGTTCTAAAACCGGGGGCAGGAAATTGATCTTCCAGGTTTTGATATAGACATCCCAGTTACGCTGCCAGACCCGGATAAAACGCCAGGTGATTTTATTGGCAGACAGCTTGTATATACGTTTCGCGCAGACAGAAACCTCGGGTCCGAGCGCAGGGGGTTCGAAGGTCGGGGTATGGGGATTCATTCTCGGAGCCCCCGGCCGGTAAATTTTAAGAACACGTCTTCCAGGGTGGCCATGCGCAGGGTACAACCACCGGTGCAGTATTCATCGGAGATCTGACGGAATAATTTTTCCCCTTCCCGGGTCGGGATCAGCAAAAGGTGCGGGAGCTGTTCAAAAGGAATCTGTCGGGCCTCCAGAAAATCCGTCAGCGGTCGGCCTGGATTTTCAACTTCGATCACATTCCCGCCGATATGCCGGCGGATGAGGGAAAGGGGTTCGCCCTCCACCAGGATATGTCCCTGATCCATAATCACCAGGCGGTCGCAGATCTGTTCGGCTTCATCCATATAGTGAGTGGTCAGCAGGATGCAAAGCCCCTTGGCCTTAAGCTGCCTTACCTGTTCCCAGACCTGGTGCCTGGACTGGGGGTCCAGTCCGGTGGTGGGTTCGTCCAGAATCAGCAGGTCAGGATTATGGATCAAGGCCCGGGCGATGACCAGGCGGCGCATGAGACCGCCGGAGAGTTCAGGGATTCGGGCCTGCCTTTTATGGATCAGACCCATAAAGGTCAGCCATTCTTCGGCCCGCTGGCGGGCTGTATCCCTGGGGAGAGAAAAATAGCGGGCATAGACAAGCAGGTTTTCCCAAACAGTAAGATCCGGGTCGAGGTTGTTTTCCTGCTGGCAAACCCCGGTCCTGGCCTTGATCTCGCGGAAATGGGTTCGGATGTCTTTTCCAAAGACCAGCAGACGGCCGTCGGTTATGGGAGAAAAACCATAGATCATCCGGATCGTGCTGGTCTTGCCGGCGCCGTTAGGCCCTAAAAAACCAAAGCACTCCCCGGCCCGGATCTCAAAGGAGATCCGATCCACGGCCGTCATATCCGGGAAACATTTGGTCAGGTTTTCGGCCTTAATCACCGGATCCACAAAAGACACTTCAGCTTTCTCCCTCTTCCCCTATGGGTACCCAGAACATAAGCAGCATGGCCGGGATCGAGGCCCCGAAGGCCAGGAGGAACATATTCAGGTAGCCCATTTTTTCCACAATAACACCGCCGAATCCGCCGAAAAAGGTGGAAAAAATAGACATGATCGCCGAACCCACGGCATAGTGGGAGGCCTTGAACTCCGGTTTACAGGTCCGCAAAATATAGACGATCAATACGGCGTTACCCAGCCCGGCGGCCATTTGTTCGTAGCCGTGCACCGCCGCAATAACGGCCAAACCAAAGGTCGTTGCCGCCGAGGGTAAGGACCAGGCCAGCCAGATATAGGCCCAGATATTGAAGTTCATGAGAATAGTAAGGGGCCAGATGGCTTTTTTCAAACCTTTTTTCTTGATCCAAATCCCCCCGATGGAGGTTCCGGCAATGGCGCCCAAGGCCCCCAGGATCCCGCCAACCCAGGAAAGCTGGGCTTTGGTCACTCCCAACTCCCGCATGAGAAAGGGTGTCCCCATAGAAAAAAGGATCTCATCGCCTATTTTATAGGTAATGATGAAGAGAATGACCAGGACCACCCTCTCCTGTTCAAAGTAGGTGCTGAAGGCGCGGCCGAATTCCCGTGTAATTTTAGGCAATGATCTAGACGCCAGGGAGCGATCCTTCTCGAATCGGGGAAGCTGCCAGATATGGAAAAGTGTGATCAAGAGCATGGTGACGGCTGCCGCCCCGAAGGCATAACCCCAGGGCCGGTATTTATCGGCACCGCCGAGCCTGGCAGCGGTGAAGGCTGCCAGGGCCACAAATCCGCTGCGGACCAGAATAACCGCCAGCCTGTAGGCAAAAACACGGTACCCGGTATAAGCGGCCTGTTCCTTGGGGTCGGTCAGACCTTCCATATAATATCCGTCAATGGCGATGTCGTTGGTCGCTGAGAGGAAAGCCAGTAAGATAAAGGTCCCCGAAATGATCGCCAGGATCAAGCCGGCATCGGTTTGCCGGGCGGCGATAAAACAACTGTAGGAGACGCCGATGATCAAGACGGTGATGATGGCCTGCACTGCGATCATCCAGGTCCTTTTCTTTCCAAGGATATCCAGAAAGGGGGCCCAAAGAAATTTCAGGTTCCAGGGTATGCCAAGAAAATTCAAATATCCGATGTAACGTTCCTTCATGCCGATGTCGGTAAAGAAGACCGACGAAAGGATCCGGATGATCGAATAAGGAAGACCTTCGGCCAGGTAGGTGCTGAAGACCCAGACGCCCGGTTTTTTCAGATTCATAGGGAGGGTTGGATCGCTGTTATGGCTGCCGTCAATTCTTCCGAGCCGAAAGAAAAGAAATGATCCGCTCCTTTAACGATTTTGATGGGGGGAGGTGTTGTCATCGAACAGACTAAATTTTTTATTTTGGAAACAGGAGAGTAAGGGTCCTGATCACCGACAATAATCAGGCGGGTTTTATTATCTTGAGCTAAAAAAGAAAAATCCATCATGCCAATCGGAGGGGAAACCAGAATTGATCTCTGAACGTCCGGATGCATCAAGGCCGCTTGGGCATTGACCCAGGCCCCAAAGGAGTAACCGGCCAGAACAATAGGTTGCAGGCCCAATCCTTTCAGATAGGCCACGGCGGCGGAAACGTCGTCTGCCTCTCCTACTCCTTGATCGAAATCCCCCTGGCTCCGGCCGACCCCACGAAAATTAAAGCGTAAACTCGTCCAACCCGACTCTTCAAAAGTTCGGGCGATGAGAGTAACAACATAATTATGCATATCCCCGCCATACAGAGGATGGGGATGAGAGACGACAACGGCCTTGGACAATTCACCTTGGATCAGCAGGCCTTCCAGAAATAGAGCCCCCGAGGGAAACAAAATCTTTTTTACCGAACCGGCTTCCATATATTTTCCTTCCATCCTTTTTGGTCTTCTAATCCAATGCGGGTTTGCCTCAAAGGTTTTTTATCTCCAAAATCCGGTCGATACGGAAGTGGCGGAGGTCCCGGCGCTCATGACAGAAGGCGCACAGACCTTCGAAGGGTTTACCCTTGTATTCCATCATTTCAATGGATTCGGGGCGAATCCGGCGGCGGGATTTGGTGTCGTCGGGTTTGAGATAGACGATTTCGAGATCCTGTCTTATCCCCATGGCTTTTTCGATCATCCGCACCTTGTCCGCATAAGCCAGCTTCTCTTCTGATTTTTTATATTGGAAACGGGTAAGGAAATGAACGACCCGCCAGTCCATGAGAATATGATGCTTCCGGATGGGTTGGCGAAGGATGATGCCCTGAAGAGTGGTGCAGCGGCTTAGGGCCACGTAAACCTGTCCATGAGCAAAGGTTCCCCGGCCGATATCAATAACAACCCTTTCGAAGGTTTTCCCCTGACTCTTATGAATGGTAATGGCCCAGGCCAGCTTGATGGGATATTGGGTGAAGGAACCCATGGGTTCGGAATAGATTTTCCGGGCTTTTTCATCAAAAGCATACCGGAATATCTTCCAGGTATAAGGGGTGACCGGGACGACAAAGTTGCCCGGAAGTTCGACCCGGATAGTATCCTCTTCCCCCTTCTGACGGATAATCCGTTGGACTTTACCGATTGAACCGTTAACCCAGCGGCCCAAAGGATCGTTATTAAGGAGCATGACCTGGCAGCCGGCTTTAAGTTCCAGGACCTGGTCCGTTGAAAAGGCGGACTTGTCGAACTCGCCTTCAATGAGGCCCTTATAGGTATACGTTTTCCCGGGAAGACGGTCCAATTTTTCCCGGTTTTGCCGGAAGGCCTGGTCATTGGTGCTGGTCAGATAAAGGTATAAATCGTTTTCCGGAGGGACAAACTCCGGTGCGAAATTACAATTGAGATGATCGATATCCGAATCGGTCACCGAACGATTCCGGATGGCGTTGAGCAGGGCAATGAAGTCCTCTTCGGTCTGACGGTAGATCTTTTCCAATTCCACAAATTCCATTTTGAATTTCGGATCCATAAAAATTTGGGAGGAAAAGAAATAAGGGGATTCATATTGAAGGCTGAAGATGTTTTTTTCGGCCGAGGTGACCACAGGCGGAAGCTGATACAGGTCTCCGATGAAAATCATCTGGATCCCTCCAAAGGGTTGTTTGGATCTCGGCCCATTGAGACGGAGGAATTTTTCCACACAGTCCAAAAGATCGGCCCGCACCATAGAGATCTCGTCGATGATGATGGTGTCTAATTTTTTATATAGGGAGGGGCGGTCTTTGTTTTTTTGGGTCTTTTTTTTGACTTTATCCAAAGCAATGTCCGGTCTGAAACCGCAAAAGGAATGGATGGTCTGGCCCATAACGTTGAGAGCCGCCACCCCGGTAGGGGCCAGGACCGCCAGGCGTTTGTGCGTTACCTTACGAAAATAGCTGAGGAGAGTCGATTTGCCCGTACCGGCCTTCCCGGTGATAAAGACATGATGGTTGGTGTTCTCCATCAGGTCAAGGGCCTTCTGAAATTGCTCGTTAATCTCTATGGGTGTGGTTATGGGCATGAATGGCCTTTGCAAGATCAGGAAGGCGAGATGTTTACGCCGATCTAAGTTTTTTTATACCATAAACCAAACGAAATTCAGGTCAAGAAAAAAAGGGGGATTAAATGGAGAGTGACCTCTCTTAGGGATGCGGGGTAATGGCGATGATGGTAATTTGTTCTTTTGATGGGCCATAAGACCAGAATATTCTATAGGCTGCAGGGGTGTTCTCTTGGGCATAGGCTTCCCAGATCTTCTGGCCCGGGTAAATTTCAGGAAGTGAATGGTATTGGTGAGTTCTCAAACTTGGATGCCTCGGGTTTTCGGCAAGAAAACGAATAGCCTTGCAGACCGCATTTAAGATCCTCTTTTGACCTTTATCTTGCTTTAACTCCTCCAGGTCCTTGCCGGCCCTTGTGGTATATATGATTTGATAGGCCATATCAATCTTGATATTTCTTTAGATCGACTTTTTTAAATCGCCTTTTTTGGGCATCCTCCACACCTTCCATCACCTTAGTAAAAGCCGAATTATTTTTCCATAACCAGGCTTCTTTAATGGGTACGACTTCTGCCATCTTCAAGATAATGGTATCTTCACTGTTCTTTTCGACCAAGAAGGTTTTTTTGGCATACTCCGAGCCTATGGTAATCCTCCCTTTTGAATCGGCCACTTTGGTTAATATCTCCATAACATCACCTCCTCCATTAATCCTTTAGCCCAAAGTGGGTAATTAGTCAAGAGGGAAAATCCCACTCCCATTAATATGACTTATCTTTCCTTATCAATCTCTCTATTAAAAAAAGGCGGCATTTTTTCTAACCCTCGCCTCTGCATAAAATTAGGGCTCTGTTGTCCCGATTTATTCTTAAAAAAATTCGACCTGACGGACAGCGTCAACATGTCTTGTGATCGACGGATAACACCTACAAATGATTTAAGAAGATAGACCGGAAAGTTAACGATTATTGTTTGAAAATGATTTTTGGGGGGCCTAATCTTTCAGCATCGCAAAGGAATTCACGAGACCTACTACAGTAGGCTGTGCTTGAAGCCAGAAGGCTTTGTTCTCCGGATCTCCCGCGCTGAAAAGGTGATCGTATTTTATGCGGTCATCATTAGGTGGTACTCGCTCAATAGCCCGGACAGCAAATTCGCGTAGTTGACGGGCATTGGACAGGCGGGGATTGACGGCCACATAATAAAGCCCCAGTTTTTCTACAGCGCTGATATCTCGCCCGACTTCTTTTCCGGCTTCCCGGAATTGGCTCAAAACAACAAGAACGCGGTCGCCAATGCTTAATGGCATGATCTCATACTCGTTACCATCTGGAATCCGGCTGAGGAGATCAGCGCCTTTAGGCCGGGCGGCAATCCGCTTCTTGATTTCACCTAAATTCGCACCCCCGCTTCCGGCCAGGACAAACACAAGGGGTGTACCTAGTTCGACGGAAGCATCTAAGTAGGGGAGAAGTATCTCATACGGCCAAGAATCCTGCGGCTTAGCATCACACTCATCAATTAGGCAGAGACATGGGCCATCTATATGATCAAGTCCGCCTAACCCGACACGGAATTCCTGCTCACTGCATTTAGCAAGGTTAAGTTCTTGAAAGCGGATAGTACTGGAAAGCGAGGCAGCGATTTGCTGTGCAAAGTATGTTTTGCCAGTCCCAGGTGCAGCCCAGACCAGGTGATTCTCTCGCTTCCTGCTCGGTTGTAAGCAACCAGCCGCGATCCTCATCCGCGCATCCTTCAGGGTGTTGCGAACCGCCTCGTCATATCGAGTATAACTGCCAACGACGCGGTACCTCGACAGTGCGACTTCATCCAAGCCGGCAATTAGCACACGAGCTAACGCGGCTGCTGAATCAACTGCTGTCTGTGCCCTTTCCTCAACGCTGGGCTGCTGGCTCGGTTTCGGCTGGGCGTTGTCGACCGGGTCACCGAGAAATTCAGCTATGGGTCGCAATATTGAATCAGCGTCTCCTAAGAACGGAATATGGCTGTTTCCCTCCAAAGGAACAAAGCGGGCCTTTGGAATTAAGGATGCCATCTCTCTCCCAAGTTTGAAAGGTGCAGTCCGATCCCCCTTTCGATGCAACACCAAAGTAGGCACACGAATCTTGGGAAGAAGATCAACAACATTAACGCCATATGAGAGGTCCAATAATTGGATAGCCATTTCGGGAGTAGCAGCCTCACGCTGCAAACGACTAAACCAAAGAACAGCGGCTTCTTCAGCATCGGGTGCGAACAAGTTGGCAAATGTTTTTGAACCAATACCCCAGGCTGTTCGGATTAATGACTTAAACGCTATTTTAAGTTCGTCGGTTGATAAGTTTTCACCCTGGGCATAGGCTCCATATAGTATGAGATGTGTGACACGACGGGGATGTTTAACTGCGTAAGCTATGGCAACTGAGCCCCCTTGGGAAAAACCCCAAAGCGCTAAGCGCTTAAGTTTGAAATAGTCGACGACAGCTTCCAATACCCGAAGTTCAGACTCTTGCGAGAAGTCTGTCCGGTTCCTTTCGGAAAGACCACAGCCATATTTATCGTAAGTTATAAAGGTATGATAGCGAGTCGCCTTTTCCAAAAAAGGCTTTGCAGCCGAGTGATCCCACATTAATTGCAAATGGCTGATCCATCCCGGAACCATGACCAAAGCCGGACCCTGGCCCATAGTTGAGTAAGCGATGCGGACACCATCGACTGTCATACAAAATCGAATTTCCTGTTCCATGCTTGTCAGACCTCCCCTGGAGGGCATCTTTTAAATTTATATGTGGGACCGCTATCTTACCAATTCTGTAAAATTTCCTTAGTTAAACAGTTGGGGATATTGGGTTGTGAAAGGATATGATGTCGATATTACTCCTCTACGTATGGGCAGTCAATGGGGAAATTGTCCTCGGAAATGGTTTCGGTTTTCAAGCTCAATTTGAAGATTTGCATTTGAAGTCTCGTATGTGGAACCAAGTTATGATTTGGAGGACTTCAGGAAGCAATGTTTCAAACTGCCCCTGCTCCCATTAATAAAAGCCCTCAGATTGCCCAAATAATCCCATCAAAACCTCCAGAGTTCAAATAGTAATCAATAGGACAATCAGATTATTTTCAATGAATGATATCACCCATACGAAGAGTTCAAAGGGAAATAGATAGGTTTTGAAATGGAGGAATACGAGGCTAAAAAATAAAACAGGGAAGACAGGATTAGGTTCGGCGACTTTCTATTAACATCTTAATTCTTAATGATATTTTTGACCTCTATTGAATTCACCTACTAATGTTTTAAGAAGATAGACTGGAAATTTAAGGATTACGGTTTGAAACAGATAATCCGCATCATCCCCTGACATTTGGGGCAGGTCAGGGGATCGACCTTCCCGGATCATGTCCAGGACAGGTTGCTATTTTTTGAATCAAGCGAGCCCAATTCCAGTTGGGTTTGGGGTTCTCATCAATTTCTATGACACAAGGAATGAGGGCATCCTGTTTTTCTTTTTGACGAATTCCTCGGGAGACGTTACTATAAAAGCCGTAATAGCGTACCATTTGTTCGCTATGATCAGCGATATGGGAGGTCATGGACGCAAGAAGCTGGGGGAACATCCCACGCTGGCGAAGTTCATGCGCCTGCCGGCGGAGGGTTGGCGGGAAATAGAAGAAGAATACCTTTAAGGCATTATGGCCATCAATCTACAGCGAATTAATAATAGTCCATTGGTTATCAGCCTGTTATCCGCCCTGGGGCGTGCCCTCCCGTTGCGGCTGGGTCACTCCCTGGCCGATTTTGTAGCCGGACAACTCGCCGGCCAGCGAGATTCCCCAATGATCCGGGCCATACGCGCCAACCAGTGGGTCGCGCGTGGGGAAGCGTTGGAAAAAGAGGCATTGGATCAGGCCGTCCGTGATACACTTCGCCATTCGGCGCGTTCCATCTTCGACCTGTATCATTACATCCAAAAACCGGAGCTCACCAGGCGCCTGATCGTCCCGGACTCGACCACCCAGCAACTGGTCCAGCGTCCCGAATTTGCCGGTCGCGGCTTGGTGGTGGTGGGCATCCACCTTAGCAACTTTGATCTCATCCTTCCGTGGCTGTGCGGGCAAGGGCTGCGGCCCCTGGTGCTCACCATCCCGGATCCCCAAGGCGGACGCCGCACGGAGTATGAAAGACGCAAAAAGATCAGGATGAACCTTATCCCCGCTTCCTTCGGCGCAATTCGGCAGGCGATCCGGCATCTCCAGCAGGGAGGCGTTGTGCTTACCGCCATAGACCGTCCCATCCCGGATCCCGGGGCCCGTCCGCGTTTTTTTGGCCGGCCGGCGGCGCTGCCCCTTCATCATATTCTCCTGGCGACAAAGGCGCAGGTGCCAGTGGTTATCAAGGTCACGAATTTGCAGTCCGATGGGAAGTACCATGTTTTGACCTCCGACTTGATCGAGATGGATCCTCATCCGGACCGGGAAGTGGGAGCGCTCAGAAATGCCGAAAAAGTGTTAAGCATAGCAGAGAACTTCATCCGGCAGGCACCGCAACAATGGTCAATATCCATGCCGGTTTGGCCGGAGACACTGGACCTGGTCCCCTGATCCGTTCAGCGTCCATAGGTGAGTGAAATGCGCGAGATAAAAAAGCACCAGAGAGTAAATGACATCCTGTTGGGTCCGCTGGAGAGGCCGGCATTGAAGTGGTTCGCAGCCCACATGCCGGATTGGGTGACTCCCGATGTCTGTACTGCTATTGGTGTGTTTGGCGCATTAGTGATCATGGTCGGCTATGCATTGAGCACATACAACCGGAACTTCTTGTGGCTTGCCTCGCTTGGTTTCGTCATCAACTGGTTTGGCGACAGCCTGGATGGCACACTGGCGCGTCACCGACAAATCGAACGCCCAATCTATGGCTTCTTTTTAGACCATACAACAGATGCGTTCTCCGAGGTGATGATGTTCCTGGGGCTGGGCATGTCGCCATACATCAGCTTTAATATCGCCTGCCTGATCCTCATCGCCTACCTGCTCCTTTCCATCCTTGTGTACATACGCACCTGCGTGGCTGGCGAGTTCAAGATCTCGTATGGCAAGCTGGGACCGACCGAGTTACGCGTGCTGGCTATTCTGTTGAACATTGGCATGTATTTTGGCGGGCTGCGGACGTTTTCAGTGGCAGCGGGAGCCTTCGGCCAGCTCACCTTCAGCATCTACGACCTGGTTGTCGCCGCCATCACATTACTTTTACTGTATTTCTTTATCGTGACTGCCGTGCAGGAAATCATCAGGCTGGCGAACGAAGACAAATAACATTTTTCAAGGATGTAGGGGCAAAAGTGATGGTGATCAATGCTGCATTAGAATAGGCGTTATTTGAAAAGAAGGTGAACATATGGTCGTCATTAAAGAAGTCGCAAGCAAATACGATCTAAAGCAATATATTCGATTTCCCTTTGAACTGTATCAACATGATCCATATTGGGTCCCGCCACTGTTATCGGACGAATATGCGTATTATAATCCGCAAAAGAATCCGAATTTCAGGGCGAATCCGTATCAATTGTTCCTGGCGTATAAAGATCAGCAAGTTGCCGGGCGGATTATGGCAATCATTAACCAACGCGCCAATAAATTCCGCAACGAAAAACTCCTGCGTTGGACGTTTTTAGATACGATTGATGATCCCGACGTCGCATCCGCATTGTTACGCGAAGTCGAAGCGTGGGGCAAAACGCACGGCATGGAATTTGCGGTCGGTCCCAGAGGGTTCTCGGACGATGAACCACAAGGGGCGATTGTGGAGGGGTTTGATCAACGGGCCCAAATTGCCGCCCATTATAATCGCCCCTACCTGATCCAATATCTGGAACAGGCTGGCTATGGCAAAGATGTGGACTGGGTTTGTTATCGCATGGACGTGCCAGAGGAATTACCACGGCTTTATCAGGTCATCTATAAACGATTACAGAAGAAGCACTTTGCCTGTCGCAATCTCAAGAATAAAGCCGAATTAAGAACGCATATTATCCCGGTCCTGAAATTGTTGAATGAAACCTATAAAGATTTATATGGCTTTACCCCATTGGTCGAAGAAGAGTTCCAGGCTCTGGCGGAAAAATATATCCCGATTTTAATGCCGCGCTTCATTCATATCATTGAAGATCGTGAGCGGCAACTCATTGGTTTTTCCATTACGATGCCGGATGTTACAAAAGGATTACAAAAAGCGAAAGGGCGACTGTTTCCGTTTGGGTTCTGGCATATCTTGAAAGCCATGAAGACCTCAAAAATCTTACAATTTCTGTTGGTCGGGATCAAAGAGGAATATCGGAAACAGGGGTTGTTTGTCTTGTTTGCAAACGCATTGTTGCAAGAAGTTCAGGCTGCCAGGATGACCATCGCCTATAGCCATTTACAGCTCGAAGAGAATCGGGATATAAATACCTGGTTGGAGCATTTAAATGGCGTAATTTTCCGTAGATACCGGGCGTTTACCAAGAAGCTATAAGCGGCGAAGCATCAGTCTAATTCAAAATACCCCGGTAATTCCTCAGAAGTGAATCCGACAAAATGCAGCTTAGGCACAATCACGACTCCTGTTTTTTGAAAGACCGTTTGCCGCACCAATTTCATCAGGCGCATAACATCGTGGGCCGTCGCGTTGCAGGTGGCATTCACAACAATTAAGGAATATTTCTCGTAACGCCTTACCACTCCGACGTTTATCCCTTTCAGTCCACAAACGTCGATCAAGAAAGCGGTCGGGATTTTGATCGCGGTTACGCCTAGAATTTCTGTCAATTCGTCCGCCGCGGCCGTCCCCACCGCATTCTTTGATAAGAAGTTACTATTTGAGGATCATCTCCCAATTAGTTGGCGAAAGCCTGAAAGATTTTCAAAGAAAAGTAACGCAGATCATGAAAACCAT